>Ga0247841_10002675_pt1 | contig 34895 bp, 26 predicted proteins | sample LaCruzMarch2015__2_FD_192410 | JGI IMG/M metagenome (GOLD analysis project Ga0247841, IMG submission 192410) | Freshwater microbial communities from meromictic Lake La Cruz, Castile-La Mancha, Spain - LaCruzMarch2015_18m | ecosystem: Environmental > Aquatic > Freshwater > Lake | place: Spain...
TCCGCACAATGGTATGGTCGCCACCTATGGTTTTGCCGGACAAAAAAGCCTGTTCAAGCTTAATAATGCCGTCAAAGGCATGGGCTTTTTGCCCAGAGCCGACAAGATTGATTCTGTTTTAACCATGTTGAAAGATACTGAAGATATCGATACTGTTAAGAAACTGGATATCCTCGAAGGCATGTATAAAAATGCTGAGAATATCTTTGACATGGACAGACAGGTTTCACTGGAACTCTATGCCGAACCGAAATTTCTGACCCAAAGCTATTGCAACCAGATGATAAATCCCGCTTCCACTATCGTGTTTCTGGATATTCCCTGCTACAAACTCAAAACCATTGCCCGTTTGCTTGACCCCAAAGACCCCAATCTGACTGATTACGAAAAGAAAGTGGTGCGATACATCAATGTCATCCACAGTTATTTTCACGGCAAGTTTGATCAGGAATTCATCGCTGTTGTTTATTATGTGATAGAGGTTTATGACAATTCTCCCGGACGCATGGACGCCAGAGGGCTGAAAATAGTCCCATAACTCTATGTGTTGACCCTTTGAATAATTCTATAAATGACCAAATAATTGAGATACGGGAAGTTCCTGTATCTCAATTATGCTTTCTGAGCTCGATTTCTATCGCTTTTGAAGTAAATGCCATTTTGGACATTTGCCCTTCTGCCCGGGATTCCGGCGGCTGGATTATTTCTGAGCATCCGGTTGAGCACCCCTATATCAAAGACTATGATTCAATTAGTGAAAATCATCCTTTAGACTGGCAGAAGCAGTTTGATTTGACCAATTGGGGGTTGCTTTTTGCCTATCATAAAACCGAACGCATCGGCGCAGCGTTGATTGCCTACCGGACTCCCGGCGTGGATATGCTGGAAGACAGAACAGGCCAGGCTGTTTTGTGGGATATCAGAGTAGCAGAAACATGGAGAGGAAAAGGGATTGGCAAAGCCCTCTTTGAAGCAGTCAAGGTATGGTCTAAAACCAGAAAATGCCGTGAACTCAAAATCGAAACCCAAAATAATAACGCAGCAGCAGTGCGATTTTATCAGAAACAAGGCTGTGTGTTAAAAACTATTAATATTGGTGCATACCAGGACTTACCGGAAGAAATTCAGCTGCTGTTTTATCTGGATTTGTAAGACCCTTTTTTGTCATTGTGTAATTTCTAAGTAAATTTTAGCCCAATTATTTTCCATGTATTTCTCTATCCCTCCTCAGGATCAAGCGTAAGTCAAGCGTAATAATATTACGCTTGACTTACGCTTGATCCTGAGGACGGAAAGAGGTATTTCAGAAAAAGTTGGAAAAATAATTATACAGCTGCAAATCCGAAACATGAATTTTAACAGAATATCATAAAAGAAAAGCGTAAATTCCGACTAATCCCTGGTTGTTTGCGGTATTCCGTTTTTCTGGCTTAAAAGAAACTACGCATCAATAATTTGGCTTGACAACAGAACCAGAAGCAAATATAAGTATAATATCTTAATTTAAGCTTGAGGTGGATATGTCCGAAACTGGAATTCCTGCTACAAGCCAAGAAAAGACTCTAAAACAAATATTCTTGGGCTGGTTCAAGCCTATCCGTTATCCCAACGATGACGAGCTTGACCGCCGTTCTGTATTGCTCAATCTGATGATATTTATGAATGCTGTATTAGCAGCATGCCTCGCAGCTACGCACATAATGTTTTTTCATCACGCCACAGGCAGGTTTTGGGTTGGGATTGAACTTTTAGTCTTTGTGCTTTTACTGTTGATTCCCCTACGGCGCGGATATGTAAATCCAACTTGTAAGATGTTCATAATCGGGATGGCGGTGGGAGTTACCATCGGAGTGGCAAATGCCGGAACGATACGTGCACCGCTTGCACTTACTTATGTGGTCGTGGTTGTTTGTGCGGGGTTGCTGCAGAATATCCGATTCGTGATATTTATCATCGGGTTTTGTTCACTTTCCATCCTCGGGTTAATCCTCGCTGAGCAAAATGGTTTACTGCCACCACCTGTCGCAAAAATATCCGTTGACCAGTGGGTAATAACCACAGAAGTTTTGGTCTGGATTGGTTGGATTACTCAATACACAGTGCGTAATTTGATTAGAGCGCGTGCCAGTGTCAGAAGTGAACTGGAAGAAAAAGAAAAGATAGAAATTGCCTTAAAACAAAATGAGGAATTGCTTTCACGCGTGTTTCAGTTTAGTCCTAATGCCATGGCAGTGTCTTCCATGAAAAATAACCGCTTGCTGAGAGTGAATGATACATTTGTCCAGCTAATGGGTTTTTCCAGTGAGGTAGTAATCGGGCAAAAGACAAATAAACTGGGTATTTGGGCTGATATCAAAGACTTGATACACATACTGGCTGAAATCAATCAACATAAAGAGATTATTAATAAAGAAGTCAATTTCCGCAAGAAAGACGGAACCATCATTAAAGGCTTGTTGTCCGCAGCACCGGTAGAATTTGCAGATGAACGCTGGTATGTGTGGGGGTTTTTCGATTTAACCGAACGCAATAACGCTGAAAAGGTCAGGCTGGATTTGGAACGGCAACTATTTGAAGCGCAAAAGGAAGAATTGCTGGATGAATTTAACCGCAAGGAACTAAATCAAGCCAGAGATATTCAGCACTCTTTACTGCCGGGGGTCTCTTTTCAACATTTGCCTTTTGAAATTAGCAGCCGAAGTGTGTCTGCCGCAGAAGTGGGCGGTGATTATTATGACTATTTTGCTTTGCCTTCGGGCAAGTTAGTTGTAGTCATTGGTGACGTTTCAGGGCATGGACTTTCTTCAGGATTGCTGATGGCAATGGTAAAATCCTCACTTTACAGCATTGTTCCTGATGCGCCGGAAATTGATAAAGTTCTGAAAACTCTCAATGGGATTGTGCGTCTGGGCGGAGCATCACAGAGAATGTTTTTGACCTTTTGCTATGCCATCATAGACCCTAAAGAAGGAATACTTTCCTGCAGCATCAACGGACACCCTTTTCCTCTGGTCAGAACAAGAGACGGAGCTATAATTGAACTTGGCGAAAGTGCTTATCCACTGGGAATTCGTTCCCAACCTGAAGTAAAAATCAGGAAACAGCCTTTGGGAGCGGGAGATAAAGTGTTGCTCTATACAGACGGAATTCCTGAAATTCTCAATCAGGAAGGGCAAGTCTGGGGATATCCGGCTATTCAGACTTTCTTTGAGAAAAACGGAACCCTACCGGGCACAGAACTTGTTGAAAAGCTATTTGAGCATGCTTATAGCTATGCATCAGGTGTGCCGCAGGATGATGATATGACAGCCTTGTGCATAGAAGTAAAAGAAGCATTCCCAGCGCAAGAATTAAACGAAGGGGAAGATAGTCACATCGAAAATATGAAAAATGATAACGAATCACAATTTAAAGTAGTGGAATTGTCCATCCCGATAGAACAGGATATGGAACTGACGGCAACCCGGGTTGCAGAAGCACTGGCGCAGATGCTAAACTTTGAAGAAGCAAGACGGTCTGAGATTTCCATGGCTTTACTGGAAGCCTGTATCAATTCCTTTGAGCATGCTCAAAGCCCTGACCGGACAGTACACATAAAATTCTATTACAATGAGGAACAGCTTCGCATAGTCCTCAGCGATAAAGGAATAGGATTTGATGTCTCATCCATAGCGAAACCAAATCTGAAAGATAAACTCCTGCCCGGCGCCAGAAAAAGGGGCTGGGGATTGCAACTGATGGAAACTCTGATGGATGAGGTGAAGATTGAATCCGGTAGCTCTGGCACCACGATAACCATGATAAAAAAGAGATAGAGGGAGCAAGATATGTCTGACACATTTAAAGTCGATACTTCAACCCAAGATAAAATCCATATATTTACAACTCACGGCTATATCAATAATCTGGGTGGTGAAGCCATAGCTGAGGCATACAAACAAGCTGCAAAAAACAACGCAGAGATATATCTGTTTGACCTGGCTGATTCCAGAATTGTCAATTCGATTGGAGTATCTGTCCTGATTGAACTGCTGGAAGAAACCATTGAGAAAAACGGGATAATGGCGTTTTGCAACTGCGCTCCGATTGTATTGAAGACATTTCAGATTATGGGAATTTCTCAATACGCACAAATCTATGAGACTATGGCAGAAGCATTATCTCAACTAACTCAAAATGAGTAATCATACAAAACTTATAAACAACGGGCATGAAGAACAGTTTGGGAGATGGCTGGTTAGTTTCACGCAATTTCTGGCAAATGATACGAAGCTTACCATTGACAAAATCCTCCTGTATCTGCATCAACAATTTCCAACATATACATTTACACTGACGCTACAATCCAATCTTGTCAATAGAGTTTACACATATCCTCAACCCACAGTTGTGGGGAAAAAATCAAAAGCTCAATCCTTAGTTGCTAAAATAAATCTCACGGGAAAACAAACCGATTTACAGTTGACAATTACCAATTGCAAAAACGAGGACAAACCGGCTCTTAATCAGACAAATCTCGAGGTGATTGCTAATTTCATTGCTTACTGGGCAGATATGGAAACAGATAAAATTAGACTGAAAGAGCAAGAGTTTAATCTAAAACGGCATAATCTGAAGATGGAGATATTGCATGAGATTTCGCTTTCTCTGACCCAATTGGGAAGCACTAAAGAAGTGGCAGAACACCTGTTAAACCTGTTGCCTGCCATTCTTGACGTCAGGGCTTGCGCAGTGCTGCTTACAAGCGAAAAGCATAAATTGACTTTGGCAGGAGCAATCGGAATCTCTAATGATGAAATTGAACAGATACCGTTGAAATTGCTCAAGCCTGTTGTTGCCTCACTCAGTCCCATAGTTTACAGTAGTCACAAAGCCTTTATGCAGCTTGGTTTTACAGAGGTTATGCTCGTTCCCATTGTTGAAAAGGCAATTTTCTATGGAATTCTTCTCTTGTTTGACAGAGAATCACGTCAGGGTATCATTCCTTTTTCAGCAGAAGACATAAGTTTAATCGAGTCTATTACTTCCATCACAGCAGTTGCCATACAGAACAGCAACTTATTTACGGAAGTACTGGATGGGAAAATTGAAAAAGAGACTCTGCTGAATTCTACTCCGGTTGCAATTATTGCCACTGACCCCAATGGGGTAATTACAGCCATTAACCAGACTGCTATTGAAAAATTGGGTTTTACACCAGAACAGATTAAACGGGAATTGAGATGGAGTAGTTTGATTCGGGGAGTTCCTAACGAATGTCCGCTGTATTTACGTAATGCACATTTTAAAGTGCCTTCAGGATTAATCTACGGAGATATTAACATAGTTCCTCTGCATGAGCATTCTAAACGCCTGAAGGGCAATTTAATTACCATACAGGACTTAAGTGAGACCAACCGTATCAGAGAGATCTTTAAACGCTATGTCTCAGACAATGTCGTCTCTATGTTGTTAGAAAAGCCTGAGTGTTTAGTACTTGGAGGAGAAGAAAAAGAAGTTACTGTACTTTTCTCTGATCTGCGAAGGTTTTCGATTATATCGGGAGTCCTCACAGCAGAGCAAACAGTAACAATTCTGAATGAGTATTTTGCCTTTATGGTGAATATTATTCTGAAGCATAATGGCACAATTGATAAAATTGTAGGAGATGGTATTATGGCAGTCTTTGGAGCTCCGATATCTTCTCTCGAAGACACAGACAATGCAGTGCTATGTGCTTTGAAAATGATGGAAGCAATGACCAAAGTTAATAATATTTTACGGGATAAGAAGCTACCACTTATTGATATGGGGATTGGCATAGATTCGGGGAAAGTGGTTTTCGGAAACATTGGTTCACTGCGACAGATGGATTTCACAATTATCGGAAATGCAGCCAATACAGCCAGTCATGTATGTGACAAAGCTAATCCTGCCGAAATTCTGATTACTGAAGCGACATATAATAAACTTACGAATAAACATCTTTTCGAGCTGGCAGCTCCTACACTTTTAAAAAACGAAAGCGAACCTATTATTCTTTACTCCCAGACTTTTAAACGAAAACCGTAAGAAAAGGACATCTAAAAAGCTGAGAGCAGTCCTTTAGAAAAGCCAGCCTACTTGAACACCGATGGACTCGGAAGTTGGTGTAATTGAAAGTCTGGGGGTGGTATGCAAAACCAATTGCGCAGTGCAATAGCCAATCACAGCTCCCACAAACACATCACTTGCCCAATGCTTTTCATCGTGAATTCTGGAATAGCCAGTGACACATGCAATGCCATAGGCAAGAGGTGGAACCCAAGCGGTTTCTTTGTATTGTTCTGCAATGACGGGAGCTATTGACCACACCAAAGTGGTATGCCCTGAGGGAAAGGAATCCTTGTGCCGGGAAAAACCTTTGCTGCTCCAGAAAGCATTGCCTCTGTGGCGATTGGGTCTGTAACGCTGAGTGCTGTACTTAAGAGCGGAAGTTATGCCGTCGGCGATTAAAAGACTTTTGACGCTCAATAAAGCAGTATCCTTAGTCTTGGGCGAATTGAAGACATAGCCGCCCAGCCATGTAACGCCGACCACAGGAATTGTGTACCAACCATTGCCAATCAGGTTTCCGGCATCAGCAACCCGGTGAGTCAGCGGACTGCGGTTTCTCTTTACTATGGTGCCAATGTCTTCGTCCAAAAAGTACAGACTGCTTCCGATTACAAGCACTCCCCCGGCTTTCAACCAATCAGCAGCTTGCCACTTAAAAGGAGCTTCACAAGCAGTGAAAGCTGTTTGGGGATAAGACATTAAATACCGGTTGTAAAAATCCTCGGTCTGAGCATTCAATCCAACCATCGGGAATAGCAGGAGAATAGCAAATAAAAGGCTTAAAACAAGTTTCATACTACAAACACAACAGGGACTCCAAGATGCTTAGCCTGTATTACAACTTTGTAAAGCACAACTCGTCTCATGTAAAAAAAACCGGAGCAGAAGCTCCGGTTTGTAAGGTTTTTTAACGTAACGTACTATTTTAAGCCCTGGCTCATAGCCTGACCAAGGTCGAATATCGGCAGATAAATGATATCACTAATGAACCTACGATGGTTGCCATCAGGATAATCAGCAGAGGCTCAATCAAAGAGGTCAATCTGTCTATGACAGAATCAACCAGTTTCTCATAAAATTCAGCAGCCTTTCCCAGCAATTTATCCATATCGCCGGTTTCTTCACCGGTAGCGGTCATTTGCAGCAAAGTCGAAGGGAAAACATTAGTGCGGCGAAACGCTCCAGCCACACTGTAACCTTCTTTAACCATGACACGTGATTTGCGGATGGCAGCTTCAATAACTGCATTTTGCACCACGTTCTCAGAAAGCTCCAGCGTATCCATGATGGGGACGCCGGCAGCCATCAAGATGGAAAAAGTTCGTGCAAATTTGCTCATAATAGAGTTGTTGATGACTTGTCCGAGCACGGGTATTCTAAGCTTGATTTCGTCCATCACATAGCGTCCGCGGTCGGTCAAATAAACCAGGAACATTAAAAAGGCAAAGACCAATACAAGCAAGATGCTGATAAACAGATTATGCGTTATAAACTTACTGATGGCAATAGCTACCAGGGTAGGTCCCGGCAAATCAGCGCCGAAGTTGGAATAGACTTCGGAAAACTGGGGAATAATCCAGTAAAAAACACCCCAAATAACTACTATCATAAAGACAAGTACGAAGATAGGATAAGCCATAGCAGACAAAACCTTGCGCCGCGTATCTTCTATTTTTTCCAGATAATCGCTTAGTTCATCCAAAACTGTATGCAGAGTTCCGGATACTTCACCGGCTTTGACCAGAGCAACATAGAGAGGATTAAATACACCCGGGTGCTGCTCCATCGCTTCAGACAGGGAAAACCCTTTCTTGATGTCATCGGAAAGCCTGCGTAAAACCCTTTGGAACTTCTTGCTTTTCTCTTCTTTTTCCAGATTGGTAATGGCTCTTTCAATGGTAAGACCAGCAGAAAACATCGTTGAAAGCTGGCGCGTAAAAAAGACCAGGACTTTCAGCGAAACGCTTGTTCTGATTTTGTAAACAGTCAACATCACCTTGTCAAACAAGGATAGTTTACCTTTGAAAGCACCTTCTGCAGCAGCTTTCACGGAAATGATGGTGCTGCCTTCTTTACTAAGCTTTTCAATTGCCAGGTCGAGAGTTTCGGCTTTAAGAATGCCTTCTACTCTGGCTCCCTTGGCATCTTTAACAATATAGGCGAAATTTGGCATATCGCTTACCTTCTATTCTTAATTAGTTATTTTACTCGACAACAGTCATCTTGATGACTTCACGAATCGAAGTAACACCTTGAACCATCTTTTTATAGGCTGCATCATGCAATGTTCTCATACCCGCTCTCAGAGCAGCTTCACGAATCAAATCCTGATTACCGCCTTCATAAATGATGCGACGTATTTCAGGATTAACAGTCAGTAGCTCAAATATACCTGTTCTGCCTTTGAAACCTGTGTTATCGCAATGTACGCAACCTGTGCCGATTTTGTATTGTATCTTATCAACCTGGTCAGCCGGAATTCCACAGTCGGCAATTTCCTGAGCAGTGGGTTTGTAGTCTATTTTGCAATGAGTGCAAACAATACGCACCAAACGCTGTGCCATAACCAAAGATAATGAAGAGCCGACCAGATAGGGTTTAATCCCGATATCTATCAAACGGGTCACGGTGGCAGGAGCGTCATTAGCATGCAAAGTCGTAAACACAAGGTGACCGGTCAGAGAAAACTTGATGGCAATATCTGCTGTCTCTTCGTCACGAATTTCACCCAGTAAGACAATATCCGGGTCTTGACGCATAACAGAACGCAGCGCAGCACCAAAAGTCAAGCCTATTTGTTCTTTTGTTTCAATCTGAGTGATACCGTCCAAACGGTATTCAACCGGGTCTTCCACAGTCACAATGTTAGTTTCAATATCTTCAATGGTTTTCAGAGCGGCATGCAAGGTGGTGGATTTACCGCTACCGGTCGGACCGGAAACGATGATAATGCCATAAGGTCTGTGGATAATCTTACTAAAAATAGCCATGTCTTCTGATTCAAAACCAAGAGTTGTAAGCTTGAAGCCAAAATCTCCTTTATCAAGCAAGCGCATAACAACTTTCTCGCCAAGCACCGTGGGAATGATGGATACACGCACATCAACGCTCTTGTACTGGGTCTTCAAAGATATGTGACCGTCCTGAGGCAGGCGTCTTTCTGCAATATTGAGCTTGGACATAACTTTAACGATGGAAATCACGCCCATGTGCATGCCAATGGGGGGATTCATGACTTCACGCAAAGCTCCATCTATACGGAAACGAATTCTGGTATGTTTGGTCAGCGGTTCGATATGAATATCAGTTGCGCCGGCTTTTATGGCTTCATTGATAATCAGGTTTATCAGCTTTACAATGGGGGCATCGGCATCTTGTGAAACACCGGAAATGCTGATTTCATTCTCGTCTTCATCTATGGCAACAAAATCAAAACCCCCGACGGCATCTTCAACCTGGCTGGTGGTGCGGATACTCTTATAGTACTTTTCCAAAGTATCATGCAGGAGAGACTCACCAATCAAAAGAGGTTTAAGGTTCTTGCCCAAAATCTTCTTGAGGTTATCAACCACCATCAGATTTTCAGGGTCTGCCATCGCTACGACAACGCCATCGCCTTCTTCCCTGATTGCTATTACGCGGTTTTCGACTGCAAATGGCTCAGGTATCATTGCGACAGTGGCAACATCAAGATCCATCATTTCGCTTTGCTTAACAATCGTGTAACCAAGCTGCAGGTGCAAAGCCGAAAGCAGGTTTTTCTCAGATAGATGACCAATCTTAATCAGGGTTTCGCCAATCTTCAGTCCAAAATTTGTCTGCTTGATTAAAGCTTCTTTTAATTGATCCTCGGTAATAAATCCTTCATGAATCAAGACTTCACCGAGGCGTGCAAACTGCGGGTTAAAACTCATTATATCCTCTTAATTATCGCTGCAAAATTCCATAAGGTCATTCCTGCGCTGTAACACTGTTCAACGCACGGCTTCAACCAACCTGATCCTTCTAAAGTAACCGCTTACAAAACGGTGCTACTTCAAACTATACGAAAAAGTTGAAACAGACGCCTCGACTGATTTATCTACCATTCGAGGCGAATGTAACTACAAATATTTTTACCTTAGACGGGGTAACGTATCAAGGTTGTAGTGGATGTTGACGATGCAGCAGTGCCTAACAACCGTGCTGTTATGGTCACAGATGTCACACCGGGAGTATTCGTCATTGCATCACCCAAAGGAATTTCAAAAGCGAAGAAGCGTATCAAGCCTTGTGCCAAACCATCCTGTCCATCGTTGTTATCAGTATACGGAATAGGATTTATGTCCCCATTGGCAGAATTTATATCATACCAGTCAGTAACAACAATCCATGGAGTTGCCTGCGGGTTGCTGTTCATGGGGTCTTCATTGAAGCCGGGAGTATATTCAAACACACCTCTGGTTGAGGTCATCGATATTCTGGCATTGTGAATGGCACAGCCCTGAATATCAAATAACGACAAATTCAAAAGGGCAGTTGCTGAAGCCGGAACAGTATTCTCATTGCCGTGGTAAACGATATTGCCCGGAATAACTTCCAACTCTAACTGAGGCTGATTGAGAGGCAACACAATCCAGGATTCACCAAATACTTCCACACCATTGATACCACCGGTAACTGCACGGATTTGTAAAGACTCGAAAGTATAGATACCGGAATAGGTGAGAGTTGTGTAAGCCACACCGGCAGTTGAGTCACCTTGGGCACTTTCATTGCCGGCATAAGCATTTGCGCCAATCTGGCAATTCAAAACATCGCTGGGCAAATAAAACCAAACGCTGGTACCATAATCGACCGGGTTATTGTACACATCATATACATTGGCACCGGCAACTATTCTCCACAGACCACCGTACATGTTTTCGCCGGTGTTAAATCCACTGGCAAAAGGAACCACGCTGTGAGGCGGACCGGAGTGAATAACGATATTGGGTTTGGTGGCTGTGACCGTCCTGCTGTTGTCATAGCAAACAGCTCGGATATTCAGGATTCCGGATTCTGTCCCGGAATTAACTGATACCTGGGCTTCACCTCCACTGGACCAGACCCATACTGTGTCGTTTACCGAATGATTATTCAGATTAGCTCCTTCAGGAGGATTGGGATTCATAATCTTGAAGCCGACATGTTTGGAAGCGTCAATCAGATTACCGTTAATATCATAAAGCTTAACTTTGAGAATGGCTGATTCAGTTCCGCCAGTATTAGCTACATTAAGATCAATCTGTCCGGCTTGAGTGAACTGAATAGAATGCAGGATGGTTGACTTGATGCTAAAGATAAGCGCGTCTTGCAAAGTATCACCATTAGCAAAAGCGGTGATAGTTGCTGCACCTGCCAATAATCCAGGTGTGAACCTGACTTCTGCAAAACCGGTTAGATCAGAACTGGTTGTAATCTCCTGAACAGTGTTTTCAAATGTTCCTAAGTTAGTGGTGAATTTAACCGGTTGTGAAGGCACGATATTATTGTACAGGTCTTTAATCTCAGCCTTCATCCAGATATAATTCGGGCTGCCCACGGAGCTTGTATCAGCTTCTATCATCTCACCATCGACTTCAACATAGGAATAGAGGTTGAGATTTGCTGGTCTGCCCGGTCTGACCACGATTGCTTGAGCACTTACTTGGTCAGCAATTCTGGCTGTAATTGTCCCTGTTCCGGATATCTGCCCTGCCACAAAATTGGTTGTTGCTCGACCGTTAGCTGTCTGCACAACTATCGAATTCCCAATCAGATTACCATCAACATCTAAAAAATAGCCTATAGTTGTGCCAAAAGTAATAAGAGTGTTGTCAGGTACGTAATCCCCCAGGATATTCTTGGCGTTTGCTCTGATTGTAATCGACTGCATCACAGTTAAGCTAGATGAAAAAGGTTCCAGATTAATGGAAGCTATGGGTGGAACTCCGGCGATTGTAACTTGCACAGAGGCAGTATCGGCAGACACTAAGGAATCGGGGTTATCGACAGAGTAATTCTTCACAATTGCCCAAATTGTAGCTACTCCGGTTTCCCCTTCATCCCAGAATGTGGTTTCAGCCACACCTGTGCTATCAGTGCCGACGTTTGTTAATATTCTGCCCATAGACGCTTTGAAAGTGACTAATTGACCCGTCACAGCAAATTGCTCGCCGTCTTTAATAGTTACCCTGATTTTTGAAAAGGTAATGCCGTTATCAGCATAAATCGTATCAGGAGAGGTGGATATTCTGGTAATTTCCCGCAACTCACTCGGATTTGGCGGTGGTGGTATTACCGGTGCAACAGGTGGTGGATTGCGTTTGTCACAGGAAGTGGCAAATGCTACCAACAACAGCACCAGAAGCATGATTAAAGGTAAATAATTGCTAATGCGTTTCATAGTGTCCCCCTAATTTTGATCTGCTTCGTCGTCTTCAAACTTAATTAAACGCTTTGTAAGACGCTCATCCAGTATTGGCTCTTGAACAGGTTCATCGCCTGTAATCAGTCTGGGAGTGATTTCCATAATCAGATCTGTGTTGTCCATTGTTTCACTTTGATGCTGAAAAACCTTGCCTACGATAGGTAAATCACCCAACAATGGAAGCTTTGAGGTTCTTTTAATTATGTTCGAGTTAAGCAACCCGCCAATAATTATCTTCTTTCCATCAGGAACCGTAACTGTGGAAGAAATCCTACGAACCTTAATGTGAGGAATGTAGCCGCTTACATAGTCAATAATCGAACTGACTTCAGGGCTAATCTTGGCAGTAATCTGCCCATCTTTGTTGATGCTGGGAGTTACGTCCAGGATAATGCCTATTTTGGACGTGTTGACCTGAAAATCATTATCCAGGTTTTTTGCTACATAGGGAACATCTTCACCGATGTGGATGATAGCTTGTTCGCCGTTCATAGCTGTAACGCGTGTATCAGTCAAAAGCTTAGCGGCATTGTTTTCCAAAAGCCAGTCGATGGTGATATCAAAAGCTGTTAACTGACGGCTAAAATGCCCCATGTCGTTGAAACCGTTAACCTTTTGGAAATATTGCTGCGCAGGCATCTTATCAAAATCTGTCGGGTCTCCATAAGGTAAATAACCTGATGCATCAGTAAAGTTATAAGGAAGTCCGGCACCACCTTCGCTAACCGGGTCTTCTGCCAATATCGTAGTCAGATGATTTAGTCTTGACCAGTCAATTCCATAAGTTTGGGCATTGGTAAGCTGGACTTCAATTAATCTAACCCGAATTTCAATTTGCTTCTGAGGAATATCTAATCCTTTAACCATACTGAGAATCTGATTATATGAATCAGGATTTCCCACAACAAGGAGCGCATTCTGTCCCTCAATCGGAACAGTTTTACCCGGAGCGTTGGTTAAGGCTTTGGATATCTTGACAGCATCAATATTATTAAGCTGAATTACATAAGTGCGTTCACCGGATTCTTCACTAATCTTGGCTTTTTCACCAACCAAAAATGTGTTTTCTCCCACTACGCGATATGCCAATCCTGCAGATCTTGCAACGAGTGATACTGCCTGTTCTAACTGTACATCCTGAATGTGAACAGATAGTTTCTTCTCTTCTTTTTGTTCTGTTCCAGTGTTTGAAGTAACAGCCAGAACAATGTTTGCACCGCTGAGTTTGGCAAGAGCAGTCAAAATTGAAGATAACGACGCATCGTCAGCATCATAAGAAACTTTTTTGTTGAAGTTTGCTGCGTTACCTATTTGTTGAGCCATCAGCAATGAGGACACCATCAATAAAACCATTGTAGAGATGATTATGCAAAGCCAATGAGTGGATGTCTTCGGATATTTCATATATTTTCTCCCACTTTTCTATATTAGTAATTAAAATCTGTTGGGTCTGTACTTAGTTCCAAATCCGCCGGTTTCGGAGGAATAGGTTGAACTGCCATTGCGGCACGAATACCACCAATCGAATAAGTGACCTGTCCGTTTTTAATATCTTCAATTCGTCTGCCCGCAACAGTATCACCGATATGATATAAAGTGCTTTTTCCCTGATAGGCTATGATAGCGCATTTTTCATTGTCTTCATTGACGAAAGTAGCTGCTACGCGCACCATATTTGCCACCATGCTTTCCCATTCCTGTATCCTGTCCAATTTATCTTTAATCACGGGGTCTTGCCGCAGGGGGTCGGTGGGGACATTAAATGCGAACATTTTTCTATCTTGGATGGAAGCTTCGATGGTTTTAATTTTATCCATCAATTCTTCATTCACAGAGATGTCTTTATACTTAGATTGCTCTGGCACGGAATTCACTTTTTTAAAGATGGTATAGTCTTTCACAGCAAAAGCAAAGAGTATAATTACAATCAAAGAAAGTGCGAAGTCTTTGACAAAGCGTGTTTCCATTTAGACCTCCCTCTGCACTTTGAATACGGATAATTCCAGTGTAACTTTATAACGAGCTATGCTGGGTCCCGTGTTTGTCTTGCTTTTGTTTTGGTTGGAATTTGCTTCCATCTGAGGCATAACATCAAGTGTGTTAATTTTTACTATGTTGTCCAAAGCTTCCAGATTACTGAGGAATCTGCCGAGTTGAACATATGTGGTGTTTAGCTCGAGCATATATTGTTGTTCCACCAAACCCAGCTTGCCCTGGATTTCCTTGGGATATATTGCCAGCACAGCTATTTGATTCTGGTCTGCCAAATCCGCCAGATTTTTGACAAAGGTATTTACTTCAGCCGGATTGAATGCCTTTTGTTTGGTTAAACTATTATCAATAATCAAAGCAAACTGGCTAAGCTGTTGGTTCAGTATTTTGGCACTGTTGAGTTTTTCCTGCGCTATCTTGATTTGTTTGTCAATGGCGTTGACTTGCTTTATTTTCTTACCTATCAAAGAACCACTCAGCACAAAAAAGAGTACTGTCACACCGATCATCACTAAGGCTAAGATTAGATATTTTTGTTTCATTTTACTCCGCCTTTGCGGTTAAGAAAATCCCGACTTACGCAATCAATCTGAAACCTGAGAATATCAGTGTCTTTAACTTTATCACGGCTGGCTCTTGCATATTTTATCTCGGGAAAGTCTAAACTGATTTGAGGATTGGCTTTCAGTTTGGCTATAAACTGGTCTATCAGGTCAAATTCTCTCTGATTTTTATCAATTGAGGTCACACCGTACAGACTCAGAACATTGCTCTTATATGAAAACTGAGTTATTGCCATCTTGTTATCAATTTCTTGCGAGAGAGCGACTAATTTCTTAGCCCAAAAGATGCGGTCAGTGAATGTCTTTGCCAATAAATCGAGGTCATTGCTGGACAGGAACTCAGTGCTTTTTTGGTATGAGGCAATTTGCAGCTCGGTTTCATTCAGAAACTTGATGCGGTTTTGCACTTTTTTGGCAAGCAGTGAATCCATATATAGCACAAGGCTAAACAAGATAATTGTGCCGATTCCGAAGAGCAAAATTGCGCCGATAAACGTCTTCTTCTCTTTCTCTTGTTGAAGCTTCATCTCTCCGAATTTATTCAGGTTGATTTTAAAATAGAATTGTTGAATCATAATCTCACCTCTACCTTATTCCGTACGCATCGCCAAGCCGACTGCCAGTGCCAACTGGGGGTCTTTCTTGTCTTGGAATTTTTCCGGCATCTCAACATTCACAAAGGGCAGATAAGTTTCAGTGGGAATATTAACTTTATCCTGAACAAACTCGAGCAAACCGTTAAGTTTGGCAGTTCCACCCATGAGATATATCTTTCTGAAGTCACTATTACCGGCTTCTTTCACATAGAATCTGAGAGAGCGTCTGATTTCCTCAACAATCATGTCTTCGGTGGACTTTTCCGAGATGTCGAGCATACTAATGGTCGAAGCTGTCGCAGCACGCGGGTCATCCAATAATCCCCATTCCATCTTATAAGCTTCAGCATCATTAAATTCGAGCTGACGCTTACGCATGATATCACGAGTAAAGTGATACCCGCCAAAAGGGATGTCACGGGCAAACATCTTTGAATTGGGACCCCAGATGACCATATTTGTCCGATGCGCGCCTAAGTTCAATAGCACATAAACGCCATCTTCCACAAATGAATTCAAGGCAAAGCAATTTGCTATTGCGAGTGAATCGAGGTCAACGATGTTGGCAGATAGTCCCGCTGTCATCAAAATATTGGAATGCTCGTTCAAAATATCCTTAGTTGAAGCTGCCAACAAAATGTTCATATTGTTGGTTTTCTCTTCCACGCTCAGCACCTGATAATCCAATACCATATCGTTACCGCTGATGGGAATATGTTTCTTGGCTTCAAAAAACAAGGCTGATTCCAATTCATCTTCCGGCAGAAATATGGTCTTAATCTGTTTGATGCTGGTATTATCTCCACCTATTGAGGTCACCAAGTGTTTGACGGACTTGGGAGTGATGTGCAGCGTCTTCATCATTTCGGTTATGATTGGCGCAAAACGCTCCGGTCTCAAATCAGAAGGCACATATTCAATCCCTTGCGGCACAGTGGGTCTGATCTCATAATTGAGCAGCTTAAACCCTTCGTGCAGACGCTTTAGGTGAACAATCTTGACGCTGTGGGAACCTATATCGATTCCAACAGACTCCCTGAACTTTACCGGTTTCTTTTTCTTCATAGTTCCTCTTTATCTACCTTGGTTTAATTTAGTGTAAGGGGGGGGCGCTTAAATACCCATGCTTCTGATTCAAAAGGAGTTAATCCGCCTTTCACGTGCACTTCCGGAAAATCGGGAGGCGTCACAAACGAGAAACGGTTGTCAAAGTGATAATCTTTTTTATATCCAACACCAGCACCAGTAGCATTCGGAGCATTCACTCCGGCAAAGGTAATCCCCAAAACCGGGTCTTGATAGGGTAGTCCACTGGTTGCTCCGCACAAATCCATCGGGATATCCCAAAGACTGTTGGGATTGGGATACTCGGAATCAGAAGTGTTCCGATGCACAAAACCACGTCTTCTCTGAGCCACTGACCCCCATAAGTGAATAGAGCCGCGCTCCATGTAAGGAAAGCCTTCGGGCCAGAGCGGATTGTACCAGGGGTAATCAATGTTTCCTGGCCAGGGTGCGGTTGTTGTAGGTGGAAATTTTCTTCTGTGCAGGTCAATTTTGTCCCAAACATACGGATTGGTGCCCAATCTGCTGTCGGGCACAGATGGATGCGGATGCTGATATTCAAATGAGAAAACGCCGTCTTTATGAGAATTTCCCAATCCATTACCCAAAGCGCACATAGCGGCATATATCCATATTCCTTGTGCATCTCCTTCACAGTTGGGTCTGTAACGCACTGAGTCAGCCGGGTCCTTGAAACCGTATTGGACCAAAATCGACTTTTCTGATACTATACCCAGGAAATCGTTGCGGTTTATGGTAGAGCCGGCAACTGAACCATCGGGGCATTGACCTAATACAGTGTCGTTTAAATAACAATCATTATTCAAATATAAAGTGTCAACCGCACACCAGGTTTGTTTACCCTGGAACCTGCCTTTTAACCACAATTTGGAATAAACAATATTGGAGCGACCAACGCTGGGTCCGGAAGGACCGTTTGACCAGACTGTGTCAATATTTGCAAAATTGTTGCGGTACAAATAATTGCCGGCGCGGGGCGGATATACTGACCACACGTCGGTAGTATCACGACCAAAATTAATTATTTGTCCGACCCATGAATTGTATGAACCCATATAAACAGTAACATACATAATCCGATTGGGGTCATAGGCTGAGGAACCGACGGGGACACCATGGGCGCGAATCAAATCTGCGGTTCCGTTGAATTCCAATTGGCTGACATTCTCCCAGTAACCCGCTCTAAAGACTTCCAAATAGGGAGGTGTCCCGTTGAAGGACTGGATTACTCCCGCCGTATAAACCGGACCGAAAAAGGTGGGCCAGCCGTCATGATTTGCTCCCGGGACAGTATTATTACCCAGTTGCTTCAGCCAGATATCGGTATTGCTGTGAACCTTACCATAGATAACGTCCGCTCCCCAGAAATATACATTAGTGCCATTGGTGGATTCCTCATTATCCGTAAAATAGTGGTATCCTGCAAAGCTGTTGCGGCGAATGCCCTTTTCTCCATACTTTCTAACCGGGGAAAGCTTTTGACTGAATAGTGATGTGGAGCCGGCACCACGGCTAACCGTAGCAAGTGTTTTAACGTTGTAACCTTGTGTAAAATATAGTCCGCCGCCGGTCGAAATGTTTTCCTTTGAGACTTTGGTTGATAACTTATAGGTTGTTCGTGAATGAGAACCAGATATTTTTACATAGCGGGGCTCAAGTGTAAACCCTTCCCCTTGTTCATCTCTCAATTGTGTGACAACCTGACCCCGATATGCTTCAGTTCGCAATAAATGCATACTCTGAACAGCATCGAAATCATATCTGGCGTCAATTGTTGCCTGAGAGGCAAGCATAGCCATCGTTATGCCCGACATGACTCCCACAACAGCCAAAGCCATTACTATGGCTATGTTGCCCTGCTGATTGCGAAGTAATTTTTTCATCCCTACCCTCTTTTTCCTAATAAAGTCATTTCGTTATTTCATGGCAATAGCCATTCTGGTTGTATAAGAAACATACTTCCATTTAGCTTCACCCGTTAAAGGATCTTTACCTATTTCTGCTTTTGCCTCAAGCAAAACTGTGACAACCTTAATTATAGCATCTGAACTATTTGTTTTACTAAATTGCAATTTGGTTACAAACGTCTTACTTCTGGATTGTAGCGGGAAAATAAAGCCGGGTGGTGGCTGAAAGCTGCCATCAAGATACTTGTAACGAACTGCTTCTCCTTCTAAATAAATTTGGATATAGTCATTACTGTGCGTGATGTCTGTCGTTGGCGGATAGAGTATGATTCTGCTGGATGTTGAAGCGTTTAATCCGACAAACTGGACAGAATCGGCAGTCGCTATTCCAGAGAATCTTAAGTTTGCTCCGGAGCCAATCTTGATTCCGCTTTTGATAGTCTGCAAACAATTGAAAGCATCTCGCTGCAGTTCTATGGTTTTACTCAGTTCTTCAAACTTGACAAAGAAAGTGCTGAACCCTGCTGCTGCAATGGCAAACAAACCACCTGTGATGATAATTACAACCAGAAGCTCGGTAATCGTAAAACCTGCTTGAGAACGCAATAATTTCATATTTCTAAAGTTCCGTCTATCCTCTGATGTATCCATCAATAAAAATCTTCACGGACGACATATTTGCGTTCTTCATTATCTCCGGGTTCCACCCATCTAACGCTGATCTCAAGCACTGAATACGGAACTACAAACCCGGATTGACTTTCAAAGTTATCAACCAAACTTGTTGACATCAGCCCTTTTAATAATCTTCCCTTATATAACTTGTCAATTACAACGCTGCGGTTTTGGAACAAATCAAATTTCTTTGTATTCTTTTTGCAATACATCTGCCAGTCAAGCTCACCTGAAGCGTGCAAGATTGCCACCCGATCATGATAATTGCGTTGCACTTGCTTATCCGCATAGAGAATTCCAATGTATAGACTAATCACAGCAAACGAAAGAATTATCGTGGATGCAAGAGTTTCCATCAAGGTTGTCCCTCGTTCGTTTTTAATTCTTGCAATCATCCAATCTCCTCTCATTCAGCTTAATAAACTAAATTTTCCAGTTTCTCTGCTTAGAAGCCGGCACCTGTGGCAAACATTTTGGGATTTTCTGCCAATTCTTCAGCAATCGTACGTTCAACCAGATTGTTCATAACCAGATTATATAATGACTGGTCTCTGGTCTGCATGCCTTCTTTGCTTCCCGCCTGAATAACCGAAGGTATCTGATATGTTTTTTCCTCGCGGATCAGGTTGCGGACAGCAGCATTGGCTATCATGATTTCCACTGCCGGAACGCGTCCTTTGCCGTCTTTGGTTGGCAAAAGAGTCTGGGCAACCACTGCTTCCAATGATTCGGAAAGCATGGAGCGCACCTGTTGCTGTTGTTCTTTGGGAAACATATCGATGATACGGTCTATCGACTTTGTGCAACTGCCTGTATGCAAAGTGGCAAAAACCAAATGTCCTGTTTCAGCAGCGGTTAACGCCAGTGAAACAGTTTCCAGGTCGCGCATTTCACCCACAAGTATGACGTCCGGGTCTTCACGCAACGCAGAACGCAAAGCGGCTGTGAAAGACCAGGTGTCGTGACCCAATTCCCGCTGATTAATCAGAGAGTTCTTGCTTCTGTGTACAAATTCGATGGGGTCTTCGATTGTGATAATATGGCAGGCGCGGTTGTCATTGATGGAATCAATCATGGTTGCCAGAGTAGTGGATTTACCACTACCGGTTGGACCCGTGACCAAAATCAGCCCCTTTTCCTTGGTAGTCAATTTCTTGAGCACTTCGGGAAGGTGCAATTCCTCATATTGTTTAATCTCATTCGGAATCACACGAAAAGCTGCCGCTATACCATTTATCTGGTTAAAGGCATTCACACGGAACCGGACATCATTGCTCAGTTTGGTCGAGAAATCGATTTCCAGATTCTTCTTAAACATGTCTTGCTGAACTTCATTCATAACGCTAAAGACCAGATTTTCCAGTTCTTCTAAAGTCAGAATCGGCAAATTCAGCCTTTTCATGCGTCCGTTTACTCTCACCATCGGGTGAGAACCGGAACTAACATGTAAATCAGATGCTCCGGCTTCTGCGGTAAAGCGCAGTAACTCTTGAATGGTCAAATTATCCTCCCGGGGGGATTAATTGGTTCCTGTAGCTCCTGCGTCTGTTTCTGTACCACCGGTATCAGGATTTGTCCAATTATCTACGCCGTAGCCATGAAATTTGGTCTCTTCAACATCGTACCAAACTTGTTTACCTTCTCCGGATGCGAAATCAGCGGTGGAAGTAGCCACATACTTTGAAGGGGGATTGCCGACTACTTCAAAGTTCCAGTGTTTTAAAGTGGATTGACCCAAGCGTGAATCCTTTTGCGCCATTTCAACGGTATAACCTTCTGAATTTCCCATGGTCTGAACATGAACATCAAAAGCGGTACGTAGCGCTCGGATGCCGGTTTGGGCTTCTGTTGAACGTGATTTTTCCACATAACGCAGATAACGTGGAACTGCAAAAGCAGCAAGAATTGCCACGATAATCACGACAACTAAGATTTCAATGAGAGTGAATCCTTTTTGATTCTTCACTTTTCTCAGCATTTTATCCTCCTACAGGGGTTTTAATTCTGTGTTGCTATATCTTGCACGATACGTGCCAAAACGGGTGGAAATTTTCCCATCTTTACCAAAAAAAAACATCTTTATTTATCTTGTCCTGTGAATTTTTGCTATCACTATGGTATTCGAACTTGATACCCCTTATCCCATACAATGCCATTTTTACCTGTCTCCATAATTTTCTGTAGCCTGAGAATTAAACTATTTACATCTCTATATTTCGTCAATAACTAATTTCGGTTTCTTTTGTTTTCCGGCTTTTTTTTGCTCACATTAAAATCACGAGCCATAGCATCTTGCTCAGAAAGGTTCAACTCTTCTTCATTTATTTGATTACCCTCTTTCTTTCCATTGATTTAGGTCGGAATTATGTTGATATTAAGTCCATATCCAGTCGAATGTATTTCGACTGGATATCGACTGGATACCGTGAGGAATCCGACTCAAAAGTGAGGGTCAAAAGTGATAGGAATGAAGTCGGTTAAAGTTTTAAACGTCTTTGGACAAATGTAAATGTTAGTTACAAGGCATTTCAAACACATCTTCAGCGCAGAATTGAGGAGCCGGGGTTATAGGCAGCAAGATAATTCTCTTGACGACAATAAACCGAAAAAAGAAGTTGTTTTTTATTAAAAAAGTAGGACAACTTAAGGAGTTGACAATGTTCCGATTTCTCCGTACCATAACGGTTTTGACCTGTCTCGTAGTAGTATTTGGGTCTATGTATGCAGCAAAGAAAGCTTCTGCCAAAAACCCCAAAGCCAAAAAGCCAATTGTAGAAACAGTTGTAGCCGTCCCCGAAGTCAAGATTCCTGATGCTGATATTTTGGCTCAATACACCGGCGGGATGATTACAAAGAAAGATTTGGAAAAGAAAATTTCCAAGCTGCCAGCCCAATCACAATCTAAATTCAAGACTGTGGAAGGTCAGGAGCAAATCCTTGATATGATGTGTGTTGAGGAAGTCTTCTTTCAAAAAGCCAAAGACATGAATTTGCTAAATGACCCGATTGTCTTGGATAAGACCAATGCTGCCAGAAAGCAGGTTATGATTCAGCAATATTACAAGCGCAATATTCCCGGTCAGGTCAAACTGACTGAAACAGACAAAAAGGACTTTTACAACCAGAACAAAAAAGACTTTTACGTTGCGCCTTATATTACCATATTATATATTCAGGTTGCTGATGAGCTCAAAGCCAGAAAAGTTTTGGATGAACTTCGGAAAGGCGCTCCCTTTGATACGGTATCTGCCCGTTATTCCATCAATACCTATGCCAAAAACATCAACGGCAAGATAAAAAACATCCGCCTCAATGGCAATATTCCCGGTGTGGGAAATGATGCCCAGCTCGACAGCATCATCAATGCCAATCCGGTTGATACGCTAAAATTCCTCGGTCCGCTCAAAACTATTACAGGCTGGAGCGTGATAAAAATCATGGAAAAATTGGAAGGCAAACAGCGTCAATTCTCTGAATGTGAAGCTGAAATTGACCAGAGACTGCGGCCTAAGAAAGAATCGGAACTTTTGACCCAGATCATTGATAAACAGAAAAAGCAATATGCAGTCGTGCTGGATTCCACCACCCTGAGCCTGATAAACCTGCGCGAACCCCAAAAGAACACAGAGATTGAGGCAAAGAAAGTGGTTTCTTCATCCGATGCATCTTTGGATATGACAGTCAAAAGCCTGCTGGAAAAATTCGGCAAGATGTCACCACAGGAACAGATGATGTATGTCAAAGGCGGCGGCGCCGTCCAAATGGTCAATCAGGATTTGACCCGCAGTCTGATGTATCTGGATGCTTCCAAAGACAAATCTTATGCGGATTCTCTTGCCGTAAACGAAGATTTCAAACAGACAGAACGTTACACTGTGCTGCAGGAAGCCTATAAAAAACTCGTAGTCGAAAAAATTAATGTTACCTCCAAAGATGCCAAAGATTATTATGACACTCATCAGGAAGCCTACACAACTCCCGCTGCCAGAAAGATTTTGGTCATCTGGACTAAAGACGAAAAGACTGCCTATAAAGCCATTAAGAAATTCGCTAAAGCAGTGAAGAAAAACGACCTGAAAGTTCTCAACGACATTATCAAGAAATATTCCATCAAACCTGAACAGGACACTCTGGACAATATCTACCGCAATGGCGTTATCACAACCATCGGAGCAGACCAGGGTCTTTCGGATTTAATCTGGGCAACCCCGGTGGGTGGAGTCAGCCCCGTCACCACAACTGCTCGCAAGGACATAATATTCTTTAGTGTAATCGAAGAAAGACCGCCTTTTGTGAAAAGCTTTGTGGAAACTGAACCCCGCATTATGGGTCAGCTCAAAAAAGAGCAGGAAAAGACTCAGATGGAAACGGTCAAACAGCAGTTATTCACGGAGTACAATATGAAAAAGTTTCCTGAAAAGCTGGCTATCAAACTCTCTGCCGATGAACTGTTTGAAATGGCGGATAATTCTTCCAGACAGCGTAAATATCAGGATTCCATTCTTTATTACGACCAGATAATCAAATTCTATCCCAATGGGAAAGATGATTACAAAGCCACCTTTATGAAAGCCTTCTTAGTCTCGGAAGAGATGAACAACAAAGAAGACGGTCTGAAACAGTTCAAAGACTTCCTGCTGAAATTTAAAACGGGTGAATTGAACGAATCAGCCCAGTATATGGTTGATGAACTGGAAGGCAAACACCCGCCCATCGATGAAGTGAATACACCGGAAGATAATAAATAGTAATCACAAGATAACAAAACGTCATTCCTGCGCAGGCAGGAATCTTAACAATAAAAAAGGGTGACTGATTGTCACCCTTTTTGCTATATGGGAAAAAAAACCTGTGTGTAGTCTCGCATGTAGAGGCTGTGAGAAAACTAAGCTTCTTGGAGTCCACATTGCTCAACGCCAACTTTATTAACTTCCAAACCTCAAGCAATCTGGACTTCATGAAGCGAACATCTTATTGATACTAAACATCTTTACGGGATATGAAGTCCAAGCTTCCCTAAGTCATCAGCTCAACTAAAAATACGATAGGAAGCATGTACTCCAAATCCCTGCAACCCGCTTTCATAGTCAAGTGCCATCGGCACGGTATTTCTGATAGAAATAAGCATCCTCACGAAAGTCAAATCCCGTAGGGATGACACATTGCATCTTATTGCCATAAAAGGATATAAACAATCCGGAGTATATGCCGTCCCGATGGGACTCATGCCGGGTTGGAGGTGACTTTTCTATCTGAAATGCCGTCCCGATGGGACTATGTGAATGCACATGACTGAAATGCCGTCCTACCGGACTTTCAGAGAGTTCGTTGTCCATCCCTGGCACTCACGTGCCGGGTTACTATGTTTCGTCCTGCCGGACTTTCAACGTTGTGTTGTCCATCCCCGGCACTCACGTGCCGGGATACATAGTGTCGTCCTACCGGACTTGCCATCCTACCGGACTTGCCATCCTGCCGAACTTGCCGTCCTGACAGACTTGGCGCTGTCACCTTCTCAGATAGACGACTTTATGCATTGTCTTTTGTCTGCCGTTTTGGATTTCGATGAAGTATATGCCTCGGGCAGAGTTTTTGCCTTTGTCATCCAAGCCATTCCAGATTACATGATGCGCACCGGCGGGCAGATTGCTGTCCAGAAGCTTGCGGATTAGTTGTCCTTTGGTATTATAAACATTCATTTTAAGCTTGGCAGCTTCTATAAGATTGAATGAGATGCTGATGTCCATCTGATTGGAATTAAACGCAGGTCTGATAACGCGCAGGTTATTAAAAGTAGTATTATTAGTGGGATTGTGAAAACCGGTGACGGGGGTTTGTTTGATGAAATCAGGATAGCGCACCGGTTTGTTGTCTCTTGATAAAACTACCAGTTCAAACTGCCCGATGGGAGTCTCAGTTGGTGTGGGAATACCTGTCCTGACTGCGCTGAATTCATTTGATTTCAGCTTAAAGCTGAGTTTGTAAGAGGAATTGCTGCCCGATGCAGGCGTAGAGCAAAAAGCGTATAGTTTTTGCCCATCACTGAAAACAAAGTTTACAACGTTGGTTGACAACTTCATATACTGTTCCAGCTTTTTCAGTCCCAGCAACAATCCGCTGTAAACATCAAAACCACAAGCTTCAATCTGGCACATCAGATAATTGAACAAAACTTCGCTGTCAATCCAACAAGATGGATAGGCGGAATAGGCAAAATTGGGATAGTTGGGTTCATTATAATCAAACCAGTTGTTGTGCGTGAGATTGGTTTCGTTAATCATAAAAGTGCGTGCTTCCGTGGAAACAAAACCGTTGTGCATAAAAGTATAAGTGCGGTTGTTAATATTCATACGGAAGGGGTGATTTCCAGGAGTAAAGGGATTGGCACTGGCGTTTCTGGCATGGCACATCACGATTGAGGCATTGGCATCCTCTCTGACCAGAATGTCCAGGGCATCGTCAAACACATCCTGCGAGTTAAGCGGGTTAAAAAAGTGCCCGGTGTAATAGACATGATTGTTTTCAGTGACAGAGCTGACGTATTTGTACCAATAACTGACAGCCTCAATCTGAAGGCTGCCTTGCGGATAATACAAGATGCCATATCCGTCATTATCCACGGCTGAGTTTGACCTCGTCATCACATAAGCCAGATAATCCACCGGATTGGTGTAGTCAATATAGTTTACATCGCCGGCAGCATCATGATAATCAGCAAGAGAAACCCCCTGCTTGGTAATCACAGCACTCATGTCACAAGCGGACAGAGCGCAGTATATACTGCCCATCAGTAAAAGGACTAAAGCCAATCTTTTCATCATGTTATAAGTTTAATTGGCATAGGTTTACTGTCAAGAAGTATTTCCGGGCTTCTGCTTTTTCTTTACTCCTTTACAAAAACCCTTTACTCCAGAGATTGTATTTCATCGGGTATATTAACTGATTAGAAGGAATATTATGCTAAAGTTTACCTTGCAAGCCAAATCTGGTAATGCCAGAGCCGGAAAGATAAAAACTCCGCATGGAGAAATCCTGACACCTGTGTTTATGCCGGTCGGCACTGTCGGCAGCGTCAAAGCCATGTCTCCGCTTGAGCTAAAAGAAGGTCATGCCCAGATAATTTTGGGCAATACCTATCATCTCTATCTGAGACCGGGGCATGAGCTAATCAGGGACGCCGGCGGTCTGCACAAATTTGTTTCCTGGGACAGACCGATGCTCACCGATAGCGGCGGGTTTCAGGTGATGAGCCTGGCAGTGCTGCGCAAAATCACCAAGGAAGGTGTGAAGTTCCAATCCCATATAGACGGTTCCTATCATTTGTTTACACCGGAAAAAGTGATTGAGATTCAGCAGGCTTTGGGAGCAGATATCATCATGAGTTTTGACGAATGTCCCCCCTATCCTGCCACCCGGGAATATGTGGAAAAGAGTCTGAAAATTACACTAAACTGGGCTGCCAGAGGCAAAGAAGCTTTTACCAATACCAAAAAGCAAGCTCTCTTTGGTATTGTGCAAGGCGGAGTTTTTGAAGACCTAAGGGAAAAGAGCGCACTCAAGCTGATGGAAATGGATTTTGACGGCTACAGTATTGGCGGCTTGGCGGTGGGTGAACCCAAGGCAGATATGTTTCGCCTGACGGAATTTCTCAATCCTATTTTACCTGAAAACAAACCCCGCTATCTGATGGGCGTGGGTACTCCCTCAGATTTGCTCAATAATATTGCTAACGGGGTGGATATGTTTGATTGCGTGATGCCCACCCGCAACGCACGCAACGGCAGCATCTTCACCCGTTACGGCAAAATGATTATCAAAGCTGCCCGTTATAAAGATGACTTCAATCCCATCGACCCGCTTTGCAAATGCTACACCTGCAAGAACTTTTCACGCGCTTATATCCGCCATTTGATTACTATGAACGAAATTCTCGGTATGCGCCTGACCACAATTCATAGCCTCTATTTTTATCAGGAGCTGATGCAAATGGCAAGAACTGCCATTTTGGAAGACAGATATCCTGCCTTTTTGGCAGAGATGTTGCCCGTGTTGGACAAAATAGTTTAGTAGTAGCTTAGAGTGTGTGTAGTACCGCATTTATGCGGTTTTGCCAATAATTGTAACGACGTGTCTGCATCAGAAAACCGCATAAATGCGGTACTACATACTTGCTTAGCACCATTTTACAAACGGTAAAGGTTATATGCAGTCTCTGTGCCATTTATATACATGCTGAAAGTAAACTATTGACATAAAAACATTATCTCCATTTTGTAGAAACCTTAGGTTTTGGGAGAGAGGCTGCGAAATAAGACGATGCTGTATCTATATGTGCATCAATTCTATCGGCGGTTTTTGCGAGCTGTCGCCCATTCTCAAGAACGGCTTAGGCATCTCAGGTTGTAAAATATTTCTACGAGGATACTATGAAGCTTATTGGCAAGAAAGACGTGACTGCAAAGCAGGGACACATATTTAAGCTGTCTATCAGAACAATTATGGTAAGCATATTTCTTTTACTGACAATAGCAGTTTCTGTAATAACAGCATATCTTTCCTTTAGATACAGCGCAAAATCTGCCGAACTATTGGTGGCTTATTCATCCACAAAGCTGAATTCAAATATTCAGGAAGAAATCACTGACTATTTTATGCCTCCGGACGAAATTAACAACATGAATGCCAATCTGATAGGCGCACATCTTTTGGACGCGACAAATCAAGCCAACTTAATGAAGCAATTCAGCATACAGATTAAGGCTCATAATAGCGTAAACAGCATATCATTCGGTAACAGCTCGGGCGGAATTGCCAATGCCGGCATCGATAGGGTAACCAATAAATATTATGTTATATATACAGATAAGTTTAAAAGCGGAGTTTTTAATAAGTACACCATAGATAATAATGGCGATAAAACGCGTTTAATCACCCGCATCCCCAATTTTGATGCGCGCACCCGTCCCTGGTACAAAAATGCCCAGAACAAAGCTGGGGTGGTTTGGTCTGATGTATATTTAATCACAACCGGGGACGATTTGGGGATTACGGCAAGTAAAGCAGTCAGAGACGAAAACAATCAACTCACGGGTGTGGTATGCGTTGATTTATTCTTATCAGACATCAGTATTTTTTTGGAAAGTTTAGACCTCGGAGTAGGCGGACAGGCTTTTATCATGGATAAAAACGGTCTTTTGATTGCATCTTCCAAAAAAGATAAGCTGTTTAACACAGACAGTAAAAATAAAATCAGCTCCCGTATAAAAGCCACTGAATCGGAATCAGTTCTAATCCGCACAACCGCGACAAATCTGAAAGGTAAAAACACTGATTTCACAAATATCGTCCGAGAAAAGGATTTTGATGTCATCTTGGATGATAAGACATACCTGGCGCATGTAACCCCCTTCAGCGCCATCGCTTCTCAACAATGGTTAATCGTTTCAGTTATACCCAAAATCACTTATATGGCACAGGTCTATACCAATAACCGCATTACGATTTACTTAATCTTTGTGGTTCTGCTATTATCAATCGTTCTTGCGGTGTTATTAGCGCGGATGATATCCAATCCGATATTAGGTTTGGACAAGAAAGTCCGGGCAATTTCTCAAGGCGAATGGCAGTCGGAACCAATCCCCTCCCGCATCTCAGAGATTGACGATTTGGCGGTTGAAATCTACCGCATGAAAACAACGATACAATCTACCATTGAGAATTTGAGTAGTGAGATTACTGAACGCAAACAAGCTGAAAAAACCTTAAGTGAAAGCGAGGAAAACTTCCGCTTACTCTTTGACACAGTAGATGATATGATCTTTGTGGGTAGTCATGCCGGCGAAATCATCTATTCCAATCCTGCAGTGAAAAAGCAATTGGGTTACACAGCCGATGAGCTTGCAAAGATGCATATTCTTAGCTTGAATCAAGCTGAACAAAGAGCTGAAGCGGAAGCAATATTTGAGGCTTTGTTTAAGGGTGAACTGAATATGTGTCCGTTGCCTCTTCAGCATAAAAACGGCTCTCTCATTCCGATGGAAAACAGGGTATGGGCAGGGAAATGGAGCGGGGTTGATTGCGTCTTTTGTATTTCGAAAGATTTGACCCAAGAGCAGGAAAACTTACAAAAATTCCAGTTACTGTTTGAGAATAACCCCAGCCCAATGGCATTGAACAGCTTTCCGGATATGAAATTCACCGATGTAAATAATGCCTGGCTGAAACTATTGGGTTTTACTCGTGCAGAAGTTATCGGTAAGACCGACTGTGAGCTTGACATCCTGATGCAAGCTGGGAAACAGGAAGAATTAGCTCATCAACTGCTAACCACCGGTGCAATTTCTAATGTTGAGCTGCATGCAAAACGTAAAGACGGAACAATGGTGACCGGCATTTTCTCCGGCGAGCTCATTGAACAACGAGGAGAAAAATTCTTTTTAACCGGCATGGTTGATATCACAGAACGCAAGAAAACAGAGCTGCTCTTACAGGATATCATAGATAAAAACCCAATTTCCATACAGATAGTCGATGCTGAAGGCTATACCGTATTATCTAACGCTGCATGTGTAAAACTATTTGGAAATGCCCCTCCTCCAGAGTTTTGTGTGTTCGATGATTTTCAGATCAAACAGCAAGGGCAGGAAGAATTGCTGCAAAAGGCAAAAAGCGGCGAAGTTGTTTTCCTGCCGGATATGTATTACAATATCCGAGAATTTAACCCGGACTTCCCTGATAAACCAATCTGGATAAAAGTGGTTATTTTCCCGATTAAAAAGAGCGATGGTACCCCGGAACGCTTTGTTATGATGCATGAGGATATCACACTTCGTAAGCTGGCAGAAAAGACTCTCATCGCTGCCAAGGAAAGCGCTGAAGAAAGCGACCGGCTCAAATCCAGCTTTTTGGCAAATATGAGCCATGAATTGCGCACTCCTCTTTCCGGCATTTTGGGGTTTTCTGAGCTGCTGCGCGCCCAGCTTCAGAATGAAGATAACCGTGAGATGGCAGACATGATTCATGCGTCAGGCAGCCGGTTGCTGAATACTCTGAATCTTGTCCTCGATCTGTCACGGATTGAAGCAAATATGCAAGAGATACACCGGACTACTATTGATGTGAATAAACTTTTGAGCAGTGTGGTAAAACTGTTTGAGCCGGTTGCTGTTAAGAAGGGGCTGAAGCTGACCTTCGTTCCGGATAATCCCAAACTGTTTATGCTTTCAGACAGCTATATGCTGGAGCATATTTTCAACGAACTGATTAGCAATGCCATAAAATATACTGACACGGGTAGCGTTACCATTCTCACGAATATACTCATCGCTGAAGAGGACTCACGCCTTGTAATTGAAGTCAGGGATACGGGTATCGGAATTCCAATGGATAATCAAGCAGCCGCCTTTGATGCTTTCAGACAGGTCAGCGAGGGCTGGGGCAGGTCTTTTGAAGGCACAGGATTGGGCTTGACAATCTGCAAAAAGTATGTCACCATGCTGGGTGGAGAGATTATGCTGGAAAGTGATTTGGGTTGCGGAAGCAGGTTTAGCGTCAGTTTCCCGGCTGATATACTGCAACCGGAACCGGGGATTAATACTACTGACTCAAATCTCACTCCTTCGGAAGCTGCTTCCGGAGTTGCAAAGCAGCAGCTTCCCAAAATACTTTTAGTGGATGACGATGACATGACCCATATTCTGGTAACTCAGATGTTGCGCGGCGTTGTAGAAATTGATTATGCTGCAACCGGGGCGGAAGGCATTATGCTTTTGACCGGCAATACTTATGCAGTAGTACTCCTGGACATTAATCTCAAAGCGGGTTTGAGTGGTTTCGATGTTCTCAAAGAAATCAGAAAGCTGCCCAAATATAACGGCATTCCGATTATTGCCATAACGGCTTATGCTATGATGGGAGATAAAGAAGTCTTTCTGTCACAGGGTTTTACGGACTATCTTTCAAAACCTTTTACCGGCAACAGGCTAAGCGGTATCATCCAAAAATGGCTTTGATATCCAGTTTGACCCAGCTTGGCAGAATAACGAAGGTGAGATAATGAAACAGATTGCCATAATAGTACTCTTTGCGTTTATACCGCTAATCCTGCTTTGCAGTGTTCACAACAGCAAATCCTTACAAAACCCGACCTTCAGCAAACCGACCTTGGACAGGATTGTCGAATCCACTGACCGTGACTGGCGGTTGAGTGAAGTATTGGAAGAAGGATTTGTCAATAGTGACTGGGTGGCGGAAAATAAAAAGGTTTACATCTACAATCCCACTTATCCTGCCAAAATTGACACTCTCAAGTGTTTCCTCTTCAATAGTATCACAGAAACATGGGAGTTGAGTTGGAAAGACATATTTACCTATGATAGTTCAGGGCAATTTGTCACGCAGATTGTCTGGTATGACAATTGGACTTCAGACCTGCCGGTCTCAAAGATATCCCTGCAATATGACAATCAGCACAGATTAACCTCGGTTATCGAAGAAAGTTATGATATTTTTACCCTTCAGTGGTCATTATCCTCCCGGAATAAAATGATATACAATACCAATTCACTTAATTCATCCGTTGAGTTTAGTGCTGCAGGAGTGGAAGGCTCGGCTCATTGGGATAGAACAATTTACACTAATGATGGACAGGGAAGACCGGTCACAGAAACTTATCAGTCCTCGGAAGATTCATTGATTTGGGTGAATATTATACGCACCGAGACTTCATATCACGCGCATGACACAACCACAGGGGATGATTTTATCGAGAGTTTGGCGCACTTATACGAAAGCTCGGCAGGCTTGGGGGATAGTTTTGTGGCAAACGTAGCCATGGTTGAGCAGAGGACAGACCAGATTTACGACAGTGGCTGGCAAAATGATTATCGGTATAGTTTTACTTATGACGCTCAAGACAAACTGATTGAACAAGTAGATTTGAATTGGGCGGGTATATGGGTCAATGATTTCCGGATGCTCGTTACATATAATGCGGACGCAAATGTGCAGCAGTCGTCCAATGATTGGTGGAACGGCATGGGCTGGGAAGACTTGAACAGATACATTTACACTTGGGGACAAACCACTGCCGTTGATGATAATACGAGTCCCGCAGTTGAAGCTTTACATATCTCAGCATCACCCAATCCGTTTTTTGGAAACGTGGTTTTGAAAGTCAACAGCAAAACTTCCCAGCCGGTTAAGCTCTCTGTCTTTAATACAAAGGGACAGATGATTAGGACTATCTCAGCCCAAGCCAATACCAAGATCAATTGGGATGGCAGAGATTTGAACGGTAAAACCGTAACCCCAGGGATTTATTTAATCAGGGCGGGTATTGCCGATAACTGCAAGACCACTAAAGTTTTGAAGCTAAAGTAGAGACAAGCCTCGACTCTTTTTCCAAGCGCAGGTCTCAACCCCTGCGTTTTTTTTGTTGACATACAAATCTATTTACAGTATTGAGTAAATGAATTCAAACACTGGAGGATACAAAGATGAAAAAACTGATGTTTCTTTTGTTATTAGTGCTCATCCCAATTATTCTGATGAGCAATGTTATCAATTACAAGGAATTGTGCAATTCGTTGCATTTCAAGAATATCAAATTTCTGGACCGTTCCTGGCGGTTGAATCAATATCTGGGTGAAAGTTATTTTGAGGGCGTCTGGTCTATGGAATCAAAATCAGTTTATGTTTACAATTCAACCTATCCGACCCGGGTGGATACTCTCAAGATGTACTTTTATGATTCAGAAAATGATGATTGGATTCTCGGAATGAAAGCAAACAATACTTACGATGCTACAGGGCAATATTTAACGGAAATGATGTATGTGTTATCCGTTATGGGTATGGATATCCCTATGTATAGAATGTCAGCACAATATAATGCTCAGCACAGGGTGACTATGTGGATTTTGGAAAACTATGATAGTTCAAATTTGGATTGGACTTTGTCATCCTGGTATAAATTTTTTTATAATACCAATTCCATTAATTCTACAGCCGGATACTATGTTGCCACTGAGGACGAACCTGCCAGCTGGGAATTGAGTACTATTACTAATGACGGACAGGGAAGACCTATAATAATGTTAAACCAGACCTCTGCCGATTCTACGGTCTGGGTAAATACAGAGCGTTCTGATATATCCTACCATCCTAATGATACTTCCACCGGAGAAGATTTTATTGCATCTATCACAGATCTGTTTTCCATGTACAATCAGACGGGCATGAGTTTTATATATGGTTCTGCCATGGTTTCAGAAGAGACAAACCAATATTATGATGGCGACTGGATAAACGAAACCCGCAATATTTATACGTACGATACTCAAAATAAGCTGATTGAAGTTGTCGAGATGAGTTGGGACACGATATGGGTCAATAGCTATCAAACTCTTTTATCTTATGATGCGAACGGAAATTCGCAACAGAGTGTGGAATCAATGTGGAATGGAACATCCTGGGACAACGAATACAGATATACTTACACTTGGGGACAAACCACTGCCAATGATGACAATACTGCTCCTGCAGTTGAAGCGTTAAGTATCTCAGCATCACCCAATCCGTTTAACGGAAACGTAGCTTTGAAAGTCAACAGCAAAACTTCCCAGCCTGCTAAACTCACTGTCTATAACACAAAAGGACAGTTAATCAGGACTATCTCAGCTCCAGCCAATTCCAATGTCTTTTGGGATGGCAGAGATTTGAATAACCAAACTGTTGGCAACGGGATTTATTTTATTAAAGCAGACACTCAAGGCGGTAATAAAACGGTCAAGGTTTTGAAACTCAAGTAATTCTAAACAGTTCAGGCTATATAAAAACGCAGGCATTATGTGTCTGCGTTTTTTGATGTCAAAGCGATTTCATATTTCAATAAAACTGCTTTCAAAAAGCTTTTATACTGTTTTCAAACTACCTTCAAACTTCTTCTGAGTTGCTTCTGAACTACTTCCAAACTGGTTACAAACTGCTTCCATACTGTTTCTGAGTTGCTTCTGAACTACTTCCAAACTGGTTACAAACTGCTTCTGAACTGCTTCCAAAACTCTGATTCCTCACGATTCCTGTGCTGATTATTCGCAATTTTTGCTTCCTTGGACCTCTTGATCAAGCATAAGTCAAGCGTAATATTATTACGCTTGATTTACGCTTGACCTTGCTGTAGGATAACCGCCCCCGGTTGTCCAAACGTTTGAATGCAATGTGGATGGAAGGTGTAGTTCTGCATTTATGCAGGTTTTGATAACATTAGTGCGCTTCCCAACTGGAAAAACCTGCCTGAAGGCAGAACTACACCAGGGTATATGATATTGCTCTTCAGTCAAGCGAAGGCGCATGACCTACATCAGTAGGATAACCGCCCCCGGTTGTCCAAACGTTGCTTAAATAATGATTAAGCTACAGTTGTTACACCATTTCCAACATCTTGATGCAAATATTGCAACTTAAGAATCCCGTTGGGATTTGACATTCAATAGCCCATGAATTCATTCATGGGTAAAGGAATAAAACCATTTTAACCCCATCGGGGTTTCCAATTTAAACAAATTCAAAC
>Ga0247841_10002676_pt1 | contig 34888 bp, 28 predicted proteins | sample LaCruzMarch2015__2_FD_192410 | JGI IMG/M metagenome (GOLD analysis project Ga0247841, IMG submission 192410) | Freshwater microbial communities from meromictic Lake La Cruz, Castile-La Mancha, Spain - LaCruzMarch2015_18m | ecosystem: Environmental > Aquatic > Freshwater > Lake | place: Spain...
TGCTTCCTGTGCTCATATTGCGTTTCCGGACTATGTTTGCGTGCATCAATCTTTTCCATGCATACCGTATATCACAAAATCGCCAATATGGCTATATTTAATTGCCGAGGTAATAATTTGACGAAACGCAAGATACAATTAATTGTGTCTCACATTATTGGAACGAGTTAAGCAGAGATGGGACGCCTATTTTATGTTTCAATTGGTGAAATAAGCCGCCGTCGGTGTAACAGCTTTAATCCCCACCGATATCTTGCTGCCATCGGCTTTTTTACCGTGGATGACGAATTCGCTCAATCCAATGTGGCTTTCCGGATTCCCCCAGTCATAGGTGTAACCGAGTCGGGTCCAAGGGTAGGGCGCGTCGGCGGTATAGATGTATTTCGTCCGGTTTTGGAAGAAGCGCTTGTAGTCCGTAAATCCGCATTGTCCCCATTGATTGCAGGACGTGCACTGATCGGGATCACAGACCTGGTCGGCAAAAATCATTGCTGAAGCGTCGTATTTCCGGAAGGGATTGGCGTATTGATCGCCGGGAAAGTCAATCTCCGCTTCATGATCCGTAATCTCCGGGTCCGGCGACGGCCGAAAGAGGTCCTTGGGAGCGACCCATATTTCCAGAAAACAGGCCTTGTTCTGGGCGTCTGAAGGAGGAAGACCCAGTAACTGTGCAATCCTCATGGATGTAATGGGGGTCGTTTTGAAGAAGGTGTTCAACTCCGGGACTACGGTTACGTAAGTATCCCGGCTGTACTGGCATTCCTTGCCTTCCTTACAGGTATCGCCAGGCTGGCATCCTTCAGCAGGGCATTTGTAAATATTACATGCGTTTTGATCAACCCAGCTCACAACGAGGATGCGCGATCCCACGACGCCGTTCTCCCAGATGAGGTCCTTGTTGTCAGGTGTAATCGCCGTCAGGTTTTTGGATATTTTCTCCGGCGTCACTATTGCGGCGTCGGCGCACGCTTTCGTGTATTCCGCTTGCGGATCGTACGCCGCGGAGTTATTCCCACAGCCCGTAAGTGTTAAAGATGAAACAAATAGAAAAAATACCGCCAAATACGCCCAAAAGAAAAACTTGCCGTGATATTTCATTTTTCCCTTCAGTTTTTTTGATGAGTAATTGTGTTCTGACGGGGGAAGTATAAGCAGAACAGACTTGCATGTCAATGAGGTATTGGCCGCCGCAAAATGTGGGGTGCAGTGCCGATGATGGTGGAAGGGATATCCTGGCGCCCGTCCTATTGGTATTGGGAAAGCCATCTGCTTTTAGACCCTTTCACCCGTCACGAAGGCCTTTTCGAGCGTAATCTGGGCAGACCACAGAAATCATCATTTCCACAAGAACGTATCAACTATTGCTAACTCCTTCTGATTGCTCATGGTTGGAGAAAGCTATACGCATCAACCGGATGAACCCAAAATAAAAAAATGAAACGAATGGCCTACGGCTTCAGAGATATGGAATTCTTTGAACTCAAAATCATGGGCCTTCATGAAACCAAGTGTGATAGTCGAAACCTTTCGGATTGACAACCTCGTGGAAAGAGGCTAAAAAAATATCCATCTGACCATAATTGCCTTTACCCGGTGCAGCTTTCCGGAAAGAGGCTCGGGATGAGGCTCTCTTTACAACAAAGGAGGGGAAGCGCATATGGCAAAGAGACCAGCCAATCTGCTCTACGGGGTGGATGACAAACCATCCATCCGCATCTGCTTCCTGCTGGCCATCCAACACATCTTTTTCCTTACGACGGGCCTGATTGTGGTGACCATCGTCATGCGGGACCTGGGCTGCGCGCCGGATATTATCCGCAACGTTGTGTCCATGTCCATGATTGCCGGGGGGCTCGCCACCATGCTTCAGGCGCTGAAAAAGGGGCCGGTGGGCAGCGGTTATCTCTGTACGGAGGGAACCGACCCCAGCTTCCTCTCCGTATCCATCCTGGCCGGCGCCACCGGCGGCCTGTCGCTCATTTTTGGCATGACCATCGTTTCCGGCGTGATCGAGTGCTTACTCGCCCGTATCATGAGCCGCCTGCGGGTCATTTTCCCGCCGGAGGTGACGGGTGTGGTCCTCACCATGGTGGGCCTGAATATCGTGCCCATCATGATCCTCGATTTCTTCAGCGTCAAAACCCAGAGCAGCCCCATAGACCCGACTCATCTGACCGTGGCGGTCTTCACCCTCGCCGTCATGGTGGGAACCAATGTCTGGAGCAAGGGGAAATTGCGCCTCTACTCCGTCATCATCGGGATATCGGCAGGTTATGTCGCCGCCGTCGTCCTGGGCGTTCTGACCCACGAAGATTTGATGCGCATGGCGGAAGCGCCCCTCTTTTCCCTTCCCGACATTTCCTATATCAGTTACTCCTTCGATGCGGCGATGCTCATCCCCATTATCGTCGTAACCCTCGCCTCCACCCTGAAGTCCGTCGCCACCCTGACGATGTGCCAGAAAATCAACGACGCGGAATGGACCCGGCCGGACCTGGTCAACATCGGCAAAGGCACCATGGCGGACGGCCTGGCGTCCGTCATCGGCGGTCTGACCGGGGCGATGGGAAAATCACTTTACGCAAGCAGCGTGGGGCTCTGTGTGGCCACGGGGGCTACCAGCCGGATCATCGCCTTCTATACCGGAGGGATCTATATCGCCCTGGCCTTTCTCCCCAAACTGGCTTCATTTTTCAGCATCATGCCCAAACCGGTCATGGGGGCGGCCCTGGTCTTCATGGTCAGCTTCATGGTTATCTCGGGCGTGCAGATCATGACGTCCCGGATGATTGACATCCGCCGGACCTTCGTGATTGCCGTGTCTCTCATGTTTGGCATCAGCGTGGATATCTTCCCGCAGCTATATCAGCATGTACACCCCTACCTGAAACCCCTGTTCGGCTCTTCCCTGGCCGTAACGACGGTCCTGGCCATCGTCCTGAATCTGATCATGCGGATCGGCATCACCCGGCAGGAAACCCTGGAACTGACCTCCGGAACGGATGTTTCACAAAAGATCTTCCAATTCATGGAGAATCAGGGGGCCGCCTGGGGAGCGAGAAAGGAAGTCATATACAACGCTATGGCGGCCATGAATGAATTCATGGAAGCCACGGTGTATGTTGACCTGTCGGACCCTGCAATCATTATGAATGTAAAATTCGACGAATACAACCTGGATATCCGGATCAGCTACCAGGGTGCGCCCTTGGAATTCCCCACGGAACGTCCCGACAAGAATGAGCTGCGCACCGATCCGAGCGCCGTTGCCCGTCTGGCAGGCTACCTCGTCAGGCAATATGCGGATAAAATCACAATGACACAGGAAGGCGAGAAGTGCGTAGTCGATCTTCATTTAAATCACTGATCGGGCTGTTCAGCCATCTCCGCGTCATTATTGCCCTCGTGGTGATCGGCGCCCTGGGTATTACCGCCGCGGCATTCATGATATTTACCCAGCGGGAAGTGACCCGGAGCATGCTCGCCCAGGGCGACGCCGAGGCCCGGAACATCATGCGCGTCATCATGCTCAATCTGGCTGATAATGCAGCCGGTCTGGAATTCTTCCGGAAATATGCGCGGGGGCGCTATGAACAACAACTGCGCGACCTGGTTTCCGTCATCGTCTCCGAGGTGGACTTCTTTCATGATCTTTACCAAAAGGGTGTCCTGACCGAGGAACAGGCCCGACGGGCGGCCCTCGATGCCGTACAGAATGCGCGCTACGGCAACAACGACTATTTCTTCATTTACGACCGGAACAATGTCGCCATCTCCCATGCCGATCCCCGGATCCGGGGACGGGACATGTCCCATTCCTCGGACGTGAACGGCCGACCCGTGGCGCAAACAATGTGGAATATGACCAGGGAACACCGGGACGGCTTTCTGCCTCTATGGTGGACCCGCCTGGAGGGGAAAAAACCCGTTCCGAAGCTCCTCTACTTTTACCACTATCCGAAATGGGACTGGCTGATCGGGACCGGGCTCTACATTGACGACATTGACCGGGACGTAGCCCAAAAAATGGACGAGATCATGGGCGTCCTCAAACGTACCTTCAACCAGGTGCACGTCTCGGAAACGGGTTATTTCAGCCTTTTCGACGGTTCGGGAAAGATTCTGATTCATCCCGGCCTGGAAAATGCCGACGGGTCCGTATTGAAGAATCCCGTGACGGGCGGGAATCACCTGCAGGACCTGATCGCCGCATCCGGAAATCCGGCCGTGCCGCATAAATATTTCTGGGACAAGCCTGATGACCCCGGCAATTACCGATATTTGAAGTTTTCCCATGTAGAGCGTTTCACACCCTTCAACTGGTATGTTTCCTCATCGGTGTATCAGGATGAAATGGAGAAGCCCGCGGGGAAAATCGTCAAACGCCAGGCGATCTTCGTCGGCATTGTGGTTCTGTTTTCCATGATCGCCGTTTATCTGCTCCTTTCCCGGGTCACGGCGCCTCTGGCTAAGCTGACCTGGCATGCTGCCGCGCTCCAGAAAAGTGATTTTGCCCTCTCTAAAGACGGGGAAAGGGAATTGCTCCAGATCAGTTTCCCCAAGGAAATCGGCCGTCTCGCCAGGACCTTCTGGAACATGGAGCAGCGTCTGGACGAGTACTTGAAGAATCTCCAGGAGACGACGGCGGCCCGTGAAAAAATTGAAAGTGAGCTGCGTATCGCCCGCGATATCCAGATGAGCATGCTGCCGAATCGAAAGACCGTTCTTGCGGGAAGGACAGAGATCGATATATACGCAGTCCTGGAGCCGGCGCGGGAGGTGGGAGGCGATCTCTACGATTTTTTCTTTATCGACGAAGATCACTTCTGCTTCATTGTGGGAGACGTTTCCGACAAGGGCGTTCCCGCCGCGCTGTTCATGGCCCGCAGCAAGGCTCTCCTGCGGAGCGCCGCCCAGGATCGGAACGCCGCCCCCGGTCGCATCCTGCAAACGGCCAACATGGAACTGGCTGACGGCAATGAGATGCTGATGTTCATTACCGTCTTTCTGGGAATTTTAAATATCCGGACAGGCGAGGTGGTCTTCAGCAACGCCGCCCATGTTCCCCCGGTCCTATTCACGGAAGCCGGTCAATGCCGGACCGTGGAGTTGCCAGTGGGAAAACCGCTGGGAATCACAAAGAGAGCCGGGTTCAAAACAGAGCGATTGCATCTGCAACCGCGAGAGAGTTTGCTCGTCTTTACGGACGGCGTCACGGAGGCGGAGAATCGGGAAAAGGCCTTTTTCGGTGACGAGAGACTCCTTACGCTCCTCGGAAATTTAGATCATCCGGCCGGGGCAAACCGCTGTGTCGATGCCGTTCTTCATGACGTAAAAAGTTTCAGCGAAGGCGCTCCTCAGTCCGATGACATTACGGTGCTCTGCGTCCGCTATGCCGGCGTAACGAAGACATCCCGGGAATTCAGGACATCCCTCGCAAACGACCTCGCAGGGATTGAGCGGGTCCTCGATGAGGCGGATGGTTTTATGCAACAACAGGGATGTCCGTTGGAAGCGGGTTTCGACCTCCGCGTGGCCCTGGAAGAAATCCTGGTCAATATCGTCAACTATGGCATGGAAGAGGGAACGCGGACCCCCATCATTCTGGAGATGAAGTTTGGGGAAGGAGCTGTTTATGCGACCGTTTCCGATCCTGGACGCCCCTTCAATCCTCTTTCCGTGGCAGAAATCGATACCCAGAGGCGACGTTCCGAACGGAAAATAGGGGGACTGGGGCTTCACCTCGTGCGCAGTCTCGTGGATGAACTGTCCTATCAGCGACAGGACGGCAGGAATATCCTACAAATCACAAAAAATATTTAAGGAGCCTGTGATGGAAATCTTCGAAAACAAAACAAGTGGCTGGATGATTCTGGAACTGAAAGGCCGCATGGATGCGGTAACCTCGCCCATGGTCAGGGAAAAGATCGTCTCCACCGTCGATCAGGGAGAGAAAATGCTATTGCTGGACTGCTCGGGTCTCGATTATATCAGCAGTGCAGGACTCCGGGTCCTCTTCGAGGCCGCTTATAAAATTCAGGATCTGGAAGGAAAGATCGCCTGCTACGGCGTCAACAGCAGCGTGCGCAAGATCTTCAATCTGGTGGACCTGAACTCGGAAATTCCCATATTCATTTCCCGGGAAGACGCTCTGAAATGCTGAAGGCAAGCGGGCGTTTCCCCGCTTGAGTTGGCTGCCGGCAGTTCCTTAGCGAAGTCCTTTGCAGAATCCCCCGTGGCCTGCCACGGGAAGTTTCACCCATGGGTAACATCTTGTTCGAGGCCATTCGATCCGGGGGAAAATCCTTGACACTCCAGATCCTTCTTCATATACTTTCTATATGAAAAAGGAACTTATTATCAATAATATCACGGGAAGAGATCCGGCGAGCCCGCCTTCGGGCCCCGTTGTGGATAAGCGGGGCGGTGCGACGAGACAGGAGATTGCGGCTGACGGTCAGGGAGACTGCAGGCAATCCATGGCGCAGGCTGAACTGACCTATTTCGACAGGTCCCGCCGGAGATTCCTGAAGCTGAGCGGCCTGACCCTCGCCGGTTTCATGCTGCCGCGCCCGTTTTGGCAGGATTCCGCAGCGCACGGCGCTCCCGCGCCTGTAAGGATCGATCGGGCGATTGCTTGGGCCCTTCAGGATGCAGGCGTCAAGGTCGTGACGCATGTCCCCGCCACCGGGGCCACGGCTATTTTCGACGCCTACAACGAGCTGATCGGTGCGACGCCCTCCTATGCCTTTAATGAAGAGGTGGCGTTCACCATGGCTCAAGGCGCGGCCCTGGCAGGCGCCCGCTCAGCGGCGGTGATCAAGTCACACGGCTTGGCCAAGGCGGCCAACAGCGTGATCGATTCCATGACCCTCGGAACGACGGCAGGCTTCGTGGCCGTCGTCATGGATGATCCGGCCGGCAGGCACTCGGACAACATCTTTGACTTGGAGGATTTTCTGAAGGGGACGGGCATTCCGTTCAAGAAGGCAGGGGGCGATACGGTCTACAACGACCTCGTCGAATGTTTCCTCTGGTCCGAGGAACTCAAGACCCCCGTGGCCCTTTTTGTGAATTCGGAACTGGTCTCACGGGAAACCGCCTGCGAACGAAGGCGCCTTCGTCCTCCGGAAGCGAAATACCAGCGAGACCCCCTGCGCCATGTCCTGTGCCCGCCGCTCGCGGCGTACCAGAGCAAGGTCCTGAAGGCGAGGCTCGCCAGGACCGATTGGCGGGTGATCCCGGCGCCCGGCATGCCCGTTGTTCCGGACGGCCTGCCGTCCGAGTGGCGGTCCGCAGCCTCCCTGTACGTCCCCCTCTTCGAGGTATTTGAGGAACTGCGTCCACAGATCCCCTTCGCCTGCGGCGATACGGGCCTGTCGTCTCTCTTCGCCTTCCCCCCCTTTGCCTGCGTCGATACCTGCAGCTACTATGGGGGGAGTCTCCCCTTGGCCATCGGCTTCCACCTCGGGGGCTTCGGTCGCGCCTGGGCCGTCACGGGAGACTACGCTTTTCTGGCTGCGGGCCACATGGGGTTGATCGAGGCGCTGGCGCGGCGGATCCCGTTGAAGGTGCTGCTGATGGACAACGGCTGCGCCATGGCGACCGGCGGCCAGCCGATCCCGGCCGGGGTCTTCGAACAGGTGCTGGCCGGGTGGGCGCCCTTCGTCAGCCGTATCGATAATCCCCGGGACAAGTTCGCCGTCAGGAGCGTACTGAACCGCGCGATCCGATCCGACCGGCTCGAAATTGTGGCTGCACGGTTCCGCGCCTGAAATTAGTCCTGTTTTGGCGCCAAACCACAACGGACCTTCTTGACCGCAAGACCCAACAGGGTCTCAGCCGTCACAATTGAAGCGAGATTACGCGTATTGATTTACCGATTAAAGTTTTTTGCAGGAATCCCGATATAAGAAGTAAAAGAATTGTCTACGATGTGCGTTATTCGTTCATGACATTGGAATCTAACACATAAAAAACAAAGGGCCCATGGGTGATGATCACCCGTTGAAGGTCGAAAGCATGGAAATGTAATTCCAGCGCAGGACAAAACGGCATTTGTGGATCCCCAGAGCCCCCCAGAGGAGTGAACTCCTTTGGGGGGGGATCCGTAAGATAACACCGGCCACCATCGATTCAACCTTATTTTCCGAAGGTCGCCACCGGTTGGCCGGCAACGACAGTCATGCTTGCTTTTTCTTTCTTGAGGCTGGCGGGATGCGCCTTTTCCAGTGCGACGGCGGCCTCGTTTTTATCATAAAAGGCAGCGGGTTCGTAGGTCCAGCCCGCGGCAAGGCGCGCCTCTTCCCGCTTCAGGGCAAACCAGGCAAACCGCCCCAGAAGCGGAGCGGCGATACGCGTTTTCCAGCCGAAAGCGGTGTAAATATCCTTGAGCAAGCGATCCGCTTTTTCAGCGAGCCGTGGATCGTTTCGATACCACTTCCTCATGGCCCAGACGGCGCCGGCATACGTGGATCGCAGCGGGAATACCTCCCAGGCAACACGCTTCCGGACGCGCGGGCGGGAATCATCCCGGTACTTCAACCAGCCATTCAGAAGAATCCGGATCATCCGGAGCAGACTCGGGCCGTTCACCGCAAAGTCCCGCCCGAAGGCCTCCAGAAGATATTTTTCTTCCCGGCCGTCCCGAATATGCGGGTGGCGGTAATTGAAGCGGTACTGCCCATGGGCGTCGGCGATGGGGAACTCCGTTTCCGGCAGGAGCAACCCGTCCTGCTTGTGTTTTTCGTACAGGGGCGTGCCCGGAATCGGCATGTAGAGCATGAACTGGTGGAAGACCGTCTCGTGGCTTACAGCATAATCGATGATAGCATCCATATTTTCCGGCTTGTGGCTTTCGAGGCCGATGATCGATGAACCCAGGACGCGGATCCCGTGATCCTGCAGCAGGGTGACGAGCGCACGCGTATCCACCCCCTGAAGCTTGTCGTAGGCGCTCTCCTCCCCTTCCAGCCCCATCCAGACCCAGCCGATCCCCAGTCTCACGAGTTGATCGACCGTATAGGATTGCAGGACGCGCGCGGAGCTGAATACGTATATGGCCCAGCTTTTCTGTTTTGCTTCCATCAGTTCCAGAAGCCGGAGCGCCCGCTTCTTGTGGAGGAGAAAATTCTCGTCCAGCGTGAAGAAGGATTTCACCTTGAGCTTTTTCTCCATGTTGCACATGGCGGCAAAGAGTTCATCGCCGGTTTCGAAGAAATTAACGAACTTTCCCTTCCCGCCGAACAGGGCGGAGGTGGAGCAGAAGTTGCAGCCCACCGGGCAGCCGACCGAAGGAATCAGGATCGCCGCCGTGCCGCCGGGGCGGTTGCCCAGATCGATCCCCATCATCCTCCCGCCGAACCCCGAGATCGCCAGAGGGTGCTTGATGGTCTCCCTGTCGTCCTGACCCAGGTAGCGCTGAAACCAGCGAATCCCCTCCCCGCGCACGATATGATCCGCGTCGATCATCTCGGCAAGGCCCTCCTTGTTGCTGATATGGCCGCCGATGACGATCGTTGCAGCCGGCTGATGCCGCCGGATCAGTTTGCACATCTTCCGGACCTTACCGATATTCGGGATGATGGCGCCGATCCCGATGATGTCGTAGCTGTTCTCAGTGATCTCTGCCGTGAAACCCTCCAGGGTGGGAAAATCAAGCAGGGTGCAGGGGGCATCCAGATTGTTCTGGATCATCATCAGTCCGAAGGTGCGATGAAACATCCGGAGAGAGAATCCCCCCTGGACGCGGGTGACCTGATTCTGGTAGAGTTCCATAGGGTTGATTTTGCGGCTTCCGTACTCGTCATCCCGGGCGTAAGGGCCGAAGACGCTCGCGAGCAGAACGCGGGCACGGCTTCCGAGAGGATGGACTGGCTGATTTCTTTCCGGCATGCTATTCTCCTTTACACGCTGTTGAAAAACGCCCATCTGCGGCGTTTCCCTGACCCTTCGCCGTTCAACGTACTTGCAAGTACGCCTCACGGCTCAGGATTGCGGGGGCCTTGCATCTGGGCATTTTTGAACAGCCTGTTTATGTGGGCCGTCTTGGCCATGGGTAGGCACGTTAGTCGATATTCAGGCGATTGTGAAGGGCCAAGTTGCCGTTTTACAATACTTTTACAATATGAGCCCCTTGGAAATTATGATCCCTTCGCGCGCTGGACATTTTTCGACCCTGCGCCTCTTCGCTTCGCTGCGGGGGCGGGGAACCCCGAAAAATCTCAAATGCGCGCTTCCGGGATCTGATTTCCAATGGTCCAGATCTCGATAAAAACGGCCGAGGAAGGAAAGGTTGCGAATGAAACAGGCAAAATGGTTCATCCATCCGGTTTTTATCTTTACCCTGTCCACCGTCGCGCTGGCGATCTCCCTTTTTCTTTACATCTACTGGTACATCAGCGTCAGCGAAAACCTGAATTCGGTGATCCGGCGCTACCAGCTCGATGCGAACCAGTTTTTCGAGGCCCGGACCTGGGTGGTGATCCTCATCCTGTCGCTCCTGGTGGGCGTCATCCTGGTAGGAATCCTAACCATCTTCATCTACAATTTAAAGACGCTGCAGCTTTACCGCCTCCAGCATACCTTCATCAACAATTTCACCCATGAGCTTAAGACCCCCGTGACCTCACTGAAACTCTATCTTGAGACGTTCACGAAACACGACCTGCCCCGGGAGGAGCAGCTCAAATACATGGGTTTCATGCTCCTGGACGTGGAACGCCTCTCCGCCAACATCAACAGCATTCTGAACCTCGCCCGGATCGAAAGCCGGCTCCAGGAAGGGGCGCCCACATCGGTTGACCTTCCGGAGACGATCCGGCAGTTCATCCACGATAACCGCCATATTTTCCACGACTGCGACATCCGCGTGGACCCGCCGCCCGGAGGTCCTCTCTTTTATCCTGTGATCACCTCCCTGTTCGAGATGCTCCTCATGAATATCCTGACGAATGCCATCAAATACAACACCTCCGGGAAACCCAGGATCGACATCACCTTTGAAAAAAAAGAGAAATCTTTCCTGATCCACTTCCGGGACAACGGAATCGGCATCGTTCCAGCGGAGCGGAAGCGAATCTTCCGCAAGTTCTATCAAACCCGGCACGATGGTCCAATCCCCGTGGGGGGAAGCGGGATCGGCCTCTATCTCGTCCAGCAGATCGCCCGACTTCATCACGGGAAGATGGTCGCCGACAGTGAAGGTGTTGGGAAGGGATCCGTATTGACGCTGACCCTTCCCGTGAAAGTTACGGAAAGGGAAAAAAATGAAGCAGTCTGAGAAAAGGCGCATCCTCATTGTCGAGGATGACACCCATATCGCCGAGGGGCTGAAGCTGAATCTCACGCTGCAGGGCTATGAGACGGCCATTGCCGGCAGCGGGACCGAGGGCCTCCGGATGTGGAAGGATTGGAATCCGGATCTGATTGTACTCGACATCATGCTCCCCGCCCTGGACGGCCTCTCCGTTCTGCGCCACATCCGCCTGAAGGACGAGCGGCTTCCCATTCTGATCCTTTCGGCCAAGGGGGCGCCCGACGACCGAATCAAAGGATTTTCCTGCGGCGTCGACGACTACCTTGCCAAACCCTTCAATCTTGCGGAATTTCTGCTGAGGGTCGAACGCCTGCTGACCCGATCACTCTGGGGCCATGACCATTCTGCCCTCAGCGCGCCTGAAGACCCTGCAGAAGCGAAGAAATACACCTTCGGCGGCAATACCATCGACTTTACAACGATGACAGCGGAGACCCGGCAGGGAACCCTCCATCTGACCGAGCAGGAGGTGAGACTGCTCAAGATCTTCATCGCCAACCGGGGGAAACCCCTGACCCGCAAAACCCTGCTGGAGGTGGGATGGGGCTACTCCGGCGTGACGACGACCCGGACCGTGGACATTTTCCTTGTTCGACTTCGAAAATATTTCGAGGAGGACCCTCAGAATCCAATCTATTTCCGCAGTCTCCGCTCCGTCGGGTATCTCTTCGATCACCCATGACAGGCCTCCTCCCCCGGATCGATGGTGCGAAAATGATCGCGGCTAGTCTTTCATTTCCGCCGAAAGAGACGCCCGTCAGGATCTTCGCAGACCAGTTGCCTCATAAATAAACTCCTGTCTTGTCAGCACGAAACACTCTTCTATTTTTTAATCGCATCACATTCTCGTAGCAACAACCGTTCCGCCTTCTGGCGTGGAGATCGTAAAGATCACTTTGCCAGAACCGTCTTTCGAAAACGTGAGTGTTCCGGTAATAATCGTGTCATCCTTCAACAGAAAAATGTCGTTGGCTGTTGGATACAGATCGGATCGTGAGCCTGTTCCTTGCAAGGTGCTTTTTATCATCAGTGCATTTCCGGCAAGATAAATCTCGACCTGCAATGTCTGGCCGTCAAGCATGGCCGTGTAATTTCCTACGTAAGACTGCAGGATTGACAGCGGCACATCGACAAGCCCGGCCTTTGATACACTGTCATCTGGCCAGCCATATACTTTGGCTACGGATCGCATTATTTCCATCATAAGCGCGTATCCGTTGTCACCGTTCATCATGATGGCAATACCCTGCCCCCGGTCGCGATACACCGTCACGTAAGACTTGTATCCGAAGACCGACCCGCTGTGGTTGAATATCAAACCGCCCTTGCCTTCCATCAGAGCAAAGCCGAGGCCCATCGCTGAATTCGTATTCGGCTGCGGGGTAAGGATGCGATTGGCCGTCTCCTGGGTGAGCAATGCTCCTTCATTAAGAACTGCTGCCTTTTGCACCTCAAGAAACAGTGTGGCCAGATCGGTGGGCGTGGTCCACAGACCGGCGGCAATCAGCTCCGGGTATATTCTCCAGCCGCCCGGTATCATGACGCCGTCCAGATCGTGACCTTTTGCCGCCCGCGCTGCCAGCGGACCGGCCATCGGCTGCACGAAGTCGCTGGAATTCATACCCAGCCTGTCAAAGACGTTGTTCTTCATGTAGCCCCGAAATGGCATTTTGGTTACGTCTTCCGCCATCTGCTGCAGCACCTCCATGCCACCTCCCGAGTAGCTGTATCGGGTCCCCGGGTCGTATATGACGCGAATAGGCTCATTGTCCGCCGGCGGTGCACCGTTGAGAACCTGAAGCAGCGTCGGTATGGCGCTCCCTACGGTGTACCCGGCAAAGCCTGATACATTGGTCCCGCCGGTGTGAGACATGAGCCTTTGCACCGTTGCCTTATTTGTCGTCGTCAAGTCGTTATCGGCGAGGTGCCAGGAGGTGAGATAGTCATTCACGTTTCTGGTGATATCGATCACGCCCGTTTGCGCCAGCAACATGATGCCCGTCACCGAGACCGGCTTACTCACCGAGGCTGCCTGAAATACGGTGTCCGTAGTTACTGCCTGTGTTCCACCGGCTTCGGTAACGCCGTATCCCTTTGCCCACTCGACCTCACCGTTGTTGATAACCGCGATGCTGACGCCCGGTACCTGAAAGTGCTGCATGCGGTCCGAAATTGTCATGCCCGCAGGCATGCTTCCCTCGTTGATGACCGCCGGAATGAGACTTTTCTCTACGGCAGCGATACGCGACTGGATATCGTCGGTGTCGGTTGACGAACAAGCTGCAACGAACGATATGACGAAGGCAAAAACGAGTGACAGCTTGTACAGCTCGATCGATTCTTTTTTCATGATTGTGGTTCACCTCTAATGGCCTGATAAGAACTTGCTTTTTGTTGGTTGAACAATACGGAAAGGAGTTTTGTATGTCAAGGCGATATTATCACAACAAGTTGTGTCGGGAAGGGATTTAATTCGGGTCGCGGGGAGCAGACTGAGTACTTCAGTCAATGCAAATTACTGTTTGAAAGGGTAGATGTCCGTCAAAATTACCGGTTGCTCGCTTACAGGAAGGATGCTGGCCCCCTCAGCAGCAGAAAATCAGCTGTCAAGCATTTCCACCTTTCATCCCGTAGGTCGCATCCAAGGCACAACTTCCACCTTACAACCCATTATCAATAAGGATGAGCTTGGTCAAATATCAATGATGCCGAGCACCCGCGCACCTACAAAGTTACACCCACCTGGATCAATGAGAATCAATGAATGCCGTTCTAAACTTGCATATTACCTCGGCAATTAAATATAGCCATATTGGCGATTTTGTGATATACGGTATGCATGGAAAAGATTGATGCACGCAAACATAGTCCGGAAACGCAATATGAGCTCAGGAAGCAAGTTGTTCGTCTTCGAAAGCAGAGGTTTCTGAACAAAGATGTGGCAGAGGGTGTCGGCGTCAGCGTTGGTCGTGCCAGCAAAATTTGGCAAAGCTACAAGAGGGGGGGCAGCAAGGCCATCAAGCTTGGCAGGCGCGGGTGCCGTACGGGAGAGAAGCGCACCCTTACGGCCGAACAGGAGGGGCAGGTGAGAGCCGTCTCGGAACTCGACCAGCATCGTTATTTCTGTGTCGTTGGCACCGAGTTGGCCGATTTTCTCCAGAAAACCGGAACGGCAAAGATTTTAGGCAGCCAGATTGCGGCGGATGGCCGTGCCTTTACAGTCATCGGTGTCCTTGACAATGTGGCGGAAGGGGGACTTCGTCCTTACGGAATGAACCGGGCTATGATGATTCCCATATCCACGGCCTTAAGGACTTTCCAAAGTCCAGAGATCACTACCGTCATGGCCCGAGTCGCACCCCATGTCCCCATCTCACAGATTAAGGCCGACATTTTGGATTATTCTGAAAAAAAGGCCAGAGGTATGCAGGTAGAAGTCACATCTGCGGAATAACTGATCGAAAGAATGAAAAAACAGATGCAGATGTTTTCCCTGCTCCTGGGCGCTATCGGCAGTATCGCCCTCATCGTCGGTGGTATCGGCGTCATGAACGTCATGCTTATTTCCGTATCCGAACGGCGCAGTGAAATCGGTCTGCGCCGCGCCCTGGGGTTCGGCGTGTCAACGGTTGTAGGCGTTTTCTGCGGCTTCTACCCGGCCCGCACAGCGGCGCGGCTGGACCCCATCAAGGCCTTGCGGTCGTAGCTTACAAAAACGGTTTTAATCCCATAGGGTTGAATTCCCCGTCGCTTGCGACGATGAATAAAAAATAAATCCGTTATGATACCCCGCTGCTTGCGGCGGGGAGGTTCATTATCGGCGAAAGAGATAAAGCGGAAACCATGTTTTCTGATCTCCAACAAGAGCACCCTAATTCTGTATGAATCTATTGTCGGTGGGGTGATTTATTTGTCTTCAGTCGCAACCATGATTTCGTCCCTGACTATGAAAAAGCGGATAAGATCTACAGAATTGCTCAGGATCGCAATCTTGACGAAGAAGGCGATGTGACGGACAGGATTAGAGACATGAAAAAGATTCAGAAAAGGGTGGGACCATAGTGGGACTAAATCAACGGATAAAGAACAAGGGGCTAACCAATGACTGGTTAACCTCTTGTTCTTGTTGGTGCGCCCAGCAGGATTCGAACCTGCGGCCCTCAGATTCGTAGTCTGATGCTCTATCCAGCTGAGCTATGGGCGCTTTTTGACTTCAATTTTCCCGGCCCGCCGCGTCGGGAAAGTACCTTTCCCGGAGGTCGGCCCACTCTGCCTGCATCCAACCTTCCGGGCAATGGGCGGCCATTGTATCCACTTTGAAAAATATGTCAACAGGATTCATCGCTTTGAAGGAGATCTTCCGGAAGGCGGTAAAACGGGAAGGAAAAATGGCGGAGAGAGCGGGATTCGAACCCGCGGTACACCTTTAAGGGGCGTACAATCGCTTAGCAGGCGATCGCTTTCGGCCACTCAGCCATCTCTCCGCGATCATTTTCACGATCATCTTTCAAGGGGACACCTTACGGCAAGGTGTCCCCTTGGATCAGGTCGTTATCTCTGGCGGAGGGAGCAGGATTCGAACCCGCGAACCTTTCGGTCAACGGTTTTCAAGACCGCCGCCATAGACCACTCGGCCATCCCTCCGCACGTTTTCATGCTACCCCGCGGCGGAAATTCTGTCAACCCCGCCCATGTAAGGACGGAGCGCCTCGGGGATGGATACGCTCCCGTCCGCCTGCTGGTAGTTCTCCAGGATGGCGACGAGGGTCCTCCCCACGGCGAGACCGGAGCCGTTCAGGGTGTGGACGAATTCCACCTTTCCGCTCTCTTCACGCCGGAAGCGGATCGACGCCCTGCGCGCCTGAAACTCCTCGAAATTGCTGCACGAGGAGATTTCCCGGTAGGCATCCTGGCCGGGGAGCCACGCCTCGAGGTCGTAAGTCTTCGCGGAGGAGAAGCCTAGGTCTGCGGTGCAGAGGCAGACCGTCCGGTAGGGGATCTTCAGCCTTTTGAGGACCTCTTCGGCGTTCAGCGTCAGCTTTTCCAGTTCCTCGTAAGAACTCTCCGGTTTTGAGAACTTGACCAGCTCCACCTTGTTGAACTGGTGCTGGCGGATCAGCCCCCGCGTATCCTTTCCGTAGGAGCCGGCCTCCGCGCGGAAGCAGGGGGAGTAGGCCGCGTAGTAAATCGGAAGCTCCTTCTCGCTCAGGATCTCGTCCCGGTGGATGTTCGTCACGGGGACCTCCGCCGTCGGGATCAGGAAGTAGTCCGCCTTGTCGATCCTAAAGAGGTCCTCCTCGAACTTCGGAAGCTGGCCCGTGCCCGTCATGCTCTCCCGATTGACCATGAAGGGAGTCAGCACCTCAGTGTAGCCGTGAGAGCTAGTGTGGAGGTCGAGCATGAAGTTGATGAGCGCCCGCTCCAGCCTTGCACCGAGCCCCCGGTAGAGGGTGAAGCGCGCCCCGGTGATCTTCGCCCCGCGGGCGAAATCGAGGATGTTCAGGCTCTCGCCGATCTCCCAGTGCGGCCGCGGTGTAAAAGGGAACTGCGGCTTCTCGCCCCAGACCCGGACGACCGGGTTGTCCTCCGAACCCTTTCCGGCGACAACCGACTCGTGCGGGACGTTGGGTAGCGTCATCAGGATCGCAGCGAGGTCATCGTCCGTTTTCTTCAGCATCTCATCATGCTCCTTGATCCGGGCGGAGACCTCTCCCATCCGCGCGATGATGTCGGCGGCGTCTTCCCGGTTTTTCTTCTTTTCGCCGATCTGTTTGGAGACTGTGTTCCGCACGCTCCGGAGTTCCTCGACCTCCCGGATGATTTCCCGCCGCCTCGCATCGAGGGCGACAAAACGATCCAGGTTCATCACCAGGCCCCGTTCGCTCATCTTTCCGGACACGAAATCGATGTTCTGTCTCAGGTATTTAATATCCAGCATGGGTCAATCTCTCCTACCGGTCCAAGGGAAGTTTCCCCTATCACCATGACCCCTTGAAGTCAATCATTTTATGGGCAGCGGCAGCCGGAGAGAGTGCGGCCGGGGACCGGTATCGCCACTGTGAGGGCGCGCTGGTAAAAAAAGCCGAATTGTATTAAGTAACCCTAAAACCGGTCCGGATCGGTCCGTGGTGCGACACATCGGCAAACGTTGGGGGAATTTGGCATGGGAAGTCAGAAGAAATACTACGCCGTCATCCGGGGTTACCGGCCCGGCATCTATACCGCTTGGTACGGCCCGGGGGGCGCGGAGGAGCAGGTCCGCGGGTACGCCGGGGCTATCTACAAGGGGTTCACCACTCTGCACGAGGCGCAGCAGTGGTTCGAGAGCCCGGCGGCCAGGCCCCGAAGTGCTTCAGGCCGGTCACCGTCCGCTGCCGTCCCGGATGTTTCAGGCTCGTTGCCGGGGCGGATCGTCGTTTTTACCGACGGGGGCTGTGTGGGGAACCCGGGACCGGGGGGATATGGCGCGGTCATCCTCGCCGGGGAGACCCGGAACGAGATCGCGCAGGGCTACCGCCGGACAACCAACAACCGCATGGAGCTGATGGCATGCATCGCGGCGCTCGCGACGCTAAAGGCCCCGGCCGACGTGGTTCTGCACAGCGATTCGCGGTATGTGGTCAACGGGATCAGCAAGGGCTGGGCTCGCAAATGGCGCGCCAACGGCTGGATGCGCACGGAAAGCGAAGCGGCCGAGAACGCCGATCTGTGGGCAAAGCTGCTCGATCTGTGCGCTGCGCACAGGGTCCGGTTCGTCTGGGTGCATGGCCATGCCGGAAACCGAGAGAACGAGCGCTGCGACAGGCTGGCGACCGGGGCCGCGCAAGGCCCGGAGCTGAAAGTGGATCGCGCCTATGTCCGGGGCCGCACGAGGATTGCTTAAGGCCTTGTGGCTGGGGCGGTCTGATTCGTGCAGCCGCCTGTCCCGGAACCCTCTTTTGGCCGGAAGCGGATACAGGAAAGTCCATCTTTAGCGGTATTTCAGTACAATGGTGTCCATGGCCTTCAGCGCTTCTTCCAGGGTTCCCGTGTTGAGGATGTATTCATCGGCCAGGGCAATCGGGGCGGCCGTTCCATAGGAAATTTCCCGATCGTCCCTCTCTTGGAAAGCCGCCGCCTTGTCGTCGCTCCGCCCCCTGGAAACGATGCGTTCGCGTCTCAATGAGAGGGGCGCAACAAAGGCGAGCACGACGGAAGGGGCATTCTTGCGGATCAGCTCTATCTCGGGCCAGGACCTCATCCCTTCGATCATCACGACGGGCGCCTCCGTTTTCATCGCCGAAGTTAGGGCCAGACGGGTCACCCCCATTCCGTCTTCCCCGCGCAGTTCCGTCGAAAGTCTGGCCATGTTGCCCGGTGTCGGTTCGATTCCCCGTCGTCTGACCTCTTCCCGTACGAGATCACCCGTCGCAAAATAGGGCAAACCCCGTTCCTCCGCATAGATCCGGGCAATATTCTTGCCCGCTGCGGGCATGCCGACAATAATTAATATTTTCATCTGAATCCGTTCCTCCATCCAAGACCAGATCAACACCCGGATAAGCTGCGGGGGCAGGGTGCCCCGAAAAATCTCCAATGCGCGCTTCCGGGATCCGATTTTCAAGTTGCGCAAAGGTCTCGCATAGGGGGCAGCGCAGCAAACGATCCCTTTTTTGCTGCAAACCGTAAAAGGCGATCGCGCCACAGACTACAAATCTCATGATTTGTCAAGGGGGGGGTCCTGAAAATGGGTGAAATCCGAATCGGGATGTGGTAGATATCGAACCGGAGGCGAATGCAGATGAACGGTTTTTGTGAAAGGGTTGTCACCTTCATCCATCAGAAGGTCACGGGTCCCGAAAAGATCCGGCTGCTCCTCACCCCGCTGTTTGCGGGTTTCTTTTTCTGCCTCATTATTTTCGTTATCGGGGCTTCATTCTTCATGGACCGGTTCTTAGGATTCCCCGAGTTCATTCCGAAAGCGTACGGCAGGGCGGTTTCCCTGCCTTTCTTCATCATCGGGGCCTCTTTGTGGGTCTGGTCGGTCTGGAGATTCCTGAGAGCGAAGGGGACCCCCATTCCCGTCAACCCGCCTCCGAAACTGGTGACCGACGGCCCTTACGTCTATTCCCGGAACCCGATGCTGACGGGAGTTTTCTTGCTTCTGGCTGGGATCGGGATCCTGTACGGATCGGTCTTTCTTACGTTCATCGCGACACCGGTCTTCGTGTTCGTCAGCATCATCGAGTTCAGGTACATCGAAGAGCCGGAACTCGAGAAGCGTTTCGGAAAGGCGTACGCGGAGTACAGGGCAAGAACGCCGATCTTCGTTCCCCGGTTCCGCCGGAAATAGGGAACCGCTTACGCATAGAAAAGCGCCATAGGTCCCCGGTTTGGATCACCGATGATTCTTTCTTGTGCCCGACATGCCTAAGGGGGCTTTGCCCGCAGAGATAACGGGGCGGTCGTGATGACCGGCGCCTTTTCCAAAGGCATCCGATTTCCCATTCTTTTAAGGAGTCACCCATGAAAACCGATCTTTTCTTCTACACGGGCACCGGCAATTCCCTCTGGACGGCCAGGTCGCTGGCGAAGGAATTGGGCGACGCCGAGGTCATCCCGATCACTCGGTGTTCAGGGGCGCCGGTCGCAAGCCGAGCCGAGGCGATCGGGATCATCTTCCCCGTCCACATCTGGGGGCTGCCGCGAAGGGTGATCGCCTTCGCGGACGCGCTCGCGAAAGACCCGGCCCGGTACCATTTCGCCGTGGCCGTCAACGCCGGACAGGTTGCCGCCACCCTGCTTCAACTGAATAAACTGATGCAGGCAAGGGGATTATCCCTTTCCTCCGGATTCGAACTGGCGATGCCGTCCAACTACATCCCTTGGGGCGGCCCTGGACCCGAAGCGGGGCAAATCCGGCGGATCGAGGCGGCAAGGGAAAAGATCGGCCGGATCGCCGCCGCGGTGGCTGCGAGGGAGAAGCGGCTGGTCGAGATGGGCCCCCTGTGGCAGAATATCATTTTTACCGGGTTCAACCGGCTCTCCTTTTCCCGCGTTCCGACGATGGACAAGGGATTCTGGGTTGATGAGAAATGCAACGCCTGCGGCGTCTGCAAGACCATCTGCCCCTGTGGAAACATCAACCTGCAGGCAGACAGACCCGTCTGGCGTCATCACTGCGAACAGTGCCTTGCCTGCATCCAGTGGTGTCCGCAGGAGGCGATCCAGTTCGGCAAAAAGACGCCCCGGTATAAGCGTTACCACCATCCGGAGGTAACCCTGCAGGAGATGATCGCCGCGGCGACGATGCCTGCAAAGAACAGATGACGAATTTGCGCTGAAGGGGCCGCGCAGCGGGACAGATACAATCCTGGGAAATTAACTTGACAGAACGGAAAATTCTTTTTAATAATCTACCAGTAAAAAAATTCTTATCAAGAATATGGTATTCATACATAACTTTTGAATAGTAATCACTACGGAGTAGTGCTATGCAACTGGAACAGACCCTTGTTTTGATCAAACCCGATGCTTTGAAGAACTCATCTACAGGATACATACTATCGCTATTCTCTGAGCTGCATACAGGCCTTCGATTCGCCGGCCTCAAGGTCGCTCACGTCCATAGGATGCTTGCCGAGGAGCACTATGCCGAGCACAAGGGCAAGATATTCTATCCCGAACTTATCGATTACATAATGGGCAAGCTGCACCACCAGAACAATCCAGCTTGTCGCCGTGTTATTGCCATCGTGTACGAAGGATACGACGCGGTCAAGAAAGTGCGCGACCTGGCAGGGCCCACCGATCCTAACACCGCACGCGAACAGAAGCCCGGCACGATACGTACGCTCGGAGCCGTCATACCCGTCACCCCCTCCGACGGAAGGCCGCCTTTCCAAAGGATGGACAACCTAGTCCATGCTTCCGCGAACCTGCAAGAAGCCGAGCGCGAGATCAAACTATGGTTCAAGCCAAACGACATGGTGCCCGGCATGCGACATTTCCCGACAACAGAGGCCACTAAACACTTTTACTTCCTGAATGACCACGTGTACACGTGTCACAAACCGCACAGCACCTGCCTCATCGCGCCAGGCGACGTCGCATGGAACTCTGATATCGAGGCATTAGAAGCAAGCGTCGGTCGGGAGAACCCCCAGGTTCCGCTGCGCTACGTCGTCGCCAAATACATCCTAAACGAACGTATTGCGGAGTAATTTACCACGGAGATCCTGAAATCCTACCGCATGGAACCGAGCCTCGCGGACGCGACGCTGTGGTTTGAAACGGAGGAGATGGTCTCCTGGAGCCGCTCTGTGGATCCGTGGATTTTTGAATGAAAGGAGAAGGGGAGCCAATGAAAGCAAAGGAGATTCGGGCGAAAGATTTGAATGCGGAAAAATGGATCCAGGAAAAGGTCCGGGAATTGCGAAAAAAGGTCGGGGACGGTCTGGCCGTCAACGCCCTGTCCGGCGGGGTGGACTCATCGGTCGTCACCGCCTTGGGACACAGGGCCCTGGGGGACCGTCTGAAAACCTGTTTCATCGACAACGGCCTCATGCGGCAGGGCGAACCGCAGCGGGTCGCGGCCCTCTTCCAGCAGATCGGCGTCACCGTCGAGATCATTCCCGCCCGGAAGGCGTTCTTTGCGGCCCTTAAGGGGATCACCGATCCGGAGGAAAAACGGGAGGCCATCACCCAGACCTTCTATAAAAACGTGTTTCGGAACATTGTCCTCAACAGCGGGGCCCGCTATCTGCTTCAGGGCACGATCCTCACCGATGTGGACGAAACGGTGGCGGGCATCAAGCGGCAACATAATGTCTTCGAGCAGCTGGGCATCGACCCTCAGAAAGCCTTCGGATACAAGATTCTGGAACCCCTCATCCAGTTCCGCAAGGATGGCGTGAGAAAACTGGGCCAGGCCCTGGGACTGCCGAAAGCGGCCTTTATGAGAATCCCCTTCCCGGGTCCAGCCCTCGCCGCACGGGTGATCGGAGAAGTTACGCCGGATAAAATCAGGATGGTCCGGAAGGCGACAGCCATTACCGAAAAATGGCTCGCCAAATCGGGCGCCTTTCAGTACCTCGCCATTCTGCATGAGGATCGCGTCACGGGGATGAAAGACGGCAAAAGGGTCTTTGGAAACCAGATTGAAATCCGCTGCTGGGACAGTTTGGATGCCCGCACGGCCACACCGACGAGACTGCCCTTCGAAACACTGGAAAAGATCGCAAACGGAATCGTTGCGGCCATTCCGGAGGTTGTGAGCGTTACCTACAATATCACCGCCAAACCGCCCTCCACCATTGAGGCGATATGAGGAGTTTCACAACAGCACCGGCGTGCGTGATATTTGCGGCGATACTGGTCGCGCTTCCCGCGGCGGTGTTTGCGGCCGGGGTTTCTTCCCAGGACAAGGCGCTGTTGGCTGCCCGCGATGCCTTTGTCTCCGGTGACGGGTTCAAGCTTGCCGGATATGTGGGAAAGATCCGGGGCCATGCGCTCGAATCCTATGTCGCCTTCTGGCAGCTGAGACTGCGGCTGGAGGAAGCCGCCCCGGGCGAATTGCAGGATTTTCTGGCCCGGAACGAAGGGACCGTTCTTGCCGAGCAGATGCGCCGGGACTGGCTTCGCGTTCTGGGCAAAAACGGACAATGGGGGCTTTTCCGGGACGAGTACCCCTTACTCGTCAAAGCGGATCCGGATGTCGCGTGTTATACGCTTCAGGAACGCTGGCGGCGGCAGGACGCCTCCGTGTTTGCCGAGGTCAAACCCCTCTGGCAGGCGTCGCGGGCGCTGCCTTCAGGCTGCGCGCCGGTTGTTGAGGCAATGCTGCAATCGGGGGGTCTCACGCCGCAGGACCTGCGCGACCGCTTCCGGCTTCTCGTCCATGCCGGCCTCCTGGCGGAGGCCCGGCGGATCGCGGAACGCCTGCCCGCAGATCAAGCCCCTTCCGCGATTCAGATCGACAACGCCGCCGGGGCGCCGGCCGGATTTCTGGAGCGATCCGATGCCGGGCTGAAAACGGCGGCCGGACGGGAACTGGCGATCGTTGCGCTCACAGGCCTGGCCCGGAACGACCCGCAGCAGGCGTTCCGTTTCTTAGCCGGACGGTTGCGGGAAGCCTTCGCGCTAGAGGACCAGCAGTATGTGTGGGCGATGCTCGCCACATACGCAGCCCGCCGTCACCTTCCGGAGGCCCTGGATTGGTTCGGAAAAGCCGGGGAGATACCGCTTTCGGACGAGCAGCTTGCATGGTATGCGCGCATCGCGCTCCGGCAGGAAAACTGGCCTAAGGTGAAAAGCGCGATCGAGCGGATGTCGCCGTCTGCGCGCCATGAGCCGGTCTGGATCTACTGGCTGGGGCGCTCGCTGTGCTCGCTCGGGGCGCGGGAAGAGGGGAGGACGCTTCTTGGCCGGATCGCCGGCGAACATCATTTCTACGGCCGGCTCGCCGCGGAGGAACTGGGGATGCAGCTGGAAATCCCGCCGAAGGCGGCGCCGCCGACCCGGGAAGAGATTGCCGAGGTCGCCGCTCGGGCCGCCATGCAGCGGTCGCTGGCGCTTTACCGGCTCGGCTTGCGGACCGAGGCCGTGGACGAATGGCGCTGGGCCATCCGCACGATGGACGACCGTAAGCTGCTGGCCGCCGCGGAGCTGGCGAGGCGAAACGGGATCTGGGACCGCGCCATCAACACGGCCGACCGGACGGTTTCCGAGCACGACTTTACCCTGCGCTACCCTGTACCCTACAGCAAAGTGTTCTCGAAGCAGGCGCGCGTCCGGAAACTCGACGAACCGCTGCTCTTCGGGCTGGTTCGCCAGGAGAGCCGCTTTATCGCCGACGCCAGGTCTTCAGCCGGTGCGGCGGGGTTGATGCAGTTGCTGCCGTCGACGGCGCGCCTGGTCGCAAAAAAAATCGGAATGAAGGGCTTTCGCCCCTCCCGCCTGGGACAGCCGGAGGTGAACGTCGCGCTCGGAGCCTTCTATCTGCGTCAAGTGCTCGATGGGTTCGGCGGCAACGCGGTGCTCGCCGCCGCCGCATACAATGCCGGTCCGGCCCGCGCGCGTAGGTGGTGTGACGCGAAACCCCTCGAGGGCGCGATCTACGTCGAGACGATCCCGTTTGCCGAGACGCGCCATTACGTCAAGAAGGTTATGGCGAACGCCGTCTATTACGCCGCCTTGTCGGGCGGGGAACAACGCTCTCTGAAGTCCCGCCTGGGGACAATCGGAGGCGTGACGGCGATGAAGAACGGGGCGGACGAATAAGCGGAATTTTTGATATCCATTCCAATATTTTGAGAGAGGGTGATCGACGTGGCAAAAATGACTCCCCGGAAGATGTTGCAGGAGCTGACCCGATTTGACACCCCGTCCGTCACCAATGTGGTGGCCACCTATCCTTCGAATCCCTTGTGTCTGGGGCTTTACAATCCCTGGACCGAGAACTGGTTCACCGATCAAACGATCCGCTGCATGTACCCCGAACTCGGGCGGATCGCGGGTTATGCGGTAACCTGCGTTTACGGCCTGCCCGATCCAGGCTTCCGGCGGCTCTCCTTCATGGACGTCATCGATGCGCTCGACGCCTCCCCGAAGCCGACGATCCTGGTTCTCCAGCAGAAGTTTCCCCCCGAGATCGCGGGTAAGGTGGGACTGTCGGGCGGCAAGATGACTACGGCTATGAAGGCCGTGGGATGTCTGGGCGTCATCTCCAACGGCCCTTCGCGCGACATCGACGAGATCCGCCCGATGAAATTCCAGTACATGCTGAGCGGCGTGACCGCCGGGCACGGCGAAATGGCGGTGTATGCGGTGAACGTTCCGGTGGCGGTGGGGGGGATGGACGTATGCCCGGGCGAGATCGTCCACATGGACGAAAACGGTGCGGTCAAGTTCCCCGCGGACAAGCTCGAAGCGGTGCTGACCAACGTTCAGGTCCTGCAGAAGGAGGAAGCCGGGCTCATGAGCCGGCTGCAAAAGGCCGCCTCGGCCGCCGAGGTGCGGGCCATCTATGCCGGGCAGTCCTACGCGAAAAAATAGCGCCTCGACAATGCCGGAACAGATGCAGCCTGCGGACGGCGGCGGAAGCCTGCTGCCGGCCGGCGGCGTCTCGGAAAATCATGTCTCAGAAAATCATTGACATGAAAATTGGACTTTCCTATAGTCAGCTCACCCAAAGGGAATGTTTATCCGCCCGGTTCATCAACAGCATATAAAAGAGTTGCGGTCAATGAGGTGCCCACAGAGCAGATCAAAGGAGGTCGTGTCATGAAAAGATCCTTGATTCTATCATTGGTTATCATCTTTTTGTCCACCCTGGCCACCGGCATTCTATGGGGGCAGGGGAAGTTTACCAAAGAAACTGAGGAGTGGTTGAAAAAGTCGGAGCTCGGTTCCTACGAATCCCGGGGTTATGACGAAAAGCAGATCTATGAGAAGGCAAAGCTGGAGAAGGAGGTGTCTGTCTATTCCTATTCGTCACGCGTCCACCAGTTTGGAAAGACCTTCGAGCAGCAGTATCCCGGCATCAAGGTGAACGGCTTCGACATGGATTCCACGGAGATCGTGACGAAAATCCTGGCCGAGCAGAAGGCGGGGAACTTTGCGGCAGATGTCATCTTCCTGAAGGATCCTTCCACCGTTCATCACGAGTTGCTCCAGAAAGGGCTGGCCTTCACCTATGTTCCCCCGGATCTGAAATCCGTCCTCCCCGGGCGCTTCCAGAAACCCTTCCTCGTCCACCACGTCAGTCTCGATGTTCTCATCTACAATGTCGAGGCGAACAAGACGGCCCCTGTTCAGAGCCTCTGGGACCTGACCCGGCCCGAGTGGAAGTCGCGGGTTAGCTTTCCCGATCCGGTGAAGATGCCGGAGTTCATCGAGTTCCTCGCTACCGTCGTCCAGCATGGGGACGAGATGGCCGGGGAGTACCAGCGGGTTTTCGGAAAGCCCATCCAACTCGGCAAAGGGGTGAAGAATGCCGGGTATGAGTGGATCCTCCGGGTCCTGAAGAATGACGCCGTTATCGCCGGTTCGACCAACGACGTCTCCAACGCCGTGGGGCAACCGGGCCAGCAGAAGCCGCCGGTGGGGATCACAGCCTTCTCCCGGCTGCGGGACAAGGAGAAGAATCCGAAGCTGGCCTTCGACGTGGCCTATGACGTGAAACCGGTTCTGGGGATTGCCACGGAGGTGGTCATCGCCATCGTGAACCAGGCGAAGCATCCGAACGCGGCGAAACTGATGACCCGCTGGATGATGGGCGACGAGAAAGGCGGTCAAGGCTACAAGCCCTACTTCGTCCTCGGGGATGTCCCGGTGCGGACGGATCAGCCGGCGCCGAAGGGTTCCCGGACCCTGGAGAAGATGAACGTCTGGATGGCCGATCCGGCCTATGTCTGGGATTACGGCCAGGAGATCCGCGATTTCTGGCTGGCGAATCTGAAATAACGGCCGTCCGTTTATGGTTCCGGCATGAGCGCATCGGCAAAGGCATTCATCAACCGTCTGGGCGTAAAACTGAGGCAGCCCCAGGTGATCCTGGGGCTGATACTCGTGGCGATCCTCATGGCACTCGTGGTGGTTCCCTTTGTGCAGATGCTCCACGACACGGCGGTCTGGCAGGAGGCGGACCGCCGCATCGTCCGCTCCGCCGAACCGGGGGGCTGGACCTTCTTCCACTATGTGAGGGTCTTTGCGAGCCCACTGAGCGTCAATATCTTCTACCGGCCCCTTTTCCATTCCCTGGCCACCTCGCTGACCATCTCACTCGTGGCGATGCTTCTGGGGACGCTGATGGCTTGGCTCGTCGTCCGGACCGACATGCCCTTCCGGAAAACGATCGGAATCTTCGCGATCATCCCTTATGTCCTGCCCTCCTACACCTTGGCCCTGGCCTGGCTCGACTTCTTCAAGAACGAGCGGATCGGCGGCGCCGCAGGCATCTGCGCATACCTCTTCGGCGTCTCTCCGCCGGACTGGATCGCCTACGGTTTTGTTCCCATTGTCATCACGCTTTCGCTCCACTACTACCCTTTTACCTATCTCCTCGTTTCCGGGGCGCTCGTCTCGCTGGATTCCAATCTGGAGGAGGCGGGGGAGGTTCTCGGGGCGGGGCGGTTCCGGATCCTCAAGCGCATCACCTTTCCCCTGGTGCTGCCAGCGCTGATCTCGGCCTTCATCCTCACCTTTTCCCGCGCCGTGGGGACCTTCGGGACCCCCTACTTCCTGGGGGCGCCGGTGCGGTATTTTACGCTGGCCACAACGATCTTCACGAGCATCGTCAACCGGACGCCGGCCGTCGCCTACATCGGCGCCCTGGTGCTGATCCTGATCTCCATGTTCATCATCGCCATGAACCAGCGGGTGATCGGCGACAAGAGCTTTGTCACCATCGCCGGAAAAGGTTTCCACCGGCGCCAGACCCTGCTGGGGCGATGGCGCTATCTGTCGTTTGCCCTCATGGCGTCGCTGATAGGCCTTGCCGTCTTCATCCCGCTTCTGCTCCTCCTCTGGCAGACGTTGATGCTCTACCCCAACGACTATTCCCCGGGGAACCTGACCCTCCACTACTGGATCGGAAAGAGCCAAGCCGCCCTGGCCGAGGGGGAGAGCGGGATCCTCCGGAACGCCCAGATCCTGGGCGCCGCCTGGAACAGCATCCGCCTCTCCGTGATCGTCGCCCTGATCGCTGGGATCGCAGGAATCCTGATCGGCTATGCAGTGGTCAAGGGGAGAAAGACCCGGCTTGCGGCCCTTCTGGAACAGGGGTCGTTCCTCCCCTACCTGATTCCCAGCATCGCCTTCGGGGCGATCTACCTGTCGCTCTTCTCCCGGTCCATCGGACCGCTGCCGCCGCTCTACGGGACCTTTGTCCTGCTCGTCATGGTCTGCGTGGCGAAGAACCTCCCCTTCTCGGCCCGGTCGGGGATCTCCTCCATGCTGCAGGTGGCCGGAGAATTGGAGGAGGCGGCGATGATGGCCGGCGCTTCCTGGTTCCGGCGGTTCAGACGGATCATCATGCCGCTCACGCTGGCCGGTTCCCTCTCGGGTTTCATCCTGGCCTTCATCGCCACGATGCGGGAGCTGTCGCTGATCATTCTGCTCATCACGCCCGAGACCCGGACGCTCACGACCATGACCTTCCGGTATGTGGAACAGGGGTATTCGCAGTTTGCCGACGCCATCATCCTGCTCATCGTGATCCTGGTCGTCGGGGGAGAGTTTCTGGCAAGACGCATCGGTAAAAGGGAGATGATTTGAGATGGCACTGATCGAAATCGAGGGGCTGACGAAGCGGTTCGGCGCCGTTAAGGCCGTCGATGACCTGAGTCTCGCGGTGGATGCGGGCGAGTTTCTCACGCTCCTGGGGCCGTCGGGGTGCGGAAAGACGACGGTCCTCAGGACGATCGCCGGCCTCGAGTTCCCCGATGCCGGTGAAATCCGGATCGGCGAGAAGACCGTCTTCTCCTCGCAGCGGGGTATTTTCGTTCCCCCGGGGGAGCGGGGGGTGGGGCTCGTCTTCCAGTCCTACGCCCTCTGGCCCCACATGAGCGTCTATCAGAATGTGGCCTTCGGTCTTGAGATTCGGAAGGTGGCTCCGGAGAAGATGAAGCGGCAGGTCGCCGAGGCGCTCGCCTATATGCACCTCGAAGAGATGGAGAATCGCTATCCCCAGCAGATGAGTGGCGGCCAGCAGCAGCGTGTCGCCCTCGCCCGGATGCTGGTGGCCGGTCCCGGGGTCTTTCTGATGGACGAGCCCCTCTCCAACCTGGACGCCAAGCTCCGGATCGAGATGCGGGCGGAGATCAAGCGGCTCCACCGGGAAACGCGGGCCACGACCGTTTACGTGACCCACGACCAGACTGAGGCCTTAACCCTCTCCAGTCGGGTGGCCATCATGGACCGGGGGAGACTCGTGCAGGTCGCTCCGCCCCGTGAGATCTACCGCCGGCCGGGGAGCCTCTTCGTGGCCGATTTCATCGGGAGCCCCACAATCAACCTGATCCCTGGGCGGATCGTCCGGAGAAACGAAGGCATTTTCTTCGAGGGGGAGGCGCTATCGCTTCCGGCGCCGGGGCTTGCGGCCCACGCAGGAGCCGAGGTGACGGCGGCCATCCGCCCGGAAGAGATCCGGATTGAAACCGGAGAGAGCGGAGACGCCGTTCCGGGGGAAGTGTATGCGGTCCTCCCCGCCGGGGCGGAGACGATCGTCCAGGTCCGCCGGGAAGGCCGGATCTTCAATATTCGCGTTATGGGGGAGACTTCTCTCGACGTCGAGGAGAGGGTATGCATGCAGTTTATCCCCGAGGCGGTCATTTTCTTCCATGGAGAGAAAGGCAACCGCATCGACACCGGGCGGGAATAAATATGGATGCAATCCGGCTTGAAAACTTTCGAGAGGCGATGAAGGTGGCGGCCGTGTCGCTGGTCGATTCGCCGTGCCGGGAGATCACCCTGATCCATCACAACGACACCGATGGGATCACGGCGGGCGCCATTCTCCGAAAGTCCCTGATGCGGGCGGGATTTGCCGTGGAGAACATCCCGATCGAAAGGGTCCACCCGGCCTTTCTGCCGGCCATTCATACGCCGGAGAGGCGTCTCATCCTCTATGCCGATCTGGGCGGCCAGGTGGCGGATGTGATCAGCCGCTATATTCCGGACGGATCCCGGGCGATCATCCTCGATCACCACCTGCCAGCCTCCGGTGAGTTTCCCCGTCTGCTCCAGGTCAATCCGGAATACTTCGGCATCGATGGGGACAGGGAATGCGCGGCAGCCGCCGCAGCCTGTTTTTTCGCCCTGGCCCTGAGCGGCGAGAATGAAGACTTGGCGGCTCTGGCCGTTCTGGGGGCAGTGGGCGATCACCAGATGGCGGAGGGCCGCTGTGCTGGTCTCAATGGTTTCCTGCTCGAAATGGCCGTCCGGAGGGGGGACCTGAGACCGGGGTGCGCCGATGCAGCCAACCCCTATCTTTTTCCCCGTTTTCAAGGCCGGAATCTCCGGGAATCGGATCATCTGATCTCCGTCCTGGCCGTCAATGGTTACTATCGCCACGGCGCCGATCTGGCGCTCGATGCCTGTTTGAAGGGTCCCGATGATCGGGCGCTGGCCTTCAGCGTTGAGATGGCGGGGATTCAGCAGGATCGCTTCGGACGGGAGATGATCCGGATTCACCAGGCGGGCCTTGCCCGGGACGGAGAAATCGTTTGGACCGACGTCGAGGGTCGCTTCTATCCGCTGGGTCTCAAGGCCATCGGCCTGTTCTGCGAGGAGATCATCCGGGACGGCGCAGTGGGCGGGGATCATTATGTGGTCGGTTTTCAGCGTTTCCCCGACGAAAATCCCTATCTGGGCGGGTTTTCCGGTAGGGAGACGAAGGTTTCCTTCCGTGTGACGCCGGGTTTGAAGCGCTCCATTGAAAGGGGTGAAAGACCGGACCTGATGCGGCTGGTTCCCGAGTCGGTGCGTCTGGTCGGGGGTTTTGCCGAGGCCTGCCACCGTTTTGCCGCCGCCTGCACGATCCCCGAGGAACGAAAGACGGACCTGGTGCGGCTTCTATCCGACATCGCAGCGGCGCGCAGCAGCGAGTCTTCCTTCACGTAAACGATATCCCCGGAGCTCTGCTATTTTACCTCCTTCCGCAGGACCTTCTTGTCGATCTTGCCAACAGCCGTGAGTGGTATTTCATTTCTTATTTCAATATACTTCGGCACCTCGTAGGGAGAAAGCCTCTCCCGAGCCATCTTCAGGATGTCGGCCTTCAGGGTCTCCTCGCCGCCGCCGGAGGCGAAGTCCGGCTTGAGGGTGACCACGGCCTTGACGTGTTCCGAGCCGGGACGCTCCGGATTGGGGATGCCGATGATGGCGATCATATCAATCGCCGGATGCTCGACCATGACCTCCTCCACTTTCTTGGAAAAGACCTTGAAGCCGCCCACAATGATCATGTCCTTGGTCCGGTCGACGATCCGCAGGTAGCCTTCCTCGTCCTGGACGGCCACGTCGCCGGTATGGAGATAACCGTCCACATCGAAGACTTGACGGGTTTCATCGGGCTTCTTGTAATAACCGGCCATGACCTGCGGTCCCTTGACGCATATCTCTCCCGGCTCACCCACCGCCGCCTCCCGGCCCGTCCCGGGATCGACCAGCCTGATGTCGGTATTGAGCAGGGGAAGCCCGATGGAACCCAACTTCCGCACTCTCTTCGAGGGATTCATGGTGGTCAGGGGCGATGTTTCGGTCATTCCGTACACCTCCAGGAGCTTCCCCCGGCCGACGATCTCCTCCAACTTCCGCTGGGACTCCTCGGGGAAGGGGGCGGCGGCGGAGATGCAGACCTCCAGGCGGGAGTGGTCCAGTTCCTTGAATCGGGGATTGGCGATGAGCATCTGGAATAGCGAGGGAACATTGACTAGGGCCGTGGGCCTGTATTTGGCCAGTTCCTTACAGATGTGATCGGTATCCCGGGGATTGGGGATCAGTATCTGCGTCCAGCCCAGGTAGATGCAGTTCTCGTTAAAGAAGAGCCCGGCGATATGGAAGAAGGGAAAGCCCGAGAGGGCTAAGCCCTTGCCTTCCTCCCAGCCCAGCCAGGTCTGGACGATGATGAGATCGGCGACGGCACTGCGGTGGGTGAGCATGGCGCCTTTGGGGCTTCCGGTGGTCCCGCCGGTGTACTGGATATAGGCGAAGTCGTCGGGGGTCAACGTTACCTTGGGCGGTTCGGCGGAAAATTCCCCTCCCTGTATGATCTTGATCATGTCGGCGACGTATCTTCCCGGCAGAGGGGTAACCTTTCCCTGGGGTATCTTTTTCAGAAGCCGGCCCAGGACCCTTTTTATCGCCGGAAGGAAGCCCCCCACGCTGGTCGTCACCACGACCTTCAGATCGGGAAGATCGGCAACGATTCCCGTGAGCCGCGCGGCAAAAATGGCATCGAGGGTCACCAGTCCCCCGGCATTGGAATCCTTGAGCTGGTATTTCATCTCCTCGGCGGACAGAAGGGGAGAAACGCCGGAAACGACGCACCCCGCCCGGAGGATGCCCATCCAGGCGATGACATATTCCGGTATGTTGGGGAGGTTGATGCCCACCACGTCCCCCTTCTTGAGTCCCTGCGCCAGGAGCATGTGGGCGAATCGGTTGGCGTAACAATCCAATTCGGCGAAGGTCACCTCCACCCCCATGAAGGCTAAGGCCGGCTTGGCGGGGAATTTCTTGAAGATGGGGGCGACCGCATCGACGTAACTCTTCTCCCATTGGACGGGGTCAATGTCGGCTAACCCCGGATCGTAGGATTTCGTCCAGAATCTCTCCTCGGCCATCATCGTTTCTCCTTTCCTAAAAAAGGTCCCTTTTCCAGGGAGCAGGGTTCAGAAAAACCTTATCACACCATCCGTCCGCACATTTTGAAGAACCCTTTGGGCCTTTGATGCAGCTCACCCTCTTCTGTTGAAGACCAAACCCAAAAGCCAAAAACGATCTTGATGATCATACTGGAAACATGCATAGAGGATTTGTTCGAACCAGGAAGCGGTCCTCTCGCTCTGTGCAACGATATGAAGAGAAAGCTTTTTTTTGAGCAGGAAAGGGAATAATCGGATAAGCTATCGCTTTCTCCGGGCCGAGTATACCGGTCCGGAAAGGAGGTGTCAAGGCAGAACAGGCGAAACAGGCCCAAGCGAAGGTGGTCCATAAAAATCGGGCATATGTCAGAGATTGACTCCATCTACAAAGTGAGAGACGGGTTGATGTGGCCGTTTTGCTGAATACGGGATGAAACATGTATCGCCACAGCAACTAACCACACATAATCAGTAAGAAAATCAGATTTTGTTACGTATAGCTTCCTGGAGTCAATAGACCGGCAGGATCGTTTAAAATACTGGACTTTAAACGGTAATCAATGATGAAAAATAGGCAATTATCCCCTTGACTTTCCATTCGCATAAGAACATGCATCAAGCGCAGGTTCTCTTATTAGCTCAGTAAAACTATCAACCAAACCTTAACCTTCAGGAGGTTTCCATGAAATGGATTTTCCAGAAGGATCGAATGTGAAGGCTCCAAGGGATTCAGAATTTCCCTTTGGAGCCTTTATTTATTTTCGGATTTGTCATTAAACTCGTATCAATGCGATTTATATCCCATCAAAAGGAGGCTCTTAACAAACTAAACAAAGAAAGGGAGGCACCATGAAAAGACTAATACAAGTCGGATTGTTGTTGGCGCTCTGCGCCGCCTTTGCGCCCAGAAGCGAGGCGAGAGAGATCACGTTTGCCTTCGAGGGCGAGGTGACGGGTGGCCCTCAGTGGGTGGAATGTAACAATCTTCCGACCGCGGGGGCCAAGATCAGCGGTACGTACACGTTCGAATCGACCACCGCAAGCCAACCTAATGGTGAAACTGTCGTCTACCTTGCCGTGACGGGGGGATCGTGCGCCGTCGGTCAGATATCGAGTGAGTTTGGGCCGGGCGGCGTCATAGTGGGAAACGATATTCCATCCGAGGGCGACCGGTACGAAGTCTTAGCTAACATGCCCTCCAACCCTGACCCATGCGCCCCGCGGCGGTTCACTCTGTATTTGGATGACCTCTCCGGGAACATGCTGAGCAGCACTGCCTTGCCGCTAAGGCCCCCGTCCATTCCCACGGGGCAGGATCACAACTTCACGTTAGATGTCGGTCACGACGACCAAGTGTACGGCTTGATCACCTCATTGACCCTGGTGAGCCAGGATACCACAGGTCCCACCATCCGCTCCGTCGTTGCCAACCCCAATGTACTCTGGCCGGCCAACAACAAGCTGGTGGCCGTGACGGTGGCGGCTGACATCGTGGATGACGACTCCGGCGTCGCCTCTGCCAACCTGGCCATCGACGACGAGTACAACCAGTTTGACGGTGTTGCGCCGATGACTTTGGACGTAGCGACGGGTCTGTGGACCGCCACCATCCAGCTCCGAGCCGAACGGAAAGGCAACGACAAGACCGACGGCGGCAGGATCTATATGCTCAAGGTGCGAGCCAACGACGCTGCCGGGAACGTCTCCGACCCGAGCGAAGGCACCCAGGTGTTGGTGCCGCACGATCAGAGAAATGCGAACGGCAAGAAGTGACGTTGGTGTGGCCAAGCGAATTGGGGTACGATGGGGGACGCCTTGGGGGAGTTTTTTTGGGTTCCTTCCTTCTCTCCTGAGGCAACCTCCTTGGTTGTACGGAACAGACGGGTGCGTCGAAGTGTGGACAGCTTCCTGAAGAGTTGGTTTCTTGGATTTTCTTGTTTATTACTCCGGCGATTTAACATGTCAATTTTATGCGGCATAAGCAACCTTCGGATGACTGAAGTAACTACGGACATGTGCCGGCCGTTTGACGAGAGTCCTCATAAATGAACGGGCCTTTTTTTCCAGATCTTCACGGTTTCGGATCGGTGTCCCGGAGTGAACTTTGTTTTTGAGATTACCGTTTAAGTATTCGTCTGGATTAAGTTCCGGTGAATAGGAGGAAAGGTGGAAAACCTCTATCTGCTCCTTGTGTTCCTCCAACCACTTTTTGGCGTTTTTGCTA
>Ga0247841_10002677_pt1 | contig 34876 bp, 48 predicted proteins | sample LaCruzMarch2015__2_FD_192410 | JGI IMG/M metagenome (GOLD analysis project Ga0247841, IMG submission 192410) | Freshwater microbial communities from meromictic Lake La Cruz, Castile-La Mancha, Spain - LaCruzMarch2015_18m | ecosystem: Environmental > Aquatic > Freshwater > Lake | place: Spain...
AGAAGTTATGGCATTACAAGGAAAGGAAAAATAAAAAGTGTTTAATAAAAAAGAATATTTAAAACAATATAGATTAGTTCATAAAGAAGAGATAAGAATTAAGAAAAATCTATATATGAAAAAATATGCAAAATTACATAGAAAAGAAATAAAAGAAAGAGATAGATTATATCGATTAACTCATAAAAAAGAAATTAATAAATATAAACAAGACCATAAAATAGAATCGAAAGAATATAATAAAAGATATACTGATAATAGACTAAAAATTGATATTAATTTTAAACTAGCACATTATTTAAGAAGTCGTACTTACAGAGCACTAATAGGTAATCCTAAATTAAAAACTACTATGAATTTGGTGGGCTGTTCTATTGACCAGTTAAAACAGCATCTCGAAAGTCAATTTACCAAAGGCATGTCTTTTAAGAACTACGGTAAGTGGCACATAGACCATATAAAACCATGTGCCTCTTTCGACCTTAGTAAAGCAAGTGAACAAAGAAAATGTTTTAATTATACCAATCTTCAGCCCTTATGGGCGGTAGAGAATTTAAGAAAAGGAGATAGATAAGATGTCTATAGATGCTCTCGGACCAGGAGTTTTTAATAGTTTTATACATTATCTTTTTAACTCAGGAGATATCTCGGTTCCTTCTGAATATCATGAACGCTGCAATAAAGTTCATGAAATGTTAGATAATGATATTAGCGGAACAATTAATACTGTTTTAGATTATGCGATTAATTCAGCTTCAGAAGCCAAATATAGAGTAGAATGTTCATCTGAGACTTTACAGAAATTATTAAATCTTTGGTTAGAAAAAATTAATATTGATATCAAAGGCGTTCCGACAGGATTAGAAGCTCTATCAAAAGAATATTTTTCTGAACGTTGGGAAGGTTCTTCATTCTGTATTTTAAAAGTTGCGGACTGGGAAAAAATTACAGTAGGAAACACTACAATAGAAGTGCCGACCACAATGTATTTTGTCAATGGTTCTTCTATTTATGTAGCAAGACCAAAAGATAAAAATTATACATTAGGGTCAGATAAATTTTATTTAGATGAAAAAGAATCAATTCCAGTTGCAGGAAAAAATGAAGATATAATTGTTCAGAAACCTTTTAATAGATGGTTCGAGCAATATGCAACTCCATATCTGATTAGGAGAGGCGTATATAAAAATTGGTTAGGTATAAAAACTTTACAAGATAAATCGGACGAAGTAATTACTAAGGTATTACCTTATTTATTTTTAATCACTAAGGGTACTAAAGAAATGTTTGATGCTGGAGTAGATTATAGTGATACTGAATTAAATACATTAACTGAACATTTTAAAAATGAAGTAGAAAAATATAAAAATCAAAAAGGAAAGACACCAACTAACGCTATTCCTTTTGATACTAAGTATGAGCATCTTATTCCCGACATGAGTAAAGTTTTAAAAGAAGAACTTTATAGACAAGGATATAGAACTATTCTTGCAGGTTTAGGATTCGTAGATATGTTAGAGATTTCTCCTTCAAGACAAGAGACTAGATTAAATCCTAAAGCATTTGTTTCTGAAATTAATGATGGAGTTGGTGGATTTAAAGCTATGTTATTAGAAGCAATTTCTTTAATTGAACAAAAGAATAAAGGTAGTCATGGAAAAATATTTTCAGATAAAGGAAAATTAATTATTGTTAATTCTCCTTTAAAAATAAATATAGAACAGATGTTAGATTCTTTAAGACAAGGATTCGATAGGGGTCCGATGAGTATTCAAACTTATCAAGAAACTTTAGGATTAGACCCACAGACAGAAAAGGAAAGACGGAAAAAAGAATTAGAAAATGGTGATGAAAAGTTGTTCTTTCCTCATGTTATAAATAATGTAGAGAAGGATTCAGCTCCAGATAATATTAGTCCTTCAAAACCTAAAAATGATAAAAAGATTCTGCCGGATAGACAGCCAGGTACGCCAGAGGTTGAAAATTTTAAGGCAGAAGTACCGTTAGAAATGGCTACTTATACACATGATAGTTATCCAGAATATCTTAAAAAATATCCTGAAGGTGCTAGAATAACATGGATAGATACCTGGAATAGCGTATATAAAGATACAAAAGATGAATCTAAGGCATTTCCTATAGCATGGAACGCAATGAAAAGATGGTTAAAAAAGAATGGTTATAAAAAAGACGGGGATAATTGGGTGAAGTCTGAGGAGATAAAATAACATGAACGATAAAAAATTAATAGCAGAAGCCTTATTAGAAATTGCCCAGCGTTCTGAAACTACTTTTTTAGAAGTGTCCTCAGAAGATAAAGAATTAATCGCTGCTGCTGAAAAAATCGGGTTGGTTATTCCATCTCCAGATTTATCAGTAATGAAAACAGTTTATGCAGAAATTGATAAAGTAAATCTTAATGGCGTTGTATTGCCAAGAAAAGCGGTAGAAAAAGGTATTCAGACTTTAGTTGGTAAACAATGTAATTGGGAACATGATGGAGCAGGATTTGTATGTGGCTATACTATTTCAGCTAAAATAAATGGTGATGAAATAGAAACTATCAATGTTCTTTTTAAATCTTTGTTTCCTGACCAAATAGAAGAGTTAAAAGCAAAAATGATAACTAAAGAAGCTGCGGTTAGTTTTGAAATATGGAATGTCGACCCACAGACTAAAGAATCAGTAGTTACGGTTCTGGATAATGGGTTTAGAGAAATTTCATCAATAATTTTTCATGGTACAGGAGTTCTTTTAACTCATCAACCAGCATGTCCGAAGGCAAAGATTTTTAAATTAGTTGCTAAAAAAGAAATAACAGATGCAGAAAAAATAGTAGATAAAATCTTCAGCGAAGATTTGATTTTTGCACAGTTGGCTATTGAAGAGCCTAAGTGTAAAAATTGCGGAACTTGTAATTGTGGAAAGGAGGGTGAAAAATTGGAAGAAATTAAAAAAGACGAAACATCATTAGTAGTTATTCCAGCAGAGAAACCTGCTGAAGAAGCAAAAGAAAAATTATGTACTGAATGTAAACAACCTTTGAAAGAAGGCGAAAAAGATTTATGTGCTGAATGTTTAAAAAAGAAAAATTCTGCTTCAACTGAAAATAAACCAGAAGAAACCAAGCCAGCAGAGGTTGCTGGTGCTGAAACGAAACCTGTGGAAACTAAAGTTGAGGTAACTAAAGAAGATGCACATGGTGAATGTCCTTGTGTTGAGCAAGAGAAACCTGTAGAAACTGTTACTGACTATACTTCTAGATGTGTAGAAACTTTGCAGGATGATGGAACTTATAAATCAGAGCAAAGAGGATTCACAACCATCACTAAGAAATTTAAGGATGGTAGAACAGAAGTAGAAAACAGGGATAATAATTCTATGTATGAGGATTATGTACAGAAGTATACTGTTACTCCTGCTGAATTGGAAGAAAAAGTAAATTTGGCAAAAGCCGAAAAAGATGCAGAGATTGCAGCTTTAAGACTTGAAACAGAAACAAAAGATAATGAAATTAAAACATTGAAATCAGAACTTGGTTCTAGAGACCAAGAGATAGCGGAATTAAAAACTCCTAAAGTTGAAGTGAAAAAAGAAAAAGTGTTAACCGTTGGTGAAGTAGTTGGAGAAAAAGTATCTGACACAACTCGCAGAGCAGAAGAGATAAATACTATAATTGCTGCGAAAAAGATAGAGCAAGAAAAAGAGAAAAAATCAAAAGATAAGTAAAGGCAAAAGCCTAACTAAAAAAGAAGTAATAAAAGATAAGGAGAATTAAACAAATGGAAAAGATAATCGAAAAGGCGTATCAGTTATTGAACTCGCCCATTGACCCGAATTTACGTTGCCCCGTAGAATTAGCGGATATTGTTAACTATAAAGAATCTGAAGCTGGCGAATCAGTAGAATATTTTGCTTCACCTGCTCAGGATAGGGCTTCCGATGATATTTATGCTGCCGATGCAGCCGGAACTATCACCTATCATAAAGTTGCGTTAAAGTCTACATTGGCTCTTACGTTTGTCGGTATTCAGTCTAAGTTAGAGACTGTTCTTATCGATGAGATTTTGAATTCTAAGGACCAGGGTGCGTTGGCTGCAAAGAAAGACGGGATAATTCGTTCTATGGACAGCGAAGAAATTCGCAGGATTTTAAACTTAGTGTTGGCTGTAGCTTCTCAGGAAGTTAACAAACTTACTGGTGAAGATTTACTCGATGTCATCATAAAGATGAAACAGAAAGTTTCTAAATATGCTACTAGCTATGTTCTTTTAGTGGCTGCTGATGTTATGGATGAGATTGAGAAATACGATAAAGAAAATGTAACATCCTTTAACTATAAGATGTCGATTACCGAAGAGATTGCGAAATTAGGTATTCAGAAGGTTGTTAAAGTACTTGGTGATTCTGGTTATGCTGGAAGCTCTACTCCAGTGTTAGCTGACGGAAAAGCCATCTTAGTTGGTCGTGATTCTGGTTTAGCTGCCGGAAGACCTATTCATTTTCTTCGTAGAAAATTTTCTGGTGAAGTTGCTGCGTTAGCCGGAGCGAAAGAGGGCGATGTAAGACTTGTTTCAATCGCTACTACTCCTACAGTTATCAATGGTGCTAATGCCAATACTTTAGGTTATGCTGTGTTTGGTTATGAATCTGTAATTCAGGTGTTAACCAATTTTCGTGCAGTATCATGGAGCGACGATATTATAAGTTAATGCAAAATTAACTAATTGATAAAAGAGGGAACGCAATGTTCCCTCCCAAAAAATTTTATCAATAGAAAGGGATTAGATGAAAAATTATTGTAAAGACTGTAAAAAAGAATTAAATGAAAATTCTGAATATTATAAAACTGAAAGATGTCATTCTTGTAATGCTAAATATTTATATCAAAAAAATGAACATCCGTTTATAAAATTAATAGGAAAACATTCTTGGAATTATAAAGGAATTGAAAATTTTTGCAAATGTACTGATTGTGGAAATAAAATTAGCAAAGTAACATATTATAGAGGAAAAAGATGTAGGTCTTGTGAAAGTAAACGCAGAATTAAATTAGGTATAACAGGATATAGTGATAAAAATATTGGAGAAAATAATACTAATTGGCAAGGCGGAATAAGTAAATTACCATATTCTTTTGAATTTACATTAGAACTTAAAGAGTCAATTCGTAAAAGAGATAACCACATTTGTCAGAACTGTGGTATGACCGAAGAGGAACACTTAATAGTATTTGGAAAAGTTTTAACGATTCATCATATTGATTATAATAAACAAAATTGTAAAGAAAATAACTTAATTACTTTATGTGGAAGTTGTAATACAAGAGCAAACTTTAACAGAAGTTATTGGGTAGATTTTTATAAACAGAAAGTGAGTACTTTGTGATAGAAAGACTGAACGAAAAAAAGTATTGTGAGGTAATGGATTTCCTTTTGAGAGTTAATGATAGAAATCAAGATTTCTATATAACTGCGAATAAAGAACGTAAATATTTGAAAGGTGATTGGAATTTAATTAAAAAAGTTCTAAGATACCAAGAAGTATATGGATTAAATTATGATGGTTTAAAAGGTCTTTTGATTATAGTAAGAGAAAAAGGATTTAGACCTTATATTAAACTTTTAACTGAAAGTACTAAATATAATATTGACCTTTTAAAGTTTTTAAAATGGAATTTTTCAGAAATAGATTTATATTGTAAATTTAAAAGAGAAAATCCCCTGGCAACTCAGGTATTACGAACAGGGTTCATTAGAATCGGAGATAGAGGTAAGGAATTATTATTTTTCAAAAAAGGTGTGAAGAGTTTATATAAATTAATTCCAAAGGATTTAAGAGAGGATAAAAATGACAACCGTTATTGAAAAAGTTAGAAATTTAATTGAGGATAGTCTGAAAACAGATGGTAGGGATGCATGGACCTATGAATCTACTGTAACTAGTAAGATTATTACATTAACTGAAAGCAATGTGGTTGCAGCTTCTATTATTGTATTAAAGGGTGGAGCTGTTTGGGCTTCAACTAATTATACTTTTTCTGCTGTTACTGGAAAATTAACTGTTACAGGAAGTGTTACGGTTGGAGATTTTTTAGAGATAGATTATAGTTATTATAAAAAATATTCAGATACCGAATTGCAAGGATTTATAAAATCAGCACTTATTTATTTATCTGTAGAAAAATTTAAAACATTTGCTGCGAAAAGTGATAACATTATATTTCCTACGCCGGATGAAGGTGAAGAAAATTTAATCGCTCTGGTGGCTTGCATATTAATTAAAGGAGATGTGGTTGGTTATCGTACTCCTGAATTAACTATTTCATTTGAACGGAGTGATTCTAAAGAAACAAAAATTCGGAAATTAGTTAGACAGGGTAAGAAATGTTATGGTGTTTTAAAATATATAGGCATGGATGAAAAAATTGTAGACACTGATGAGACATTTTCTTTATAAATATGAAAAATATAAAAGGTAAAAATAATCCGAATTATGGAAACCGATGGAGTAAAAAACAGAAAATTAAACAAAGTTTAATTACAAAAAGTGCAATGAAAAGTGAAGAAATTAGAAAAAAATTAAGAGATAATCATTATGATTGTAATGGTAAGAATAATCCTAATTACATAGATGGAAGAAATGAAGTCTTATATCCAAATAAATTTTTAAAAATTAGGATTAGAATTCGTAATAGAGATGAACATAATTGTCAGAATCCAGAATGTAACATGACCGAAAAAGAGCATTTAAAACTTATAGGAAGAGTATTAGATATTCATCATATTGATTATAATAAAGATAATTGCTCTGAAGATAATTTAATTACTTTATGTCATTGGTGTAATGCAAAAGCTAACTATAATCGTGATTATTGGTATGCATATTTTAGATATATTATGGAGAAATCAATATGTCAGAAAAACGTATAGATTTGTTTAATTTATTTCGTAATGAGGGTATTTTATCTACACTTTATGTATATCCAGCAACAGAAGTACAGATAGACCCTTATGAAAAAAATACTGAAAAAAACTATTTAAATCCTTTACCAATTAAAGGATTAATTAGACAAGTATCTTTTGAAGCGTTACATTGGAAGTATTATGGTCAGATTCCTGTAGGAAGCATAGAAGTTATTGCGGAAAAGAAATATTTAACTTTATTTAGAACTGCAAATAAAATTAAATATGTAAATGATTATTATAGTACTTGGAAAGACGATGCTCAAGGTTTTGCGATACTTGAGAGACCAGATTATGTGGTCGTGATTTTAGCAAAGAAGATATTATAAATGATTACTATTAAGGCACATTTCGAAGGTGAAAATGAATTATTAGACTTAAGACGGTATATTGAGAACGGTCCGTTTGTTAGAGTAGAAGCTGAGATTGCCCAACTAGCAGAAGAGGCGGTAAATTTAATGATTCAAACTATAGAAGATTATAGAAAGAATCCTGCAAGACCTGGTATTAGTAAATTACAAAATTCTATAGATTATACTGAACTTTTAAATGACCCAGGAACACATTTAATAATTGGTATTGCTGATTTAGATAAAATGATGACAGAAGCACCGTATTTTGAGTTAATTGATGCCGGAGGAACTTATGTTACAAAGAAAACACATGTAGTTCCTACTGATTATTTTACATATTCAGGGTCAGGATTTGTTACTTTTAAAGAAGGTAGTTCACATATTATAGAAGGTATAGGATATTTTTCTAGAGCAGAAGAATATATTAGAAAAAATTTAGACAAGATAGTTGATATGGTAGTTGCTGATTATGTAAATAAAATGGAGAAATGATATGGGAGTATATAGAATATCTAGAAATATAGAAGCCTCTTTAGTAGATTTTATTACTTCTGCATTAACTACAGATAGTTGGACTGAAATTAGAGTAGAAAAAGGCTTTCCCCAAGATTATAAAAAAATAACTCCATTTATAGGAGTAGAAGTATTAGATTTAAATCCTGAAAAATTAGAGATAGGTAGTAAAACACATATTAAATATTATAATGTTAAGATTAGAATTTTTGCTACTAATGATGGTCAACGATTAGATTTAGCAGATTGGTTATTTGATAAATTAGAAGATGATGTATTATATTATGCATATACCATTGCTAATGGAGTAGTATCTGTCAAAACATTAATAGGAAAAATAACAATTAATGGTAAAATTGCAAACGGTAAGGAATTACAAAATACAGAAAATTTAGAAAAAGAAGATAAATATAGACATCTTTTTTCTTTTGAGTGTCATGTAGTTTAAGGAGATTCATATGAATAATTTAATTGTGTGGGTGCCAGTGTTAATAAGTTTATTTCTTGCCGGAGCTAACTGTGCTATTTTCGCTGTAATTAAATTTAATGATATGAAACATATCGACGAAGCAGTAAAAAGAATTGAAAAAGCTGTAAGTAAACAGGCAGAAGAATTAATGGAACAAGGTAAATTAATTGCAAAAATAGAAGGAAAATGTTTAGCAAATCATGGATAATTTTTAGTAAGGAGTGAATTAAATAATCGAAAGATATGCGATTATAATTTTGTAAGGAAGAGAAACTAATTCCCTATGAAGAGGGAATAAACCGTATCATAAAAAGTCATAGGAGGACTTAAAAATGATTCATTCTAAAGCAGTAAAACCTCGGATATTTTCTTGGTTAAGTGAAAGAACTCCTGAGCAAATTAACAGAGCACAGGATATTGGTGGTGATTTAACCCTTAATAGAGAGAAACAGTATGAAATTGGTCGAGATGGAATTTTAGGTTATAAAAAGAATACTCCTGCATTTAAATATTCGATGAAACAATTCGAATACGGTTCTATGGAATTTTGGTATTCTTTAGCTAACTTAGAAAATCCAGGTTCGGGGGATGCACATTCTATCGATTTAGATGATTTAAAAACTAAGAAATTCGATATTGCTGCATTTTTAACTGATGATACTGGTCTTTTTGAAGGAACTATTTGGTTCCCTAAATTAAGAGTTAATGGTTTTTCTTTAGGTATTGCCGACCCAGATGCAATTATCGAAAGAAATTTTGATTTGATTGGTGAAGATTATAAAATATTAGATGGTAAATATTTTGCATATCAGAAAGCGACTGCTGTCGGAGCATCTACAGCAATTGTATTAAGTCCTGCTGCGGTGGAATATGCTGCTAGTAAATATATTTTTAGAGTATTAAGAGAACGTGCAGGGGTTGTTAGTGAATTAGTTGAGACAGTTGATTGGTCATTTGTTAGCGGTACTAATACATTAACAGTTACTGGCGGTGTTGCTCTTGATATAATTAAAGTTTATTATGAATCTTCAACTGCATATACGACTACTTGGACAGATAATAATGTAGAATCTGATTTCTTAACTGCCGATTCATGCGAAATTTATATGAAAGTCGGAACTTCTGGTCGTATGTATAGATTACAATCTTTAGGTATTGATGTTACTTTTGAAAGAACAGACTATAAAGAGTTAGGGAATCCTGAAATTGTTTTGACGGGTTCTAAATCTCAAACGGTTAAAGTAAGTTTGGATAGATATGCTGAAGATTTTTCTTTAGAGAAAATTCTTGCTTCAGATACTACATATCCTTATATTGACCCTAGGGATTTTGCTGAAAACATTCAGATTTTGGTAAAAATATTTAGTGATAAATCGCACACTACGTTTAAGATTGGATTTTTAATGAATAATCTTACACCTACTACGATGAATACAGCACAGACTAAAGAAGATTATGGTAAAAGAACTACATCTTTAGAATGTGATAATGTTAAAATATCCGATGACGAAACTGAAGTAGTATTTGCATAAATTATAAAATGGGAGATACCAGAACGTCTGGGTCTCCCACCACAGTGGGTAGGAAAGTTTAGCAATTCGCTTCGCTTGGAACGAGGAGACCGTTGATTCAAATCCAACCTCACTGACCAAAGTAATTGTATGATAGTTTATGTAATAAGCGTAGTAATAAAGTAAGGTCGGCGTAATTAAAGAAATTATAACTAGCCCTAACCTTACTAAAGGATTAGGGCTTTTCTTTAATAATGGAGAATAACATGATTGATACAAGACTTAAAATTAGTGAAGAAACATTAAATGGACTTATGGAGCAAGAGGCTCGTAAGATGGTTGGAATTGCATTAAAAAGATTTGAATTAATTGAGGATAAAGAAATTTTAAAAAAAGAGCTAAAAGAAATTATATATGAGTCATTTAGGAATGTAAGAGATACGATAAAAACTGTCGGAAAAGAAGCGATACATTTAACAATCAAACAGTAAGGAGATTAAAATGGATTCTATTCAGAAAGAATTAAGTAAGGGCGAAGCTGCAAAAGTATTAAAAGAAATCGAATCTCGTGGTAGATGGAGCATTACTGAGGAGTTAATTAAGGATAATATGATTTCTTTTAATATTAAAGGAATTAATTATAGGGTTAGATTATTAAATTTACGTGAGAAAGAAGAATTAGACAATTTAAGAAGAAAAAAATTCGGTCAATTATTACAAGATAAAGATTTAATGTTAGAGAGTAAATTAGTAGAAGTGTATAAAGAAAGAGGTATCGATATAGAAACGATGAAAGAAAGAATGAGAAAAATAGATTCAGAATTACATGAAAATCAGCTATTATTAGGAGAATCTTTAGCTAAAGCAGAATCTGAAACAATTTTTAAAGCATATGAAGATAAAATTACTGTTCTTTTAGCGGAAAAAAACATTATATATATTCAGAAAAGCGAATTATTGCAATACAGTATAGAAGAACAATTACTCAATTATGTTGCGGAATTGATAACTTATTTATCTACTGAAATTGAAGAATCAGAAGGCAAGTATAAAAGAATGTGGACTAATTTAGAAGATTTTAAAAATTGTGATAACATGGAACTGTCAGATAGAGCCGGAGTAATGACTACTTTATTACAATACTCTGTATAAAATGAATATTTGGACTAGTGTTAGACAATTAGCTAAGTCTCAGAGAGCACAAAATTTTTTCAGTATTTCTAAAGAAATACATGGAATTAGATTATTTAGGAATTCATGTGATTTTAGTAGAATACAGGAAGAATATCTTTTATATTTATATATGTACGAATCATTAGCACGTGATATAATTATTGATAAAATTTCTAAACATATATATGATAAAGAATTATATGAAGATTCTTATTTATTATGGAAAAGAGAAAAAGGTAAGACAGAAGATAAAAAACCTAGTACTGTAAATGAAGTAAAATTGGTGATTGGAACTGATATTAAATTCCCAGTTACCGAGGAAAAATAAAATGGCTAACCACAAAGTTATTATAGACGTTTCTTTAGCAGGACAACAGCAAACCCTTAGTGGATTAGATGCAGTAATTGCTAAAACTAGAGAAGCTGGTAAGGTTTCTGTTAATAAAATTTATGATGCACAAGGAAACGTAACAGGTGCTCAAATTAAACAGTCATTGGATGGTATCGGTGATGCTGCTGCTAAAGCCACACCTAAATCTAATGATTTGGTTAATGCTTTACGTAGAGCTGTAATTGTTGCTCCAGTGTGGATGTTGGCACGTGGTGCAATTATGTCAGTTTTAAATACATTTCAAGACCAAATTAAATTTTTAGTAGAATTCGAAACTGCAATGACTAGGATAAAAATAGTTGGTAAAGGTACTGAAGGAGAATATAAACTTTTAGCAAAATCACTTATCGATTTAGGGCATGCATATGGTGCTTCATCTACTGAGGCTGCTACTGCTGCTGTACTTTTTGCACAACAAGGTAGAAATGTTCGAGATACCATAACATTAACAGCTACAGCAATGTTAGCCTCTAAAATTTTAGGAACTGATATTAAAACTGCTGTTGATGATATGACTGCTGCGGTTGAAGGGTTTCAATTAGGAGTAGACGATTCAACAAAAATAGTAGATAAATGGATTAATGTCGAGAAACAATTTGCAGTAACTTCTAAAGATTTGGCAGATGCTACTAAAGTTGCAGGTGCAGCAGCCAATCAGTTAGGAATTACGATGAACCAATTTTTAGGAGACGTAACTGCTATAGTTGAAGTTACAAGGAAATCTGGAGCAGAAGCAGCAAGAGGTTTAACATTTATTTATGCACGATTATTAACTTCTGCTAAAACCACTATTGAGCAAATAGCTAAAGTTCCATTTTATTTAGACAAAACTGGTCAATCTACTAATGTGGTTGGTACTTCGTTGCGAAGTATATCTAGTATTTTGGAAGATTTAGCAACAAAATGGTCAACTTTAGATACTAAAGAAAAATTATCAATTGCAACTTCTTTAGGCAGTAAAAGACAAATGACTGTGTTATATGCTTTAATGCAAAATTATAATACATCATTAGACGCTCGTATTGCAGGATTAACTTCTGCCGGAGCAGCAGAAAAAGCATTTAATTTAATTCAAGATACTACAGCATATAAAGTTCAACAATTAGGTTCTGCTTGGAATGTATTTACAGCAGCATTAGCAAATACAGATGGATTTAAATCTTCTATTTCTGCTTTTGACCAACTTTTATTAGGAATTACAACCCTAATAAATTATAAAGCAGGTTATGCTGCCATAACTGCAAAAGAAAATGTATCAATGCAAATGGTTAATGATACAACATTAAATCAGGTTAAATCTTTAGAAGAATTATTAACTGTAAAACAAAAATTAGCCAAAGCTCCACAAACTGATGATAATATTAATAGAATGAAATTGATTCAGGATGCTGTAGATGCAATCTCTGCGAAGGAACCGAAAATAAAAGTAGCAATAGATACTGGTACTCCTGAAGAATTAAAAAGTGTTATACAAAAAAGATTAGATGTATTAGAAAATATGAAAGTGAGAATTAATTTACTCGCAGAATTTGGTCCGCAGGAAGCAGCAATACAGAATAGAATAGAAGCAATTAAAGCGGATATTTCTCTAGCTGTTAATAAACAGCAAAATATAGAATTATCAAAACAGTTAGTAGTAGAAGAAACTAAACTTAAACAAATCTATGCCGATGAAGAAAAGGCGGTTCAATCACAACTTAAAATTAATAAAGGATTAGAAGCGTCTAAAAAAGAAATATTAGATAATAGTCAATCAGAAGAAGAAGTAGCAGCAGAATTAACTCTTCAAGAAATTGAAAAATTAGATATTGCACAGAAATTAAATCTCGCTAAAGAATCTGGATTATTGACTGAAACTGAATTATTAAATTTAGAAGAAGAATTAATAACTTCATCTAAATATCAATATGAAGCACATAAAGAAGTTCTTAAAGTAAAAGAATTAGAATCAAAAATGGCTTCTGCGGAATTAAAAGATTCTAAAGATTTAATTGATAATGAATTAGAGTTATTAAAATTAAGAGGAGCAAATTCTTCGCAATTATTTGAAATCGAATCAGCCTTAAAAATGCAGTTATATGGTACTAATGTAGTTAAAAATTCATTACAGTATCAATTTGAATTAGAAAAACAAATAACAAAAGAGAAATTAAATCAAGTAGAAATTAGTAATGATTCTTTATCATTATATAAATTAGCTCAAAAATACGGTGTAACCGCAGCTCAAGAAGTCTCGGCATTATTAAGTGGAGCTTTAACCCCTGGAGGATTTGAAAACTTTGCAGGTGGTGCAGCTAAACAGGGTTATGCTGAATTTTTTGCTAGTAGAAAAGAAGCAGAAGATGCAGCAACATATTTTGGTTTAAAAGGTGGTAGACAAACTTATGCAGAAGGTGGAGGAATAGCTATTCCTGAAAGAGATTTAGGGAAAATTCCTAGTATTGAAGAAATGAAAAAACAATATGGAATAGAATCAGGTATAGTAGCATCTACTCGTCTTGTAAGTATTCAGTCTATACAAGTAAATGTTACTCCGAGTGAGGATAAAGAAAAAACAGCAGAACAAATGCAATTAGATATTGCAGATGCGATTAGAACTGATTCTAAAGTACGTGCAGCGTTAGATGAAAAAATAGCAGAATTTTAAGGAGGAGTAAAATGGCTTTTGTACCTCATATAAAATTATATGCAAGTGATGGAATTACATTAGTGTATACATTTCAAGCTGTACAATCGATTAATGCTCCTCAGACAGTTAATAAAAGCAATGTAGTAGAAGGAATTAGAGGTCAAGGATGTATTATTATTCCTGGTTCAACCTCCTCATTTGATTTAATTATATCGGGAATTTTATTAGCAGAGGGTTATTTGGCAGTAGATACATTAATTGCTAGTTTGGAAAGTACTATAGTAATGTTTACAAATTATATTTTAGTCTTTGAAAAAACAGTAAGTACAAGTTATACATATAATGTGCAAAGAATTACTCCGATAGAATATCCTAAATCATTTAGAACTAATGACCAAGAATATAAAGTAACATTGAAGGCAAATTCTTGGTAAAATTAAAAAGGAGAAAATAACATGACAAATTTATTATTGATGATAAATAAAACTTCAGTAGATGATACTTATGCTAATGCACCGAATAATTTTCTGGCATTAGGAGCAGGAGATAGTTTAATTTTTTCTGCTGGTTCAACAGCAGTTATAGACCAAGCAGATATTCCTACTCAAGCAGAATTAAATGCTGCTGCTACATTATTAAGTCCAACATTAGAAACTATTGTTGCACATTATTTTTTAGCTGATAGTTCAGAAGATAGACTCGAAGAAATACATTTGGCAGGAAATGTAGATAAAAGATACGTTTTTTGTGCATCATTTGATGGCGAAACTGCATCTGAACCACAATTAGAGGCTTGGGATAATGGCAGTTTAAATAGTTATTCTTTAGGTTGTTTAGGAAATGGTACTCCAAATTTAAGTTGGTATAGGGCAAAATGTACTACTGTTTTAACTCCAGGGGTAAGTTGGATTGGAACTCCATTAGCAGGAAGTGGCGTCAGTAATGTAGTTTTATTAAATGCAGGTGCAGGTTCATTAGGAAGTCTTGGTTCTGGATTAAGTTCTCAAGAATTATATTTTAATTTTCATGTAAAGATTCCTGCTGCTTATACCACTCCAGGTCAATATTTACCAGTGTTATTAATTACTTTTACAACAAATTAATTATATTATGGAGATAAAAATGATAAAAAGATATGATTTTACAGATAAAACAATATATTTAATTAGAAAACTTTTGGAAGAAAATTTACCACGAGAAAGTACTTTAGATGAAATGGTATCAAAGAGAAATGAATTATTAAAAAGATTTATTAAATAACTTGGAGCCATAATGACAGTTATTAATTCAATAACAAATACTAAATTCTATACACAATTAGTTAAATATAAAATGGTTCAGACAGTGTTAGATGTTATTTTAAATAGAACATCTACACCATTTAATACTAATTTATTTACTCGACTAAAAATAAATAATACTATAAATACTAATTTAGCTACAAAGTTAGTTTCTTATACATCTATTGTTCCTAAATCATTAAGTAATATAATTGTTTATAAAGATGGTATAGAATTATTAGATACAGATTATTCTACATTAAAAATACAATTTAATTTAAATAGTACACCCTCTGAAGCAAGTTTTATTCTGGCTAGACATCATGATGATTTTAATAATACTTTGTCAGGAGTTTCATCTATTATTTCGGCACAAAATAAAATAACCATTTATGACGGAACTGAATTATTATTTACTGGGTATATTATTCAGATTTCCCCGAATTCTGATAATGATACTGTAGGTGTTATTGCTCAAGATGCCAGATGTTTTATCAATAAGTTATCAATGGAAGTATCTTACGGTGGAAAATACGATGAAGATACTAAATTATTAACTAAAATTTCAACTTCCTCAGCTATAGAAACAGTCTTAACAACAGTTGGAAGTCTTATTAGCGGACATGAATCATTAGATTTTAGTTTTATTCCTGAATATACTACTGTTACATCTTCTTGTGGCAGTTTATTAGATACTTTAATAAACAATTCTGGAAATATTAATTGGTATTTGGATGAAAATGAATATTTAAGATTTCAAAAAATAGAAACAGGTTCATTAAAAACTTTGCCATTAAGCGGTATTAATGTGCATAGGCATATTTATGATACAGTTTTAAATAATATTATATTGAATAGAATTTCTGGAAATTATTTTACATCTCTAATAGTTCATTTAGGTCAAATATATACGAGAACATATACGCAATCTAATATTTCGGTTGGAGTAGATTATGGTGAGAATTATAGAATTTTTCCAGATACAGCAAAAGATATAACTCATTATGCTTTTCAATATCATCACCAAGATAGTCCATTATTAAATTGGTTAGATTATTGTGGAGCTGAGAGAACATCTATTTATAGCAATGTTCCAATTGGATTACCTTCTTATATGAAAGGTTGGTTTACTATACAGTGGTTATCAAAAGATGAATATGTTACTCCAGCGACAACTATAATAGGTGCAGGGTCTATACAAAAAGATTTATATTTAACTACCTACGGTAAAAAATTATCAGGAATACATTGGGAAGAACAATCAGACCTAATTACAGGTAGTTATTGGTTATGTGAAGTAGAAGAAGAAAAATATGATTATACTGATTATGCATTAGATGCTGCTAATTTTGAATTAAATCAAAATAATAAATTAATTACAGAAGCAACAGTTACTTTAATTTTAGATGCTTTCGAATATTATGGAATTACTTTAAAAGATTTAATTAACCTATCTAATACGATATCTGCCGGATGTTACACTAATAACAATGGATTTCCATTAAATATTTCTGGAATATCGATTGACTGTGCTACAAGAATGGTAACTTTAAATTTAACTAATTATGGTAAGACTTATTATCAACGTGTTGGTGATTATATGTCTAATTATCAACCAGCATCAGTAAAACAAATTATGCTAGAGAAACTAGCATATATAGGACCTGAAGAATTAATATTGGGATTTTAAGGGATGATATGGAAAAAAATATAAATAAAAAATCGAAAATTAGAATTATATGGGATAATATGATTGAACTTATTGCTATAGAAGAGGAAATTATTCAGAAATTAGATAATTTTGAGAAATCTTTGGCTATATTAAATAAAAAATTAAATAACCCTGGAGTATAAATTGTACGAAGAATTTAAATCTTTAAATTTTTGGAAAAGCAAACATAAACTCGATAGAATAGAATCGCTGATATTTCGTATGCGAGCAGATGCTATTATTAAATCTGCTAGAATAGATAATTTAATTGCGTCTTTAAATATGATAACTGAAAAGAATGATGTTAAAAATATGCAAAATGTTGTTAATTCATTTATTATTGTCCATGGATATAATCCAGAAGGAAAAGAAATAAACGATATTCCAGGAGTAGGAAATGCAGTTGAAGTTTTTTCTGATAACTTGTCGATAGGTTATACTGGTTCTAATGCTATATCTATTAGTTCTGGTTATCATTTCATTAAAGTAGTATTTAATGGAATGTTTTTTGAGCAAGCAATAGATATTGAATCAGGTAGTACTCAAGATTTAATTTTTACTTTTCAGAGAACATTATACGATTTATGGAGCAAAATTCCTGAGAGTGAGAGCAAAACTGTGCATATAGATGGAATTTCCTATGGTATACAATCACTTGTGGAAGATGATAAACAATTATTTATTTATGGTCAACATGTTGGTACTTTATTTGAAGACCCTTATGATGGTGGGTTTGATGAAGATAACATATATATTAAATCGTCATGGGCATATACTGGAGATGCTGATTTAACTTGGACAAAAGGTACAAGTTCTATAACCTTTGAATCGCATAATAATTATAATTTAGTTCATCTATCTAATGAACCAGGAAGACCTCCATTAACGCCTTACACTGGTAGTTGGGCAGCAACTAGTTATTACGGCATTAATTTAGATATGTTTAATAGTTCTATTAATAACTGGTATCTTCAGTATTCTAATTATTCAATAGGTGGAATTCAATTAATTTTAAATAGTATAGATTTATTATATAGTACGGGTATTAATATACTATCTGTGATTCCAGCTATTAATCAATCGATGTTATTAAAAATTCAAGAGATACAAACTGCGGTAGAAGAACCTCCTAGTTATCTTACTGGTGGTGGGGATGTTGATTTAAATCATTGTTCGTCTGTTCCTTATGCTCCTGAAGATTTATAACTAATCTATTTTAAATTTACTTTTTAAAGTATTTAATCCTTTTTTCCATCCAGAAGTGGGTTTATTATTATATTCATTTCCAAAAGGAACTTCATCTATTATTAATTTATTTTTAATTAAATCATATATAAATCTTTTAACTACATTAGATTGTCTAGCCATTATTATTATAGCAGTGATGATTTGTTGTTGAGTAGCAATCATAAAAGCATTTTTAACTAAATGATTATATGCTTCGTAGCCACTTAATTTAATTTTTTTACCTAATAAATCATAATGCAATTCGGCAATAGGTTTATTAGGCATATGAGTCCAATTACTATTAGCAGGATTACCCCCTAAAAATAATTCTCCATCTTCAAATTTTATTGTATACATAATTTCTCCTTTATTTGATTACGTAAGTTGTTTTGATTTAAATATGCTAAAGGTTTTAATAATTTAGTAAAATCTTGATAGTATATTTTTTCAAAACAATTTATATTAGAATTGGAGGAGACGTTAAATATTTTAACATCTTTTTCTCTAGCAAATGCTCCGAATATTTTATCAGGATTATGTTTTTCATAACCTCCAAAAAAACCACTTCCGTAATGAATTATTTCTTTTTTATAATAATGCAAATCTTCATTAGAATGTGTTTTATAATTATCCTTAGATATATCTATATTTCTACGACTCCAATCAAACCCTAGTAAATATATCGTTCCTGTATGATTTAATAATTCTATAGCTAATGAAATTGAAAATATACCAGTAAGATGTATTATTTTTCCACTGTAAAATTTATCTTTAGGTAATAAAATAGTATTGGGTAGTTTAAATTCTTCAATTCCATTTTGATTAATACCTACGATTAATGGTAGATTTTTAAGTTCCTTATAAATATCAGGATGCTCTTCTTTGTTCCTAGTTTTATAGAAATCTCTATCCATAAATGTTAAAAAAGTGCCAGGAAAATACTTATAAGAGTAATTGGTCAATATGGTGAACTTATTGGCACAGAGAGGCTGTAATAAGGAAATATAAGGCTCAATTGATTGACCGCCACCAATAATTATTGCTTCTGTAGGCATCATTTGTCTAAATACTCCTTTATAATATCTCCATGACATGCTTCAGGCTTACACCAACATGCAAGAGTTTTATCTTTTAATTTCAATATTTCATGATAAAATTTATTATCATTGCCAATTCGGATTAAAAAATAGTGCTTAAATTTCTTTATAACATCATCTCTAGTTCCATCTTTATCTATAGTAAACGGATTACCAAAAATGGAAGGTCTACCTATATAAACGTCGTATTTTTCTTTTTTACAATGTACTATTCGGGTCATTACTTATCTCTCCAGATTAGATATTATATTCTTCATTTGTATGTTCTTCTCCGTAACGTCCTCTTCTTTCAAATATAAGAGCATTACATAGTCTTCTTGTAACATCTTCCTTCCATCTATTTATATATTTTAGATTATCATGTAATCTTAAAGCTGATTTTCTAATTGTAATAGGAGCATATACGTCATTTGTAATTTCTATTAATCCATATTTAGGATTAACTTTCTCAATAACTTTTTTAGCTTCTTCAATTAAGTCTGAAGGTACTGCGAAAGAAAAGTAATGAGGGTACCATTCTTTCCATTCTTCATGTTTCTTTTTTCGTAATTCTGCTATACATAAATCGGATTTAGCTGTTTTTACTTCTATTTCATGTATATAACCTTCTTTTTTTATTACAATAACATCTGCGATATATTGATTATAACTTACTTCATCTGCACAAATTAATTGTCTAATGCATCTCCAATAATACATTAATTCATTCTTTATATAATAAGAATTATGAGTATTATTCATTTTTAACACCTTTTTGCTGACACCAATGACAGCCATTTTTAAATAAAAATTCTTTATTAGGTATCACTCGGTCGCAAAAGGGGCATCTCAATTCTTTTTTATCAACATAATAATAACAGTCATTACATGCTAGCCATAATACACAGCAATCAGTATCTTTATTTTTACATAAATTGTGATTTCTTTTTTTAGGCATTATATTTGTTCTCCATAATGTATGTAAAATACGCATACCAATAATCCCGATTAAAATTAACCTTACTATTACAACCTGTACATAATGTTATTAAATTACTTTCAGAACAGTTCTGCTTATTATAATCTATATGATGTACAGTATTACCTTTTTTATTACATAATTGACAAATATGATTATCTCGTTTACGAATTGATTTTTTAAGACTTTCATTCCAATCTATCGAGTAAGGTTCAAAACTTGTACCGTCATTCCAGTTAGGATTTTTATCTAAAACCATTAATCCTAATAAGGCTTTTTTAATTTTACTTTTTGTTTCTTTAGTATGATGTTTACCGAATAAAGGGTGATTTTTTCCTTTAATAGTTTTTAAATAACATTTTTGACATTGTTTTGTACCTTTACGAATACTTTCATATGTAAGTTGTTTTCCGCATTTACAATAATATTTCTTAAAAGTTCTTCCATCTATACAATCCGGATTATAAAATTTTTTAGAATTAAAAATTCCCATACGATGTCTTCTTTTAATTTCACAAGAATGACATCTCATTGCTTTTTACTTATTTCTTTTTTACAATCTAAACATTTATTCACGTTCTAATGATTCCTTTAAAAATGTTAAAACGAAATAAATAACTTCTTTAATTTCTCTAAAATTAGTAGTTGAAGAAAATAATCTAAATTCTAAAGTTTGGTAATCTGATTTGGGTAAGTGAGAAGCGTTTAGACTATAATATTTTTGGTCGAGATAAGAATATGATTTGAATGATGTTCTTAAATCATTTCTGAAAGAATGTATTTCTTTTTCGGTTAATTTGTGTAATTCATTTTTAGGTAATAGTTTACAAGTTTCTTCCAATCTTTCTTTAGATACTTTAAATTTTTTAGAGATAAATCTTTGTTTAGCAACCCATTCTTTAATAATGGTAAGAATCTGTTTATCGGTAAGATTGCGGACATTAATATGAATATGGAGTCCACAAGATGAAAGTGCTTTAGCTTTATAAACTCGGCACAAAGCGAGTATTTCTTTAATTTGCATTAAATCTTCCTGATTATAATATAAATGATTCCCTTTTTCTGGAGAAAGTTCAATACCATTTTGTAAACTACCGTCTCCTTTTAATTCCCAAGATTTTAGAGTTTTCCCACGTTCTATGAGTTTATCAGCATCTATTTTTGCTGGAAGTTCGAATTCAAATTCTGGAGAAAAACGTATTTTGGTTATATTCACAAGTTTTATATCTTTTTCTTTATTTTTTTTCATTTAACTTGCTCCTTTTGAATTAAATAATTTATTTCTGCTATTTTATTTAAATTATGTTCAATATCAGTTTCATATTTTTTATTTAATTTTTCCATTCTTTTTATTAAATTTTTAAGATTAGTTATTCTTTTCATCGGGTACCTTCTTTATTTGCCATGCTTTTACTGTATAAGAAATATTTTCACTAATTATTATTAAATCATCTCCTAATTCTTTTTTTATGAAGCCAATTTTTACCAATCCTTCATGTTTAAAATATACTAATTGTCCTAGTCTCATAAATCCTTTCTAAGTTATATTATGTTCTATTTTATATTCTTTTATTTCTTTCATAGCTTCAGGAGAATATTTTACCCAGCCTTTAATTCCTAGTTTTTGTTCTAGCAATTTTCGATAATCAGAAAAGCGTTTACGATAATTTTGATACTCATCAGAAGTAATAGTCGTTATTTTCTTAAATGAAATCGAATCAGTCCAGTATACTTTATATCCTCTTTTTTTATATTCTAAGAAAGCTAATTCATGTTCCATTAATTTCATTTCATTATCATAAAGATTAAGCATAGTACCTGTTTTGGCTAAGAATATATTCCGGCAGATATCTATTTTTTTATATTTGACATTATTAAATTCAATAAATTCATTAGAACTTAACATTTTTATTCCTGTAGAAGTAACTTCCATATTAAATTCCCAGGGGCATTTACTATGTTCTAAGGCAAACCCTATAATACCCAATTGAGTATCATTTTCGAATGTTTTTATAATAGGTGCAAAGTTATAAGATTGTGAGAATTGAATCGAATCAGCACACATTAATATATAAGGGATATTTAATTCTTTAGCTTTAGATATTAGATAATTTCTACTATAACTCAATCCACAATCAAACGGTAATTTATAATATTCTAATTTTATTTGCGATTTATAATAATCAATCTGCACATCTTTATCTGAAGAATTATAACCCTGGTCCGCAATCAGAACTATACAATTATTTGGGTAATAATCTACAATAGTTTGTAGGGTTTTATACAATAAATTGTCTCTTAAAAAGGTAGTAATTAATATGGCGATATTATCCATTCACGATATCCTTCCATAGTTTTTGAGTATAATTTTCTAAATATCTTACGACAGGACATGGTACATTGATATCTAATTCATATAATTTTCCAGGTTTAATGGCTCTTTTTAATTCTATCTGTATATCTAGAAAAGTATTATATTGAGGAAATTCATTTAAAATTAAATTTTTTTCAATTATGGAATTTACTCCAATACAGAATATATTTGATATTATGTCTTTTTTAATAAGAGCTTCTAAACAAGAGTTCCTTAATAACCAAAATTTTATTTTAGAATTATTTAGATAGTTGATAATAGAAATAACTGTATCTTTTTTATTTAGGTTAACAATAGGAGCAGTGTCTGACTTTGATTCTGGATTAATTGATATATGTTCTTTCAGAAAATATTTCCCATTAATTAAATCATAATATATTTGATTATAAATTTGGACTAATTTTTCAGGAGTATAATTAGTATTTCTCCACATTATAATTTTATTCTGTTCTTCTTTTAATAAGGTCGGATTAGTAATAAATTTTATTAATGTGTCTTTTAAATTATATATATCGGTTTTAATAAATGGATAATCTAAGCCTGAATAATTTGTTAATGCAATTGCTCCAAAACATGCTGCTTCTAATGAACTATTATGAAATTTTTCATAATTAGGGTCTACATCATCGATTAAGATATCAGCTTTTCTTTTTCTATCAAGATTTTCATCATATGGGATTCCTTCAATTAAATCAAAATAGAACACATAGTGTTCATTTTTTAATTCTTCTATAATTCGTAAAACTTCAGTATATTTTTTAGTAGCAATACCATCATTAACTCTATTTGTTGGAGCGTATACTATAAGAGGAATAGAATTATTTTTTTCTGACGGTTCTTCAAATAACATTTTTACTAATGGTAATTTAATATCAGTAATATCAGAGAACATTTTTCGTTGTAAACTTTGGTCAGCTACAGTAATAACGTTACTCAAGGATTTACATTTACTGATATAACTATTATTAAAATGATTACTATCATATTGCAAGGATTGAGACAAATTATATAAGGTCCATATAATTTTTTTCTCTTTTATTATTGTTAAAATTTCAGGGTCATTTATAATATCATGATGAACGTGAATTATATCAGCTTCTTTTAAAACTTTTAGACATTCTTCTTTTTGAGTTTGCCAATATAAATCCATAGGGAATTTTCGATACGGTATGTTAACATATTTTCCTCCATATTCGGTTCCTAAAATATAACGAGATTCGAATGTATCAGAATATTTATTAATTAAGTTACTTAATTCTAAGCCACTATTGGCACAAGGAATTCGTGCTAATTGTACTATTTTTATTTTTGAACTTGATAAATAATTATTTTCTAAATATTCGGGGCTAATACAACCATTTGTTGAGCATAGATTATATTTTTGTTTCATTTTAGTTAACCCAGGTACACAATTTTTCCCAGTTTTAAGGTCTCTGAAAGTATTATATTCAGGAGGATTATTTTCTGGATGATGTTGAACTTTCGTATCTGGAGTAAATAACACTTTCCATTTTGTAGTTTTTAGACGTAAAAAGAAATCACTATGTTCAACTAATTTTAATTCATTATCCCATTTGATATTATTAAATACTTCCTTTTTTGCTAAGAAAAAATTAGAAACTATTTCTGTTTTAAAATATCGGAAAGATTTTTGTTTAATAGTAGGAATCGATGATAAATAATTTATAGGTTTATAAATATAAGTAAGTTTATTAGAATTACTATTTTTTAATTTATCTATATATAATCGAGTCGGATGTGTTTCCCTATCATTTAAAGCTCCACCCACAATACCAACATTTTCTTCTAATAATAATGCATTAATCATAGGTTCTAAATTAGTAGATTCGTCGAAGATATAATCGTCATCGGCTACTAATATAAATGGTTCTTTTGTTTGTGATATTAGATAATTTCTACTATAACTCAATCCACAATTATATGGTAAAATAACCACTTGATGCCCTAATTGCTGTAAATAATCATAAAATTCTTTATTAGTAGGGGTTATATTAGCTTGTTCTCCAATGTAAATTTTAAAGAAAGGTTGAAACCTATTTACATCTCCATATGTTCTTAATAATGAATCTATACAATTTTTTATTTTTTCTTCTCTTAAAAATGTAGGAATTACAATAGCAATTAAAGCGTGGGTTCTATCTATATTAGTTCTTTTAGAATAATACCATTGTTTTTCTTTACTTTTCCAATCCCCGTAATTCCAAGTTAAATAGTCTGAAGTTTTTCTGGGGATATTAAAAACATGGTCATAAAATTTTATAGTTTTAAAGTCTTCTAATAATTCTTTAGGTATAAACATTTTTGATTCAACATTGATATCTTTTGTTATTTTATTTTCTAAATATACATATGCATTACAGTTTTTTCCATCATTATCATAAAAAAATAAGTCAATGTGGAAATCAGGATTAGATTCGTGATAAATAGTAATTTCTTTTCTCCAAATAGATTTATATTTCCAACCAGATAAATCGATAATTTTTTTAATCTTCCAATAATCAGTAGACCATAAAGATAAATCGACATCATCATCTCCATAAATAAATGTTCCTTCTCTATAAGCTCCAAGTAATGTACCGAAATCTAACCAGAAGAATATATCGTGAGCTTCTAATAAATTAATAAATTTAAAAAATAATTTTTTATCTATAATATTTTTTTCCATTTGTTTTTTATTCCTTCGTTATAAATTAAAATAGGAGTTTTCCAATTATTGTAAATAGCATCTAAAAATAATTCAGGTTGATTTGGAATTAAGAAATTTTGTTCTTTAAAAATAGCTTCTTTTAATGGTAAAATAATAGAAGATTGAACATTTCCATCAATTAAAGGTATTAAATAATATTTATCTTCTGATATATAAGAAGTCCATAAATCGAATTTATTTCTTTTATTAGGAGACCATACATGTAGATGACCATTACCACAGATTTTAGAGAGTATATCATAATTTTTTAACATTATAGCAATACCTTGAAATTCCTGCAATACATCTTTAATATTAGTTTGTTTGCTCATATAAGCAAAATCTACATCATTATCATGTTCTATAAAATTACGCTCTCTAATCATTCCTAAAAGAGGACCATAAACTAAATAAGTATCTAGATTAAATTTATTTTTAATAAAAGAAGTTAAAGAATTCATATCTCTAACAAGAGCATTTTTATTATCTTCAGTACGTTTATAAAAATACCATTTATCTTTAATTTTTCCAGATATTACATATTTTTTAAATTCTTCTATATTCATTAAGTCCTCTTTGATTGTGCTTTTATTATTTTTACTGCATTATTGATTATTTTTTCTTTAATTTTAGACGTAGATAATCTCTTAGTATACGGTACATAAACTATTTTTATATTTAATTTTTTTAAACATAATTCTAATTCGGGAAAATTTTTATTTTCCCAGTCGCTTCCTAGTACGATTGTTGAAATTTTGTATTGTTTTAATTGGTTTACGTTAAAAAATTCAGATTGTTTAATTACTTTATTTACGCATTTTAGCTGTTTGATAATTGCTGTTCTATCTCTATAGCAAATTACAGGTTTTAATTGTTTGTATTTAGCTATTAAATTATCAGTTGATACACCTACAATTAGGTAATCACCTAATTTTTTAGCCCTTAAAAGAACGTTAAGGTGCCCAAAATGGAATAGGTCATAAGAACCAGCAGTATATATTACTTTTTTATTTTTCATTATTTCTCCGCCTCATCCCATAATAACATACCTACTCTATAAAATGTTTTTTTAACTGGAAATTTTATCCAGAATCCCATTTTTGCCAACGTAACTACTACATTTATTCCAGTTGCTTCAATTGGTATAGCTCGGTATTGAGGAGCCTGACAAGGAATTTTACATTCTTTACACCATTTACAAGAACCTCCGCCAAGAATAAGATTGAAGTAATTACCCTTATTTAATAAATCTTCTCTTTCTTTTAATAAAATTTTATGTAATTTTAAAGAAGATTCTTTTCCGGCTTCTTTCCATTTAGCTGGGTCCTCTAAAGTAAACTTCTCAATGAATACTTTGCCATAGGTATAACGTTTTAGTAATTTTTTATAATATTCAAAAGTTCCAATATTAGGCGGACAGCAGCCAGTAAGTCCATATCGTTTGCAACTTTTACAGGCTTCGCAGACCTTTATATCGAATATTAATTCTTTTTTAGGGTCAAATAATCTCTCGGTCATAGTCCATATCCTCCATCAATTCGAATTATTTGTCCATTAATATAATCATTATTTATTATACTTAATGCTACTTTCGATATTTCTTTAGTAGTTGCAAATCTATTAGATAATATTTTTTTAGTTATTCTTTTAATTTGTTCTTTAGATTTACTTTTATGCCAATCGGTATCAACAAATCCTGGAGCAATTGCATTGACTGTAATCTTTTTATTGGCAAATTCTTTTGCCAAATGAGGAACCAACATATTAATAGCAGCTCTAGAAACTCCATAAGAAATACTAGAACCATCCGACACGATTCCTAAAATAGAACTAATAAAAATAATTTTCCCATTTGGTTTAATTTTATCTTTTAATGCTTGAACTAAAAAGAATGGTATTGTTAAACTCATAGAAAAAACATCATTCCATTTATTCCAATCAATTAATCCGAAGGGAGTTCTATCAGTCATTCCTGCATTTAAAATAAGAACATCTAAATTCTCATGACAATCTTCTAATAATTTCTGAATAGTAGTTACCGATTCTATTTTAGACATATCAGCTTGAATAAAATTCCATTCTGACGAATTTAAATTTAGAGGAATTAAGTTTCGACCGTTAAAATGTACAAAATATCCGCTATTAAGTAAATCAGTTCCTATTTGTAATCCTATACCTCTGCTGGAACCAGTAATAAGGGCTGTTTTCATTAAAATTCCTTTGTTTTTGGTTTAGGTATTAATATAAAATCTCCATCTTCAGTATACTTAGAACCTTTTTTAGTTAATTTATTTAATTCTTTTATTAAATTAGGAAGATACTTGATTTTCTTCCAATCATAAGTAAGCATGATTAAAAAAGCTGCCCACAATAAAATTCCCCAGCTAATGCGTTTTTTCATGTGATTTCCCACTTTTTTGCCAGGCACTAAAAGCCTGATTAATATCATTGATATCTACAGGTTGATATCCCCAGTTTTCCACACTCAAATCTACAATTATAGATTTCTTACCTAATTTTTGAAAGGTTCCTTTTTGTCCATGCAAATGTCCGCAGAAATTAAATCTGAATTCTTCCTTAGCAAACTTTGGATTATGGGTCATATAAATTCTATGACCTCCATGATTTATTACTATAGATTCATTAATTGTTTTTGTTCCGTTATTCGGGTCATGATTACCCTGCACGAATATAATATTTTTGCAATTAATTAATGGTCTATAATAACTATATCCTTTTGCATAAGGATATTTTGAAGATTTCATCATACACCAATCGCCTACTACATATAATACATCATCTTCTCCGACCCTACTATTAATATTATTAATAATAGTTTTATCCTGAGTTTCAACATCTGGGAATGGTCGATTGCAGTAAGTTATAATTTTGTCATCACCTAATTGAGTATCAGAGATAAAGTAATAAATTTTAAACTCCTTATCGTTTTATTGACCTCACCATATCGCTCACATGGGCGTAATGGCTATGATTATTGAATATGTTTATAAATATTTGCTTTATTAAATTTTTTAACTTTAAATTCAATTATCTTATCCGCAACTCCTTTAGCTAAACATTGTTCTGCATTTAACCAAAGTTCTCCACTTCTAATGTGAGTCATATCAGAGGCAGTTAACTTAGTTTTATTCTTAAGAATTTTTTCGGTTCTATGTTCGAACTCTGCTAAGAACTTTACTCTATCTTTAATATAGTTAATATAATCTCCAACTATATCCGAACTAGAGTGCTGCATCCAGTAAGAGTTAGCATATATAAGTCTATAATCACCTACAATACTGATTAAGGCAGCCATAGAACAACTTTGACCGCTTACAATAGTGATTACAGGAGCCTTAATATGTTCAATGGTATTAATTATGCTCATACCATCGCTTACGCTGCCCCCAGGACTGTTTATTTCGATAGTAATGGGTTTATGGTTAAGCAAATCCATAGCCCTTAATTTCGAACAAATAATATCCGAAGAGAGGTTATTAATCTCATCATAAAGAAGAATATATCTATTTTTATTCAGAATCTTGAAATAGTATTCTTCGTTAAACCGTTCATCTTTTTTTACAAAAGATTCATTTGATTCTTCTATTTTCTTCATTTCACCCTCCTAGTTTGTAAAAAAATATTCATAATTTTTAGTTTTATAATACAATAAGGTTTGATTAATTTTACAAAATCATAAATTGCATTTTGTTTGCTTGTCTGCCAAGTATAATAAGTATGTATCTTATTATTTAGAATTTTATGTTTTTTGTATATTCCACCATTATTTAATTTAACTTTTAGCCATTTCATCACAGTTTTATTTGTATTTGCGATACATATAGACCAAAATTTTTTATCCTTTTTATGTAGACAACCTTCTCCATCAAATAATCCAGCTATATAAGCTCTTTCTATTTTTGTTAAAATAATAGGATTGACTCTTTGTCTTTGTGTATAAACAAACTTATTCCTTTTAATATTATATTTATTTAAAACATAATATAATTGAGTTATATTAATATGATGTTCTTTTATTATATCATCAATACATTTTCCAACCTGATATTGATTAATAATTTCTTTCGTATTCAAATTTAATTCATATAATTTACGATATTTCTTTCCTTTGATTTTATAATGATTATAAAGTCCTTTGGGCATTATTCCTCCTTTTTATTTACCCTTCCACTGCTCTAATCTAAATACAGGTTTACGTGCTAGGAAATCTTTTTCCTTTGGATTGTTATAATCCCCATAAACAAATTTAAGAAATTCATCAGCATTGTTAACTAATTTAAACTCTTTATTTTTAAAAGAGATTGTTTTAAATGGTAGAACTAAATTTTTATCATATTCTCCATCAAAAATCCACGTAAGATAATATTTACCATCTTCTCCAATCCAAGAAATCCATAAATCGATTCTTAAATGTTTATTTGGAGAATACATATGTATATGACTAGCTGTTTTTATACGATATAATAACAAATCTCTTTCTTTTAAAAAATTGCATATCATATTAAATTCATTAAGAACTGTTTTTTCTGTATGACATTTGCTGAGATAAGCCATATCAATATCAGTATCTTGGGCTATAAAATCGTTATCTCTAATCATTCCTAATAAGGTGCCATAAATAGGATATACTTCTAATTCTAATTCGTCTTTAAGAAATACTTCAATATCTTTCATTTCTTGGGCTAATATATTTTTTTCGATATTTCCATATTGATAGAAATATTTTTTATAATTAAGTTTAGATATTTCTTCTTTAGTATCTAATTTAAATTTATTTAAGTCAAACTTTTCCATTATTCAAATCCTCTATAGTATTTTTAAATATTTGTTTTAATTCATCACTATATCCGAACCTCTTCTGATTTAACTCAATACTTTTAATAATATCACCATCTTTGTGTCTTAATGTCGCTGCATACCAATCGCATATCATCTCAATTAAATCTACCAGATTCATATCTTTAATTCCGTTATTATGAAATTCAGGATGATGCCGATTGGTAGAATAATGATGGTCTAATGCAATTTTCATATTTTTCATAAAGTCTTTATATTCATCACTGCCATAAGTAGAGTTTGCCAATTTGGGAGTAAATTCCGTAAATATGTCTACCTCTGGACTTATTAATTTACTAGTATCGTGATTATCGGCTCTATTTATTAATTTTGAAATAACTTTATTAATAAATTTACTGACATTAATTATATGTTCTCTTGTGGCATTATTACATTCTTCTTTATTCATTATTCTATCTCCAATTTTTTAATTAAAGGTAAACATGCAAATGAAGTAACAGAACTTAATATAATTAAGATAGGTAATCCTACTAATGGTAATAAGAAAGCTCCAGTTAATGATGAAGCTGTTCCGGCTGCCAGGTTATTTATTCCACACAATAAGGCGAATGAGGTCGCTTCTTTTCCTGGCAATGTCGTTTTTGCCATCCAAGCCATTATAATTAAATGAATAAACATTCCCAATATTGCATAACATATTCCATAAGCAATAGCAGTAATAGGAGTAAAATATAAATATGACAATGAAGTAATGGCACCTAAGAATACAGAAATAGTTAACCATTTTTTTACATTAATTTTTTTACATAATTTATAAAATACGATGGCTCCTCCAATTTCAAAACAAGATACTATGGCTCCAAGAGTTCCCATCCATTGAGCAGACCATTTAAATACGTCTCTTTCGATATATGATAAAGGGGTACCGAATGACGGACTAAATTTATATAAGAATAAAAATAAACATGCAAACATAAATGATTTATTTGTAAACAATTCTTTATAAGATAATATATTTTCTAATAATGTAGGTTTTTTATCAGGAGTACATCCTTCACATAGATAAGAATCCATAGGATAACAATTATCACATCCATATTCTTGTTTCTTATCTTTAGATTTATAATTAAAAATAATTCCCATAATAATTAAATAGATAGGAACTAATAATATATAAGCTAATTTATAACTATAATGCTGTGCGATATAACCTCCGGCTAATCCTACAAAAATAGATGCTACTGTAATGCTAATCCACTGAATCGCTTGAATTTTATCGCATGTATCTGTTTCTTTGCCATCTACACACATAATGCCATCAACTGCTACATCTCGGCTGGCAGAGTTATAATTGGCTATAATGCCTGTAATAATAAGTATAGGAACAGTCAGGATAGGAGATAATCCCAAATATAAGGCTATTCCTATACTTCCTAATAAAGATAAGATTATCCACTTTTTCTTAGAAAGATAATTATCAATCAGGTACCCGAATAATGGTTTGATTATCCAAGCAATTCCTGTGATGCTTGCGATATACATTACTTTTTCGGGAGTAAATCCTAACTGCTCTTTTAGATAAAGAAATAAAGCAAGTCCAGGAAGACCTTCTACTCCTTGAGTGAAGTAAATGGCACCGCTAAGAATGTATATCCAAAATAGTTTTTTATTTAGTTTCATTGTTCTTTACCTTTTTCGTCATTTTTAATTGTTTTTTTAAAATAATATCTACTAGGAACATGATATATTACCACTCCTTCAGGATTCATAAATCCTGGAACCGCAACAGAACCATACATTTCTAATTTTGCTAAAGTATCTCTAATAACTTGAGTATCGAATATTCCCTTGTATAAAATAGGAACTACATCACAACAATTAGGACAGTACTCTTGCTTTTCTTTTAAGGTAGTAATTTCATGATATGCTGGTAATAATGATATTCCTGTTTGTTTTATCCATCTCCCTACATTAAATAAAGAAAATCTTTTTTCATTTACTCTATAATTTCTTTGAATTCCTTTACCCCACCATTCACCATAATGATAACCTTTACCTAATTTCATTAATTCTTCTTTATTATCCATAACCCAATGATAGAATCCGGCATTATCATTATGGTCGTCTAACCATCTACTTTTGCTGCCAGCGTATATTTCTGTGCAATCATCATTGATATAAATTAATCCATTAGTGCCATCAATTTTCTCTGTGATTATAATCTCTCTACTTAATCTAGGTATTTTTTTAAATTCTTGAAATTCAGGTATCATACTAATCTCCTTAACCTTTAGGTACTACTCCAGCAATTGTATTCTTATTAAAATTAATTTTTTCTCTAAAATAATTAGCGTTAGTAACTGCGGTTTGTAAATTTTGTTTGTAATTAAAAATCAGTTCCTTATAATCGATATCTTTAACTAATGCATCTGCAACTATATTATTAATGTTTACAATATTATCTAAATACATTTCTTCACTGCCTATTGCTTTAATTAAAGCAATATTTAAATCCTCAGCAGTAAATTCTCTAGATAATTCTTTTACTGCTAAATTACGGGCTTTATCTACATTTTCTTTATTTAAACCCATAGTTACTCCCCAAAACATTGAACCGTTACCGTAAAGTTCATTTACGAAACGCACCCCATAAACTAGATTATTTTGTTCTCTAATAACATCAAATAATCTTCCACTCATATCTCCATATATAGCATCTAATATTTTTGTACAGAACATTTGCTCTACTGAAGATAATTTAGGTATCTGTATAATATTTCCAATTAAGATATTAGCTTGAGTAATATTTTCTCTTTCTATATAAATATCTTTTGGATTATTAGATAAATTAGCAGAAATAATCGGATTAAAAAACGGTGTATTTATTTCTACTTTATTTTCAACATTACCAACTATAAGCAATAAAGGATTGTTATATTTCTCTTTGTGATATTTTTCAAGGATATCTCGATTAATACGTTTGAGAGTTTCTACAGTACCTATAGTGGATAAATAAAATCCTGATTCTTTATTACATAATGATGTAGATATTAAATCATAAGGATATCTTTGTACATCATCTTCATACATTTTTAATTCCTGAATAATTACTTCTCTTTCTTTTTCACATTCTTGATTAGGGAATAAAGGTTTAGTAGCCAAATCAGTAATAACATCTATGGCTAAATCCTTATAAGTATTCCCTACCTTAGCCCAATAGACAGTGAGTTCATTTCCTGTATAAGCATTTAGTACGCCACCTACGTTATTTATGGCTGAGGATATTTGTTTTTGATTTCTAGTCGGATTCCCTTTAAAACAGGTATGCTCAATAAAATGAGCTATTCCTTTATAATAATTGTTTTCATGAATGGAGCCAGTATTAATAACTACTGAAACGATTGTAGAATTTCCAGGTTTATTAATTTGAATTATATTCATTTTTATTCTCCTCATTTAAAATGGGTAATATATTAAATAAGTTATTGAAATAGTTATAAACAATATGAATAATAATGTCAATGATAAAGATATATATTTGTACGGATTATACATTTAACTTTTTTATAAAATTAATAAGAGATTTAATAGGTACTCCATTGGCTTTACCATCTGTTCCAAAAGCAGAAGATGCAATATCTAAGTGAATCCAATTATTTACATATGGAACGAATTGTTTAACAAACATTGCTCCCTGAGTAGCTCCGGCTTTAATTAGAGGAATATGATTATCAATTGTTTTTTTATTATAATATGTTTTTTGATAATGATTCCAAAGAGGTAAAGCCCAGGCTAATTCTTTTGCTTCGTAGGCTGCTGCTGCGTAGGTTTTTAATAATTCTTCATTGTCAGCGAAGACTCCAGTGGCTTCGGCACCTATAGCGATTTCGCATGAACCTGTAAGAGTTGCTATAGTAATAATTATATCATCTTTTGAAGCGTTTAAATTGGTAATCGCTTCAGCTAAAATTAATCTGCCCTCTGCATCTGTATTAGTTACTTTAACTATCTTTTTACCTATTTTAATTTCATCTCCAGGAGTAATTTTACTAGTCTGTAATATATTCGTAGTTACAGGGCAATAAGCAACCACATTTCCTTTTAAATAATTAGCAACATTTATTGCAATAATCATTCCGGCTTTATCGCCAGTCATATCAGTCATTTCATGTTTTAAATTTAATCCGCCAGAATCAAAAAGAATTCCCTTTCCTATAATATAGATTTTCTTTCCTTTATTGAATTTCATATTAGAGGTTACAATTCTAGAATAGAAATTTCCTCCTGACATTAACTTAATGGGCAGAGTTTCGGCGGTATCGATTGTAATGGGATTTAATTTACTTTCGTGGAGTACAGAAAAATAGTTCTCTAAATTAAATTTGTTAAACGGTAGGTCTATCAAAGATTTGGTGGTTTTGATGACCTTATCCAATTTCTCCATGTTTTCCTCCTAACTTCATCTTTATAATAAAGTATACCATAAAAACTGATACAACCAAGCGTTATTTTAATTAACTATCATATAATTCATTATTCTGAAAGGCTTCTAGATGCTGCTTACATAATCTTACCGTATCATAAATTATAGTCATATACCAGACATCTCCATCGTGCTCCGGCTCTGCATCTACAGGAATCCTTGTTTCCTTCCTTGTTAATGTTTCGCAGAAGTAGCATTTCTTATATCCTAATATGGT
>Ga0247841_10002678_pt1 | contig 34862 bp, 40 predicted proteins | sample LaCruzMarch2015__2_FD_192410 | JGI IMG/M metagenome (GOLD analysis project Ga0247841, IMG submission 192410) | Freshwater microbial communities from meromictic Lake La Cruz, Castile-La Mancha, Spain - LaCruzMarch2015_18m | ecosystem: Environmental > Aquatic > Freshwater > Lake | place: Spain...
AAGTCAAATGGATTATTTTTTTTATATGTTTCCAAATCTTTTTTTGTGAACATTGAAATATCATGAGGTTTTAATGAAGGTATTATTTTTTTGTGTTTATAAATGCTTATTATCTTTTTAACGAGAGGACTTCTTAAAACATCATCATCATTCATGTTTATTATTTTAATTAAATCATTATTATCTTCTTTATTATCTTCCTTAAAATCTTGATAATAACTATTATATTTATTTAAAAAATCTTCTAATCCTGATATTTTTATATTATCTTTTTGTTCATTATCTCCCAATATAATCATTTTACTGTTTAATCCTAATCGTGTCATTAACATTTTCATTTGAATAGGAGATGAGTTTTGCATTTCATCAGCAATAATTAGAGAATCATCAAATGTTTTTCCACGCATATAAGACATAGGTTTTATTTGAATTGATCCCTTTTTAATAAGTTGTTGTATTTTAGTTGTTGAAGTTAAAGAGGATAATATTTGAATATAATTTTCTCCCCAAACAGACATTTTTTTTTCAAGATTTCCAGGCAAAAACCCCAATTCTTCATTATCAACACTTACTAATGGTTTTGTTAAAATGATATTTGAATATTCATCTAAGAAATTAATAGCGTGATTACAAGATAGCATTGTTTTTCCGGAACCAGCAGGACCAGAACATATAACAATTTTATATTTATTATTATTTAAATAATCGTTAAATAATTCTTGATTTTTTGTTTTGGGAATTATATTTGCCAAAGATGAAGACGAAAAAGAAGATGAAAAAGAGTACGGAATAATCTTATTTTTTGAACTTGAATAAGAAGATAAAAAAAACAATAAATTGTTGAATTTAAACATTATATATATATTAAATTATAATATGCAAATGTCTTTAATATATATAATATTTATAATTTAAAAATAAATATATATATTATATTAATGGAGTATTTATCAAAAAACATAAATATATGTAGAATATGTAAGTCAATAAAATTAACGAATGTAATAAGTTTAGGAGAACAATATATAACATCAAGATTTCCTTTGTATGGAGATTGGGATATTCCAAAAATTGAAATTGATTTATGTTTATGTGAAGAATGTCATTTATTGCAACTGGTTCAAACGACATCATCAAAAGAATTATATGAACATGAATATGGATATAGGTCGGGAATAAATAACACAATGAAAAAACATTTAAAGGATTATAATGAAGAAATACAAAGTATAGTTGTCGAACTAACTCATGAAGATATTATTTTGGATATTGGAAGTAATGATTCAACAATGTTAAATTTTTATCCGAAAGAAAATAAAAATTTGATTGGAATCGATCCAACGGGATTACAATTTAAAGAATATTATAATCGTGCTGTTTTAATTCCCGACTATTTTACGAAAGATAATTTTAATAAAAATTACGGAAAAAATATAAAAAAATGTAAAATAGTTTCTTCAATATCGATGTTTTATGACTTACCTGATCCAGTTCAATTTGCAAAAGATATATATGAAATATTGGATGATGATGGAATATGGACATGTGAGCAAAGTTATTTATTAACGATGTTAAAAAGAAATAGTATTGATACAATTTGTCATGAACATTTAGAATATTATACATTAAAGCAAATTAAGTTAATTGCTGATTTATCAGATTTTAAAATTATAAATGTTATGTTTAATGATTGTAACGGAGGAAGTTTCCGTATATATTTTTCAAAAAAAAATAGTTTAGAATATGCAGAATGCGTTGATTTAATAAACAAAATATTGAAAGAAGAAGAAGAATATGGATTTAATAAAAAAGAAACTTATGAAAATTTTATGTTAAGATGTGATGATCAAGTTAATAAGTTAAATAGTTTATTAGAAACGATTAATGATAATGGTATGAATACATATATTTATGGTGCATCAACAAAGGGAAATTGTTTATTACAATATGCAAATATAGACGAAAGTGTAATAAAGTATGCTGTTGAGCGTAATTTAGATAAAGTTGGAAAAATGACAAATACAGGTATAGAAATAATAAGTGAAGAAACGATGAGAAAAGATCCTCCAAATTTTTTATTAGTATTGCCTTATCACTTTAAAGAAGAAATAATAGTTCGTGAGAGTGAGTTTTTAAAAAATGGAGGTCAGTTAATTTTTCCATTACCTGTACTTGATGTTATAAGTTATTCTAAGAAGATATTAATAACAGGTTGTGATGGACATATATCGCATTATGTGAAAGAGTTGTTTAAATTAGATAAGGACAAATATAGTTTATATGGAATAGGACATTTAAATGAAAAATATGAAAAAAATATTTTAAAATACTATTTTGATATGACAGAATATAAAATATTAGAATTTGTCTTAGATACATTAAAACCTGATATAATTATTCATCTTGCCAGTATATCAAATTCAAGTGATGCTTTTAATAATCCAATAAAAACATTACAAATAAATGGTATGTCGTGTGTTAATTTATGTAATATTATTCATGAAAAAAAAATGAAAAGTGTACTTTTTAATGCTTCAAGTAGTGAAATGTATAAAGGACATGAAGTATATAATATTGAAGATAATGACACACATAAACATCATTTACATCCATATTCAATAGCAAAAATAATGGCTCATAATATGGTTGATTTTTACAGAGAAAATTATAATTTACCTTTTTCAAATGGTATTTTATTTACAACTGAATCAAAACATAAAAAAAAATCGTTTCTTTTAAATAAAGTATCAGAGCATATAAAAATATGGAAAAAAACAAAAGATGTATTAAAATTAGGAAAGTTAAATTCTTATAGAAATATAATTCATGCAAGTGATGTAGCTTCAGCAATAGAAAAAATAGTAAATTCTAATAAACCAGATAATTATTTAATTTGTAATGAAAATAGTTATAAAGTATTTGAATTAGTAGAATATTTATATTCATTAGAAAATATACATTTGTATGAAAAAATAATAGATGATAAACTATTTTACTACGATAAAATAACAAATATATGCGTTATTGAAATAAGTGATGAAAAAATAGGTTATGATGTAGTAGATACTAATATAAGTGGAAAACCGAATAAATTACAAAGTATAGGTTGGAAATCAGTAATGGATATAAATCAAATATTAAAAGAAATATTTTATGGTTAATTTTAATGTAAAAAAATAAATGTAATTTTATAAAAATTTCTATGAAATATTAATAGTTTTATCATATGAAAAATATTTTTTAATAATTTCAATATTACTTGTGTTGCATAAAATAGTTATTTCATCATAGTTTAAAGTATCATTAATAATTTCAAGTAAAAGAGGAGTTGGTTTGTTTTCATAAAAAAATTGTGTTTCTTTATAATAGTCATTAGTTAAATTAATTGTTTTTTTTGTAATATTATATGCTTTTTGTTCCTTTAATGCAGAATTAGATAATAAATTAATTTTATTTTTAATTCTAAATCTTACATCATTTGAAATGATTGTCTTTTTATTTAAAAAAAAATATTCGTCATCATTTAAATTACCATCTCTTAATAAATCCATATAGTTCCATATTTCAAGATTTATCCTTTTAAGTTCCTCATATAAAAAATTATATATAATAATATAATCTTTTAAATAATCAAAAAGTAAGTTATATTCTATTTTTACATCTTCGACACGTATATCTTTGATTTTTTCTAACTTTAATGAAAGAATAGAAATTTTATCAAGAGCTTCCCCCAATGAAACAGGTAAATAAATAATATTACTCATAAATAAATAATATAATTTTATTTTAATATATTTTAAAACTAATGAATATAATTAGTTTTAATAAAAATACTTAAATACTAATAGTTCAATATAATTTATGAGCATTTATTCAAGTTTTCATGGAGAGATACAAAATGATAAAGAGGTAGATAAAGTATTAAGGGAATATTTCCCAGATTATAATTATAAAGGTGTTTTCTTAGATATAGGAGCATTTGAACCAATAACAATATCAAATAGTTATCATTTTGAAAAAAATGGTTGGGATGTTTATTGTTTTGAAGCAAACACAAATCAAATACCTATACTTAAAAGTTTAAGAAAAAATGTATATAACTATGCTATTTATGATGAGGATAAAGATTTGGTAGATTTTAATGTTGTAACAACACATAATTGGACCGCAGGATTTTCAGCAGTTGAAATAAGTAGTGAGTATTTAAAAATATTTCCTCAAGATTTTCAAAATTTAGAAATAATAAAAGTTCCTCAAAAAAAAATGAATACTGTATTAGAAAATGAATTACCTCATATAAAAAAAATAGATATAATATCATTGGATATTGAAGGGGGTGAATTAAAATGTTTGAAAGGTTTTGATTTAAAAAAATATGAACCTAAGATAATTGTAGTTGAAAATGTAAATAATGATAAAATAATTTATGAATATTTATGTGAAAATGGATATGTGTTAGATAAACAAATATCATATAATCAATATTATAAAAATATAAATTCATATAAATAAAAATTAGTATTTAAAAAAATACTATTATTTAATAATATAATATTTAATGAATATACAAAATGAATGTATAACATATTTAGCGGGTGGGAGATTAGGAGATTTTATCTATCAACTTTCAGTTATTAATGAAAAATATATAAAAACAAATAAAAAAGGTATTTTATATATTTGTGAAAAAGGAGATATTTTTACGGAAGGTTTATTTTATACATATAGTGACACATTTGAATTAATAATGAAACAACCTTATATAAAAGAGTATAAAATATATCGAGGAGAAACATATGATATAGATTTAACATTATGGAGAAATGAAATATATGGTCCCCAAAATATTTACGAAATATTTAATTCTGTTTATGACTTAACAACATTTGGAAAAAATAAATGGTTTTTTTTAGATGATAATAGTGTGTATAAAAATGAAACATTTAAAAATACTATATTTATAAATACAAAAGAAAAAAGGTTTTATAATGATTTAGATTATGATTTTTTATACGAAAATTATGGAGATAATTTAGTATATTTATCTTGTGGAAATAGTAATGAGTATGATGCTTTTACATTAAAAACAAAAATAAAAATTAAAAATTATATAACTAATTCATTTGAAGAATTATGTATAGCTATAAATAGTTGTTTAATATTTGTTGGAGGTTTAACGATGCCTTTGACAATAGCTCAAGCATTAAAAAAAGACCTGTATTTTTTATGTTATAGTACAAGTGAAAGTTTAGATTCAGAAAATAGAATGTGTGAAACACATGTAAGTGGGTTGGATAAAGTATGGGATAATGTAAAATACTTGAAAAAAAAATAATAAAGAGTAATGAAAATAATTAAGAAATAAAAGAAATAAAAGAAATAAAATATTACAAACCTGAAACATTTGAAAAATAATGTGTGGTGTTTAATTCTTGCAGTATGTTTGTAGGTTCATATTCATTTTTTTTATTAATGGTGTATTCAATAAAAAAAGAAGCAATTATGATTAGTGAATAAAAATTAAAATATAAATAAATAATAATGGAAGAAATAACGCCAATAAAATATACATCAGGTGGTCGTCTTGGTGATTTTATGAACCAACTTTCAGTAATAAATGAAAATTATATAAAATCAGGAAGAAAAGGTATGTTATATATTGGATATACAGGTGATTCATTTTCAAATAAAGTAATAGGTACATATAAAGATACATATGATATAATAAAAGCTCAGCCTTATATATATGATTATAAAATACATAATAATGAAATTTGTGATTGTGATTTAAGTATTTGGCGTAATGATATGGTTAATGGTAATTTAAAAGAAATATTCAGTAGAGTTTATAATGTAGAATGGGGTAAAAATAAATGGTTATATTTACCCGAAAATGAAGAATATAAAGAAAAATTTAAGGATATAGTTTTAATAAATACAACGAAAAGACGATTTAAAGATAAATTAAATTATAAAGAATTATATAATACATATAAAGACAAACTTGTTTTTATATCTTCAGAAAATGAAGATTATAATTATTTCGTGAAAACAACAGGAATAAATATAAATTTGTATAAACCAAAATCATTTGAAGATTTATGTATGTCAATAAATTCTTGTTTGATGTTTGTAGGTGGATTATCAATGCCTTTAACAATTGCTTATTCATTAAATAAAAAATTATTAATTGCTTGTAATATGAATGGTTTAACATTAGAAGAAAAACATAATTCAAAATTCAATGAATTATGGGAAAATACAAAATATCTAAGAAAAAATTAAATAATTATTTGAGATTTTTTGTTTGTTTTATTAGTGGAGTTTTTTTTTAAAATTAATGTACGAATTTTATTTTTAATTTCATTATTTTTATTAGTTACAAGTTTATTGTTTTCATTTTCATGAATAATTTTTTCTTCAATTTCTTTAGTTATATCTTGATTATTTAATAATTTTTTAATTATAGTTTGTCTTTTAAATAAACAAGCTTTACAAACACAACCATTATATATATAATGTGTTGTGTCAATAAAAGAGTTTGATTGATTTTCTAATGATATTTCATTATATAGTAAAAATTCGTTTTCATTCATATAATTGAAATTTTCATTTGAAGATTTTAAGCTCCATGTATTTAAGTATTTTAATTTTTCATCACTAGAATAATAGTAGTTTAAGTATTTACATGAATTAATAAGTGATAAAAAGTTATTTGGGATTTTATAATTTTGAATAAACTGATTATAGATATTTTTTATTGGTTTATTTGAAGAAGAATAGTCTTTAATTATAACTATATCAATACCTAATAGTTTATTTAATATTTTTCTCCATTCATTAACATTATCTAGTCTTAATTTTATATATTTTACACCATTTAAATTAAAAAATATATATTTTTTTTCATGGTCAAAAGAAAACTTTTCATCAATGTTATATTTATCTATAAAAATATCACCAACTGCTATATAAGGAAAAATTAAGTTAAATCTTTTAATAATTCTTTTCAAATCATAATTATTTAATAATTCATCAGTAGTATTAAAATGAAAACTTGAAATATTTTCAAAAAAAGTAGAAATTTTATGTTCTATCGGAGAACGATAAATATCAATAACAAAAACATTTCTTTTTAAAAATAATCCATTATAATTTATTAATTCAACAACAGTAATATCTTTTACTTTTGAAAAACATTCTAACATAATTTCAGAATGAATATGAATAATTACAAAACCAAAAAAAACAAATAATTTCAAAGAAGAAACTAATGATGTGGAACCTACTTTGGGAACACTATAAACAAATATAATATTAGAATGTTTATAATTATTTTCAATATTTTCTAATCCTAATTTTTTATTTACTTCTTTTAATTTGTTTAATTTATTTTCATTATTATTTAAATATTCCATATATTTAAATAATAATATTTATTTTTTATACAAAAAATAGTATAAATATATTATTTCTTACTTGTATTTCTATTTCTATTCTTTTTAGAAGAAACCTTCCATTCTTGTTTTTGTTCTTCAATACCTTCACTTACTGGAGGAGGTAAAGATGAAGGATTATTTGACTTAAACTTAATTCTTGCGTCTTTAATTTCTTTTCTCGTTTCACACATTAGTTTTCCATCATCAATACCACAAACTTCACTTGCGTAATATTTATAATTTTTATTGATATCGTCATTTTGAATAATTTTAAAATTAACATATTCTCCAATAACAAGATATTTGTATTGTTCGTTATTAACTTTGATTGAATTATGATGGATAAAAATATCATTAATATTATCTTTATCATTTTTGAATGAAATAAAACCATATCCATTTTTAGAATTAAACCACTTACATCTTCCAATATAATTTTTTCCAATTTCAATTTCAATTGGATTTATTGCTGTGTTATTGAGTTCTTCCATTAGTTATAATAAATATTAATGTATATATCTTTATATTATTTTTTTAAATATAATATTTATTTAATCCACTCAAAATTTTCCGTATCTATGTTTTTATTATCTTCTAATATAAGAATTAATAAATCATAATTTGGTTCTTCATCAAAATTAAGTTCATAAGAATATTTTAATAATTTAATGAAAACTTCAGGAAGAATTAATTTTTCATAAAGTATCTGTAGTTGAAATACTTTATCATTTATATATTTTGTATTTATATCATTCCAAATATAGTCATCAATATACAAGTAAATTAAAACATAAATAATAGATATAATGTCATCTCTTCTTGATGGTTCAATACCATTAATAATATGAGTACTTACAAAATTAAGAGTTCCAACAATTGTTTCTTTATTTTTTCTTAGTTCAATATGTTTTCCGTTTTCAATATTAATATATTTTTTAGAAAATCCAAAATCAATTAAATGAATAATTTTCTGTTTTTCATTAAATCCTATCATAAAATTTTGAGGTTTAATATCACGATGAATAATAGATATATTGTGAAGTGTTTTTATAATATTGATGATTTGAATACCTATTTTTAATACAGAATTAAGTGATAAAGTTTTATAAATATTTTTTATTTCTTGTAAGTTTTTGTTTAATAAAGTAATCATTAAATATGTTTCAATTTCATTTGTTTCATAATATTTTAATGATGGAAATCCATTATTATTTTTTAAATAGTTATAAATAATTGCTTCATTTTTAAGAATGTTTATATCATTTATTTTATTTTGTTTTTTTATACATACAAGTTGCTCTGTTATAGTTTGTTTTCCAACATAAATATCTCCAAAATTACCATTACCTATTTTTTTTAATATTTGAAACTTATTTTTACAAATAAAAGAATTATTCATTTATTATTATCTGTTATTTATTATTATTTATTATTACTATATTATTTTTATTATATGTTTACATGTAAAATATATAAAGATATAATACTTATTTTGTTAATATGGTTAAAAATTGTTGTAACACTGCTTATCCAAAAGAAAAAGAAGAAATATATAAAGAATATTTTAATAATTATTCTTTTCTTCTTAGTGATTTTCAAAAATATGCTATAGAAAGTATTGTTACAAAAAATCATATTCTTGTAACAGCACATACAGGTTCAGGAAAAACATTACCTGCTGAGTTTGCGATTGAATATTTTACAAAACAAAATAAAAAAGTTATTTATACTTCTCCAATTAAATGTCTTAGTAATCAAAAATTTTATGAATTTACTAAAAAATATCCTGATATAAGTTTTGGAATTATAACAGGAGATATAAAAATTAATCCAGAAGCTCAAGTTTTAATAATGACTACTGAAATTTTATTAAATAAATTATACGAAAATAAGTTTAAAAAAACTCAACTTAATTTCGAAATAAATAAAAAAGAAGAAATAGATTTAAAACAACAAAATTATTCTTGTTTAAATAATTTTGATATAAATATAGATGATGATTTAAGTTGCATAATTTTTGACGAAATACATTATATAAATGATAAAGATAGGGGTAAAATATGGGAAGAAAGTATTATAATGTGTCCACAAAATGTACAATTAATTATGCTTTCAGCAACAATAGATAAACCAGATATTTTTGCTAAATGGATTGAAAATAGATATGAAAATGATGATAAAATAGTATATTTATCAGGAACAAATCATCGTATAGTTCCTTTAACACATTATTCTTTTATAACTTGTAATAATCGTTTATTTAAAATATTAAAAGACAAAGTTTTAGAAAATGAATTAAAAAAAATAATTAATAAACCAATTGAATTAAAAAATTCTAAAGAAAACTTTTTGGAAAATAATTTTGATAATGTTAAAAAATCTTTAAAGATATTTGAAAAAAAAAATATAATTGTTAAAAGATCATTTGCTTTAAATCAACTTTTACATTATTTAGTTGAAAATAGTATGCTTCCTGCTATTTGTTTTATATTTTCAAGAAAAAATGTAGAAATTACTGCATCTGAAATAACAACTAATTTGTTAGAATTCGACAGTAAAATACCTTATATTATAAAAAGAGAATGTGAACAAATTATTCGTAAATTACCAAATTATATTGAATATCTTGAACTACCTGAATATATTAAAATTGTTTCATTATTGGAAAAAGGAATTGCTATTCACCATGCAGGTATTTCACCAATTTTAAGAGAAATGGTTGAGTTATGTTTTTCAAAAGGTTATGTCAAACTGTTAATAGCAACTGAAACTTTTTCTGTTGGTATTAATATGCCTACTAAAACAGTTATTTTTACTGATGTTTGTAAATTTGATGGTAATGGTTTAAGAATGTTACATCCACATGAATATACACAAATGGCAGGAAGAGCAGGAAGAAGAGGAATTGATACTATTGGAAATGTTTTCCAATTAACAAATTTATTTAAAAATTTGGAAACACAAGATTATCGTATGATGATGACTGGAAGTCCTGAAAAACTTATATCTAAATTTAAAATATCTTATAGTTTAATACTTCATTTAATTTTTATAGAAAAATATGATTTCTTAGATTTTGTTAAAAAGGGAATGATAAATACAGATATTACGAATCAAATAAATATTATCGATGATTTAATTCAAAATATACATAAAGATTTAGAAAAATTAAAAACAACAATAAATAATTTTATTGTTCCATTAGATACACTTCAATTATATTTAAAACTAAGAAAAGATAAATCATTAGCAATTAATAAAAAAAAAAGAGAAATAGAAAAACAAATAGAAATTATTGAGAATAAATATAAAATAATAAATTATGAATTAGATTTTGTTACAAATTATAACAATAAAATAAATGAATTAGAAAGTTTAAATGAGGATTATAATTATATAAATAATTATTTTAAAATAAATATTGATAAAATAGTTAATATTCTAAAAGAGAAAGAGTTTATTTATTTTTATGATAGTGTATATCAACTATCTAAGAAAGGATTTATTTCTTGTATGATAAAAGAAATACCATCAGTTATTTTTGCTGATTATATTGAAAATAATTTATTAATTAACTTTACAGCATTAGAACTTGTTGGTATTTTATCTTGTTATACAAATATTATTATTCCTGATGGATTAAAAAATTTAATACCATATTCAAAAAATACAAAAATAGAAAATTTTATAAGAACAATTGATAAAGATATTGATAATTTTATTCAATTGGAATCAAAAAAAATAGTTGATACAGGTATAGACTATAAAATACAGTATGATATGATTGATTATTTTATGACTTGGTGCGAAATAACAAATATAGGTGAATGTAAATTATTTTTACAAAAAATACAAAAAGAAAAAGAAGTTTTCTTAGGTGATTTTATAAAAGGATTATTAAAGGTAAATAATATTATTATGGAATTTGAAAAAGTTTATGAATATTTAGGTAATGTGGAACAAATACATATTTTAAAACAAGTTCCAGAAATAACTTTAAAGTTTATTGTTTCAAATCAGTCATTATATGTATAATTGTATTTATTCAAATATAATATAATAACATGTAAAATTAACTAATTTGTAATCTTATTTTGTTTTTAAAATTATCTTCATTTTTAAAAATAAATAACTTGTAATTTCTTAGTTCAAACTCATTAAAGTTTAATTCAGTAATAATACTTGAGAATAATTTTATTTCAGGAATATAAACATTATATTTAAATATATTTATTTGATTTGTTTGATTTGTTGAATTATTTTTATTGTATTGTTTTTTATTGAAAGAATAACCCAAAAAAGTTTTATCATAAATATTTGGAGTGTTGAAACATAAATCAAGTAAAGAACAGTCATTTTGTATTTTTTTTATATTTTTCATAGAAGAATTAATGAAATCTAAATGGTTAATCCAGTAATCGTAAAAGTCAATTGTTTTTTGTGAAAATTGAACAATATTAAGATTTTTTTGAATGATAATAATATTTAATAAATCAACAATTCTTCTTATGGGACTTGTAATATGAATGTAAGAGCTTAAATTTAAAAAAGGATGTTTTAATTGTTTTTTTTCTTCATATGATAAAAATGTTTCATCTTTATTTTCTTTATTAATTTCTTTGATATTTATGTAAGAAGAAGAAGAGTTAAAAATATTTATAAAATCAGATAAATTATTATTATTTATATTTATTGATTTTTCTTCTATTTTATTGTCTTTATAAAATGTGTTATCTAAGAAAATCTTAAAAATACCTTCATTAAAAGAAAGCATAGTTTTAGAAGAATTATAATTAAAAAAAATCATTAGATATTCTACTAAATGATGACTATTTTGAATATCGACAATAAAATTATTTGTTTTATTTAAATGATTAACAATTTTAAAAAGAAGTTTATAATGTTTATCTTCAAATAAATTAGGTTCATCATAATAAAAGTTTTTAGTAACATTGATAATAGAAGAAGAATAAGAAATATTTTCAATATTATATTTTTCATCAATAGTTATATCCATAACAAATGCTAATCGTTTAACATTACTTTGTAAAGAACATAAAATGTTAGATAAAATATTAGGTAACATTGGTTTTTTGATATTTTCAGGTAAATAAATACTTGATATTCTATTAGAAAAGAAATCCCATAAATCAAGTGATTCTAATAAAATAGGAACATTAGCAATATAAATACTAAGTAAATATTTATCATTATCTAATATTTTAATACTAAAAGCATCATCAAAATCTTGACTATTAATTGGATCAATTGAAAAAATATTCCAGTCATTATTATTTCTCATTTGAATGTTTGGATATGTATTAATAATTTTGTCAAAAAGAATATTATAGTTAGAAGAAAAATCTTTAATTTTCTTAGTTGTTGCGTTATTAAAAGTTTGAATAGATATATTTAATGACTTACAATATAATTGATATTCATAAAAGTTAGAAAGAATATCAACATTACCAAGATTGTTTGTAATTGTTCCAATAGGATGTTTGTCAATCCAAGATATATATTTTATTGTAACAAAAAGATTAAAAAAATATTTATTGAATGAAATATTTTTAATTTCATAAGGAACTAAGAAAATAGGAAGTTCTTTATTATTAGGAATACATTTGTAAAGTAGTTTATTTTTATATTTTCCATATGTTTTATTTTGAAAAAGTATAAGTACACAAGGAATATATATATTAGATTTAATTTCTGAATTAACTACTTCAACTTTATTATCTTTTATAATAAAAGTATCGTTTGAAAATAATTTATTTTTTAAAGGTTCAGTTATTGTTAATAATTCTTTATCATTAACAATAAAGTTTTTATTTATATTATAAATATCCCATTCTTCATAATTTTTATTTTTAATAATAACTTTATAAATAGACATTATATACAATATAATAATTTTGTATTTAAATATATATTTATTTATCTTTTTTATTTTCATTATCTTCTTTATTATAGTCAAGAAACATAATACCTATAGTTGAATAGTTGTATAAATCTAATAATTTTCCCATTAAAGTTTCATCAACTGACATAATACATTTATCTGTAACTGATAAACAACAACTAATTTTATCTTGTATTCTTACTAATGTACTAATTAGTCCGTAAGTTTCGAAAGAATTACTATAATCATTATTTTTTTCCGTAAATAGTTCTAATGGTTCATTTTGAATACTTTCTAATTCATTTACTCTCTCCATTAATATATGAAGTAATTAAATATATTTTTAATAATTTCAATTTTTATTTTTAATGATAACTTTATAAATAGATATTGTATACAATATATTAATTTTGTATTTAAATATATATATTTATTTATCTTTTTTATTTTCATCATCTTTATTATTTTCATCATCTTTATTATTTTCACCATCTTCTTTATCGTAGTCAAGAAACATAATACCCATAGCTGAATAATTGTGTAAATCTAATAATGTTTCCATTAAAGTTTCATCAACTAATCGAATACACTTATCTGTAACTGATAAACAGCGATTAATTTTATCTTGCATTCTTACTAATATACCGATTAGTCCATAAGTTTCAAAAGAATTACCATAATCATTATTTTTTTTTATAAATAGTTGTAATGCTTTATTTTGAATACTTGCTAATTGACTTACTCTGTCCATTAATATATAAAGTAATTAAATATATTTTTAATATATTTTATGATTTTATTTATTTATTTATTTGTTTATTTGTTTCATTTAATGTTTCATTTGATATTTCAGTTGATCTTTCATTTGTCGTTTCAGTTAATGTTTCATCTGATGTTTCAATATTAATTTTATTATTTGACGGTTGATTTATTTTTTTAACGTAATTTCTAACTACATTTTGATTCTGTAAAACACTTAAAAATATTTCAGGAGAAATTGTTAGATTATTCATATATGTTCTATATTTTAAAGATAAAATACTACTTGAAGTATCATTAAATTTAAAAGAATAAAACCAATAAGGAGGAATATGAATACAAAATCCTTTTTCTAATGTTACTTCAAGACATTTAATTTTTTCAAAATCCTGTAAAAAATTATTTTGAACTTCCCAAGGATTAATAGGACTAAAAAATTCAAAGTTTTCATAATCATAGATCGAATGAAGATATTTAATACTTTTTGGTGGAGTTAATTTAACATTGACTTGTCCTTGTGTTACAATAAAATAATTCCTATAATTTAAATCATATTTAAATAAAGTATTTGCGTTATTTGATGAAAAAATAATATCATAGTTACAGTTAGAAACAAGAGGAGGACGAAATATTTGATCATTATGTTGTATTTGTTTATTTGTTCCTGTTTCTTGTAAAAAATCAGTGTTATTTTCAGTTATATATGTTCCATTTTTATCTTCATTAAATAGTTTATTGCTCATAGTAAGCGATAAAGGTAAATATAACTCATTATCTTTATTATTAATATCTTTTATATTTCTAATATTAATATTAAAAACAGAATAGTTTTGAGTAAGATAATCTTTATTCGTTTTTTCTATTAAGTTTGGACATACATCATTGACATTAAAAATAACGGGTTGTCTTAAATCACATACTTCTTCAATTTTATCTTTATAAATAGTATCTATTTCATATATTTCTAAATCATTTGATTTTTTAAGTTGAAAACGAATATGAATATATAAAAATAAAACTAATGAAAAAATAAATAAAGCATTAATAATTTTAAACATATAATTACAATACTAAATAAAATTAAAAATTATACTAATGAAAATTAATTAATCATTTATTTTTGGTGCTATATAAAATTCAACATAACTTTTTTCATTATTATTTTCATAAGGTAAATCTAATTCATATTTAATTTTCATAGGAATGTTATCACTTACATAAATAGATACATATTCTGATAAATTACTCGTTAAGCAAAGTTTATTTAAAATATTTAAACTATATGTGGCAACAATATTATTTTCAATATTAATATCAAAACCGAACATATCATCATAGTTAATATAAGATGTCATTTTACCATTATCACCAGTTGTATTAAAACAAATTTTTTCATCAAAACATTCAATATTTAAATTATCGCCAAATAATAATAATTGGTTGGTCAAATCAAATATTTTCTTAGATTGTAAAGTTATTTGAACTTCGTAAATAGATTCAGGAATTGACATAAAATCGCTATCTAAATTGATTAAAGGAATAACAAATTGTTTGTTAGTTTCATCATTACCAAAAATTATAACAAGTTCTTCTTCACTGTTTTCTTCATTTTCATCATAAGATAAAATAAGTTCATTTCCTTCTTTGTATAATGAGAGAATAAGAGACAATTTAACTATATCAACATTAATAACTTCATCTTTATTTGAAGTATTTAAAGAATATAAGTTAAACCAGTTTGAAAATATTTTTATTTCATGAAGACAAATATTACATTTATCCATCCCTTGAATATATAAATGAGTTTCACTAAAAACCATTTTAATGACAGAGTTTGATTTTTTCAATAAATTACATAATGACAAAAATGTCATAATTTTTTTATTTTCAGTTAAAGATAATTTCATTTTGTTTATAATAATATAAATTAAAATACATTTATATTATTTCATTTTTTTTTTATAAAATATTACTAAAATCTAAAGTTTTTTTTTCTTCATCAACAATATTTTCTGTGGTTTGTATAACTTTTACAGTATCTGTCATTTCAGAAACCTGTGGATTTTCTAATTTTTCAGTAACTTCTTCTTGGATAAGTGTATTATGTAAGTTGTCATGTTGAGAAGAAATATCATATTCGACTTGAATATTATTATTTAAGTTTTGGTTATTTATTTGATCAAACAATTTATTAAATTCTTGGGTTAATGTAATATTGTTATTTGTAACAACAGATAATTCATTTTTAATATTAAGTAAATCATTATTTAAATTACTTAAATATGTTTGAATACTTGTATTATTTTCCATAATAGTAGTTATCTTATCAGATAAATCTGTAGTTCCTTTATCCCAATTAGTTTCTAATGTAATTATCTTACTAGATAAATCAGAAGTTTCTTTATTAAAACTAGTTTCTAATGTAATTATCTTACTAGATAAATCAGAAGTTTCTTTATTAAAACTAGTTTCTAATGTAATTATCTTACTAGATAAATCAGAAGTTTCTTTATTACAACTTGTTTCTAATGTAGTTATCTTACTAGATAAATCAGCAGTTTCTTTATTAAAATTACTTTCTAATGTAATTATCTTACCAGATAAATCTGTAGTTTCTTTATTAAAATTACTTTCTAATGTATCAATTTTAACTAGTATATTATCAATAATTAAATCATTTTGGTTGTTTTCAATATTTTCGGTATTTTCATTATTGTTGAAATCTAATAATTTTTCAAAAATATTATTAGCTTCAAATTTTTGCAATAATGTTTCAATACGCCCTAATCTTAATGTAATTAATGTTATAGCATTTTGTATACTCATTTTTGAAGCTTGAACAAAATTAACATTTGGATCTTGCATTTGAGTACTATCATTTGAATAATTAGGTGTTGGACTTGAATAAGGCTGTTGTTGATTAAATTGAGGAGGTAAAACTTTTGTATTATTAGTTCGTAAATTATTATTTTGTCTAATTTGTGATTGTTGTTGAGGTTGAGGTTGTAATTGAGAAGGTATTTGTGGGGGTAAAGGAGGTTGTTGTCTAACATTATTTTGATTATTACGTCTTTGTACTATATTTCTATTCATAATATAATACAAAATATTATATGTTTTTAAATACTTTAAAATAAATATTATAAAAATTATAACATAAAAAAGAAAATTAAAAACTAAATAATAACAATAAAAACATTATAAAATAACTTTTTAATTTCTTTTAATAAGTTATATGGATACATTAGAAAATACTATGTCAGATTCAAAAAAAAATACAATATTTAATAAAATATTTACTTTTAATGATGATTTAAAAAATGAATTAATAAATTTAACTCAGTATATTGTGTTAGCGATAATTCCATCTATAGTATTTTCAAACTATGTAAATAAATTTCTACCTGTTGCAGATAGTAATAAATCATCATTAGAAATTTCATTTGAATTATTAATACAGATATTGGTTACATTTTATGGATTTTTTATCATAAAACATGTTCTGGTTAATATTCCAACAATAACAGGAAAAGACTATCCTACATTTACATTTTTTACGGGTGTTATACCTATAATATTTGCAACAACAGCAAATCATACAAGTTTTTCTGAAAAAGTTAATATATTAACAAAAAGATTTCAAGATTTATGGAACGGAGAAACAAAAACAAATGATAAAAAAAATTCATCAATAAAAGTTTCTCAACCAATATCTCAAAATAATGGTAATTCTTCAAATATGATTTTAACTCAAAATCAAAATAATTTAGGAAATAATAATAAAACAAGTTTAATAGATGATTTACCGAGTAATCCTCAAAATATAACACAACAGCAACAAAAGTATCCGGATTATAATTCTATGTTTCAAAATAACCCAACACCTTTAATAGATGCAAATAGTCCCGGAATGATAAATGAAAATTTTGAAATACAACCTGCGAATTCTCTGCTTGGAAGTAGTTTTGGTTCAAGTTTTTAGTTATAATCATCAAAAAATAAATTAGTAAATAAAAATCTGTATGAAAAAATAAATATCACAATTATAAATATTTGTATATTTGAAATAATAGAATATAATTTTCTATTTTCATTTGTTATTTCAATGTTTAAAAAATATAAGTATGGATCAATACAAGCAAAATTTTTTTTATCAATTTCATATTCAATTGAAGCCAATAAACAACCATCAAAAATAATAAACATAAAAAATACAAAAATAGGTAAAAATAATATACAAAATATAGTTATAACATTCTTAGAATAATACATAAAATTTATTAAATAATAAGGGGCTACAAAATGAAAAGTGCGAATACATTTAGCTAAAAAATAATCAGGTAATTTGAGTTTTCTCAATAAATTAATAATAAAATTAACTATTATTTTTTTATATTTTTTAATATCATGTTTATTGTTTTCTAACATGTATTAAATATTTATAAAAATAGTTATTTAATAACTTATTTCATAAATAATATAATGAGTATTGACACAGAACTCTTAAATAAAGCGTTGGAAAATAGTAATAATGATGATATTATTAATTTGACTTATGATATAATAGAAAATTCAAAAATAAAATTATATAGAATAATAAATCTTGATGATTGTGAAATAGTTAAAATTCAAAATCAATTGAAAAATTATATTTTTATTGATACAATTGATAAGTTGAAAATAGGAAACTATCTAAGATGGATTAAAGTTGAAGAAAAATATTTATATAAAGGAGGATTTTTATTAGATATAATAATTGCAAATGAAAATATAAATCTTTTAATGAAAAATATAACGAATAAAACTTTTACAATTGTTTTTAATGATATTTATCTTTTTAAGAAAATATCTAATCAAGAAAATATAATATTAAAAGCAATGGAATATTTACAAAAAAAATAACTATGTAAATAACTATGTAAATAACTATATAAATATTTTTAAAATAATATTAGAGATAATAATAAATATTATTTTATGGATGAAATATACTCATTAGAACAAGCAACTTGGAAAAATACAATTGAATTTGTACCATTAGTTACTTCAGGTAAAGTGATTAAAGTATATGATGGTGATACAATATGTATTGCTACAAAATTTCCTTATAATAACGAAGTAAAAGAAAGTAATGTTATATATAGGTTTCATATAAGATTGTTGAATATTGATACTCCTGAGATAAAATCTAAGAATGAAAATGAAAAGAAAATAGCTAAATTAGCTAAAGAATTTTTGACTTCTGTAATAATGGATAAAATGGTATATTTAAAAAACACAAGTCTTGATAAATATGGTCGTATTTTAGCAAATGTTTATACTGAAAATAATGAAGATATTAGTAATATTTTATTAGAAAAAAAATTTGCGGTTATTTATAATGGAGGTACAAAAAAAAGTCCTCTTGATTGGGAGAAATATCATAATGAATAAATGTAACTATTTCGTTATTTATCGTTATTTGTCATAAAAGATATTAAATTAAATCTATTTTGAGTTTATATTTTTATGCTCCGCTATTTTTTATTTTTTATTTTTTAAGTAATATAGTTTTTGTGGTTAAATAAATTTTTTTAATTAAATCTTTAATATAATTAATTAAGTTAGCGTCAGAAAGAATAATAGTCACACCAGCTGTGAAAGCTACTTTTTTATCTAATTTTGAAAAATTACGATTTGGTATAAAATTAATAATAGGATTAAATCTAATTATTAAAAATATACAAACATATGTACGAATAATAAAAGATAATAAACTTGTATAATAAGAATCAATAAAACTAATACCAAGTAAAGTTAAAATAATAAATAACCAATTAAAATAAATTAGTGTATTAAAAAAAATAAAATTATAGTAATAATAATAATAAAAAGTATTATTTTTGACTTTATTCATATAATATATTTTTATATTTTATTTTGATATATCAAATGGAAAATAAGTCAATAAGTTAAATGTTGAAAAATTATTGTAATCTAAAAAAGACATATTTTTTTTATCATCTTTATTTAATGTTTTTTTTTCAAAAAATAAGAATTGTTCTTCATTATTTTTTGAAATATCATTATTTTTTAATATTAAATGTCTTGAAAGATAAAAATTAATAAAGTTTTTATCTAAGAAAGGAAAAACAATATTTATACTAATATTGTTCATACAATTAAAAAAATAAATGTAATCAAATGATTTCGAAATATTTTTAAGACAACTACGAATATTTTTATCGTATAAAAAAATGTTTTCGTTAATAATTTTTTCATTTTTTGAAATGGCAAAAATTTCATTCCCACCAAAAGATGAATAAATAAAATTAATATTTGTATTATCCTTTAAATATTTAGAAAATAAATAAATAAGTACCTTTTCTTCTTTTTCTTCATTAAGTAAATTTGAAAAAAAATTATTATAATCTATAGAATTAAAACCATTTAATATACTGTTTAAAAGATTATTTTTTATATGACTATATGTTTTATCGAAATCACAAGTTGATATTTTAATTTCAACATAATTTATATTTAAAAAATCAGCTACTTTTTTAATATATATTAATTTATCGCTATTTTCAATACCTATAATAAAAAAATCAATATTTATTTTATTTTGTATAAAATAGTAAGCTAATAATATATTTGTAACATCACAAGTTAAAAGAAAAGCATTATTAGATGTTTTTGTATATGAGTATTTTTTTATTATTGATTGATTTAAATAATAAGTAGTTTTATTAAAAAAATCTTCATTCATTGTTTTCAAATTAAGATTATTAGGTATATAATATATTTTATTTTGTTTTTTTAATTGCCAAAAAGATAAAGCTTTAATTTCTAAAATAAAATAAGAATATGATGAAGATTTGAAAGTATTATGTTCAATTAAATAGTCATTTGAATACTCATTTAAATACTCATTTGAATAACTAGATAATTTTTTTAATATTTGCAAATTAGAAGATATAGCATAAATATAATTATTGTTTATAGGTATTTTAAAAAAATAAATAGGTATAGTTCCAAAAGGGTCTTTACAAATATATAATTTACAGTTTGTTTCTTTTCTTGATATTCTATTATCAATTAAAATAAAAGAAAAACTACCATCGATAATATTTAATGTTTGTTTAATACCATAAAGTTTATATAGATGAATTATAATTTCATAACTATTATTAGTAGTAGGAGTTATATTTAATAAAGTATAAACTTCTGAAAAGTTATAAATAATACCATTACAAATTATTTCAATACCATCAATAGATAAATAATTTTTATTCATAAGAATTTGTAATTTATAATAATCTTTTAAATTTTTAAAATTATATTCAAATAAAGATTCATGATTAAAAGAATTAATAATATCTTTATTTTTAAAAATAATATTATTTTCATTATTTAATAGACAAAAAATATCAGTCATAATTGAAAATATGAAATATTTTTATATATAAATAATATAATGTTAAATAACAATACATTAATGAATAATTCTCAAATGTCAAATTATATGAACATAGAAATATCCAAAAGAAATGTACCATCACAACAATTACAACCATATTTAAGTGTTTATCCTGTAAGCACTAAATATGAATTATTTCCTACTTTAAATAAAAGAAAAGAAAGTTGTGTTGTTTTGCAACAACATTCGTCTTATAATATTAGTAATGTTTTTAATCCCGGAACAAAAAAACCTCCTTCATGGAGTGATTATGTAAATGTAGAGTCAGAACTAAGAAATCAAATTTATGGATTATCAAAAGGAAGTAAAAGTGTATATGTTCCAAATTCAAATAGTGATTTATACTATTATAATTTTAAACAAGGTAAAAATGAAGATTATGATAAGATTTTAAATAGAAAAGATAACTTTAATTTATTTAATCCAAATATTGATAATTTAGGAAATCAGTTATTTCATAATAATACACGTGTTCAATTAAAAAATAAAAGTATATAAAAGTATATAAAAGTAAAAAAAAATATAATTGTTAAACATATATGGAAAATACAAAAGATATTGAAGATATGGAAGATATAGAATATATGGAAGATATGGAAGATATGGAAGATATTGAACATGAAGATGAAGATGAAGATATAAAAAATATTATAAAACAAATTTCAATTGATTATTTGATAAATAATTTATCAAATAAAAATAAAAAAAATATATATTCTTCTTGTGAAGTAAAAGAAATAAATAATAAAGATAAAAAATTTTATAAAAAAAGAATATTACACATAACGAAAGAAATGTTAAATAATGTTTATGATGATGAAATAAAAGAAGATGTTTTGTTTTATTTTAATAAATATATTAATGTTTTAATTAAATATTTTAAAATAAAAGATAAAAATGATATTTTACAAGAAGAATATAAAGATTTTGATTTTAAAAATAAAGATATTATTTTTGATAACGAAGATTTTAAAAATAATGAAATAATTGATAATCATAATTTTATTAGTGAAGATAATAATTTTTTAAAACATGAATTAAATATAAAAAACAATAAAAAAAAATATAATTTAGATAACTTTGTAATAATAAAAAAAAGCATTGAACCACAGATTATAATGCCGATAAAAAGAATTGCTAACATTAAAAATCCTATGCTTAAAACAAAAGGATTAAAAAAAAAATTAGTTGATGAAAAAAATATTAATGAGAAAAATATTAATGATAACATAAAAGAAGTAATATAATAAATTGTAAAGAAGTCCATTTTTAATGGAAAAAATAAATAAACAATAATTTAATATATTAACATATTGTATGAAAAATAATAGTAATATAAAAAACAATAGTAATATGAAAAACAATAGTAATATGAAGAATATAAAAACAAAAAAAAAAGGTAAAAAAAAGGAAAAAAATAATAAAACAATAAAAAACTATAAAAAATTAAATTGTTCTCCCAATTTATCAAAAGATGATAAAAATAATTTTTCTTGTTATTCAAATACAAATATAATAAAATTGAAAAACTTATGGAATAAATATTATCCTGATAAAAAAATTTTGGAGAAAGACCCTTATTTAATATGGAAAAAATTAAAAGAAAAACTTTCAAATACTTGTGATAAAGAAAGTTGTTGGTTAAGACAGAATTTTTTGAATAATGATAAATCAATATCAAATGAACTTTTTTCTTCTTTTTTACCTCCTATTCCTGAAAGTTGGAAAAAAAACTCAAAAGAATGGTTGTCTAACATAGATATAAATAATGTATTAATAAAATATGAAAAAGCATATAAATGTTTTGAATTTATAGGTCCTTCTTCAATTGATTTTAAATATAAGTATAATTCAAACAATTGTGTATGTAATAAACTATGTAATTTTAGTCTAAATGAAAAAATAAAAAACAATAAAACGAAAATTGGAATTATTTTTAATTTAGATCCACATTATAAAAGTGGGTCACATTGGGTTTCTCTTTTTATTAATATAACTAAAAAAATAATATTTTATTTTGATTCAGGAGGAGATAAAATACCAAATGAAATTATGGAGTTAGTTAATACAATAATAAAACAAGGAAATAATTTAAAACCACCTATATATTTTACATTTGACCAAAATTATCCAAATGAACATCAATATAAAAATACTGAATGTGGGGTTTATAGTTTATATTTTATAATTAATATGTTAAAAGAAACAAAAAATGGTAATTTTTTTAAAACAAAAAAAATTAAAGATGATAAAATACATAAATATAGAAGAAAGTTTTTTAATTATGATATATAATATTTTGGTTTGTTATTTATAGAAATAATCACGAATATCTATTAATAGATCATTGTTTAAATCATACCAAGTTGGAACATTTCTTTTTTTCCAACTTGCGAAAGATTTTTTTTTTTCACTTTGATAATATTGACGATATGATTTTATAGCATCATTTGTTTTATATTTATCAGGCATAGCCATAACAAAACTTGTTAAACCTTTATCTTGGAAATTTTCAATTGGAGGAATACAAGTTCTTAGATGTAAAGCAACTAAATAAGATTGGTGAGTTTTATTATGGCTAAATCTATAATTCCATTCTTTATGTAAAGCGTCAACTAAATCTAAAGTCCAAATATAGTTTTCAAGTGATTTGCGAACCCATTTGGAGACGGGGTGATCTTTATGGGTTAATTTATATATTTTTTTGTTATTTATTTCATCAGTGGGATCTAAAATATGTTTTGCAGTAGATAATAATTGAACCGCTTCAAGTATTATTTTAGGAATGTGTTTATCAAACATAAACTCAGCGATTTCAGTATGAGAATTAGATAAAATAAATAAATTAACCATAGTTATTTTATTTTAATATTTATTTTAGTATATCTTTTTTAATTGTTTAATAATTGTTTATTAAGTGTTTAATGAGTATTTAATATATATTATTTAGGATCATTTTTTTTGTTAAATATTAAAATCAGGTATAGAATATTCATTATCTATAAAAATATATTTAGCAATAACTTTTGGATTTTCTTGATTTTTTAATATGTCTTCTGTTTTATAAACATTATTTTTAGTGTCAATATAATAAATAATTCCTTTAATATCCTGTGCAAAAACTTCTATTTTTTCAGTATTTAATACTTCATCTTCTTTTTCAATTATTCCGTGTGGAGTTCCTTTAATATGAGTTCCACAATAGTTACTATTTTCTTTTTTTCTCCTTGAGCAATTATCACCATTTGCACGTTTAGCACAACATCTTTCGTAAATATTTACAACATTTTTACATCTTTTTCTTTTCATAAAATCTTCTTTAGATAATTTTAAGTTTTCTTGATCATATATAAATTGAATTAAGTTATTACATTCGTTATTATTTGTTAATTCAAGTTCTATGATTTTATTTTTTATATTTTCCTTATAAGTTGTCATAAATGAATTTATTTTTTTTTCAATTCGTTTTTCCATATTTTATATCTTTTAAATAAATAACATAGTTATATATTTAATTCATTTTTTTTATTATTGTTATATGTTAACTTGTTATATTTTACTTTGATAACTTGTTTCGAATAAAAAAAGACATATAATTAAAAATACATAAAAAACTAAATATACACCATAATATTGTATTGGTATTCCATAAAAATCAAATATTTTAGTAAAAATAAAAATAATTAAAGTAGTTAATCCTAACATAGTTATTACATTTTTTGTTATTTTCATAATATTTATATTATTAGACAATATTAAAATCAATAAAATTATTCATTTTATATTTTTGTAAATCTTCTATTTTTAAACTTGTAATATGATAAGTTAAAGGATATTGATTAATATAATCTTTTATGATCCAACAAGGAACATTATTTAACATAAAATTTTTATTAGATACATAAAGCGAATCATATTTATCTTCCCAATTTTTTAAATAGTCATCATCATTGATAATATATTTTATTTTTTTTAAAAATAAAGCAAATTTTGAAATACCCCCTCCTAAAACTTCTTCATTGTTATCTAACTTTTGTAATGAGTTTTTTACCGCTTCATTATAAGTTGTAAAATAATAATAGTCTCCAAAATAATCATCTGATTTTATATTTCCAAAAATATTTTGAAATTTTATTTTTTGAATAGTATTACCAGTATAGACAATTATTGGTATTTCATATAATTGGTTATTTTTTTGATTTTCAATTTGTAAAAAATGTATATTATTATTAAAAAAATTATTAACATCATTATTAATATTAAAATTACATATTTTTTTACTGTTTATAATTTCATCATAACTACAAAACCAAAAAGGATTACTTTTATTAATGTAAAAATTATCAATATTTAAAACAGAAATATCAAAAAACAAATATAAATTATTATTTATTAATTTATAACCTTTGTATTTATTGTTTTTTTTTATTTTTTCTTCATCACTATTATTGTTGATATTATAATCATCATTATCATCATTGTCATCATTGTCATATTCACAACAACTGAATGAGTTTTTATATATTTTTATAATGTCGAAAATTACAGTAAGTAAATAATTAAAACAATAATTTTCTAATATTTTTTCTTTGTCTTCATAGTTATCTATTTTTAAAAAAGAAATGTTATTATTAACTTTATTTTTATTTAATAAAATTTGTACAAAAGCATTATTTTCATTATTACTAATATGATATGGAACTAAAAAAATATCTTTTATATTTTTTATATTTTCAGCGTTTAATTTATTTTTATTTAAATGGTTCAATCCTCTATATAAAATATTATCTTTATTAAAAATTGTTTTATCTAAAATATCATTATCGTTTTCTTTTAACTTATCATTATTTTTTTTATCAAAATAAAAATCATAATTATCTTTATCATAATAATGAAAAAAATCTCCACATTCTTCAATAAAACTGTTATTAGTAGTATTACTTTCTTGATTATTTGATATATCATTGTTTTCTTTTACAAAATAGTTTATATTAGATTTTAATGGGTACATTTAAAAAAATAAATTATTATATTTATTTTTTTATAACGAATATGAATAAAAAATAAATATTATGTTATTTTTCTTTTTATAACTTCTTTTTCTTGAACTTCACGATTTTCCATTATATGTTTTACTAATTCTTCAATGTTTGTATTATTATCTTTAAAATAACTTGTGAGAGTATTTAATAAAAGTTTTTTATTTAATGGTTTTTTTGATAAAATATTTTTATATAAAAGAGAACCTCCGTTAATATTAAAACATTCTACATTATTTTGTTTCATTATTTTAATTAAGTTATCAGTTATTTGTTTTTTAATTTTTTTCTTTTCTCTTAGTTCATTAGATATTTTTGTTAGATCAGTATCAATTTTTAACCATTCTTTAATATTTTCAATTATAATTATATTACTTTCTTCTATTTTATTATTATTTTCTTCCATTTTATTATTATTTTCTTCCACTTTTAAGTTATTTTAGATTTATATTATTTTTATGTCTTTTACAAAATAAAGTATTATCTAATACTTTATTTTTACATTCATTTCCTTTATTTATTCCTGTTTTTAATATTGCTTTACAAGTATTTTGTTGTGAAATTGGTGTTATTATTTGTTGTTTTTCTTCCTCTTGTTTTTCTTGTTTTTCTTCTTGTTGTTTTTCTTCTTGTTGTTTTTCTTCTTGTTGTTTTTCTTCCTCTTGTTTTTCTTCTTTCTCTTTTTCTTCTTTCTCTTTTTCTTCTTTCTCTTTTTCTTCTTCTTTTATATTTTTGGATGTTTTTTCTAAATGATGAGTAAAACAATATTTTTTTTTATAAAAACAACAAGTTGCTAACTTATTACAAGAAGAATAATAACATTTTTTGATGTCATTTATTTTTAAATTATTTGTATTTACATAGTATTCTTTATTTAAAGTGTTGATTCCATAAATCATTACATTAAATATATTTTCTTTATAAGGAAGAACTAACTTAATTTTATCTCTACAATAAGGACATTTAGAATATTTTGAATCATAATTATTATATAAAAAAAACTTTTGATTAATTAATTCATTTAATATTGGTAAATAGTTAAAACTATGTCCACAGTTTAATTTAACACAGTTTTCACTATCTAACAATTCATTTGTTATTAAACATATCTTATCATTATCAAGAGTATTATTTGTTTTTATGTTCGTATTTTTTAATTCTTCAAAAAAATTAATATTATCTTCAATAATATATTTGTTCATATTTATATTGATAAAATTATTATTTTTAAGTAAATATAATTTATTTATTAAGTTAATTTTTATTTTATTTAATATTACATTAAATAAATGGTTACACCAAATATTTGGGGTCCTCCTATTTGGAGTTTATTTCACACATTAACATTCAAATTGAAAGAGGAAAACTTTAATGTAATAGGAAAAACGATGTATAATTATATAAAAAGAATATGTTTTATTTTACCATGTAATGAATGTAGTAACCATTGTAAAATATTTTTTTCAAGAGTTAAAGAAAATGATATAAATACAAAACAAAAATTAATTAATACTTTTTATATTTTTCATAATGAAGTAAATAAAAAAAAAAATAAACCTTTATTTAAATTTGAAGACATTGAATTATATAAAAATCACAATTTAATAAATGATTATAATAATTTTGCAAGGTTTTATAGCACAAAAGGAAATTTAAGTCAAATTAATGAAGAATTTCACCGGAAAAGACTTTTATTAGAATTTAGAAAATGGTTAATGTCAAACATCAATAGTTTTATAATATAATATTATTCATTATATATTAGTAATATATAATGAAACTACCAATAAGATATTTACCTTTAACTTTAACTAAGAAAGATAAAATAAAATATAAAAAAGAAATTTTAAAATCAAAAAAATTATATAAAAAAAATAACTATTATACGAGAAAAAAAATTAAGTCATTTAAATCTAAAAAATCAAATCATATAACTAATGCTAAAAACTTATATAATGTAAAAAATATTTCATTATCAAATAATGATTTAATTAAAAAAACAGGCTGTAGCAAAAATGCTCTTGAAAAAATAGTAAATAAAGGACGAGGTGCATATTTTTCATCTGGTTCAAGACCAAACCAAACACCTGAAAGTTGGGGGTTGGCACGTCTTGCTTCTTCTATAACTGGTTCTAAAGCTTCTGTTATTGATAATTACATTTTAGAAAAAGGTTGCAAAAAAAATAGTAAAGCACTAAAACTTTCAAAAAAAGCAATAATAAAATATGGAAAAACTCTTAGAAAAACTCCAAAAGTATAACTACAACTTTTAATAAGTGATTTTTTACGCCTTTTATTATTTAAAAAGTCGGTTATATTTTATCATAAAATAGTATATTGTTTATAAAACTAAATATTAAAAATGTAACCCAACTACTTATCATAACTAACTGTATTACTACAACCCAACCACTCATTGCAAATGATTGTGTTATTGCCATTAAACTGCCTGAAATAATTCCCGCACCTTGCATTGTTGAAAATAAACCACCCGCGATTGGTCCAATACTTGAAAGACCAATTAACATAAAAATATATGGTAAAAATAACATAATACCACTAACTATTGGTATAAAAACCCATTTTAAATTATATTTAATAATTTTTCTAATGATAAACATATATAATGTAATTTAGATCATAATCTTTAAATATATATGTAAATATAAAAAACTGCATTTGAAATCTAAAAAGGCGTAAAAAAAATAAACCACAAATAACAAAATAAATATGATATAATCTAAGAAATATTTGAACCGATAATTTCTCCATTTTTATAAACAGAACATTTAAACTTTTGTTGGCTTGGTCTTGAACAGGCTATTTTATTACTTGAAGTATCATTTGTAAATAAAAGGTTTTGTCCTCCAAAATAATATAAAATACAAGATACAGAAATACCAAAAGCACTTCCAGCTATAAAATCACCAATAAGAAAGTTTTTAAAAACATTAAAATCAGAAATACATTTAAGCATAACTTTTACAATCAAATCAAAAATAATATAAAATAAAAAAAAGGAAGTAATACTAATATTTATATTTTGACTTACGAACATAGGAAAACATAAATAAAAAAATGTAAATGTTAAAATATATATACTAAGAGTTATATTTTTATTTTTTACTATAGGATAATCATTACATTCAGTAATTGTCTCAACATTATTTTGTAACAAAAATAAAACACGAATAATAATAATGATAATAATTATAAATAGATAAAATAATCCTTTTGCTATTATTCCAGAATACAAAGAAAATATAAAAATACTTGTTGGTATTATTATTGGAGAACAAAATGAAAAAAATTTAATTAATGATTGAAATGTTGAAATGTTATTATCCATTTTATATATTATATTTATTTTAATATTTATATTAACTTAATTATTTTTTGTTAGTTCTTTTTTTTTTACCACCAAGACGAAGAACACTCATATCAAAACTTTCTTTATTGTTTTCTTTTTTGTTTAATGATGAAAAAATAGAAAGAAAAAAATTTATAATTGAGATAAAAAAGTCATTTAACATTTCTAAAAATTTCATTATATATATATATAATATAATATTATTTTGAAGATTTTTTTAAGGAACTACTAGTTCTTGCATTTTCAAATCCACTAAGTAATTTTTTTGCGGTACTATTTCTTTTACTTAAAGAAAATATTTGAAAAATTGATATAAAAAACTCGTATAATAAAGTTAAAATATTTTTCATTATATTATACTATAACATTATTTTTTTATAAATAAGTGTTTATACTTAAACAATTATATAATATTTTATAAAATGGGTATACCTTATTTTTTTTCTTATATAATAAAAACTCATAAAAATATAATTAAAAATATTTGTTTTTTAAATAATAAAAAAATAGATAATTTTTTTTTAGATTCAAACTCGATTATATATGATGTAGTATTTAACATAAAGGAATATAAAGGATGTGATATTGAAGATTATATTATTAATAAAGTTATTGAAAAAATAGAATTTTATATTGATTTAATAAAACCAAAAAATATAATTTATATTGCTTTTGATGGAATCCCACCATTATCTAAAATGGAACAACAAAGAACTCGTAGATATAAAAGTTGGTATTCAAATGGAATAAAAAAAACGATAAAAGAAAAATATAATGACGACAAAGAATACAAAATATTTTTTGATACAATAAATATAACTTGTGGAACATTATTTATGAATAAGTTAAGTTTAAAAATAAAAAATTATTTTCTAAAAAATAATAGTAAAGTTATTTTTTCAGGAAGTGATGAATATGGTGAAGGTGAAAGTAAAATATTTGAATATATACGTAAAAATTTTGAAATAACTATATTATTAAATAGTTCAAATATTATTTTTGGTCTTGACTCAGATATTATTATATTATCTTTAAATAATATAAAATTAAAAAGTTTTGTAAAAAAATCAAATAATATAAATATTTGTTTGTTAAGAGAAACAAGTCATTTTAAAGAAGTAATAAATGATACAAATACAAATGATGATTTTTGTTTATTAGACATAAATGAATTATCAAAAAGTATAATAAAAGAATTAGAAATAATAAATAAAGAAAATGATTTAGTTTCAGAAGAAGATATAGAAGAAGATAATTTAAACAGAATAAAAGATTATATATTTTTGTCTTTTTTATTGGGAAATGACTTTATACATGGACATATATCATTAAATATAAGAACAGGTGGGTTTGATAAAATATTGAACGCTTACAAAGAAATAATAATAAATAATAATAAATATTTAATAAAAAATAATAAAATACTTTGGAAAAATATATATGAATTATTTGTTTTTTTGGAAAAGAATGAAGAAAAGTATATAATAAATGAATTAAATCTAAGAAAAAAAAGATATAACAATCAAAAGTTTTATAACATTGAAACATCTGAAAAAATGTATGAAAAATTTGAAAGCATACCTAATTATGAAAGAGACATTGAAAATTACATTAATCCTTTTAAAGAAGGTTGGGAATATAGATATTATAAGTCTTTGTTTGATATAGAAATAACAAATGAAAGAAGAAAACAAATATGTATAAATTATTTAGAAGGTCTTGAATGGATTTTTAAATATTATACTTGTGAATGTCCAGATTATTTATGGAAATATAAATATAATTATTCTCCACTTTTACAAGATATTATCAAGTTTATACCTATTTTAAATGATAAAGATTTTATAAAAAAAAATAATAATAAAGTAGTATCATCAATAACACAATTAATATATGTTTTACCTAAGAAAAATATGGAGAATATGTATCCTGAAATATATGAAAAAATAACAAAAACATATCCTGATTTTTATGATGACAATATAGAGTTTTTATGGGCTTTTAAAAAATATTTTTGGGAATGTTCTCCTAAACTTCCCGAAATAGATATAGAAATACTAGAAAAATATGTTGTTTCTCAAAACTTTAAATAAATAAAGTTATTTTGTTAATGTGAATTTTAATTTTTATATTTTTATTTATTAAAATAAGTAATTAAAATAAGTAATTAAAATAAGTAATTAAAATAAGTAATTAATATAAAATTAAATTAAATATAATAAATATATGACATCAAAAGATATAATAACAAGTATTGAAAATAGAAATGATTTTTTTAATTTATTAGAAGTTAATCCAGGTTTAATTGTTATAAAGTTTGGTGCTACTTGGTGTAAACCCTGTAAAATAATTAAACCAATTGTTGATTCATTTTTTCTTAGTTCTCCTGATAATGTTGTATGTTGTGATATTGATATAGATGAATCTTTTGATTTGTATTCTTTACTGAAATTCAAAAGAATAACTAATGGAGTTCCAACAATTTTAGCATATGTAAAAGGAAATACAACAATTGCTCCCAATTTTCAGGTTACAGGAATAGAACCATCAAGTTTAGATAATTTTTTTAAAGAATGTGGAAAATATCAAGCATTATTAGTTAAAAATAATATATAGAAATATTTGTGTTTATGTATTTTGATTAATTTATTTTAGTTAAAAATAAAATATAAAAAACAAGAAATATAATAATGGATAAAAAGAAAGAAGTAATATTTGATTTAGATATAAATAATTATGAATTAAATGATTTATTGGAACTTTTTAATTTAAAAACAATTTACGACTTGGAAGATTTAAAAATAGCTAAAAAAATTGTATTAAAAATGCATCCTGATAAATCTAAATTGCTTCCTGAATATTTTTTATTTTATAGTAAAGCATACAAAAGATTATGTTCTTTGTATTTTATTAAAAACAAAAACTTACAAAAAATAGAAGAAACTGAATACACTAAAGATATTGATGAAGGTTTAAAAAATGTTTTAGATAAAAATGTATTTATACAAGAAAATGAAAATTTTAATAAGGCATTTAATGAAATGTTTGAAAAAAATAATGTTAAAGAAAAACAAGGATATGGTGAATGGTTAAAAGATACCCATAAAGATAATTATGAACTAGAATTTGATAATAATATATCTTGGGAAGATAAGATAAATATAAAAAAAAAAGAACTAAAATCATTAATTAAATACAATGGAGTTGATAATTTATTTTTTAATACTTCGGCATCATTTATAGATGATGAAATTACAAATAATAATTCGGATTTATTTAGTTCTTTAACTTATCAAGATTTAAAACAAGCACATACAGAAACATTAATACCTGTTACTGATGAAGATTATGATAAAGTTTTAAAATTCAATACATTAAATGAATATAAAATGTATAGAGATAAAGATGAAACAAGTTGGGGTGCAACATTTAATAAAAATACAAAAAAAATATTTTTAAATGAAATTGAACAAGAAGATGAAGAAAAACAAATAGTATATGGTTTAGCAAGACAAATGGAAATGAAAATAAGACAAGTATAAATGAAATGGAGTAATATAAAATAAATAATATTAATAAAAAAAATATAACTTGTTAATATAAGATATGTTTAAATTTATTAATTCAATTGTAATATTTATTATAATAATAATGTGTTGTTATTTATATAAAAAATATGAAGATAAAATGTTGATGAAAGAAAATGATGAATATTATTTAATTAGAAAACATTTTTTGATTGAAGAAGATAGTGTTACATTATCTAAGAAACCTATGATGTTTATTCATATATGTTATGAATATAATTCAAGAAATTGGATATCTTTTGGAAGTCGTAGTAGTTGTGAGTTAAATATTCCATTTTTATATTTTACATTAAAAAGTATAATATCACATTGTGATGAATCATTTAATATATGTATTATTGATGACTCTTCATTTAAAAAGTTAATTCCTTCTTGGGATATAAATATTGAAAATTTACCTAATTCAATAAAACAATACATAAGACAATTAGGAATTGTTAAACTATTAGATAAATATGGAGGAATTAATGTTCCGTTATCTTTTTTATGTTTTAGAGATTTAATTGATATGTATGATAATAATATAAATAACATAAGTAATATTTTTGTATGTCAAACAAATGATAATAATGTTACAAACACATATCATAAATTTTATCCAAGTATTGATTTTATGGGTTGTAGTAAAAATAATACTTATATGAAAGAATTAATACATTTTATGGAATTAAATATTTCACAAGATTTTACAGATCAAACTAAATTTTTAGGAAGTTTTGATAGATGGTTGAATGATAAAATTGAAAAAAATATAATAAAGTTAGTTGATGGTTTATATATTGGAATAAAAAATAACGATGGAACACCGATTTTATTGGATGATTTAATGAGTGAACAATATTTAAATTTGAATGATGAATCTTATGGTATTCTAATCCCCGTTAAACAATTATTATTAAGGAGGAAATACGAATATTATTCTCGTCTTAGTAAAATACAAATATTAGAAGCAAATTGTATATTATCTAAACATATTTTAATAGCAAATGTTCCTGAAACTGAAGCTTTTGATAGTATTATTAATAATGATGTAACAGGAAATGAAAAATCATCACGTGGAATTGTTGGATGGTTTTTGACGGATCTGAAACCAAGCCTTTGGAGTGTTAAGCCTTTAATGGTAGCACCAAAAGACAATGTAATTCAGTTGACACATCCTGCAAAATAAAAATCATAAAATAATTGGATTATTTCTATTGTTTTATCAGTTTTGTTATTTAACCAATAATCTATTGTTTGTTTTAAAATTTCTAATCTTTCATTCCATTCATTTATTTTTTGTTTTTTTACAACACAAATTCCTGATT
>Ga0247841_10002679_pt1 | contig 34859 bp, 34 predicted proteins | sample LaCruzMarch2015__2_FD_192410 | JGI IMG/M metagenome (GOLD analysis project Ga0247841, IMG submission 192410) | Freshwater microbial communities from meromictic Lake La Cruz, Castile-La Mancha, Spain - LaCruzMarch2015_18m | ecosystem: Environmental > Aquatic > Freshwater > Lake | place: Spain...
GCTATGGCACCTCTTTAGATTAAACGAAATCGAACAAGTGTTACTACACTAACGCGGAGTATTTCATTCGTGTTCTCAACCCGTTGCAGGTGAAGACCACCCCCATTTGGAAAACTCCAGTTTGAGGGATAAGGGTGTACACTTCTCATTCGCAACCGTGCGAAATAAGCTCAAGACTCACCAGATCTCCACCGTGATATTGCCCTGCAAAGATGGAAGCGTTCTGAAAATCCGAAAGGCCGGTACGCCCGAAGCTGAACACCGGGAACTCTACAAATTGCTCGAGGTCCCCAAGACGATCATCTCCCCCGTGAGGACATGGATCAGGAAAGATGAAAATATGTAGTGCCAAATAAAATGACCAAATCCTACAATAACAACAAGTTAACCGTCGTTAGTGTCGAAGTTGGGCTAAGAGAAAGTGTTTTCTTCATTGCCGAAGCAGATTGTTATACCAGGTTGCCTCGGTTAAAAGGTATCTATATCAGGTCAACCAGTTCAAAAAAAATTGGTTTGACCGAGGTTGATTTTTTTAAGGTTCCTGCTAGATTAATAAACTTTCCCAAAAAAGTTTATGGCAATTTCTCAAATGTTTCTCATAGCGAATTCTCGAGCCGGAGGCAGTAGAATATGGACTACAAAGAGACTCTAAACCTTCCCAAGACTTCCTTCCCCATGAGGGCCAACCTTCCCAAGAGGGAACCGGAAATCCTCAATCTTTGGGAATCCATGGACATATACAAGACGATTTTGGAGAAGAGTCGAGGCCGCCGGAAGTATATTCTCCACGACGGACCGCCCTATGCCAACGGTCACATACATCTGGGCACAGCGCTTAACAAGATCCTAAAAGACATGATAGTCAAATCCAAGTTTATGGGAGGTTACGATTCAGACTACGTGCCGGGGTGGGATTGTCACGGACTTCCTATCGAACACGAAGTGGACAAGCAACTTGGCGATAGAAAGTCTCGAATGAGCAGTGTGGAGGTTCGAAGACATTGCAGGGAGTATGCGGAAAGATTCATAGACGTGCAGCGGGCTGAATTCAAGCGCCTTGGAGTGTTCGGGGAGTGGGACGCCCCGTATTTAACCATGAACTTCGGATATCAAGCCACCATCGTAAGGGAATTGGGTCGGTTTTTTGATCAGGGAGCCGTATATAGGGGAAAGAAGCCGGTTTATTGGTGCGCCTCGTGCGTGACGGCACTGGCAGAGGCAGAGGTCGAATATGCGGACTCATCAACCCCTTCAATCTACGTTCGTTTCGAAGCGTTGGACGATTTCTCAGACCGTATCAATGAAGTGAAAGGCAAGAAGAAACTTTACGTTGTGATATGGACCACCACCCCTTGGACCATACCGGCCAATTTGGCCATAGCTGTGCATCCCAACGAATCCTATGTTGCGGTTGAAACACCGGACGCTGTTTACATTCTGGCCGAAAGGCTTGCCGCCATAAACATGGAGACATTCGGGATAGATGACTACAAGATTCTGGCATCTTTCAGCGGTAAGATTCTGGAAGGCCTCAAATGCTATCATCCTCTCTACGGAAGAGAATCCCTGATCATTCTTGCTCCCTTCGTTACGCTTGACACCGGTACTGGCTGCGTCCACTGCGCTCCTGGTCATGGACAGGAAGACTATGAAGTAGGACTCAAATACGACCTGGACGTTTATGCCCCCGTGGACGAGCACGGTGTGTTCACGGATGATGTGGATTTTTTCAGAGGAAAATTTGTATTTGACGCAAATAAAGATGTCATCGAAAAGCTGCGCGAAAAAGGCGCCCTGATGGCAAGCAAAGTGATGGATCACAGCTATCCTCATTGCTGGCGGTGTAAGAAACCCGTCATCTACAGGGCCACCCACCAGTGGTTTATCTCAATGGAGAGAACCGGTCTCAGAGAAAATGCCCTGAGGGCTATTGATACCGTGACGTGGATTCCCAGATGGGGACGGGACAGGATTTATGGAATGATACAGCACCGACCGGATTGGTGCATATCGCGCCAAAGGAGCTGGGGAGTCCCTATTACGGCTGCACGGTGTAAAGACTGCGATGAAATTGTCGCTCCTCCGGAACTTTTCGAAAGGGCAGCCCGACTCTTCGAAGAAAAAGGTGCAGACGTGTGGTTCGACGCCGACGTCAGTGGACTTGTTCCGGAAGGTCTGACGTGCCCTGCCTGCAATAGTTCGTCTCTTGTCAAAGAGACCGATATCCTGGATGTGTGGTTCGATTCGGGCGTGAGTTGGTCGGCGGTGTGCGATAAACGTGTTGGTCTGAATTATCCTGCCGAACTTTATTTAGAGGGAAGCGACCAGCATCGAGGGTGGTTTCATAGCGCCCTACTGACTTCTGTAGGTTCCAGGGGGCAAGCTCCGTACAAGGAGGTGCTTACCCATGGATTCGTAGTTGACGGTCATGGCAAAAAGATGTCGAAATCGTTGGGGAATGTGGTTCAGCCGCAGGAGATAATTGACAAATACGGTGCCGATATCCTGAGGCTGTGGGTTTCCGCCGAAGATTACCGGGACGATATTAGAATCTCTAAGGAAATACTCGAGAGACTGACCGAAGCTTACCGCCGCATTCGGAACACCTGCCGGTTTCTTCTCGGTAATCTTGCGGATTTTGACCCGGCAGAGCATACGGTGCCGATAGAGGAAATGAGGGCATTAGACAGGTTTGCCTTGGACAAGTTCAACCGGGTCATAGAAAAGATTCGCAGTGCATACGAGGATTTCGAATTTCACATTGCGTTTCACACTCTGTACAACTACTGCACTGTAGATCTTTCCTCTCTCTATTTGGATATACTCAAGGATCGCCTGTACGTTGAAACGGCTGGCGGCAGTCTGCGGCGGTCGGCTCAGACTGCGCTTCATTTGATCCTAGGCGGGCTGGTAAGACTTATGGCCCCTATATTATCGTTTACGGCAGAAGAAGTCTGGTCCATTTACCAGCCAAGCCCGACGGGAGCGACCAGCGTTCATCTGACTTCCTTTCCTGAGCCTCTCGATGAAATGCGTTTGACGGAAGGCGAGCGGCAGGCATGGGAGATGAGACTTGAGGTTCGGCAGGAAGTTTCGAAGGCGCTGGAAGAGTCCAGGGCCGCCAAACTCATTGGATCGTCGCTTGAAGCAAAAATTCTGATCCAAGCGCCTGAAACGATTGCTCAAACAATATTGGAAATGGAGGATCCCGAAGGGTTTTTCATTGTCTCCCAGTTGGAGGTGAAAACAGACGGCCAGATGGGTGGGAACTTGGATGAGGGAGCAGGTATGGCTGGAGTTAGTATAACCGTATCAATAGCCGAAGGAGGGAAATGCCCGCGATGTTGGGTGTGGAGCCTCGAGTTAGGGTCGGACACTAATCACCCCGAGGTCTGTCCACGGTGTGCCCGTGCATTGGAAGAAGCAGGAACCAACGTCTGATACTGGTTCGCGGTCAGAAAAGCAGCACTATGAGAGAAGAAATCCAGCAGTGGGGTGGGCGTCCCTGCTCGCCAGTAGTACCGAAACAAACAATACTCAGTGTAACATTTGCCGGAAGATTGTTTCTCCACGGTTGTTTTTGGTCTTGGCTTTTCTTAGGCTTTTGAGAGTTTCACCCGGATGAGTAATCAGATCCAAACACGTGTGGACATCAGATACTTGCGAACAAGGCTAGTCGTTTTCGTCTTCCTCGGTACTCTGGTGGCAATCGCGGATCAATGGACCAAAAGCCTGGTCATGACATCAATTAATATGGATTCAGGCGTCACCCTGATACCGGGATTCATTAACCTCGTCCACGCCAGAAACAGCGGAGCGGCCTTTGGCATCATGTCGCAACCCGCCGCTGGTTTGGGTTCCACGTTCCTCGTCTTAGTGTCCCTGGCGACCATATTGGGGATTCTTGTCCTCGTGTGTTCCTCAAGAAAGATGGATTGCTACTTGCTCATCGGGTATTCACTTTTTTTCGGAGGAGCGCTGGGCAACCTTGTGGACAGGATTCGATTAGGAGAAGTAGTGGATTTTCTGGATGTTTACGTCGGGAACTATCATTGGCCCGCATTTAATGTAGCAGACTCGGCGCTTTGCATAGGTGTAGCATTTTTTCTTATACATGCCTTTCGCGGAACAACAGATTCTTGAACAATATGTGTCGGCATTGTCTCGTGGGACACGAAGTCAGGTTTTTCTTCCAAAAAGTCCGGCGCCCCACTCCGTGCGCGCAATCTCAGAGATCAGCAAAACGTCTTCGGTTGCAAGTTCTTTCTTGACCTCATCCCACTGATCTAGGGTAACCCCTGAAACTATCAGGAATTTGCGGAAGAGAGCAGCCAGCCGCTTCTGGTTTGCGAGAATGGTTAGCCAATCGAGGTTGGCGGTAACAATGTCCTCCTCGTCTGTTATTTCTTCCAGAGACAGGCATTGGAGATGAATTTTGTCGGAACCTTGGTTCAAGGCCACATTCCGGATTGCGGATTCAATGGCTTTTGAATCGTTGTCAACAGCTCTGACTTTTACTGCACCGAGTTTGCATGCCGCAATGGCAAGTATACCGGAGCCGCAGCCCACGTCCAGCATGGTGAAGGGGGCGCCGGTCTTGGCTATGTCATGCACTGCTTCCTCCAACAGCGCCAAGCAGCCCTGCGTAGTCTCGTGCGTCCCGGTTCCAAAAGCTTCGGCAGGATCTATAACGATGATATGTCGTTCCCCGGGGTTTGGCCGTAGCCACGGAGGTGTGACGATGAAATGCCTCCCTAGCGGGAGACTCTTGAAATAGGCCTTCCAAGACACCGCCCAGTCTTCTTCCGTAAGAGGCGTGCTCGCGGCGATAGGGGAAGGAAGTTCAGGAAATATGTGACTTAGACGAGCAAGACATTCTTGGAGTTCGAATCTAACCGTATCCCACTGCTCAGTTGGGAAATAGGCCGTCAGTCCGTCAACAGTGGGGTCGTCGTCCCTGACAATGACGCCTTTTGAACCATGTTCAATGCAGAAATCAGTGAGCGCGTCCATCATCTCGTGGGGGAACGTGAGGTCCAGTGTCACCCATGGCATGGATCGCCCCCCGATTCCGGTAAAGATCCAACGCAGTACTCTTGGAAGAGAAGAGTGGAAGGAATGTTACCCTGGGAATTTCAGATAACGAAAGTTGCCGCGACTGAAACTATTCGGCTGATTTCATGCACCTATCCGCATCATCTGAGGCTTGCCGGAAAAGAGACCGAAACTTGCCCTCGAGCATTCGGTTCTGATCGTATTGCGAAAACAGGCTATCCATAGCCGATATTGTCCCTTGATTCTTCGGTAACTTGGAGAGACTCTCTATCTGAATCTGGAACGCCTTTGCCACATTATTGTGGAAAGTGGCCCTGGCTTCATAAGAGCGAGCACTACTAACCAATTCCTGGCATACTCCCAGGTATATTGTCCTGTCGCAATCAGCCGTAGTGGCGGTTAAGATTGTTAGTATGGCGACCAGAGAGAAAACAGAGAAAGCAGCCTTGAGGTTCATGTCAGACCCTCTCAATTTTTTCGTCAGTATATAGCAACATTATGATAGTTTTTCAAATCTTTTTTTATATAATTACCACATTTATTTAAATTGACTAAGGTATTTCTGTAAAACCTTGAATGGATGCAGTTCGCTGCAACACGTCATATACCCCAAACAAAAAGGTGAATTCAAAACAGGCCCTCGAAATGGTATAAAGAAGGATATTGAAAGAAGTACGTTCCACCCGGAAAAATCAAGGAGGTATTTTGCAAGATCCTTTCAGGACAATCGAGTGGATGGGCGACCGTGTCAGGCTGCTGGATCAGACTCTTCTCCCAGTAGAAGAAAAATACATAGATATCGTGACAGTAGAACAAATGTGCGATGCAATAAAACGTCTCGCTGTTCGAGGGGCTCCTGCGATAGGAGTGGCCGCGGCAATGGGTATTGCTCTGGGGATGTTGGATGTTCCGGACAACGACCGGACAATTTGTGCGGAGCGTTTCGAAGAGGTTTGCGGGCTCATTGCCGGAACTCGCCCCACCGCGGTGAATCTGTTTTGGGCTGTTGGGCGAATGAAAAGGTTCTACGAACGTAGCGCTAATCTGAGAGTTGACCAGATCAAACAGGTGCTCGTGGATGAAGCCATAATCATGGAAAAAGAGGATCGATCACTTTGCGAGAGAATAGGTGCTTCAGGAAGCCGTCTTCTTGACGACGGCGATACTGTGCTGACCCATTGTAATGCGGGTGGGCTGGCTACGGCAGGATATGGAACCGCGATTGGAGTTATCCGGGCGGCATTTGAACAGGGGAAAAACATTAGAGTGGTTGCGGATGAGACGAGGCCGCTCAACCAGGGGGCCAGAATAACTTCCTGGGAACTCAAGAAACTTGGGGTACCCGTCACTCTGATTCCGGACAACACTGCCGGGGCTCTGATGCAGAGAGGCGAAATCCAAAAAGTGGTTGTGGGCGCGGACCGGATCGCTGCCAATGGTGACACCGCCAACAAAATAGGGACATATTCTGTAGCCATTCTGGCTGGATATCATCAAATCCCGTTTTATGTAGCGGCCCCTCTTTCTACCGTCGACATGTCTACCCCCTCTGGAACAGGCATTCCTATCGAAGAGCGAGACCCCAGGGAGGTGACTCACATCGCCGGAGTTTGCATAGCTCCTGAGGGGATAGCAGTAATAAACCTGGCCTTTGACGTGACTCCCCATGACCTGATCACAGGGATCGTAACAGAGTGCGGCGTGGCCCGCGACCCTTATGAGAAGGCATTTTTAGAATTTTTTGCCGCTGAAGCTGAGGAAAACAAATCATGAAACCGATTCTTCGCGATCCTGCCACTGGCCGATTACTTGAATCAGTCGAAGTTGTCGATTCAGAGTCGGAATCCATACTGGGCAAACTGGACCCAGACAGTGCTCTGGAAGGCCTCAGATGGAGAAATTATACACTGGACACTGATCTGTATGAGCTTACCATGGCGGCTGGATACAATCTTCTAGGGAAAAAAAATCAGCTTGCATGTTTCGATTTGTACTACAGGCAAAACCCTGACAATGGTGCATTTTGCGTTTTCGCAGGCCTTGCAAGCGTTGTTAGTTACGTTAACAACCTTGGATTGTTTCCGGATGACATTAATTACCTGGAAGGGGTTGGCATATTCTCTTCAAGCGCCATTGACTCTTTGTCATCCGGAATAAGATTTACCGGGGACATCTGGGCGGTGCCTGAAGGTTCGGTGGTTTTTCCCAATGAGCCTCTCATCAGGGTCGTCGGGCCTATTGCAGAAGCCCAGGTTCTGGAGACCACCATGCTGGCACTTATCGGTCATCAGACGCTCATAGCCACCAAGGCCGCTCGTATGTGCATCGCAACTCGCAACGCCCCAGTAGTGGACTTCGGTACCCGGCGAGCCCATGGCGTGCATGCAGCTCTTTACGGCGCGCGGGCAACCTACATTGGGGGGTGCGTAGGCACGTCAAATGTCAAGGCTGGGAAGCTTTTCGGCATTCCCGTCCACGGAACTCACGCGCATAGCTGGATTCAGAGCTTTGAGACAGAGTTCGAGGCATTTGAAGGGTTCGCCCAGGCATTTCCCAACAACTGTGTGCTGTTAGTGGACACGTACGACACTATGGAAGGAATTCGCAATGCCATCAAAGTGGCTGCCGACATGGAAAAATCCTACAAACGCCTTATGGGAATTCGGATAGACAGTGGTGACTTGGCTTACTATTCCAAGGCCGCACGTGCGATGTTGGACGAAGCTGGATTTTCTTACGTGAAGATTTTGGCGAGTAGCGATCTGGATGAGTGGATCATTGAGAGTCTTCGTGAGCAGGGCGCCAAGATTGATATCTGGTGCGTAGGAACCAAGCTGATGACTTCCTATCAAACTCCTGCGCTTGGCGTCGTGTACAAACTCATGGCTGCCGATAAAGGCGACGGCCATCTTATCCCCAAGATCAAAATTTCCGAGAATCCCAGCAAGGTTACTAACCCAGGAGTAAAGAAAATTGTACGCTTCTACAATGGAAGCGGTAGGATGATAGGGGACCTTCTGGCGGAGGTGGATGAGCCGATTCCTGAAAATAGACCTGTGACCGCACACCATCCCATGTACGATTATATGAAGAAAACTTACAGGCCGCCGTATTTGGCCCAGGATCTCATGGTCCCGATCTTCATTCACGGTCAACGGGCTTATGAGCGGCCGAGCCTGCACGAAATTAGAGAAAGGGCCCAACGCGATATTGATGCTCTGGAGCCTGAATATAAACGACTTCCTAATCCTCATATTTACAAAGTGTCTTTATCGGATGAACTCTATCGGATAAAGAAGAACCTCCTCAACTATCACCAGGAAAAATCTCATTCTGCAAAAACATAAACTGGTACCGAAATCACGTTGCCCGGCGAGAAACACCGAATGATACTGTTTCGCTTTAAGAAAGGTAACCCTCCGAAACAGATTATTGGTGGCCACAGGCGTCCCTGCCTGTCAATGTTGCGCTCACAAAGACGACTTGGCATGAGATATTGCTCTTGGCCCTCACGTAGCTGTGAAGATACAAAAAAGCACAAAAGTAGTGAGCAGACTTCCAGCGGTAGGGTGCAGCCATTTTGTGATCAGAGATCAGGCAATCACCGCGATTGTTTCCTAGTTCCTCACCGCTGACGGCTATCGCAGATGCCGACCAAAGGCAGAATTGACAAAACGAGCAGGTTGGCACACATTCAGGCATTCCTTGTTCTAAATCGTGGAGACCGGTGGACAACTTGTGAGGAAGAAAGCGGAGCGTGTTATGCGGAAACCACATAAGACCCTGGAGGCAAGCCAAATGCGTCTCAAGCCATTGGGAAGAAAAGGTTTACTCGAAAACCTAAGCGGAGTGTTATCTCGAAGCAAGAACCCGAAGCGGGTTTATCTGGAAACCATCTAAACATAAGTTAGGCGGCTTACCGCCATTGCGTCACTCAACACGTTTGCGCAATCGGTGAGGCCAAATATGTCGCCTCAAGGCGAGAGGAGTCCAAGATGATTACCGATGAGATCAAGCAAGTAGTAAAGAGTCGCTATGCCAAGTTTGCCGAGACAGGCGGCCACAAAGAGCCCTGTTGACCCAGCAAGCGACAGCCCAGTTCGGGCTATGCAGTGGATCAGGGACTCTATGGTCAGGCGGAGCTTTCCTTAGTGCCAGAGGTTGCTCTCAACCTCTCTAGGGGTTGTGGCAATCCGACTGGTTTCGCAACCATTCGGCCTAGCGATGTGGTTGTAGATTTCGGCTGCGGCGGCGGCATAGACGTCGTCCTGGCTGCTCACAAAGTCGGACCTCAAGGGAGAGTAGTCGGCATAGATGGCGCGCCTCAAATGATCGAGCGGGCCAAGCAGGCTGTAGCTGAGGCGGGCTTGCAAGACCGGAATATCGAATTCCGCACCGCATACTTGGACAAAACACAGCTTCCAGACGGCTTCGCCGATGTGGTGATCTCCAACTGTGTCATCAATTTGTGCCCCGACAAGGACGCTGTATATGAAGAAGCCTTTCGTATCCTGCGACCCAATGGGCGAATCGCTATTTCAGACATTGTCTTGTCCGAGAACATCGCTCCTGAGTTACAGGAGCGATTCCAAACAACTTGGGCAGGATGTTTGGGAGGGGCTATTCCTGAGGAGGATTACTGGCGAACGATGAGGCAAGTGGGCTTTGCTGAAGTTCAGATTGTAGTCCGTCACCTTCTCACGCCAGAGGAATTGGAAGGAATGGCCTGCTGCCCTGGCGAAGAATTCACGCAGTCGCCGAGCAAGGAAGATCGTGTTGCCGTGGAAGGGAAGGTGACTAGCGTCAAGTTCACAGCGATGAAGTTACCCGTGAAGTGAAAGATGGAAAAAACCGCAAGAACCACTTGTACAGCACCATAAGATGCAACGAGGATCGGCAGTTGTTTACCTTGCCAGTATCAAGCCCAATACGTGATGTTCATTTTTCCAACCCACGCGCCCCGAAGTTGGGAGTAGAGATAATAACGCTTGAATCACTATTCAAACGTCGGCTGGATCACTTGCTGGAAGCGCCTCATAGGGTGCATTTCTATCACATCATCCTGTTCTCGCAAGGTACTGGTACCCATTCGATTGACTTCATCAACTACGCTTACGACGACAAGACCCTGTTGCTCGTTTCCAAAGGACAGGTTCAGAAATTTCAGGTCAATCACGCGAACAAAGGCATTCTCATCGTGTTCACGCCTGAATTTCTGTATGAGAACGCGACCGAATCGAATCTATTTCATAGTCTGCGTGTTTTTGAACACGCATTGTTTTCACCCTGCATTCGGCTGTCAGCAGAACGACAGCGATTGTTGGAAAACCTATGTCAAATGATTCAACACGAATATCAGAAACCGACCGATAAATTATCAAACGAGATTTTACATCATTTATTGCGCGTAATGCTGCTACAAATTGAACGCATCCAGCAGGTGAGCGCATTAAATCAGCGTGTTGCGCCACACTACCAGGATTTCGTTGAGTTCCGTAGGTTGGTTGAGCGGGATATGGCGCAGTCGCGCAGTGTGCAGTATTACGCTCGACAACTGACGGTCTCGCCCAAAAAACTCAATGAATTGATCCGCCAAGTGCTAAACAAGACTGCCAAGGAATTCATTGAAGAGCAAGTTATTCTTGAGGCCCAGCGATTGTTGGCACAAGGCGATATGCCCGTTAAAGAAATCGCCTATCAACTCGGATTTAGTGAACCTACCAATCTGGTGAAGTTCTTCAAAAAACACACCCACATCAGCCCAGTCGCCTTTCGCCGTCAGTTTCACCCCTCCGATTAAGTTCTTCCTAATTTGACCATTACTCGGTTCAATTTGACCTAGCACTGACTGAGGGATATTGTACGATTGTGTCATTCTCCTGAGACTCAGAAGAAAAAAACCATTAAAGGAAGAGGAATGACATGAAAGACTTGAAAGAAACTGTAAGACCGTTTTACACACTATGCCTTACTGTAAATGCAGAGGCAAATGTCGCCGAGATCATGGGCAATCTCTTAGCCGATAGCTTCCAATCTTTATCATCGGTGGAAGTGAAGAGCAAAGAGCAATTGACCGGGCAGGTGCAATATTTCTGGAAATTGATCCCTGATTTGAAATGGGAAATCCAGGAAATGTTTCAGGATGGCAATGCCGTGATTGTTCGAAGCATGGCTTTCGGCTCCCCGAACGGTGATTTTATGGGTTTGCCAACCACTGGAAACAAATCCTTCAATATCATGACCATTGACATTCATACCGTTGAAAACGAGAAGATCGTAACGGTTTATCACCTTGAAGATTGGCCGACCGCTATGAGACAATTGAAAGGGTAATTCGATAACGTTTTTGCCGTTGCTGGCCGGGCGGTTCGTCTTCTGCGTGTTCGCGCCGCTGTTTGGCTGCCCGTTAAGCGGCCCAAAGATTCGCGCGGGAAAGTAGCCACTTCCCTTCATAACGAGAGGCATCACGCATCAACAAGCGTGGTGTCTTTTTTCTTTTGGATACGCGCTTCTCCTTTACAACCATGCTATACTTCACAAATGTTCAGCAAGCAAACCGCCAACACCCCCCAACACCCGCGTGCAGCCGACGTTGCTACCGCCGCGCCCCAGCATAGGTTCGAGCAGCTCCGGCGAGTCTTGCCCGCGAAGGAGTCTTCGACACCCGCAACGCGGCTGAACCCGACCGTTAGACATAAATAAAAAAAAATTAAAATGGAACAGCATAAAATAAACTTCAAATCAATTCCTTGGAATATGCCTGCACCTGGTGTCAGATTCAAAGCGTTTAAGCAAGACAGAAGACAGCTTCGCCTTGTGGAATTTACAAAGGAGTTTATCGAATCTGATTGGTCTACAAAAGGGCATATTGGGTTCATTCTCGAAGGAGAGATGGAAATAAAGGCGATTTGTCCGACGCATCCCAACAGCAGCCGATGGATCTTCTATTACTGCTTGAGTGACGACTTCACCAAACAGTTCAAGGGTTCAATGGCCGGTCTGATTGGCGGCGTGTCTATAAACAAGTTCAAGGAACTCAGCGTTCCGCTCGCCCCGCTGGCCGAACAGCAGCGGATCGTCGGCCTGCTCGACGAAGCGTTTGAGGGCCTCGCCACCGCCAAAGCCAACGCCGAAAAGAACCTCCAAAACGCCCGCGCCCTCTTCGAAAGCCACCTCCAATCCGTCTTCACCAAAAAAGGGCGAGGGGTGGGTGGAGAAGCCGCTTGACGAACTCTGCGACTCGTCACGGGTCATCACCTACGGCGTCATCAAGCTCGGCGAAGAAGTTGGGGAAGGTGTTCCATGCCTCCGGACCAGCAACGTCCGCTGGCTTCGGATTGAAACAGAGGGAATGAAGCGGATCGCCCCGTCGCTTTCTTCGGAATACTCGCGCACCATCCTCAAAGGTGGCGAGGTGTTGGTGAATGTTCGCGGGACACTCGGCGGCGTTGCCGTCGCCGCGCCGGAAATGGCCGGCTGGAACGTGTCGCGGGAGGTGGCCGTTGTTCCGGTGAACTCATCGCGGGTGAATCCGGCGTTCCTCAGTTACTTGATAGGCTCAGGGACAAGCCAGCATTGGCTTGGTGGTGTCAAGAAGGGCGCTGCTTACATCGGAATTAACATCGAAGATTTGCGCCTGTTGTCAGTGAACACACCGAAAATGGAAAAGCAGTTGGAGGTCGTTGAGCATCTGGATTCGCTCCAAGAAGAAACCCGACACCTCGCCCGCATCTACGAGCGGAAGCTCGCCGCGCTGGAGGCGTTGAAGAAGTCGCTGCTGCACCAAGCCTTCACCGGAGAACTATGAACGAATCGAAACAACCGCAATCCAGCATCATCCTCTACCAGACCGAAGACGGTCGAACGCGCATCCAGTGCCGGTTTGAAGATGAAACGGTGTGGCTGACGCAGAAGCTGATGGCCGACCTTTTTCAAATCGGTGTGGGCACGGTGAACCACCATTTGAAGGCCATTTTCGCCGAGGGGGAGCTTCAGGCGGCGGCAACTATTCGACGTTATCGAATAGTTCAAGACGAGGGCGTCCGACAAATCACCCGCGAGGTGGAGCACTACCATCTGGACGCCATCGTGGCCGTTGGTTTCCGGGTGCGCAGCCATCGCGGCACGCAGTTTCGGCAATGGGCCATCGGGCGTTTGGGCGAGTATCTCGTCAAGGGTTTCACCATGGACGACGAGCGGTTGAAAAATCCGCCGGGCAAGGGGCAGAAGGATTACTTCGACGAGCAACTGGAGCGCATTCGCGACATCCGCTCATCGGAGCGGCGCTTCTACCAGAAGGTGCTCGATATTTACGCGACGAGCGTGGATTACACGCCCAACACGGAGATGTCGCAGCAGTTTTTTGCCACGGTGCAGAACAAGATGCACTGGGCGGCTCATGGTCAGACGGCAGCGGAAGTGATCCATGCGCGGGTAGATGCCGCCCGGCCGTTCATGGGCCTGAAGACGACACTGCCCGGCGGCATCATCCGCAAAGAGGATGTATCCATCGCCAAGAACTACCTCGACGCGGAAGAACTCGGCACGCTGAATCGGATCGTGAACGCCTACATCGAGTTCGCCGAGTTGCGGGCACTGCAACGCAAGGTGATGACGATGAGGGATTGGATCACGAAGCTGGATGAGTTCCTGAAGCTCTCCGAGCACGAGTTGCTGGACCACTCAGGAAGGATTTCCGCCGAGCAGGCGAGGATGAAGGCGGAACTGGAGTATGATCGCTACCGCAAGTTGACGGACGAACAGCCCCGCCCAGTGGATGCCGATTTCGATATGGCGGTGAAGCAATTGCAGAAGCCAGCGCCGAAACCTCGGAAGAAACCGAAACCATGAACGAAGCCGAAACCAGAGCCGAACATATTGACCCCGCGCTTGCCGCCGCTGGCTGGGGCGCGGTAGGGGCAGCCGCATCCGACGCGAAGCAATTACGCCTGGTCGCCTCATGGGTGCCGGGAAGCGTGGCGAGTCGGAGGTTGCCGATTATGTGCTGATGTACCGCAACCACAAGCTGGCGGTGATTGAGGCGAAGGCATGGGAGAAGGCCTACTCCGAAGGGGTGGCACAGGCGAAGGCATATGCGCAGAAGCTGGCGGTACGCTTCACGTATTCGACCAACGGGCAGAAGATTTACGGTGTCGATATGCTCACCGGCCAGGAAGGGGATGTGGCGAAGTACCCCTCGCCGATCGAACTCTGGAACCTGACCTTCGCCAAAGCGAACGCCTGGCGCGACCGCTTTGCTGACGTGCCGTTCGAGGACAAGGGCGGCTCGCATCCAAGCCGCTACTATCAGGACATCGCCGTCAAGCGGGTCATGGAGGCAATAACTGAAGATCGGCAGCGCATCCTACTCACGCTCGCCACCGGTACGGGCAAGACCTTCATCGCGTTTCAGATCGCGTGGAAACTCTTCCACAGCCGCTGGAACCTGAGCCGCGAACCAACCCGCCGTCCACGTATCCTTTTTCTCGCCGATCGCAACATCCTCGCCAACCAGGCCTATAATGCCTTCTCCGCTTTCCCCGAGGACGCGCTGGTGCGGATCGAACCGTATGACATCCGCAAGAAAGGCAAGGTGCCGAAGAACGGCAGCCTTTTCTTCACCATCTTTCAGACCTTCATGAGCGGGCCGCCCAAGGATGGCAAGCCGTCGCCCTACTTTGGCGAATACCCGCCGGACTTCTTCGATTTCATCGTCATCGACGAGTGCCATCGCGGTGGTGCGAACGACGAAAGCAACTGGCGCGGCATCCTCGAATACTTCTCCCCCGCCGTGCAGCTCGGCCTCACCGCCACGCCCAAGCGCAAGGACAACGTAGACACCTATGCCTACTTCGGCGACCCGGTCTACATCTACTCGCTCAAGGAAGGCATCAATGACGGGTTCCTCACGCCATTTAAAGTGAAGCAGATTTCCACGACGCTCGACGAGTATGTCTATACCCCCGATGACCAGATGATTGAGGGAGAGATCGAAACCGGCAAGCTCTACACGGAAACCGATTTCAACAAGATCATCGAGATCAAGGAACGGGAGAAAAAGCGGGTAGAGATTTTTATGTCGCAGATCAAGCAGAACGAGAAGACCCTGGTGTTCTGCGCCACCCAGGATCACGCATTGGCGGTGCGTGACCTCATCAACCAGATGAAGAACAGTACCGACCCGAATTACTGCCAGCGGGTAACGGCCAATGATGGAGCGCTGGGCGAACAGCACTTGAGGGACTTTCAGGATAATGAGAAAACCATTCCGACCATTCTGACCACCTCGCAGAAACTCTCAACTGGAGTGGATGCTCGGAACATGCGCAATATCGTTCTGATGCGCCCGATCAATTCGATGATCGAGTTCAAACAGATCATAGGACGCGGCACCCGGCTCTATGACGGCAAGGATTACTTCACGATCTACGATTTCGTGACGGCTCACCATCACTTTAGCGACCCGGAATGGGACGGCGAACCGGTTGAGCCGGAAACCTGTCCAAAATGCGGCAGTCACCCCTGCCAATGTGAAAAGCAGCCGCCGCAAACTTGTAAGGTCTGCGGCAAGCAACCTTGCAAATGCGATAAAGAGCCTTGCCCGAGATGCGGCCAGCTCCCGTGTGTGTGCAAGAGGAAGGCGAAAGTGAAGCTCGCCGACGGCAAGGAGCGGACGATCCAGCACATGATGGTGACGAGCTTCTGGCACCCGGATGGGACTCCTATGTCTGCCCAGCAGTTTATGGAGATGCTGTTCGGTAAACTGCCCGAGTTTTTCAAAGACGAAGAGGAACTCCGCGCCTTGTGGAGCGTGCCGGAGATGCGAAAAAAGCTCTTGCAGGGTCTCGCCGAGAAAGACTTTGGCGGCGAGCAACTAGCCGAGATGCAGAAGATCATCGACGCGGAGAAGAGCGATCTGTTCGACGTGCTGGCATATGTTGCCTATGCCTTGCCGACGCTCACCCGTGAGGACCGGGCGGCGAAAGCAAAGGTCATCATCAGCACGCACTTTAATAGCAAGCAGCAAGTCTTCCTCGACTTTGTGCTGTCGCACTACGTCAGGGTTGGCGTGGAAGAACTCGACCAGGCCAAGCTGACGCCGCTGTTGCACCTGAAGTATCACGATTCGATTGCTGACGCCGTCGCTGATCTCGGCAGGCCGGAAGAGATTGGAAAATTTTTCTCGGGTTTCCAGAAGTACCTGTATCAGCCACAGGGCGTGGCTCGACAAGCATGAACACAAACCGGGCTAGCAAGACTGTGAATCACGCGGGCGCACCATGGCGGGTCTGCTTGGTCGTAGGGCATCCTTCAGGAGTTCGCATTTTGGAAACCGTCGGACTCGACAAAGCGATGGAGATCGACCTGATCCGTGAGTACCGCACGCGGCTGATTGCCGACGTGGTGACGGGCAAATTGCATGTGCGGAATATTTCGATTGAGGAATCCGAAAGGGACGATATCCCGGAAGAGAATTTGCCGGCCGCAGGCGAGGAACTGGAGGATACGGGGGAACTCGAGGAAGCAATAGATTCCGACGAATAAGATATGCGGGCAAGGAGTTCGGCGATACATGGCGGCCAGACCAAACAATCCAAAAATATATCACATCACGCATGTGGACAATTTTGCTCGGATTCTATCGTCGCGTGTTCTTTGGTCGGACGCGAAGCGGCTTGAGCTTGGGCTGAACTCCGAAATTGTAGGTATGCCAACCATCAAAAGACGTCGCCTGGATCTGAATGTAGATTGTCATCCCGGCACCAAGGTTGGTCAATATGTGCCGTTTTATTTCTGCCCGAGATCGATCATGCTTTACATTTTACACCAGGGCGATCATCAAGATATTGGTTACCGGGGAGGCCAACAGCCCATTATACACCTGCAATCCGATTTAAAAGCGGTGGTCCATTGGGCCGCTGCGAACCACGTTCGCTGGGCCTTTTCCGACCGGAACGCCGGTGCTGTTATTGCTCAATTCTTCAATAGCCTTGATGATCTTGACAAAATAAATTGGTCGGCGGTGGCAGAAAGAGATTTTCGCTCCATGAGCGTCAAAGAAGGCAAACAAGCGGAGTTTCTTTTCTATGAGTCGTTCCCGTGGGAACTGGTGGAAAAAATCGGGGTATTGGACAGAGGCATGGTGCAACAAATACAAAATGCCCTGTCCGATACAACCCACAAACCTCTTGTAAGCATTGCAAATAACTGGTATTATTGAATGTGAGGTTCGAGCCATGATCGAATTGAAGCAGGGCGACATTTTGCGGGCAGACGCGGAAGTCTTGGTGAACACAGTCAATTGTTTTGGCGTGATGGGGCGGGGGATTGCACTGCAGTTTAAAAAGGCTTTTCCCGAAAACTTTAAGTACTACAAGGTTGTTTGTGATAAAAAAGAGCTTCAACCGGGCAGAATGCTGGTACATGACCTGAATCGCCTTCATAACCCTCGCTATATCATCAACTTTCCCACAAAACGCCATTGGAAAGGCACGAGCAAAATAGAGGATATCGAGTCCGGTTTGAAAGCACTGGTGGAAGAGATTCGCATACGGCATATCCATTCCATCGCGGTACCGCCGCTGGGTTGCGGACTGGGCGGCCTGGACTGGAGGCAGGTTCGGTTATTGATTCAAACAGCGTTTCGCGAATTGCCTGATGTGCATGTCCTACTTTTTCAGCCCCAAGGCGCTCCCGCGGCTGAAGACATGGTCAAGGTAAAGAAGATACCAGAGATGACTGTAGGCCGAGCTTCGCTGCTGGCCTTAATGCGGTGTTATCTTGAAGCGGTCATGGACCCGTTTATCTCACTACTGGAGATTCATAAGCTGATGTATTTTATGCAGGAGGCCGGCGAACCCTTAAGACTAAGGTATTCCAAGGGTACTTATGGACCGTATTCCGAGAATCTACGCCATGTTCTCAGCCTTCTTGAAGGGCATTTCATCACCGGCTATGGCGATGCGGAGGATGACCATGAAATACAAGTCGAGTTGATTCCAGAAGCAGTTGAACAAGCAGGAAAATTTCTCAAAGATCATTCACAAACGAATGCCCGTTTTGAGCGTGTGGTTCAATTGATCGAGGGATTTGAAACTCCATTTGGAATGGAACTGCTGGCAACGGTTCATTGGGTGGCCATACGAGAGGAGGCCGATTCTTTGGATAAGGCGATTACGAAAACCTACATTTGGAATAATCGAAAACAAATGTTTCAGGTAAAACATATTCAAATCGCCTGGGCCACTCTCAACAAACAAGGCTGGCTGACAAAAAAATAAGAAACAGGCCCTGTGAATACGACGGATACCATCAGAAATCGTGGCACCCAAGCCAATTTATGATGTGTTTCAAGAAATGGATTCCCTCGAAGACCGCTACATAATTACGGAACAATTGTATTTGAGGGTAGACATTTTGTGATGACGGGAATGCCGATCATAACCCGGATTCAATCGGATGTATTCAATTGCTATAATGCTCTCATTACCTATACAGTGACGAATCTCAAATTGATTGTGTCGGTATTCTCTGGAACTGTGTATTCCGCCGATGCTTGTCACGTGGGGGGTGAGGGAAAGATGGCTCTTGACACGGATCCTGAATCGCCCCTCGCTCGGGGGCGTGGCAGGCAATCACCGCGGGCCGTTTATTAGTTCCTCACCGCTGACGGCTATCGCAGATGCTGACCAAAGGCAGAATTGACAAAACGAGCAGGCTGGCACACATTCAGGCATTCGTTGTTCTAAGCCGCTAACGCCAGCCGTTAGGGCGTAAACCAGGAGGCGCATCATTGCTATCAACTGGTCTGGGAAAATTGGACTATGACATAAGTGGTAAGGCTGCTCTAAACTGAGGAGAGAGAAAGGAGCAGCGGAAATGGCAAAGAGACCCAAAAGGAACCACGGAACGGCTTTCAAAGGACGGCGCGCGAACCAAAAAGTGTGATAAAAAAGTGATAAAAGTCATCCCCACAAAAAAATCAGGATGAGGTCTAATAACGCAACATCCTGACTTCAAAAGATTTTCCTGGTGGAGATGAAGGGATTTGAACCCTCGACCCCCGCGTTGCGAACGCGGTGCTCTCCCGCTGAGCTACATCCCCACTTGGCGCATGAAGTTATCACCGGCAGCCACTTGTGTCAAGGTCGTGGTCGAACAGAGGCGCTGGGCTGGGGGTTGACATAGCAACTCAACTCGTTGGTTGCCGCCCAAAATTTATTTGCCTAAAACTGTTGCTCCCCGTTTACGTTTTGTGATTCAAGTAAATAATATGTTTATAGCGACTTGAGTCCGACGAGAGAGCTTTCCTAATGAACAGGTTTTTCATGTTTTTGTGGGCGCTGGGCTCCCTTACAGTTCTATGCCAGTGGTATGTATTTGTATCGGTTAGGAAATTTCTTTTTCAGGCCTACGCTCCTGTAACACGATCAGTTGCGTACTCTGTACTGACATTACTGGCGCTGTTGAACTTGATAGGAATAGAATTGTCCATGGAATCCCGTTGGTTCGGCGTGGCCGCGGATGTTCAGCGGGTATCAGCCGTCGTATTCTTCTCATATCTTGGACTGATAATTGTTTTGTGCATTTCCTTCGTTTTCTTGAAAGCTGTCGATCAAATTGTTCGCGTTGCCCAATTGTTGCCGGGGATAACCAGTAAACTCGCCGGCTCATCCCACGTTGCCGGAAGTGAGACAGGCTGCGTAACGGCCTCCAGGTCCACTGAGATCAAAGACCTGCGCAATATCGGTTGTCAGGAAAGTAGTCCGGAAAACGACTTGACGAGCACTGGCCGGATACGACCGCTGCCGATCAAGGATTACCAAGAAAACTGTACCAATCCTGTCCCTACATCTTTGTCGCGTCGAACGTTTCTGAAGTGGGGGACTGTCACGGGGATAATCACCGGCGCTGGAGTGGTGGGAAAGGGAATAGCGGGCGCTTATCAACGTCCCGTCACAGAACAATTGGAGGTTTTCCACTCTGGCCTTGCAGGATTGTCTCGTCCTCTGAAGCTGATCCACGTAACCGATTTCCATTTAGGGTTGTTTTATGGAACTCGGGAGTTGGAAGATCTCGTGGAAACGCTTAATTCCATTGATGGAGATGCGGTAGTACTTACAGGTGATATTTATCACTCACCACTCTCTCAGGTAGAACTATCCACGCCGGTGTTGAACAAACTTAGACCAAGACGTATGGGCAACCTCGCTGTACTCGGTAACCACGATTTTTATGCAGGAGTGAGCAGATCAGTAGCCAGTTTGGAAGGCGCCTCTATCAGGCTGCTGAGAAACGAGTGGATCACATTCAGGCAAGGGAACGTCAATCTCCACATCGGCGGAATTGACGACCCCGTTGCAAATTGGCTGTGGGGCGAGCAATTCCCAGCATTTACTTCTTTCATGGAAATGTGCCCCGACTCTCCGGGATTAAAAATCCTTCTCTCTCACAGACCGGCCATTTTCCCTCAAGCCTCCCGTTCAGGAATTGATCTGGTCCTTTCAGGACACACTCACGGAGGTCAGATAATCATTCCCGGCATTTCTGAAAGAAAGGGCTACAGCTTGGCCGCAATTGTGTCTCCTTTTACTCACGGTTGGTACCGAACTGCCACTAGCAGCATGTATCTTAATCGAGGTATCGGTCTCACTTTTGTGCCATGGAGAATAAATTGTCCCCCTGAAATTGCTGTGTTACACCTGTCTGGGACAAAGGCGAAGGGTTAGTTTCCATCGATGCCTCGTTGTATGACCAGTATCTCCGGGATGCTTTATTGAGCTTTTTCTTCAGTAGTGCATTTGGCTATGACATTTGTTGATCGGTATTGATTCATGGATAGCAAATCGCTTATGACTATCAGGAGCGTCAGATGGCAGATGCAAACCTGGCAGCGGACCGTCACAAAAAGCTGATCGAAGACGGGTGGGAAAGGCGGTTCACGGCTGAAGAGCCACGCTTGACCGAGATGAAGGAATCTTACGAATCTCTGGGTCTCGAGGTGCTTTTGGAACCGGGCGCGGCGGATGAAGGTCAGGAGTGTAGGGGATGTTTTGACCTGGAGGGTTTCCAAGACCGTTACAAGACTATATACACCAGAGGCCGGCAAGGGGCTGAAAAAAACGATTCAGAGGAGTTTTTCGAGTAAGCGGCTTGAAAGCGCTAAGGCTTTGTGGCCAGTACAAGCTGGTCCATGTTTTGACCCTCTCGAATCATTGAAATTTGAGAGAATCCAGCTTTTTCCAGGTCTTCACGGATTTCTTCGTAGGTGTAGCAGTCACCGTCTCTTGTGGCAACCAGCATGTTTACGGCAAATATGGCGCCTGAAGGCGGAAAAGTCCTCGTTTTATTCATCACGTAATCTCTTATCAGTAAAGATCCTCCCGGTTGCAGGGATGTATGTGCTTTGCGGAACAGGTCAAGATTGGCTTGTCTACCGTTGCCATGGATCACGGCAGACAGCAACACCAGGTCGTGACCGCTGGGCAATGGGTCTGTACTATAGTCTCCACAGACGAATTCGACGCGGTCTCCAAAACCTTCTTTGGTCAACCGCTTTCTTGCCATTTCGATTACACTTGGGAGATCGAAAATAGTTGCCTTCATATTGGGCGCTTCCCTTAAGAACGCCATAGCATAAGTTCCGGATGCGCCTCCAACATCCAACAGATGACTATAACGTTTTAGTCCTACGGATTCGGCAATGCGGCCCGCCATTTTGATGCCAATCACGTGCATGGCTCCTATGAATGCCTCCATGTCTTCCGTCGTCCTGGACTCGATCGACACATAGCTGGGGCTATCACCCGTACGAACAACTTGAGTAAGATGGTTCCAACTCTGCCACATATCGTTCGCGTGCATAATCATCGGCAAAACAGAGTCGGCTCCCATTCCGGTCAGCAGCGCGGCCACTGACTGTTCGAGATAATACGTATCATCCGGTAAACGTGACACCAGTCCCTGCGATGCAAGAGCGTCGAGTAGTATTCTCACGCCTCTGGAACTGAAGCCGGCCACCCTACACAGGTCATCCACACTTTTGGGACCTTCGGCCAACAGGTCGAACACATTGAGTTCAGCAGCAGTCAATAGAATTCTGCTCAGTTGAAAAGAGCGGCTCAACTCCAAGATCTGTTCTCTATTCCACGCAGGGTTCATTGTGTTTTTCCTCGCGACAAAGCTTAAGGGCGCTATCCTGTTTTTTTCGGAACGTCACGAATATACCTCTAAGAAGGCCGAAGGTAAACCGACAACTCCTTCCTGGCAATCCTTTACCAGTTTACAACATTTTTCAAGGATATCAACATAGCCCACAGCGCCTTACTTGTTGACAAAGTTACCGGTGAGTTTATCATAACAGTGATACATTTGACCGGACAAGACACGGTTATGAAATACATAATAGGCGGAACCATAGGCTCGGCGGCTGGATTTGGACTATTCTTGTTGAGTTCAAGTTCCGCCTCGGGCTGAGTGTTATGGTGTAACCCGGTCTCAGCCGTAATCATTGGCTGCCTGATCGGTGTTGCCTTCTCCTCCGGGTGAGGATCTCCTCCACTAAAAAAAACTGCGAATCGCTAGGACATTGTCCCGTGTTGCTGTTGTACCAGACCCGCTTGACTGGTGAGTTCAACGAATAGTGGAGCAAAGTTTGAAGGGGATGCCCAGTGAAGTACTTGCCTTTAATTGTTTTGGCACTGTGTGGTCTTTCTGCAATATGTTTTTCCCTTGGAACTCCTGCGGTGGCTGCTGACCTCAATGAGGCTATGAAGTTGAACAACACTGGGGAACAGCTTGTCGAGAAGGGCCAATACCGTCAAGCCATAGGTGTTTTTGAAAGGATGAGGGATTCTTGCGGAACTGATGAATACTGTGAGTCAGTGGCGTTGTTTTGGCTTGGGCGATGCCGCCTTGAAGTCTCGGAATATGATCAGGCCATGGAGTTTCTCAAGAATTCAGAGACGATCTTCACCAAGATGAACAAGTCGGTTGAGAGAGCTAAAGTCCTGAATGTGATGGGTAGGGTCTTCTCGGAAAGAACCGATTATGATCAGGCGCTCACTTACTATGATTTGGCGGAAAAGTTGCTCGGTCGGATCGGACAGAGAGACGACAGTGAGTTATTTTGGGTGCTCGTCAACAAGGCTTCAGTGAACATCTACTTAAATAAATACGACAAGGCCGTCAAGGATTTGGATCAAGCTGAGAAGCTCCTCCCGCGTAAACCGGATGCAAGGCGATTGGGTGTGTTGCAGGAGAACCGTGGGCTCATCCACGCAGAACAACAAGATTACGTTAAAGCCATGGAATATTATGACAACGCTATCAAACATTATAAGAGCATAGGCAATTTGAGAGGAATTTCCGGAGTCTTGAACAAGAAAGGTCAAGTGTACGAATACCAGTCCAAATATGCAGATGCACTCCGGGAGTACCAAGAAGCCCTCAATATTTCTGAACAGTTACAAGATCGAGCTACTCAGGCGTTTATACTCAACAACCTGGGTATGGTTCATAGAAAGAGAGGTAATTACGATAAATCCATTGAGGCGTACAAAAGTGCTTTGGCAATAAGGAGTCAAATTGGAAAAGATCGGTTTTACTCAGAAACCCTAAACAATATGGGATTGGTCAACTACCTCGCACATCCCCAGAGTTCAGAGACGTACGCGAATTTCAAGGAATGCTATCAGGTTGCGAAAAAAGTTGGATCTCGTTACTCGGAGGCCTCGGCCCTGCACAACATGGCGTGGGTTTTGAAAGATCAGGGAAATTTTAATCAGGCCCGTGAATTCTCCCAGGCGGCCATATTACTTGCTGAAGAAATAAAGAATAGAAGATTTACCGCCCAGGCCACATTGAGACTGGGAAATTTGTACGAGTACTACGGGAGCTTTGATGAAGCTCTAAAACAGTACAAGAAGGCAACGGATCTTCAGGAAAAGGTGGGGGACAGGCTTTTCCTCAGCCACACCTTGGTGGACATGGCCAATGTCATGACTCGGGAAGGCGAGTTGGAAGATGCTGAAAAAAACTATCGAAAAGCGCTCAACATCAAACAGGACATTGGCGTCCCTGTAACAGAGATTCTCTGCAAATTTGCCCTGTTTTTCATGGAAAAGGAACGCTATTCCCAACATCGTGAATCCCGGAAGCCGGACCGAGAAAAGGATCTGAGACAAGCCGACGTCTACATCAAGCAGGCTGAAGACAAAATAAAACCGGATGCCGTTGATGACGTAATGTTGCTCACATACGCTAAAGGCAGATATTTTCTGGAGAAAGACCCCCGCAAGGCCATAGGTGAGTTTACTTCACTTAAGTCACAAGCCGACTCATCGGGAAGATTAAAGTATTCTTTTCTGGCTTTGACCGGTTTAGGAAGGGCTTATGAAGGGCTAGGTCAATTAGCCCAGGCTGAAAAAGCTTACGAGGAGGCAGTGTCGGTAGCGGAAGAATTGCGAAAGACTCTGGACGTGCAGGCAAGGAGAACGTTTCTTGATGGTGAAGAGATTCTCGGTGTCAAGCATGTTTTGCCTTATGAAGGTTTGGCCAGAGTCAGAATCCTGAAAGGGGATCCGACCGGATCGCTGGAAGCTTCTGAATTCACCAAAGCCAGATCTTTTTCGGACAAACTTGCACAGAGGGTCGAAGGGTCTTCCTTTGGGGTTGACAAGGGACTGCTGGAAGAACTGGAAAATGCCGAAAACCGGACGAGAACCAATTACCAAAGGCTGGAAGAATGCCGTTCCAAAGAGGGTGACCGCTCTTCGATTCCGAAACTGGAAGCGAGAGGGAACGAGCTGAATGCCGAGCTGAAACAGATTGCTCATCAAATAGAAGATAGGTATCCCAAGTTTCACGCTGTGCGATTTCCGAAGCCGCTTTCAATAGATAAATCGGCATTGAATGAGAACGAGACCAGCTTATGCTATCAGGTCACTGACACCGGAGTGATCGTCTATCTGACGCAGGGGAAAAACATTTTGGGAAGCTGGTTCGAGCCTGTGCCCAGATCTGAACTGAATGAACTGGTCCGCAAGTTTAGAGGGCCTCTTGAGATAAGTGACGAGAAACAATTTGTGGAAAAACTGATGTCCTTCGATTTCGCGACCGGCAGGAAGCTTCGTGAGATCCTCCTGGACAGAGCCCTGCCCATGCTGAAACACGATGAATCCATACTCATCGTGCCGGACGACTGTCTTGCAGAGCTGCCTTTCGAGATGCTTGTAATGAACGAGGGTGGAACGGTCCTCGAACAGGGCTCTTGGCCTGTAACCAAAGGAGTGGAATTCCTCGACGACAGAAACCCTGTAACCTATTGTCAATCAATTACCGCTCTCACTCTTGAGAGGCGCTGGCGCAAGATTCCTGCATCCCGGCCAAAGATGTTGGTTATCGCAGATCCGGCTGTTCCGGAGCCGGTTACCGAACGCGATAACTCTGAACATATCAGCAAAGATAGGCAAAGAGAACTCGAGCAGGAAGCAGCCGAGTACATAGCAAGAATAGGAAATCTCGGGGACCAGCAAGATCCGTCGCGAAAGGTTTCCCTTCAAACATACAATAAATTGATTCGTAGTTTTTCTGCACTGCCCCAAACGAGAAAGCTTGTCGACAAGCTTAAGAATATGTTCGGAAAAGAGCGAGTGGAGGACTACGCGGGAGAAAAGGCGACTTTGGACGCTTTTGAAAAACAAATCGCGCCCAACATGGCCGCTTACGACAACATCGTGTTTGCCACTCACGGATACTATGGCAACAACTTTGAAGAGATACGCGAACCATTCCTCCTGTTGAGCTTGAACTCTCCCCGTCTGGATTCCCTGCTGAGAATGAGCAGGATCATGAATTTGAATGTCCACGCGGAGGTCGTGGCATTGGTGGCCTGCCAAACCGGATTAGGGAAACGGGTGTCCGGAGAGGGAACCATGGGGATGGGTACGGCCTTTCAGTATGCAGGTGCGAAATCAGTCCTCATGAGCCTTTGGAGTGTGGATGCCGACAGTTCTGTGAAATTGGTGGAGCATTTTTTCAAATACATGGCCGAAGGCAAGAGCAAAATTGAAGCGTTAAGGCTTGCCAGGAAGGATATCAGGAAAGACGGACACGACCACCCATTCTTTTGGGCGCCATTTATTCTTGCTGGAGAAACGGCGCGGCCGTGAAGGAGAGAAGTGAATGAAATCTTGCGTAAGACTAGTGGGCTATTTTACGTTAGCATCCACATTGGCATTGATTGTGGCTGAGTCGCCGGCGGTTCTTGCACGAGACTGTGAAAAAGCTGAAGCTTACTACCGGTTGTCACGGGAAAAACAGGATGGAGACCGACTCTACCTGCTTGAAAAAAGCTTCCAGCTTTGCCCGTCTCACGTCAAGGCTTCCTCTGAGCTTTTCTCCGCGTACCTTGATCTCGCAAAGACCTACTATGTGGAAGGCCGCTACGAGAAGGCAATTGGAGCTTACGAACAGGCCCTGGTCATTAAGCCGGACGACCCGGCGAGTCGAGATGCGCTGAAAGCCCTCCAGGAAGAGGTTTCTTCTCAGAGTGGCGGCTTCAAAACAGCCCAAGAGATAGTGGAGAAGTACAGGCAGGGTGGACCAGCCGATAATGTGCCGAAACTTATGGGGTTTCAGTCACAAACAGCGCCTAAGTCCAGGCTGAGGTTTAACAACATTCTATTCAACGAATGGTCCTACCAGATTGATCGACCAGAGGCCTCCAAACAGTTGGACGAAATAGGGGCAGCCCTTCGTTCTCTCCGGACGGAGCGTTTGCGTTTCACCGTCGAGGGTCATGCAGACAATCGAGGGCCTTCAGACGATAATATGCGTATTTCGAGGCAGCGCGCCGAAGCCATAAAAGAATATCTCGTAAAAAACTTCGGGATAGAACCTGAAAGGATAGAACCATTGGGCCTCGGTTCCGAAAAACCTCTTGTCTCTAACGATTCAGCCGAGAACATGAGGAAAAACAGGCGAGTTGAAATACTCTTCGTACAGTAGCTAGAACCTTTTTAAGAGTATCACTCCGGTCACAAGGAATAATACTCCCACCACTCGCCACATATTCATTGGATGTTCCTGATAGCCGATCAGTCCGTAATGGTCCAACATCAGTGAGGTCGCCATTTGCCCTGCGACCATGAGAGCCAACATGGTGGCCGCACCCAATTTGGGTGCCAGAATCACAGTGACCACCACCAGGAAAGCTCCGAGAATCCCACCCGTCCACAACCATGTTGGGAGTTGAACAAATACTTGGAACGACGGCCAGGATATTTGTAAAACCAGGGCATACAAGAGAAGAGCGATGGTACCAACCGCGAACGATACAAAGGCTGCCAGGACAGGATCCTGGGTGAACAATCGCAGTTGCGAGTTTATTCCCGCCTGAGTAGGTGCGCACGCTCCCGCAAGGAGTGCAAGAGTCACGTAGAAAGCATCCATTCTAATAAATACCTCCCAAGGACCGAAACCGGTATGAGGTGAAGAAATGGTTTCCGCACATTTGTTTCTGTAGTATCATGAGACAGGTAACTTGGTTCCTTTGTAGTTTCATAGCGTTAAATCCGATTACGGTTGTGTGCCTTGCGGTCGGATCGAAAGAGATCGCGGGTCCATTGACGCGAACTACTGTCGGATACATCATAAATAATAGCAAATGGAGATGCCGGCATGTCTGAAAACGTAAAGCGGATAAAGATTTTCGAATATGCGCTCAACCAGGAAAGAACCGGCATGAGTTTTTTCCGGAACTCACTGGAGCGTATGGGAGTAGGCGCAGCCGTTAGCGCTTTCAAGCGGCTAATAGCTGAGGAGGAAAAGCATATTGATTTCATAACACGCATCCTGGCCGATCTCAAAGCAAGTGGTGAGATCAACGGGGAAAATTTACAGGAAACAACTGTGGAAGCTACAAATTTCTTCGATGAGAGGGCCAAACGGGAGTTTCTTGAGCAGTGCGTAGAAGGATCTATGATGCCTGATGTGACGGTATTTAACACCGCGTGGCTCATAGAAAAGGATCTTAGAGAGTATTACGGGAAAATGGCCGCCCAAACTGACGGAGACGCGGCACGGGCGCTCAAGATGTTGTCCAATTGGGAAAAAGAACACGAGAAGTTCTTTAGGGAATATCGCGACAAGTTGTCTGATGTTTACGCGCAGATGCCCTGGGGCGGTTGAGAAGCAATTGGGCTTTCCCGAAAGGAAGAGTTGTTAGAACGCTCATGATCCGATCAGCCGCGGAATACCATGTTCGGACAAGCTATCACCGGATGGATATGAACTCTCATTACCTCGACTGGTCAGGGCAGCCGAGCGTTTTCAAGACCTACCCAGGCCGTGAGGCCGTTAGCCTGTCTCAGAATACAGTGTATTCCCGAGAAAAATGGTCGGAAGTTCTGGAACGCGGCTGTTTATCTGCCGACGAATCTGAAATGGATTTTGACAGGCTTTCCCGCATCGTCTTGGTGTCTCATGCGATAACAGCCAAAGCACGTTTTGGGGGTGCGGATTTTTATTATCGGAGCGTGGCGTCTGCCGGTGCGCTTTACCCTTTCGAGCTATACGTGGCTGTTGTGAACGTTCATGGTATTGAGAATGGGGTTTATCACCATGATGTCGCGAGCCGCGCACTGACTTTATTGCGTCCTGGAAACGCATTTGCGGACATATCCGAGGCGATCACCATCGAGCAAGACGAAACTCCCAATACGGCATTCTTTCTTACCAGCATCTTTTTCAGGAGTTCCTGGAAGTATCGCGATCGCGCCTACCGTTATCATCTTTTGGACACAGGACATTTAGCGGAAAACCTGTCGCTGGCTCTCAAATCGGAATGCCTCCGATTCAGGCTTGCTTATGATTTTAACGACCGCACGCTCAATCAGCTTCTGGGCCTGGACACCAGCCGAGAGGTTTGCCTGGCCGTTGCATTGGTTTCGGGTCTCAGATCGCCGGCTCATTCCAATGTCGTCGGTCTGGGCGAGGTAGCTCCTGACTTGGCCGTCTGCAGTAAGGTCGCTGCCCGTGAGGTGGACTATCCTATGATCCGACAGATTCACACAGCCTCGTCCACGATTGTTGAGCCTGTGGGATCGTTGCCTCACATGCTGGACGAATTAGGCCTGAGCGTCCAGTCCTGGACTGAGGTTTCCCGGACGGGGGAACCCCCCGAATCAATCGGATATGCTGATGCTGTATTGACAAGGCGTTCCATGAGGAATTTTGTTAGGAACGAACTACCCTATGATTATTTCGCGTCTTTCGTGAAGGCGCTTTGTTCAGATTCGATGAACGATACCGGTCCAAATGATATGGGCTCAAGCTGTGTCCAGGTGGGCTTTCTTACGGGAAGAGTGCAAGGGTTGAATCCTGGATTCTACCTGCTCGACAGTACGAACAGGTCCATTGGTCTTGTGGCCGAAGGCTTTCTGATGGACGAAATGGCCCATGTATGCTTGGGACAACAATGGCTTATGAACGCTGCCATTAATTTCCTGTTCCTGTGTAATCTGGAAGTATTAGAACGGACGTGGGGGCCTCGGGGATACAGGTACGCCATGCTGTACGCCGGCCGGCTCGGACAGAGGATCTATATCGGCGCCACGTCTATGAAAATTGGCTGCTGCGGTATCGGCGCGTTTTACGACGCTGAGGCTGTCAGGCTGCTGCGCCTGAATGATAAGACTAAACTCCTCTACCTGGTTGCTGCCGGCCCGGTCAAGAAATGGTCTATGGGCCAGGACCGCGTTTGACACATTCCTCGGTACTTTGAACGAGCGTTTACAACTCGCGGAGGTATCGTTTACTGAGCCCTTGGAGGAAGGAGCCGAGTTGCGGAAGGCCCGGTAGGAATGAACCTCGAATTGGTAAGCGAGGAAGCAACTCCTGTCGAAATAATCAAATTGGCCTACAGTGTTTTCGGTTCACCCCCACGTGTCCTTTCCTGACCGCCTCAAGCGTAAATATGGTCTCCGGTAAACGTGCAAGGATTTTATGAGTACGTATATAGCCTCATTTATTCTCTTGAATTGAGTTAGTGATCCTTCATTAGGGAATTTTTCTGGGCTGACGACTATTCTCCAAACATTTGAATCCAATGTTATCCGTAACATATCAACAAGCCTCCTCTCACTCCCCCTCAAACTCCGCCAATCCAAACTTCAGGGTTTTGCAGTTCTCTGTCACCGTTCGCGCAACAGCATCAGCAAAACCTTCGGGCGAGTGTGCGTCTATCTCAAGCGTCACCGTCACCTTGGTCCCGTATTTACTCGTGAAGTGCTGGGTAGAGCGAAAGAGCTTCTTTGGCGGGAAAGAATATCGGCGGATCAAAACGATGATCAAGGGGCCTCAGAATGAGGGACACGTCCTTAGAGCTGTTGGTCGCAAAGGAGAACTTCAAAGAATCTCTATCACCGAAATGGGCTTCCAGTTCGGCTCGTGCGCGACCTCTTCCACGACGGCATAATCTGCCCAAGGTATCAGGCTTGAAAACACCGACAAGTTTTTCGGCTATCCGACGCTGAATACCGCTCTTGCTCATTCCATAGAAAAACAACGCTCCTGAATCGTTATCTTGATGTTGGCCCATTTCATGCCGGACGTATGCCACAGAATATGCGAGTTTCAGAAGATGACTCTTTCCTGTCCCATTTTCTCCGATAACCACATTGAGACCTGGAGAAAACTCGAATAAAGACTCAGGGAATACAGTGAAATTCCTTATGGCTAGTGAATGCAGCACTTGGCACCTCCCTTCTGCACGCTTCCAAGAAATACCAATACACCCCTCGCTTGGGCATCATAGATGAACCTTCGGTCAGGGATACCGGGTACCGCTTCGTGTCGCTTGTCTGAGTTTATATCATAAGGCCAGTTCGCCTTGCTTGGTTTTCACGCCCACTGGACGGCCTATTTCGACGATTGAATGCCAACTGGTCACAAGCTCGTTGTAAATAAGAGCTTCTTCGGCCCAGCCCTTGCGTTCGCATACCGTGTACAACTGATACGCGAACTGACGAACCGCATCTGTTTTCTCGGGCATCCGCGCGAGGAGCGCCCCTGCTGTGGACTCGCTCACTTTGGGGGCTTTGGACATCTGGTGACAAGCCTCCCAGACCGATATTCCCCTTGGTTTCACGAGGATCCCAACCCAAATCGTACTCAGAGAACTTGCGAAGACTCACCCTGCCCCCCCGTCAGTTCACCCCCACGTGTGTGTGGGGAACACCCATCCCAGGGCAGCGCCCTGGGCTCTGGCGCCGGTTGACCCCCACGTGTGTGGGGAACGCCAAAGCATCACACTGCTCACTGATCAGTAGCGCGGTTCACCCCCACGTGTGTGGGGACAATGTATGGCTTCAGTTTGTCTCTCAGATCTATTCCGGTTCACCCCCACGTGTGTGGGGAACACCCCAAGTCTGTCATGTCAAGGAGTCTTGAGAGCGGTTCATCCCCACGTGTGTGGGGAACACACAACAGACGATGCAGAGGAGTTGGATTTACCCGGTTCATCCCCACGTGTGTGGGGAACACATTATTACGAGCATTAGAAGTTTCCGAATAGTCGGTTCATCCCCACGTGTGTGGGGAACACGCTGTCTGATAGGAGGAGTTCATTTCGTTTTCCGGTTCATCCCCACGTGTGTGGGGAACACTCTTCCGAATCACCAGACGGTTCTGGAATCATCGGTTCATCCCCACGTGTGTGGGGAACACAGCCAATATATCGCTCAAGTCAGGATGTTTAGCGGTTCGTCCCCACGTGTGTGGGGAACACGGGAGGGCGAAGCAGTGAATCTTGAGCTTGATCGGTTCATCCCCACGTGTGTGGGGAACACTGAGCTACAAGCATTTGGTCGCCAGGGCTCAGCGGTTCATCCCCACGTGTGTGGGGAACACTATTCCATAATTTATACGCCGCTCTTCCATATCGGTTCATCCCCACGTGTGTGGGGAACACTTATTGTTGGTCCGTAGGGCGCATCCTCTATCCGGTTCATCCCCACGTGTGTGGGGAACACCTGTGGATGATTTGCGCCGGGCAATAGAAATTCGGTTCATCCCCACGTGTGTGGGGAACACTCATGAGCGATTGCCAACACAAATGGAACAAACGGTTCATCCCCACGTGTGTGGGGAACACGTATTTAAGAGCCAGGCAACCATCTGATGATCCGGTTCATCCCCACGTGTGTGGGGAACACACTTCGCTGTAGGATTCTCTTGTGTCCAGTATCGGTTCATCCCCACGTGTGTGGGGAACACCAGGTAACGTGGCATTCGTCCCTGCATTGATGCGGTTCATCCCCACGTGTGTGGGGAACACTTCGACTTCCGTAAGTTCCACGGGGATGTGCCCGGTTCATCCCCACGTGTGTGGGGAACACAGTTTCCGTGAACCCTTGTTCCCGGAGCCAAACGGTTCATCCCCACGTGTGTGGGGAACACTAATCCCATGATAAGGTTTTCCAGTAGAAATACGGTTCATCCCCACGTGTGTGGGGAACACCAGTTCGATCCATCGTTGGTAGATCATAGCGGCGGTTCATCCCCACGTGTGTGGGGAACACGTTCAAATCCCATATTGGCCTTAATAAATGGCCGGTTCATCCCCACGTGTGTGGGGAACACAAAGGGACCCGTCGCGTTTACGTTTGGCATAACGGTTCATCCCCACGTGTGTGGGGAACACTACGTATTCTTGCGCTTCTGCGTCGATTTCGCCGGTTCATCCCCACGTGTGTGGGGAACACTTACCGCTTGGCCTTCCATGCCTTCTCTTTCTCGGTTCATCCCCACGTGTGTGGGGAACACAAACGGTGAGGCGCTTTGGTTTGTTTGTTCTTCGGTTCATCCCCACGTGTGTGGGGAACACCATAATCGTGGATTTCAAAATTGATTTCAATTCGGTTCATCCCCACGTGTGTGGGGAACACGATGTATCCTATTTTTTGGAAGCGCCAAGTGACGGTTCATCCCCACGTGTGTGGGGAACACCTACCAAACAAGGAGACCGCGTACCCGTTCTCCGGTTCATCCCCACGTGTGTGGGGAACACCTACCAAACAAGGAGACCGCGTACCCGTTCTCCGGTTCATCCCCACGTGTGTGGGGAACACGAATAGATATACAGAGAGGGTGTTATTCCTTTCGGTTCATCCCCACGTGTGTGGGGAACACAATAGACATACAGAGAGGGTGTTATTCCTGATCGGTTCATCCCCACGTGTGTGGGGAACACAGTTGTGATTCGCAAGGAACTACGCAAGTAGCCGGTTCATCCCCACGTGTGTGGGGAACACGACCTCTGGCCTCAAGGCACGGGAGACAACTGCGGTTCATCCCCACGTGTGTGGGGAACACGGCCAGCGCCAGGAGATCCAGGTTTCAACATGCGGTTCATCCCCACGTGTGTGGGGAACACAATTAGTAAACAATCAATTAATCATCCCATAGCGGTTCATCCCCACGTGTGTGGGGAACACGAGAGCTGTGTAATAACCAAGATATTTGGCATCGGTTCATCCCCACGTGTGTGGGGAACACGTTTAGTTCTTTGATTAATGGTTCTATGTGTTCGGTTCATCCCCACGTGTGTGGGGAACACTTTTATACTACGAATTGTCCTGATTCTTGCTGCGGTTCATCCCCACGTGTGTGGGGAACACCCTCGGCAGGTCAAGCGCTTGACCTTCTAGTCCGGTTCATCCCCACGTGTGTGGGGAACACGTATTCCAATTCCCCCTAAGATAGCATTGTGGCGGTTCATCCCCACGTGTGTGGGGAACACTCGATCGGAATATGTCCTTCTACCAAGTCATACGGTTCATCCCCACGTGTGTGGGGAACACGAGGCTTACGCCGAGGCTAACGATTATTAGGGCGGTTCATCCCCACGTGTGTGGGGAACACTAATGGGTAAGTAGATAGATAGATTAATTGTTCGGTTCATCCCCACGTGTGTGGGGAACACGAGGCTTACGCCGAGGCTAACGATTATTAGGGCGGTTCATCCCCACGTGTGTGGGGAACACGCAAATGCAATCAGTTAGTATTTCACCACCATCGGTTCATCCCCACGTGTGTGGGGAACACAGTGTATCCATAAGAATCATTCGCTTGTACATAGGTTCATCCCCACGTGTGTGGGGAACACATTATCCACCACAGCCGCACATCGCCATACACCGGTTCATCCCCACGTGTGTGGGGAACACGGTAACATAAAATTAGATAAAACATGCTGCGCCGGTTCATCCCCACGTGTGTGGGGAACACATCAGGCTCGGGCCTATCGACCCATCCTTGAGCGGTTCATCCCCACGTGTGTGGGGAACACGATACATCGCTGGTTCTACGAGCTATGTCCATCGGTTCATCCCCACGTGTGTGGGGAACACTAAAGGGTTAGTAGAGATTGGTTAATCCTCCCCGGTTCATCCCCACGTGTGTGGGGAACACACTCGAGGTGGACGGGACATTCCTTGACCCGCCGGTTCATCCCCACGTGTGTGGGGAACACTTACAGATATGCAACGACCTTGCTGCACGGTGCGGTTCATCCCCACGTGTGTGGGGAACACTGGTTCCATATCTACATTATATTCCCAATAGTCGGTTCATCCCCACGTGTGTGGGGAACACTTCAAACATCGCGCCATAGATGAACCAACAATGAGAATACGGTTTAGAAGCGAGTCATGGCATACTACCTGAAGAATTACAATTTCAAAAAGTCAGGAGGATGCCATGACCCAGCAGCAAAATACATCAATATTGAGAGTGATGCACGA
>Ga0247841_10002680_pt1 | contig 34853 bp, 45 predicted proteins | sample LaCruzMarch2015__2_FD_192410 | JGI IMG/M metagenome (GOLD analysis project Ga0247841, IMG submission 192410) | Freshwater microbial communities from meromictic Lake La Cruz, Castile-La Mancha, Spain - LaCruzMarch2015_18m | ecosystem: Environmental > Aquatic > Freshwater > Lake | place: Spain...
ATCGCCCGTTTAGACAGTCTTGCTTTTCAGGAGGTGCCGAAGTGAGCGAACAGACGCCGAACTTGCTGGTAGAGCAGTGGCCGATTGAGAACGTCCTGCCCTACGAGAACAACCCGCGGCTGAACGACGCCGCTGTCGACGCCGTCGTGGCCAGCATCCGCGACTTCGGCTGGCGCCAGCCGATCGACACCGTGCAGCGGCACGTGGCCGAGGGGTTGCCGACCGACGCGAGCAGACGGATACACCTGGTGGAGTATGTCGCCTGGATGATCGGGCGACTGGAGAAATGAACAGCGGAGCCGGCCCGTGCTGATAACACGAACCGGCCCCTGGGCAAGCACTACCACCACGAAAGGAGAGTGCCGCCGTGAAACGAATCATCGAACCAAATGGCAGTTGACTTTACTCGCATCGCCGCCGCCGACCTGGTAAGGCTGCTGAATTCCACGCGCCTCGGCGACAAGAGCCACATCCACCTGCTGCGCTACGCGGTCTGGCTGGCCGAGAGGCTGGCTGCCCGCGAAGCGGAGCGCGAGCGAGAAGAGTCAATGGCCAAGAACGAAGACAACCAGTCGCCCAAGCGCGGGCCGAAGCGGACGCGGAGCCAGCGCGACTATGAGCGGCGGAAGAATCGCGAGGGCCAGCGCCAGGACGAAATGAGTGCCGAGGGCCGCGACATCGGCGGCATTCCGCCTGTGGTCAACCCCACGCGCCGCGCCGAGTGCGACGGAAAGTTTCGGCTGTTCTGCGAGCGGTATTTTCCCGAGCGGTTCAACATGGCCTGGTCCGATGACCACCTGAAGGTGATCGGCTACATCGAAACCGCCGTGCTCTACGGCGGTCTGTTCGCGATGGCCATGCCGCGCGGGTCGGGCAAGAGCGTGCTGTCCGAGGTGGCGGCGATATGGGCGGCACTCACCGGCCGGCACTCCATGCTGTCGCTGATCGGGGCGACCGCCTGCATGGCCCAGGAAATGCTCGCGTCGATCAAGACGGAGCTGGAAAACAACGAGCGGCTGCTCGAAGACTACCCGGAGGTGTGCTACCCGGTCCGTTGCCTGGAGGGGATCACCAACCGATGCGCCGGGCAGACCTGCCACGGGCAACGCACGCTGATCAGTTGGACGAAAAACTATATCATCCTGCCGAGCGTGCAGATCCCCGACCCGGCCGGCGGGACGAATGCGGATGGCTCGCCGGCGATGGTGGTCAGCCCGGCCAGCAGCGTCATCGTCAAAGTGGGCGGCCTGACCGGCGGCGGCATCCGCGGCCAGCGGCACACCCGGCCCGATGGCATGGTCGCCCGGCCGACGTTCGTCATGCTCGACGATCCGCAGACCGACAAGACGGCCAAGAGCCTCAAAGAAAACCACAACCGCGAGATGCTACTCCAGGGCGCGGTGCTGGGCATGGCCGGGCCGGGCAGGAAGATCTCCGGCGTGATGGCCTGCACCGTGATCCAGCCGGGCGACATGGCCGACAAGATTCTGGACCGCGACAAGCACCCCGCATGGAACGGGGTAAGGGCCAAGCTCGTCTACGCCTGGCCGACCAACGAAAAGCTCTGGGACGAATACGCCCGCCTCCGCGCCGAGGGCCTCCGCGCCGGCGACGGCGGGCGCGAGGCCACGGAGTTCTATCGGACCAACCGGCTGCCCATGGACATCGGCGCTGCGGTCGGCTGGTCGGCCCGGTTCAACGCCGACGAACTGTCGGCGCTCCAGCACGCGATGAACCTGCGGCTGGACCGCGGCGACGCGGCGTTCTTCGCCGAGTTCCAGAACGAGCCGATCGCCGAGGCGACCGATCAGGAGTTCGCCACCGTTGACCAGATCGCCGCCAAGCAGAATGGGCTGGACAAGGGGGCGATGCCGACCGCATGCCAGCACGTGGCCCTGTTCATCGACGTTCACGACAAGCTGCTGTTCTGGTTGCTGGTCGCGTGGGAGGACTGTTTCACCGGCTACATCATCGACTACGGCACACACCCCGATCAACAAAAACGATACTTCACGCTCCGCACGGCGAAGCGCACCCTTGGCCGGGCCGCGCCCGGGGCCGGCCGCGACGGGGCGATCTACGCCGGGCTCAAGGCCCTGTGCGACCAGCTCCTGGCCCGCACGTTCACCCGCGACGACGGCGCCCTGTTCAAGGTGGAGTATGCGTGCGTCGATTCCGGCTGGGAAACCGAGACGGTGTATAAATTCGTCCGGGAGTATGGCAGCCCGATTCTGTTCCCGTCCAAGGGCGTGCCGGTGACAGCCCGGACGCGGCCTTGGGAAGAGGCGGCCAAGAAGCAGGGCCAGCGCAACGGCGACAACTGGCGGCTGGTCGCACTGCCGGGCAAGGCCCGGGGGCGGCTGCTGCTGATCAACAAGAACCACTGGATGACGTTCGTCCAGCGCCGCCTGGCGACGGCGCAAGGGGATTCCGGCTGCCTGTCGCTGTGGGGCCGCAAGCGGGCCGATGGCCAGCCGGCGAGCATCGACCTGCACCGCATGCTGGCCGAGCACGCCACCAGCGCCAAGCGGGTGCAAACTAGCGGCCACGGCCGCACGCTGGACGAATGGACCGACCTGCCCGGCCACGACGTCCACTGGCTCGACTGCCTGGTGGGCTGCTCGGTGGTCGCGTCGATGGCCGGCTGCCAGGCGATTTCTAAAGCGCTCAGCGCCACCGTGGCCAAGTCGTCGGTCGGAGCGGAAGGGCCCAAGGCGGCGACGCCGGCGAAGGCGAGCCAGTTCAACAGCCGGCAATCGGTGACTTACATTTAGTGGCCAGTGGCCAGTGGCCAGTGGTCAGAACGAAGCGAGAAGGCGAAAGGTGACGCAGACGATGACGACTGCGACGAGCCAGACCAGAACGCCGCCGATGAGTTGGCCGGGGGCGCTCAGCCAGACATCGACGAGCAGGTTCATCGCGCGGTCGAGGCGGGGCGGTCGCATGGGGCGATTCTCGCAAAGGGGCAGACGATGAGCAAGCCCGTTCCGCCCGAGGCCTGGCAGCCGGTGACCGACCTGGAGCGGATGGCGGTCAATTGCCTGGCCCGCTGCACGTTCCTGCCGGGCACGTGGAACAAGCGGTTCGCCCGCGACATCGCCCAGCAGGTCGCCTACACGAACAAGATCACCGTGCGGCAGCGGGACACGCTGTGGAAGTTGTGCCGGATGTATCGCCGGCAGATACACATCGGCCTGGTGACCGCCGAGGCCCAGCGCCGCCACGCGGCTCGGACAAATGCCACGCCGCAGTTGCCGATCGACATCCCGACGCGTGAACCGCCGCCGCTGGCCGGCGGCGAGCCGGAGCGGGCGAGCCAGGAAAAGCTGTTCTGACCAGGAGTGACGCATGGACTTTCGAGGCATCGCAATTGACGGGCCGCTGGCGGGTGAGGTGCTGACCAGCGACAAGTTGTATTACTTCGACGTGGACCGCACCGGCGGGGAGCTGCGGAAGATCGAATATCGGTTGATCAACCTGTTTTACGACTGGCTGTTCATTACCGTCTGGACGGTCGACGACGGGCCTGAGCACATCACGATACCCGATTGGTTCGAGCGATGGGCCTTGTCGGCCCTGGCGTCGGCCAAACGATATGCAAACCCCAAGGAGGAATCGCATGGCAGGGAAGCGCACCAAGGCGAAGCGAACGGCCGGCCGGCCGACCAACAGCATCACGGTCCAGGCTGACCCGATACACGCGGTCAAGCCGTGCTGCCGCGTCTGCGGCAGCAGCCGGCTGAAGCGCAGCCGCGTCGTCGCTGACCGGGAACACTACGCCCGGCAGGCCGGCGGCGCGGCGACGCATCGCCGCCGCTGGCAGCGGGCCATGTGCCGGGACTGCGGCCAGTGGCAGGTGATCGTGGAGGATTACAACGTGGCGCCCGAGCCCGAACCGGGCCTGGGGGGCAAGGAAAAAAGAAATCACGATTCGTGATTAAATCCATTTTCGCTTCTTGCATCGGGCCTCGGCCCGTGGCATTGATAGAGGCATTGATGTAAGGGCCGCCCGGAGATTACCGGCAACGGCGACAACTAAATAGTGCCCAAAGACTCGCCCGGCCAGGCGAGTCTTTGGGCCACAAACCAAGGAGCCGACCATGGCAGTGTTGAACGCGGGCGAGATCGAAAAACTCAACCGGTCCTATCCCGGCTTTTCCGCCATCAAACTCGGCGAGCGGCTGAGCCTGCTCGACACCGACGGCTCCTTCACCGGCGCGCTGAGCGACCTGACCGCCGACGAGCTGGCCGCCGTGCAGGGGGCGGCCGCGGCGTCCGCCGCAAACGTCTTCGCGACGATGGCCGACGTCGTCGCCGGCGGGGCGTTGGCCAGCGGCAAGCTCATCGTCGGCGACGCCAACGGCGACCCCCAGCCGGTCACCATGTCGGGCGACGGCACGCTGAGCAACGTCGGCGTGTTCGCCATCGCCGCCGACAGCATCATCAACGCCGACATCAAGACCACCGCGGCCATCGCGGTCAGCAAGTTGGAGGCCCTCGGCACCGGCCAATTCATCGCCGGCAACGGCGGGGTCCCCACCGTCCGCACGATGGGTGGCGACGCGACGCTGGACGCCAACGGCAACCTGATCATTGCCGCCCTGGCCGTCGAGAACTCGATGATCGCCACCGGGCTGGACCCGGCGAAGCTGACCCTCGCCAGCGGCAGCCTCATCGTCGGCAACGGGGCTAACGCCGGGGCCGCCGTCGCCATGAGCGGCGACGGCACGCTGAGCAATGCTGGCGTGTTTGCCATCGCCGGCGGGGTCATCATCAACGCCGATGTCAACGCCGCCGCGGCCATCGCCTGGTCGAAGATGGCCGCCCTGACCGATGGACACCTGTTGGTCGGCTCGGCGGGCAACGTCGCCGTCGACGTGGTTGTCTCCGGCCACGTTTCGCTGGCCAACACCGGGGCGTTCACGCTGAAGGTCCACGAAATCACCGCCGCCGCCGCGGTCCCCAACGTGGCCGACCTGGTTGCCATCGCCGACGAATCGGCAGTCGGCGACACGACGCTGGCCTTCACCGTCGCCGAACTGCTCACCGCCGCCGGCGATGTCACCGACATCGGCGCGGCCGTGGCCGCCGATGACCGGCTGCTGCTGACCGACGAATCGGTCGCCGGCGACCCGGCCCGGAGCCTGACGGTGCAGGTGCTGCTCGACGCGATGAACGTCCTGGGCGACGTTGCGCCGGTCATCACCGCCGCCGCGACGGACAAAATGCCGATCGTGGACGCGACCGATGGCACCGCCAAGACGATCACCCTGCTGGAACTGCTCACCGCCGCCGCCGGCGACGGGCTCGACCAGAACGCCGTAGACGGCACGCTGGCCGTCGGCGTCCACAACCTCGCCACGACCGTTGCCGCCCCGAGCATCACCGCCGCCGCGCCGGACTATGTGGCCATCTCCGACGAGAGCGAGGCCGGCGACCCGACCGGGAAGGCGTCGCTGTTCGCCGTGCTGACCGCCGCCGCCGGCTCGTGCCTGGCCCAGGACGCCGCGACCGGGGCCCTTGGCCTGGCCGACGCGGTCGCCAACCGCAACCCGTATCTGGCGGTCTCCAGCGCCGACAACGCCGATGGCACGGCGACGATCACCATCCAGGCCAAGGACGCCGGCGGAACGAACCTGGCGGCCAACGTCCTGTTCCGGTTCTGGACCGGCACGGCCAACGATCTGGGCGAGGACGCGATGACCGACCTGGGCGTCGCCACCGGCACGCTGGTGCGCGAGACGGTCGCCAACACCGAACTTCTGGCCGTCACCGAGGCGGTCGGCGGCACGGCCACGATCACGGTCACCCATGCGGCCGGCACGGTCTACGGCTGGGCCGAGGTCGGCGGCCTGGTGTTCCCGGTCGCCATCGTGATCACCGGCCCGTAAGGGAGCCTATCGCGGGGTAGCGCAACTGGTAGCGCGGCGGGTTCATTGCCCGTAGGTTGTCGGTTCAAATCCGACCCCCGCTAATGAGGAATAAGGGCAGCCCATGGCCATCACGCAAGCACAACTCGAAGCCGCAATCGCCGCCGACCCGCTGGCGGCGGAAATCATCGTGGGCACGGGCAGCGACGAAGAGACGATGGCCATGGACGAAGCGGTTCACCTGGCCGAGGCGTTCTCCGTCGCCGCCACCCTGTTCAAGGTCCGCGCCGCCATCAACGCCAACCCGCTGGCTGATTTCGTCGTGGTCGATGGCACGCAGGTTCGAATGCCGATGCCCGACGCGAAAGAACGCGAACAGCGACTGGCCGGGCGACTGGCCCGGTTGCAGGGCCGGCGTCGTTTGTTCTCCAGCCTGAACCTCGGTGATCCGAATGGCTAAGCGTCCAGCCATCACGAGCCACCATAGTGCCGCGGCCACGGTCGGCCGTGTTCCGGCCCGCGCGACCGGCAGCGTGCAGCCCGGTCGGCAGCCGACCGGGGGACGGGCCAGCCATTCACTTCCCACCAACGAATACGACGCCACCCGCGACCAGAAGCGGCGGAGGGCGCCGCCCAGCTCCACCAAGAGCGAAGATCAGATGCTGCTGCCCGGCGCTCGCCGGCGGCTGGTGTCGAGCGCCCGCGACCTGCGGCGAAACTTCACCGTCGCCGCGTGGGCGATCCGCAAGCACCTGGATTTCATTGCCAACTTCACATTCCAGGCCCGCACGAGGAACCCGGCCTTCAACCGGGCTCTCGAATTGCAGATGAACGAGTGGGCGTTGCCTCAGAACTTCGACGCCGCCGGCCTGCACAGCCGGCAGCGGTTCCTGAGGATCCTCGAAGGCTGCGCCGTCGTCGATGGCGACGTGGGGGCGATCCCACAGGCCACGGGCCGGTTGCAAGCCGTCGAGGGCGACCGCGTTCGCACACCCGAGGGCGAAGCCGAGGGCACAGCGGACGCCGCCGGCAACCAGATCGTCCACGGCGTGCGGATCAACTCGCTCGGCCGGCCGACCGGCTACCTGGTGTGCAAGCGGACGGCGGGGAACGGCTTCGTGCTCGATAAGGAGGTCCCCGCCCCATACTTTTTCAACCACGGGTATTACGACCGCTTCGACCAGGTGCGGGGCATCACGCCGATGTCCACCAGCATCAACGAGTTTCAGGACCTGTATGAAGCCCGGGTCTACGCCTTGATGAAGGCGAAGGTCTCGCAGTTGTTCGGCATCAAGTTCAAGCGGGCCGAGGGCGACCCGCTGGGCGGCAGCCTCACCAGCGACACGACTACGCGCAGCACGGATTACTCGGCGATCTGGCGGCAGGCAGTCGAGGCGGCCGGCGTCCCGGTGCTCGACATGGACCCGGGCGACGACGCCGAGTTCATGGCCAACGCCACGCCGTCGAACGAGTTTCAGACGTTCGACGACAAGATCATCCATTCGGCCATCAAGTCCCTCGACCTGCCGTTCAGTTTCTACGACGAATCGTTCACCAACTTCTTCGGCAGCAAGGCGGCGCTCCAGGGCTACCTCTACGCCGCCGACATCAAGCGGGCAAACCTGGCCGGCTGGCTGGACCGCTACACGCGGTGGCGCACGGGGCTCGCCGTGGCGACGGACGAGTTGGTGCTGCCGGGGGCCATGCAGTGGGCCGACCTCGATTGGGAGTGGGTTCCCACCGGCCTGCCGTGGTGGAGGCCTCTGGAAGAGGTCAAGAGTTCGCAACTGGCCATCGCCATCGGCATGTCCTCCACGCCCGACGAGTGCAAGGGCCGCGGCGAGGACGCCTACGAGATCGTGGACCGCCAGGCGAAGTATGAGATTTATAAAGCGGGCAAGGTCAAGGAAGTAACCGACGCCGGCGGCACGTGGCCCACCGGCCCGAACGTCGGGCCGGCCAGCGCCGATGAGCCGACCAGCACCGAGAAACAACTCGACGGCGAAGACGGCCAGTCGGGCTCAGGGAAAAAGACGAAGGGCGGAAGCAAATGAGCAACGCCACGCATCCAGGCCATGGGAATCAAGCAGTGTCCCGCCGCTTCTCCGTGGTGGTCAACGAGGCCAACGCGGACGAGGCCGAGGTTTACCTTTACGACCTCATCGGCGACTACTGGGGCGAGGGCGTTTCCGCCAAGCAGTTCGTCAAGACGGTCGAGGAGGTCGCGGCCAAGGCCAAGCGTCTGATCGTCAACATCAACTCGCCGGGTGGCAGCGCCTTCGACGGCGACGCCATCTACAACTTCCTCGTTCGACACCCGGCCAACGTGACGATGAACATCGACGGCCTGGCGGCCAGCGCCGCCGCGACGATCTGTATGGCGGGCGACCAGATCAACATCGCCGAGAACGGGCTGATGATGATCCACAATTCCGCCGGCATCGTCCTGGGCGGCGCCGCCGACATGGCGAAGGAATCGGAGATCCTCACCAAGCTCGATGCCACGATCTGCGCGACCTACGCGGCGCGATCGGGCAAGGGCAAGGATGAGATCAAGGCCCTGATGGACGCCGAGACGTGGTTCTCTGCCGAGGAGGCGGTGGCCGCCGGGCTCGCGTCGGCTGTCACGCCGGCGAAGAAGGCGGCGGCGCTGGCCGGCCTGTCCAATCGGGCCGTCGATGCGCTGCAAGTCAAGCACAAGAACAAACTGGCCGCACTCATCGCGAACGCGGCAGCCACCAACCCGCAAGATGCGAAAGGGAACGTCATGACCGCAGAGGAACAGGCCAAGCAGAAGGCCGAGAACGAAGTAAAGGAAAAGGCCAAGGCCGAGGCGGAAGCCAAGGTCAAGGCCGAGAACGAAGCCAAGGCGAAGGCTGAGGCGGAAGCCAAGGCCAAGGCCGACGCCGCCGCGAACGCCGCCCCGGGCAAGCGGTTCCTGGACGCCTTCGGCGACCAGGGCGGCGTGTGGTTCGCCCAGGGCGTCAGCTTCGAGGACGCCCAGATGAAGTTCGTCGAGTCGCTCAAGGCGACGAACAAGGCCCAGGCCGACACCATCGCCGACCTGACCAAGAAGCTTGCCGCCGCGACCGGCGCGCTGGGCGGGCCGGGCGTCACGGCCGACCCGAGCGACAAGGCGGGGACGCCCGAAGAGCAGGCCGACGCCGCGAAGATGGCGGCGCTGCTGACGGTCTACAACGGCGACAAGGCCGCCGCCAAGAAGGCGTTCGACGCCTGGGTGGCCGGCGGTCGACGCGGAGTGAAGAAGCCCGCGAAGTAAACGTGCTGAATGCCGGGTGGCCGGGATGCTGGCCACCCGCCCGGCGGCTCGCCGAGCGGCGAGCCCCCGGGCGGACCTGGACTTGATGAAAACCATGCCTGCCGAGGAAAGCAGGCGACACAGCCAAACCAAAGGAGAACGACATGGCTGCCAGACTGACTTCCGCGCAGGTGATCGCGACCCACACCGCCGACGAGATGATCGGCATCATCAACGAGATCGCCGGGATGATCCCGGAACTCTCGCTGCTGGTGGCCTCGCCCGTGCCGGAGATCAGCTACAAGACGCTGGTCTGCACCGGCCTGCCCACCGCCGGCTTCCGGGCCATCAACGTCGGCCGCGACCGGAGCGAGGGCGTCTACGTGCTCCGCGACGTAGATTGCAAATATCTCGACGGCTCCTGGGACATCGACAACGCCGCGGTCAAGGGCATCAAGGGCAACAAGTTCGTGCCGCAACTCCAGCGCGACCACTTGCTGGCCGCGATGAAGGCCTGGCAGCGGCAGATCTACGACGGCGTCGGGGCCGACGCCGGCGGGTTCCCGGGCCTCGCCAGCCTGTTCCCCTACAGCGACAGCGATGGCGTGGTCGACGCCGGCGGGTCGAGCGCCGGAACCGGCTCGTCGATCTACCTGGTCAAGACGGGCGAGCAGGAAGTCTGCGTGCCGTGGGGCCACGACGGGGAGATCACGGTCGGCGAGCTGAAGACCGACGTGCAACTCTACGACGGCGACAGCAAGCCGTTCATGGGCCAGACGCAGGCCATCGAGGGCTACGCCGGCCTGCAGCTTACCAACCACAAAGCGGTGATGCGGATCGGCAACCTGACCGCCGAGGACGGCCACACCGCGACCGACAGCCTGATCAGCGGCGCGGTGATCGACTTCGCCGCCCGCTACGGCGTCATGCCCGACCTGATTGCGATGAGCTACCGTTCGCTCAAGCAACTCCAGGACAGCAAGACGGCCGTGAACGCGACCGGCGCCGAGGCCCCGATCCCGGAGAGCGTGCAGAAGGTCCGGGTGGTTCCGACGCTGGGCATCACGAACACCGAGACGATTCTGACCGCGACCCCGAGCGGGTCGGAATGAAAGTGGCCAGTGGCCAGTGGCCAGTGGTCAGTGAATGACCCTGGCCGCTGGCCGCCGGTTTCCTTTCTGGTGTTACTGACCACTGACCACTGACAACTGGCCACTATCCAATGAACGTCGTAGTCACCTACATTGCGGACGAGGCTGAGGGCAACGAACTGCGGCATTGCCTGCGAGCTATCTGCCGCAACCTGGCTGCCCTGTCGCCACTGACCGTCTACCTGGTGGGCGACGCCCCTATATGGTTCTGGCCCGGCGTGTCAGCTTCCCCGATTCAGGGCGTCCACGTCCCGTGTCCGCGGCTTCCAGCCAGCCTCGGGCAGGGCAGGCCATACCTGGACTCGGCCCATAAGCTGGCCGTGGCGGCGGCGTTGATCGGAACCGGGGATTTCGTCTGGATCATGGACGATATCTTCCTGATGCGCCCCGTCGATTGGGCCTGGCTGGCCGCCCCGCGGGCGCTGCCCGTTCACGAGGTGCTGCCGACCACAGAACACAAGCGGGTGAAGTTGGCGACGTTCGAATTGCTCCGCAAGGCCGGCAAGCCGACAACCGGCACGGTGCGCGATTACGCCACGCACATGCCCGCGGCCTATGACGCGCAGCGGCTGCTGGCCCTGGTCGACGCCGCCGGGTGGACGAAGGCCCCGCTGTCCACCGACACGCTGTATCGAAACTGGTATGCCGCCGTGGCGCCGGCCACGATCGGGCGCGCGGAGCAACTGCGCATCGTTGACGCCGCCAGTGCCGAGCGGTTGCCCGGTCTGGTCGAACGGTTCAATCCGGGCAGCATCAACGTCCGGGCCAAATGCTGGCAGTTCATCGAGCCGCTGATGCAGCGGATGTTCCCCGACCCGTGCCCGTTGGAGTATGACCAGCCGTGACGAGCATCTTCCATGACATGGTTGCGAGCGCGGCGGGCCTGATCGCCGACGTGGCCGGCGTCGCGGTCGAATACAGCCGCGGGGCAGGCGGCGACGCGGAATCGGCGCAGATCTCCGGCGCGGTCCATTCGGAACGCGGCTACGACTCGGCCGACGCCTCCGGGGCGACGATCACGTTCCAGTCGGATGACTGGCTGATCCTCGCTGCCCGCCTGGAGTTCGACGGCACGGCGACCGTGCCGCAGGCCGGCGACCAGATCAGGCAGACGATCGGCAGCGACGTGATCGTCTACGAAGTCATGAACGTGCCGAACGGAAACTGCTACGCCGAGGTGGGGCAGTGCCGTTATCGGATTCACACGAAGCGGCTGGGCATAGCGGCCGTGGAGGGGAGCGAATGAGCATGGAGGCGTGGGTGACACTTGGCGTGGGTGTTGTCGTCGTGCCGTCAGTCGCCTGGCTGATCAAGGCGGTGCTGGACCTCCGCGAACGGATGATCGGCGTCGAGGCGTGGATCAAGCTGAAGGAGTCGGAGTGCCAGCGGCACCAGAGTTGGGGCGGCACGATGCAGGCCGACATCAAGCGGATCGACAAAAATATCTCCCGCCTGTGCCAGAAGGCCGGGGTCCAAGAAACGGAGTGAGCCATGGGCTGGAATCAGCAGACCATTGACAACCTGGCGGCGGCGGCGACGGCCGCCGGCCTGTCGCTGGCCGACATGCCCGCCGACTGGAACGGACAGGTGGTCTGGCTGCTGGAGGTGCTGGCGGTCAACGGCGGCCTGTCACTGGACGGCGAGCCGGCCGACTGGAACGGCAAGATGACATTCCTGACCGGCCTGCTGGCCAGCGTCGAATGGAACGGCATCCCGGCCGGCGACATCGTCGCCGCGGCGAATGTGGTCACCGGCAACAAACGGTATGAGCCGGACGGCGCTGCTGGAACCTATCCGGCCACGGCGACCAGCAAGGCCGAGCAACGTGCTGCGGACGTGGTGATATTGTCCAATGCTGCGGCGAATGTTGAAAAAGATGCAGTAATACTACCGGGGGCCACGCCAGGCACGCTGGTCGCCAGCGGGGCGGAGACGATCACGGAAGGTGGGGCAAGCAATAGTTACGCGTTCACCCTCGTTAGTCTCGCGACGGACATAGAACTTTCTATGCCTAGCGACACGCCGTCTGCATCATGTGATTTTGTCGGCTGCTCCAACATGCGGACACTGGTGCTGACGGCTTCCACGATAAGCGTCCCTTATACTGCACTTACTAGTTTGACGGTCGCGGGATGCCCGATGACGCAGGTTGGACTGGATTCTCTGGTAGACCAGTTGGCGACGCTCCTTGTTGCCGGGGCGACGATTACGCTGACCGTCGCGGGTGCGTTGTTTCCAACTCTATCAGCAAACCTGACGGCGTTGCAGGCCACGAACACTGTGGTCCTGAACTAGGAGGCTGCGATGGAATTGAGCCGATTCACGGGTCCGGGATTCTGCCTGATATACAACGAAGGCAAGCGGCGCGCACTGATCGAGGTCAACGCGGGCGAACACCTGACCACACCATTTTCCTTGGTGACAGGCGAGACGGCCGAGGACTGCGAGAAGCAAGCCGATGAACTCGGACTGTCGGCGTTGCCAACCGCTGCGGAAATGACCGTTGCTTGGTTGACGGCTCGGCGTGACGCCATCGACGCCGAGTTGGCCAAGCCGGAACTAGCGGGACTTGTCGGGCGCGACTCGGTGAAGCCCAGGTGAAGCGACTGTGCGCGAACGAGTAAATGAAACCGTTGGATAAGGAGATGACGCGATGGGACGGACGAAGAAGTGGCTAGTGGTCAGTGGTCAGTGGTCAGTGGGTATCGTGCTCGTGCTGCTGGCGGCAGTGCTGGTTGGCTGTGCCCCGACCGTCCGCGTGCAGCCGGCGACCACCGAGCTTCACGGCCCGGACACCATCGAAATAATCATCCTGCCCGACGAACCGGCCGAGCCGCGAATGGGCGACTTCTCCGAGGTCACCATGTCGTTCGACGGGGCGACCCCCGAGCAGGCCGACTTTCCGCAGACTCCCCCGACCGTCATCGGGGCGGCGCCCGTCGTCGACCAGGAACCGACCGCCCCGCAACTGGTGGAACTGAAGCCGGTCAAGCGCGAGGGCGACTTCGACACCTACTTCATCGGAGGCCGCGAATACAAAGTGCCGGCCGGCAAGCGGGTGCAGATGAACATCCGCACCGGGGCCTGGGGCACAAGCTCCAGCGCGGGCCTGGCGACCAACGCCGGCGACGCGAGCAAGACCGTGCTGGCATGGGACACCAAGCCGCCCACGGTCAACCTCGACAAGATCGGCCGCTCCAGCGGCGGGGCGTCCAGCTTCGACGGCAAGTGGATCGTCGAGCACAAGATTCTGATCTTCTACTTCGCCGCGATCGGCGTGCTGGTCATCGCCGGCGTCCTGGCTTACTTCCTGAAGAGTTGGAAGATCGCCATCGGCGGATTCGTGTTGGCGGTGGGTCTCGTCACGCTCGGCTACCTGGTGAACGAGGCCGGCTGGCTGCTGATTATCTTCGCCGTGCTGGCCGTCGCCGGCGTCGGCGTGTGGTTCTACCTCAGTTATCGCCAAGGCAAGACGCAACTCACGGTCGAAAAGGTCGTCGCCGCAATCGAGAAGATCAAGCCGGTGGAGGTCACCAAGACGGCCACCGCGGCGGCGGCCGGCGAGGTAATCACGCTGGTCAAACAAGTGGATGTGGCCGCCATCGTCCGCAAGGCAATCGCCGACGAGGCGGGCGAGGTGAACATCGGCACGGTGCGCAACGTGGTCCGCAAGGCGAAGGCCGCGACGGGGCTGACGGCGAAGTAAGAAGAAGTGGCCAGTGGCTAGTGGTCAGTGGCCAGTGAAGAAGGACGTTCGTCATGAGCAACGGAGACGCGGCACAATCTGCGGACGGCCTGCCCGACGCCGCCCGGCGGCAGCGGGTGATCTACATCCGCCCCGAGGGCGAGCTGCTGATGCAGGCCGAGGTCGCGTTCAAGGGCATCCGCCGCGACGCCCTGGGCGGCCGCTTCGAGGTCCAATCCCTTCGCGACGCCCGAGGCGTGATTGACGAACTGCTCCGGCTGGCCGAGCAAACGGAGGTTGCGTGATGGCTGTTGCCGACCCAAACCTGGTCGCCCTGGCCGACGCGATGGTCGAGGTAATCGCCGGCATCGACCCGGCCCACCCGTTCACCGCCGCCCGGCGGTTCGCCCCGGTCGCGGACCTGGCGACGCTGGTGCTCAACGCCGCGGCGTTCGTGGCCGTCATCCCGGCCGACGATACTGAGTCCCGCGTCGGCGGCGGGGCGTCGGGCCTGTTCCAGGGCGATTACGAGGTGGACGTGGTGATCTACGCCCGGGTCGGCGCGGGCGACGCGGCGGAAGCCGCATGTGGAAACCTGATGAAGCTTCGCCAGCAGATCCGCGACGCCTTTAAATCCGTCGCCGTCACGGTCGAGGGGCAACGCACGACGCGGGCGATCCTGACCGGCGTGGACGGCAGCCCGGCTTTCAACGTCGCCCGGCTGGTCAACGAGCACTGTTTCGTCAGCCCGCAAACCCTTCAGTTCCGGCTGACGGTGTGACCGATTGGAGACGGCGGCCAGGCCGCCGGCAACGCGAAAGGGAAAAGTCATGGGACGGCATCAACAGACCATCACGCTCGGCGGGATACAGATCATCGGCACGCAGGTCTCCTCGGCCATGGAGGGCGACATCGGCATTCCGGTGACGCTGGCCGCGGCGAAGGAGGGCGCCCTCACCACGCGAACCAGCGACAGCGTCGGCACTCTGACCATGGACGCCGACCATGGCATCATCCAGGCGGACCTGATCGACATCTACTGGACCGGCGGCGTTCGCTACGGCGTCGTCGTCGGCGTGGTGAACGTGAACAGCGTGCCCATCACCGGCGGGGCGGGCGACGTGCTGCCGGCGGACGAGACGGATATCACCGCCTGCGTGCAGACCGAAGTGGCCCTGGTCGTCACCGGCGACGATATCGGCATGCTGGCCGTGGGGTCCAACCGCCGCTGCCACGCCGATTTCCAGGCGTCCAACGATGACTCGCTGCTGGCCGTCGAGATCGTGGCCAACGGCGTCCAGGCCTGGACCGACGGCGTGAGCATCGGCGTGAACCCGCTGGCCGGCGACTCGCTGCATCACGTGGCGGTGTCCAACGGCGACTCGGCCGGTTCGGCCAGCCTGAAGATCGGCGTGAACTACGACGCGGTGGCGTGAACGATGGCGCAGGCCCGCACATACTCCGGGACGACGACTCTGGCCGTGACGGTGGTTTCCACCGCCGCCGTCGAGGCCGCGCTCGACGGCCTGGGCAAGGCCGTGGCCCGCAAGCTAGGGCGGGCCGCATTGCGGGCCGGGGCGACGCCGATCGCGGCGGCCGTGCGGGCACGAATCTCTCGCGTGACGGGCAACCTGGCGGCGGGATTGCGGGTGCGGATCGGCACGGCCGATCGCCCGGGCCGACTGTCGGTGCTGATCCAGTCGCGGACCACGCGGGAGGCCTTTGCGGGCCGGCTGGAGAAAGCGGGGCGGCGAGCCCGGGCGGCGGACGTGCGGAGCAAGGGGGCAGACCGCGACCGCTACAACGTGTATTACGGGGCCGCGGTGGAACGCGGCCACGCCGGGCCGTGGGGCAAGGGAGCGCGAACGCCGGCCCACCCGTTCATGGGGCCAGGCTTCGATTCGACGGTGGAGCAAGCGGCGAACACGACCGAGACTGTGCTGGTCGATCTGGTCGCCGATTATTGGAGCAGCGGACGATCCTATTGATTGGAGATTGCCATGGGACAACTGGGCTTCGGAATCAGCGTCACGGTCGGCAGCGGCGGCGGGGCCGTCGCACTGGACGAAATTATCAGCGTCAGCCCGCCGCCCGCGTCGCGGGCCGCGGTGACCTACACCCCGATCAGCGGGGCGGCCGCCGGCGGCGAGGTCGTGCTCAGCGGCAAAAAGGAGGCCCGCGATATGACCGTCAAGTGCGCCTACGCCGCCGCCCAGCACGCGGCCCTGCTGGCCCTGGTCGGCGTCAAGGGCACGTGGGCCATCGGCTATCCGGTCGCGGGCAGCGACGGCGGCGACGACGGCCTGTTGACCAAGGTGCAGGTCGACGAGGTGAGCGACTCCGGCATCATGACCAGCACGTTGTCGTTCAAAATGGACGGCGTGTAAATGAATCGCGTCACCGTGGGGCGGCCTGCGTCGGGGCCGTGTCCGTCCCCGCGGTGGCCGTCAAGAAGAAGTGGCCAGTGGCTAGTGGCTAGAGTAAAGCCACGGACTCTCGATCCGAAACTAGCCACTAGCCACTGACCACCAGCCACTAATGAAGGACTGACGCGATGGCGATGAACAAGCAGACGTTCCTGGCAACGCGGCGGCCGCTGACGCGGTCCGAGCCGATCCAGCTTCCCGGCCGCGACGAACCGATTTACGTGCGGGAGTTGAACGGCCTCGAGGCGGCGACTTTGGAGAACCGCCGCTACCCAGTGGCCCGCGACGGCACGAAGCGGCTGGACATCGGCAACGAGAACATCAACTGGGTGCTGGCCTGCCTGTGCGACGACGCGGGCGTGCTGCTGCTCGAGGAGGCCGACCGCCCGGCCGTGGGTGTGCTGCCTGACCCGGACCTTGCCCGCATCGCCGCGGAGGCCCAGCGGATCAACCTGCCCAGCCGCGACCCGGTTATGGACGCCGCAAAAAACTGATGCTCCAGCCAGACCGGCTGTTTTGGTTCTGGCTGGCGGATCGATGGCAAGTGCGGGATCCGGACGAACTGGCGGCGTCCATGCCGCTGAGCATGGTGCAGGAGTGGCGAGGGGCGTTTGCGGCGATGGGCCTGGGGCCGGAGGTTGACGACATCCGGCACGCCGAACTGTGCCACGCGGCCAGCGGCGGGAAGGCCGGGGCCGACCTGTTCCGCCACCAGCCGCGTGAGATTCGCCCGCGCCCGCGGCCAATGACGCAAGCGGAGATCAATGCCGCGATGCGTGGGCAGTAGCACGGGCAGTAGCACGGGCATCATGCCCGTGATTACCGAGGGACTCGCATGGGCGGCACGCAACGAAGCCTGACCATCGCGACGCGGCTGGACACCGGCGGCATCGAGACCGGCGCCCGCCAGGGCGTGGCTACCATTCGGGCCATGGCCGACCAGGTGAAGGGCATCAATGCCCAGATCGAGCGGGATTTTAAAAGCTACGCCGCCCCGCAAGACCGGTTCGCACTGGCGAGCAACGAGCGGAGGCTCGGCCAGAGCCTGTATGGCCGGGGCGGCGTCGGCCCGGAATCCAAGCTCCAGTTGCAGGAGAAAGCACTGCTCCGCGAGCGGCTCGAGGGCATGAACGCCGCCGGCGAGGCCGAGTATGCCGACCGCCAGCAGCGGGCCGGCCAGCTCCGCAACGAGCACCGCGAGCGGCTGAGCTATGAGGACCGATACTACAACGCGACCCACGGCTTCCGCGACATCGAGACGCGGCGGCTGAATCAGGAATATCAGACCAAGCGTCTGATGCACGCCGGAAACAACCGGATGCTGCTGACCCTGGATAAAGCCTACGCCGCCGAGTCGGCACAGCTCATGGCCGGCGATGGCCCGATGGGGGCCAAGTCCGGAAAGAAAGTCTTGAAATTTGCCGCCGCCCACATGGTCGGGGAGATCAATCCGGCGATGGGCCAGATGGCCGGCTACGCCGCCATGGGCGGCATGGCCACGGGGACGGCGGCCGGGGCGCTCGCTTTCGGCGGCATCGCCGCCGGGGCGTTGATCGGCATCACGGCGGTGAAGAGCTACATCGAACGGCTGGATGAGTTGAAGAACAAGAATATCGAGATGTCTCGCTTCGGTCGGCAATTTCACGATGCGATGACGCCGAAAGCGGAAACCACGGCCGCCGGTGAACGCGCACGCAATGCGATGGATTTGGAGCGCAACACGTTGGAGAAGTTGAAAGATGAGGCGATGGAATTCGAGACGGTCAAGTATAAGCTCGAACACAAGTCGCTGACCGGCGAATGGCTCCCGGATGCCAGGGCCGCCATCGCCCTGAACGAGTCGCGGCAGGCCCAGGCCACAGCCAGCATCGACGCCCTGAGCAAGCAACAGGCGACGGAAGACGAAAAAGCCATCTTCCGGCAAGTCCACCAGATGAGCCGGGCCGCGGAGCGGGCCGGGCTGGGCCTGTTGACGCCCGAGGTCCGGGCTCGCAAAGAAATGGAGCTTCGCCACGGCGACGAGACCGAGGCCCTGGCCCGGCAGAAGCAGGAATACAAACTCGCCACCGGCAAGGACCTGGACCCTCGGTTCCGGGCCGAACTGGAACGCAAGCAGAAGAACGAGAAGCTGGTTGCCGAAAAGGCGATCAGCGACACGCAGTTGAACGGCCTGCAAAAATACAAGCAGGCCGCTAAGGACCTCGACAACATGGTCGGCGAGGGGAAGCTCGACAAGAAGACCGCCGACATTCAAAAGGCCCAGATCGCCGGGCGGATGCTGGGTAACACCGAAAACGGAATCGGCCAGTCGATCGATCTGGGCAACCGCTGGACGGAGATTCAGTCGGCGCTCTTAAAACCGTCCGACGAGCCGAAGCTGAGCGGCAAGGACCTGGCCGAGACTCGCAACATTCTGGACGATTTTCGCAAGCGGGGCATACCGATCCGCCCCGCCCCTGGAGGGTAGACCGTGGCCGCCGAGTCCCTGGAATGCCTGAGCTACAACGGGATCACATCCCGCACCGGCAACTCGCAGTCCACCGGCGTGTGGATTTGCGACGCCGCCGACGTGGCCGAGGCGAAGATCGCTTTCTTCGCCAACGGCGACGGCTACGACGGCACGCTGACGGTCATCGAGGTCGAGCCCGCCCTATATAAAAACGACCCGCTGTGCGGCAAGGTGCAACTGACGGTCAAGGCCATCCCGACCTGGAAGGTTGCGAACCTGCTGCCCAACCAGCCGTTCCGGCTGTCGGTGGAGGACGCCGACGAGGCCATCACCAAAGAAGGCAGCTTCCACTGGAAGACGGGTGGACTGTCCGCCCCGGTGGAAATCAAGCCGTATATGCGAATCGCCGTCGAGCGGATCGTCCTCACCGGCTGCATCTCGGCGTTCACGATCGACACCTACAAGAATCTCGTCGGGCGGATAAACTCGGATGAATGGCAGGGCGCCGAGATCGAGACGCTCCAGTTCCGCCCCTACCAGGTGCAGCAGCGTCAGGACGAGTCGGGAGTCATCGTCTACGACGTGCGGCTGAACCTGATCTGGCGGGAGGTGAGTTGGAATAAGTATTGGGACCCGATCAACAACCGTTGGGACGAACTCCGGGAAGACGGCACGAATCTTCCGGTGTATACGCCGACCGCTTTTGCCTCGCAAATGCCGGAGATCGCGTCATGATCCAACTTCTCGACACGTCCGGCGAGTTCGACATTTTTAAAGTGGTGCGGCATCTCAATGCCGCGATGCAGGAGCAGCAACGGCTGGCCATCGAGGTCGTCAAATTCCCAATGCAGCGGGTCGGGCGAACGATTCTGTATCAGGGGACCGTCCCGCGGCTGCCGGAGGGCCTGACGAGTTGGGACGCCGTGGCCGTCTACCTGGCCGTCTGCGTGGACGGGACCACGCTGCCGATGCCCGACGCGAACCACACCGCCGCCATTTCCGGCGTCGGCCTGGGCTTCCCCTACATCGACTGCATCAACTGCGACGGGACGCCACTGATCCCCGGCCCGACTCGGACCGTCACCGGGGGGTATGTCCCGACCATCGTAGTGCCCGCCGCTAATACGCCCGAGCCGTGGGGGGGCAACGTGGACGGCAGCCCATACGACCTGCTGGCATACTCGGCGGCCGCCGCGTATGCCGGAAACAACCTTGACGTCCGCGTGCGGACCGGGGCCGCGATGACCACCGCGCCGGCAGGTCTGCCGATGTTCTACTCGGCCTCGCCTTATCACCCGCTGGACTGCACGTTGGCAGCGTATCCCTTTGCGGCGGGCGACTACGAGAACGCCAAGGTGACGATCAATTACGTTGGCGGCCACAACCTGGCCAACCAGAAGGTGACGGTCTGCCGCGGAGTCCGCGACAGCGCCGGAGCCGGTGCAGACATGGCGGCATATCCTTATCCGCATTTCGTTGATGTCGTAAACTGGGCCAGCCCGGCGGCCCACGGCTGGATGGAAGATCCTCTTCATCGCTACCCGGTGCAGGTCCATGTTCCAACAGAAGGCGAGACGCCAACCTTGGTCGATGTGGATTCGACCGTGGGGAACAACATCCTCTACATCCCACTGTAATTATGGCTGGCTGGCCACGATGCTCGTGGCTGTCATTTTCAGTTTAAACCCCTGAAGCACTTGGGTCTCTTCGCCCCGACTATCATAGTGCGATCCAAATTGCGGCGATGCCCCGGTCAGCGTTCCGGCGACCTGGCACTTGACGCCCGCCAACGGTTGCCCCAACTGAGAAATCGGCAACTGCGAGTAGTCAACCATAACCGTGACGACAATGCGTTCGATGGTTCCGGATGTTATCGCCACTGCCTTACGTGGCCAAATGTCCCCGAACATCACCGTGGCCGCGAACGTCTTTCCGACAACGGCGTTCAGTGCGGCCTTCTTCCGAACACGTCCGGCCGGGTCGGTCGGCTGAGTGTAAGCATCCTTCGGGATCGCCCGGAGCACTGCCTCGATCGATGAAAAGTCGGGCTTGCTCGTCGGCTGGGTCGCGGCGACCGGCCGCGTCGTCGGGCCGGCCAGGGCCGCTTGCGTCAGAGTCAAACTCGCCAGAACTGCAATCGCGATCCGCATCATGACCGATCCTCCCTGAGTTGGAAATCAGCCCTCCCGTGCCAACGCCTAGGATAGCACCGCAGATCCCGCCTGTCCAGCCCGCCCGGGGGCGGCGACGCCCCTGGCGCAACGGCAGGCCCTGCCCCGGGCATTCTGGACTCCCCACAGATTGCACAGATTTCGCAGATGAATAAAAAGCGGAGTATCATTCCTTCGGGCCGTCGCACCGGCTGCACCGGCTGGCGCGGTTGAAATCGGCGATGCCGGGCGGGTTCCGCGGTAAACAGGCCGGGTTTCATGGTACAGGGTCATCCCCGCCCGAAAAATTCCGTGCGGAATTGTTGACTACCCGGCAATCGTCGGGTATATTATAGGTAGAGTGGAAATCGAATAACGCTCTCCGATCCGGCCGGTCGCCGGGGTATGAAAAGAGGACGACATGACCAACAAGTATCACACCGAGTGCTGCATCTGCAAGGCCGGGCTTGAGGCGGGCAAGGCCGCCGATCTGGTCAAGTATGGTTCCGCGTGGGAGGCGATTTGCCCCGACTGCCTGAAGGCGTCGGGCGCCCGTAGCGGCCGGACGGCGATCTTCGCCTACTTCGCCCAGTGGTCCGACCTGGCCGGCGGCCCGGAAGACGACCGCACCTCCGAGGAAGTCGCCATCGCCGAGCGGCTCGCCACGCACCTGGCCGACCAGGCGATGACCGCGGAGGCCGCCGCGACGATCTGGGCCAACCCCGAGGCCTTCTGGCAGATAGGCCAGACCAACAACAACAGCGGCGGCGACGTGCAGTGCGTCGCCCTGGTGGATGCTGCCGACCAGGTGATTGCGATCTGCGGGAAGGCCACTGGCCGGACCGAGACCGCCGCCTGGCTGGCGGAAGTCAATCGCCGGTTTCCCCAGGCCGTCGCGGCCTGCCTCGTCAACACCGACGACGGCTACCACACGACCCTCTACCGCGACAGCGAGGCCCGGCCGCTGGCCGAGCTGATCGGAGCCTGACCGATGAGCGACCGGAACAATTTCACGCTGGTCGGCCGGGTGGTGACCCACACCACCCGGCCGCGTTTCACCGCGACGTTTTCGCCGCGCGAGGATGGGGGCTTCGACGGCGTCAACGCCTGGCTGGACGGGCCGCCGGTCCCCGAGCCCGGGGAGTCGGCAGCAAAGTTCGCCGGCCGGTTGGCCCGGCTGTCCCGCGAGGCCGGGGATTATTTCGCCGCGCACCTCCGCGACGACTGGATTCAGGCCGCCGTGATCGCCCGGGCGGAGGAAATGAAAATGACCAGCTATGAGATCGCCCGGCGGACCGGCTGGGCGATCAGCGAGGATCACGTCAGGGTCTATCTGACCAAAGACAAGAGCATGGGCAGCCACAAGCTCCAGCATGTCCTGAGCGTGCTGGGGATGAAAATTGGTCGGCGATGAGTAGGCCACCCGTCAGCGGCCGTTGGCCGCGTCGTGGAAGTCGCGGGCGGATTTGTCAATTTGACGTTGGGCTTCCCGCCGGCGATCGGCGCCGCGGTCCACACTCCACAGTGCCAGGGCTCCGAACAGCACGACCGCCGCGACGATGACGGCCACAATGACGGCCGGGCTGACTGCCCGCGACCCTGCCGGCCGGCGCCAGCCGCAGTGCGGGCAGGCCGTGGCCCGGCTGCTCAGCGTCCCCTTGCACTCCGGACAAATCGAAAGGGCCATGTCAGCCTCCGTGTAAATTGCCGCCCCCACCGACCTCCCCCGAAAATGGGAGAGGAGTGCCGGCCCCCGCCGCCCGGGCGATGTTCACGTAACGCATGACGGTGGTCGGGATTCGCCAGCCGCCCCACTCCATGAGCTGCCAGAGGGTCGCTCCCCGCCTGGCACAGTTTACCGCCCACGTCGAGCGGAGCAAGTGCCACTGGTTGCCCGCCCGGGATCCCGGCAACTCGCCGAAGACCGGCAGGCGCAGCCGCCTGGTCGAATCGCGGAGTCGCTTGACCCACCACTGTTGGGTGTGCTCGGGGAACAGGCTGCCCCTCGACCGGTCGCCGCGCACGCGGCGAAGCACCGCCCCCAGCTCCGGGCCGATGATGGGCGAATCCAGCGGCACAATCGAGTAGTCGCCGACCTTGGGCAGTGGCAGCACCAGCGCCGCCGGCTGCACGTGCTCGCAGGCCAGCGCCATGATCGAGCCGAGTCGGGCGCCGCTGAACAGGGCCACGCACACCGCATCGAACATCCAATCGGGCAGGTCCCCCGACAGGGCGTCCAGGGCGGCGATCCGCTGCCAGTCGTCGAGGAATCGCGGCGGTCGTTTCGGCGGGCTCGCCACGTCCACCAGATCCACCGGGTTGCCGTCGATCACGCCCCGGCGGCAGAGGAACCGACAGAACTTGTGGAGTGCGTTCCTGTGGGCCTGCACGGTCCGTAGCGACCTCCCGGCGGCCTGGAGGCTTGCCAGGTAGGCCGTGACGTGCCGGTCGCTTATTTCGTGGCAGCGCTGCACTGCCATGCCCGGAAGGGCGAAGGCCCGGCGGGCGATCAGGCAGTTGTAATCGGCGTGGTCGGCCGAGGCGTTCAGCCCGTTGAACTGGCGGAACTCCGCAAGCCAATGGTCGAGCGACGCATCGCCGGGCCTGGCCAGTGAGACGCCAGGCGAGAGCCGCGCCGCCCACTCGTGCCATAGCCGCTTCTGGCAGCGGAGGGCGATGTCGCGGTTTCGCGTCGCCCCGGGCCTGCCGCCCAGCGCCGTCAGCGGGATCTTCGAATATCGGACTTTTCCCCGTGCCTCCGGTGGCACCAGGTCAGAACGGATCGTCCAGTAGAAACCGCCTGTTCGGCGGTTCTTCCAGACGCTGCCCGGAATGCGGGGATTACTATCGCCGCGTGAAGGGTTTTGCCAACCGGTTTGCCAACGGCTGTTTTCGGGCGTCTCTGGAACGCCCTCCGACTCGCGCATAACTTCAGCCTCCGGCCGAGGCTGAGAACAAACTGGCCCGCAAGGATTTGAACCTTGACTGGCTGATCCAGAGGCGGGGCCGCCGTGAATGCTAAACTACGGCGTTCTATTCACTTGTGACGCTACTACTTTCGGCGGCGGAAGTTATCCATCCGTTTCCGGGCCAAACATGCCCGGCCTGACCCGGCCTGGCCGCCTAATCGGGAGCATTGTCCAACCTCCAGTTTTCCAACCTCACGAAATCTTGCGGAGCACCATCGAACATCGCGGGCAGACGATCTCCCATCCGCCGGCGACCAGGACGTAGAGGAGACCCGGGATCAGACCGCACAACGTCAGAAAAACAAGAGCAGCCAATGAACCCCGAGTTCGCTTGATCGTCGGGCCGGAGTATCCGCAGTTGGGGTTCTGACAGATCATCGTCGGGCCGTCACGGAGCCCGCCAGGAACCGTCATGCGGGTATGACAGTCTGGGCATCGGACGCGCCAGCCGGATCGTTCCTCCGGGGCAACCAGCGGCCTTCGGCACTTCGGACACGGGAACGTGATGTCCATCTTGCACCCCCGACCCGGATATCGTAGGCTTTGAGTTACGACCCTTGCCAGGTTCCGTCACCCGAAACGGGGCGTCTGGCCATGTGCGACACGTGCCCATCCGAACTTATCCGCCGCATCCTGACGGACCTGCTCACCCGCTCTTCTTGCCAGCTTTCCGCAATTGAGCAGGCCCTGGCTGAGTCGTCGCGGCTCGTAGAATCCGACGCGTCAGTTCCGCCTTCGAGACCACGCCCGCCGGCCCTGGCAGATCGGCCAGCGTCCGCACTTCCCCCGGGCTGGCGGGTGCATCCTCGCCTGGAGCCCTGATTGCGGCCGAATACTCTGTGACGATTCGCTCTCGTTTGGACGCTTCCAACCGCACGAAATGAAAGACCGCCGCCGCCACGGTCTGTTGCATCGGCATTCGGGTTGTCTCGCGAAAATCCTGGAGCATCTTCCAGATTTTCGGGTGCAATTCGTAAGCGACCTTAACCACTCGCATGGCAAAACCTTATGACGAGGACCAACGCTAGGCAACACTGGATTTCACAAGAGAACTCTATAGGATGGGCTTGACTCTAGCGGACTCTAGAGTATATTCCCATCATGCTCATTGCGTCCGCCACACTCCGAACCGCGTCAAACCCGAACCAATCCGAAACCGGACTCGCTCTAACTCTTGGCGGACGCGGAGCGGGTCCCCGGGCAGGCCGTTCCGCCGTGGGCGGCCTGTCCACTTTTTCTCTCCAATCCACGCCCCGGCCGGGATGCGTCGGTGCCCCCCCCTCACCGCCATCCCGCCGGGGCCACTCAACCTATAGCACAGCCGCCGGCCCTGTCCACGTGACAGCGAGCGGCGGTTGTCACATCGATCGGCACGGAATTTTTTTCGGACTATTTGTCACCAAAATGCGACAGCCGGCCGGGACGGTCCCGCCGGCCGGTCGCGAACGACGGAGCGACAGCGTGACGGAGGGAGCCGTGACAGCCGGAGGGGCTGATCATGGTGCAACAAGCGGAGCAACGGGCGTGGAGGCGGGCGAAGATCGAGGGCAAGTGGGTTGCCGCGGTGCTCGGGCTCGCTCGGCAATCGGGATTTCGCAAACTGGACCTGATGGAGCGGGACCTGCTGGCGTTGTCCAGCCAGCGGCCACAGGACGTGCGCCGCTGGCTGCTTTTCCTTGTGCTCGGATCGGACGCTGACGGCGCCGCCGCCGGCGGCCGGGAGGATTGACGGAATGGTCAGAACCAACACAACGGCCGCTGGGACAAACCCGCCGCCGGCGAAGCTGCTGGCCGGCGAACTGCCCAACCTGGTGGTCGTCACCAGCAACGATGTGGCGAAGTTCCTGGGCGGGTCGCGGAAAAAGGCCCGCGGCCTGCTGTGCGAACTGGAGGCCAACTACGGGCTGCGCCGCAAGGGACGGGGTCCCGGCACGCACTACACGCGGGCCGAGTTTCTGGCGGCCTATGAAGCGATGGACACCAGGCCGTGAACGTCCAGCGACCAGTGACCAGTGGTCAGTGAAGAAACGGAGCGTCCACCCATGAATCTATCTGAACTTCGAGACGAGTTGTTGAACATCTTCCAGACGGCGGATTACGCCGCGGTGGAAGAGCGGCTGAACGGGACTCGCGGTGGAGAGTGCAGTCACGTGTGGCACTGCTACGTCACGATGCTGCCGCCCATTCCAGGCCCGAGCGTGATTCTGTTTCAGGAGTATGCCGACAGCCCAGAACTGCTGCTCGAAAAGGCGAAGGCCGCCGCGCCCAGCCGGTCCAGCGTCTTCGTCGGCGGGTGCGTCTGATGAGCAAGGCAATGGACAACCTGGTGTCGTGGTGCAGCGGGGGGCCGCGACGCCTGCGACGACATACTCCGTCTGGACCTGTCGGAGATAGGGATGCATCCCAAAGGCCGACAGACGCGGATGGCCGCAACGTCCAGGAAGGCACGGCCCCGAAGCCCGTTCCGGTTATCGCGTCACGAGAACGCCTGGAGACAGTAGCGGGTCAGAACGGCGTGACAGGCCGGAGAGACGGCCAACTATTCGACCTGTGAAAAAAACGCCCGGCCGGGAAAACAGGCCGGTGGCTGCTGACGGGAGTCAGCCAGAGCCAGGAGGTTCGACGCCTCCACCGGGCAGTGCGAATGACTGGCCGCAGACGGATCGCGGCCGCCACTTCACGGAGGATGACGCATGTCGGAACTGCACACACACCCCAAGCGAACCATCCTGCCGGCCTGCATCGCCGGCTGGCGGTTCCTCCGTCGCCCGCACGGGCTGCCCACGGCGACCGTTCTCGCCCTCTATGCGGCCGGCCTTTTCGTCGGGGTTACCGCAGGGGCCGAGATTTTCCATTACCGCCAGGGCGGCCACCCGGTATCGGCCCAGGCGTCTTCTTTCGCCAGCCCGGCGGACCTCGCCACGCCGGGCTTGAAAACAACCCCCTCTGCCGCAGGCGGCGGGGCTCTTGTCCCGGCCGCGTCGGGGCGGCCGGGTTTGAATATAACACCCGATGGCGGGTGTCCTACGACCCACAGCCGGGCGAATGCGAAGCCGGCCGGGAGACGAACCATCCCGACTCGTCGGGAAACCGTCGCCGCCGAACCCCTCATGGCGGGAGCCGGGGGAGTGGAACCCCTGAGCCCGGCCGGCTTCGCCCCGCCCGTCCGTCCTGCTGTTACTGACCACTGGCCACTGACCACTGGCCACTCGATTCGCATGCGAGTGACCGCCTACTGCCCGTGCAGGATCTGTTGCGGTCCCCGGGCTTGTGGAGTCACGGCCAGCGGTCGGCGGGCCGAGGGGCTGATCGTCGCGGCCGACCGGTCTATCCCGTTCGGCACTCGGGTCAGCGTTCCGGGCTACGGCGTGGCGACCGTGGCCGACCGCGGCGGGGCCATCGTCGGGGACCGGCTGGACGTGCTGTTCGCATCGCACAAAGAGGCGAAGGCGTGGGGCGTTCGATACCTCGATGTCTGCCTGCTGCCGTGGATCTCGCCGGACGACAAGCACCGCTTCGACCTGGTCCACCCGCTGACCCCGAACTTCCGGGCGATGCTGAACGACGCCGTTCTGGCGGCCGTGGACGCGGCGGAAGTCGTGGAGGCGACGCGCTGATCGCAATTTGAACCACAGAGCCACAGAGGGCACAGAGAGGAAAGAGAGGTCGGAATGAAGTCAATGCGATGCAAGGTCAAGTGCAGCAAGTTGGAGGAAGCCTGGCAAGGTGCGACCTCCGTGACTTTCGTGCCGGTCGGCGACGGCAGCGAGGAAAATAAGCGGTTCCACGCGGCCACGCCTGGCGGGCAGTTCACAGCCACGATTTCAAAGGAAGCGTTCGAGACCCTCGGACCCTTCCAGTTGGGCACCGAGTACTACGTCGATTTCAGCCGCGTCGAATAAGCGGCAGAGACTTTTCTCTGTGCCCTCTGTGCCTCTGTGGTGAATCATCCGGGAGTCGACGCGATGAACAAGACCGGCATTCCATACCTCGATTTCTGCTGGAACCCGGGCGGGTTCGGCTGCACCAACTCGGCCAACTGCCCGACGTGCTGGTCGCGCCGACAGGCAACACAGCCAGGCCCGACTCGGCCGACGTGCCCCGACTGCCAGGCGTTCCGAGTCCACTTCCATTCCGAGCGGCTGACGCGGAAGCTCTCGCCTGAAGGCCGGCGGAAGCCGGCCGTGATCGGCGTGCAGTTCCTGGGCGACCTGTTCGACCCGGCCCGGCCGATCGAGCAGATCCTGTCCGTTCTGGAGTTGATGCAGCGAGCTCCCCAGCACACCTACGTGCTACTGACCCAGCAGCCGGCCCGGGCGGCGAGCGTGCTGGAGCGGTTCTACGTGAGCCGCACCTGCCCGGCCTGCAATGGGATCGGGTCCCTGACCGCCATGCGGGGCGTCGGAGAGTTCCAGCACGCCGAGACAATCCACTGCCGAACGTGCGGCGGTCAGAAGACCGTCGGCTGGGCGTTGCCCGACAACTGGTTCATCGGGGCGACCATCAAGCAGGACTACGGGGCCTGGACGCCGTCGGCCTTGATTGCGTTGCTCGGCATTCGCGGGCGGCGGTGGCTGAGCATCGAGCCGATCGAAGGGCCGGTCTGCGACATGTTTTCCGGCCTACCGCCGGGGGCGATCGAGGGAGTCATCTTCGGGGCGGATAACCAACCATCCGCCCCGTGGTCGCTGGACTGGATCGCCGACGCAGTGCGGTCGATGACGGCCGTTCCGTCGATGCCAGGCCCGGCCATCTACGTCAAGCAACTCTGGATGTGGAACTGCCCCAACTGCGACGCCCTGTGGCCGACGCCCGCCGGCGAGAACGGGCAGGGCCATTGTGCCTGCGGCACGTCGGGCGATTACTTCCGCAAGACATTGGTCACCGACGCGAACGAGTTCCCATCCGGCCTGCAACTGCGGCAGTTGCCCTGGACGCTGACAACGAAGGGGGGCCACGAGTGAGCGGACGGACGATCAAGGCGGCCGATCTGTTCTGCGCAACGCCTGGCAAGGTTCCGCACTTCGACCTGACGGACGGCAAGCGCCGCCAGGCAGTGGCGGCCGGGGCCGTCGAGGTGACCGAACGCCAGGCGGTCTGCGATCTGATCGAGAGGCTGCGGACGCAGGCGGGAGGGCGCAATGCAACTCACTCTTAACACACGCTCTTTGGCTGACTACCGGACCTTTTTGAAGGTCAAGAGTTTGCCGCTCTATCGCGTCCACGGTTCAACGGTCGAATTCCCGGACGAATACATGGGTCGGATGGGGATCGAGGTGCGACAACAGGCGGCGGTCGCGTATGAACCGTCCAAGTTCCTGTTCGACTACCAGAAGGCCATTGCCGCGATGGCCATCCGCAAGCGGAAGTTTGCGATCTTCGCGGACTGCGGGCTCGGCAAGACGCTGATCTATCACGAATTCGCCAGCCACGCCGCCCGGGCATTGGGCGATCGGCGGTGCATCCTGATGGTCGCGCCGTTGATGGTCGTCGAGCAGACGCTCGCCGAGTATCACCGTTGGTATAACGGCGATTCGCACTGGGAGCCCATACCGGCAAACAAACTGGCGACGTGGCTGCGTGAGGGGTCCGGGCGGTTTGGCATTACTAACTTTGAGGCGTTGACTGACGATCTGGAGCCCGGCCGATTGGGCGGCATGATTGTCGATGAGTCGTCGATGCTGAAGAGTCACTACGGGAAGTGGGGCCAAACGATCTTGCGGCTGGGTCGCGGGCTGGAATGGAAACTGGCGGGGACCGGCACCCCGGCCCCGAATGACCGCATTGAATTCGCCAACCACGCCGTCTTTCTGAACGCCGAAACCAACGTTAACAGTTTCCTCGCCCGCTACTTTGTCAACCGCTCCGAAACGGTTGACCGCTGGACGATGAAGGCCCACGCCATCAGGCCGTTCTACCGGTCGCTGGCCCACTGGTCCATCTTCCTGACCAATCCGGCCACCTATGGCTGGCACGACCACGCCGGCGACATTCCGCCGATTAACGTCCACATCCACAGTGTGCCGATGACCGACGGCCAGAATGATGCCGTCCAGTTGGTGACGGGGAAACTGATAGCCACGGACGCCGGCGGGATCGGCATGCGCAGCAAACTGGGCCAGATCGCCAAGGGAAACCTGGCGGGCCGAGCCATCGCCACCAACAAGCCGGCGTTCATTCGGGGGCTGGTCGAGAGTTGGCCGACCGAATCGACGATCATCTGGTGCATCTACAACGCGGAGCAGCGGTCGATGGAAGCCACCTTCCCGGCGGCCGCCAGCATCACAGGCGACACGCCGCACGAGCAACGCATGCGGATCATCGACGACTTCAAGGCCGGGCGGCAGAGAGTGCTGATTACCAAACCGAAGATCCTCGGCTTTGGGCTCAATCTCCAGGTCGCAACCCGCCAAGTGTTCTCGGGGCTTCAAGACAGTTACGAGAGTTACTACCAAGCTGTCAAGCGATCCAACCGCGTCGGATCGACGCGGCCGCTGAACGTTCACATCCCGTTGACCGACGCCGAACGTCCAATGGTCGAGAACGTGCTGGACAAGGCCCATCGGGTGCAATCCGACACCGAGGAACAGGAAAGGATTTTCCGTGCCAACGCTGCTATCTGACACCGAGGAATATCGCGTCGTTCTGGGCGACTGCATCCCCCACATGATGGAGGAAATGCCGCCGGAGTCGGTTGACTTTTCAATCTTCTCCCCGCCGTTCCCGGCCCTCTACTCCTACACGTCGCTGCCGGAAGACGTGGGCAACAGCGAGGGCATCGACACCGAGGCCCGGATGCACTTGGGCTTTTTCTACCGTGGGCTGTCCCGCGTGCTCAAGCCCGGCCGGTGTGCCGTCGTTCACGTCATGCAGATTCGCCGACTCAAGCGGTCGGGCCAGGCCGGCACGCACGACTTCCGCGGGCTCAACATCCGCACGGCGGAACGGGCCGGGCTGATCTACGAGACCGATATTCCCGTCACGAAGAACCCGCAGACGCAAGCGATTAGAACCAAGAGCCGGACCTTGCAGTTCGCGGGCATCGAGAGCGACCGGGCTGGATCATTCCCCGCACTGCCAGATTACCTGATCAAGTTCCGGGCTCCGGGCGAGAACCGCGTGCCGATCGATAGTCGCGGGCAGGTGAGCCGCAACGAGTGGATCGACTGGGCCGAGGGCGTCTGGACCTGGCACGACATCCGCCAGACGGACACGCTGAACGCGGCCGAGGGCCGGAGCGAAGACGACACTAAACACATCTGCCCGTTGCAACTAGGCGTCATCGAACGATGCGTGCGGCTGTGGAGCAACCCTGGCGAAGTCGTTTTCTCCCCGTTCGCCGGCATCGGCTCGGAACTCTATCAGTCGCTGCTGCTTGGCCGCCGAGCCTACGGTTGCGAACTGAAGCCGGAGTATCACCAGACGGCCATCCGCAACTGCGAGCGGGCGATGGCCGAACGCGATTCAAATCAAACCAGCCTGTTTGCGGTGGCCCTGCCACGCGGAAGCGGCAAGAGCGACCTTATAGACGCATGGGAGGGCAGCGAATGAAGGCCATCACGCTGTGGCAGCCGTGGGCGACGTGGATCGCCTGGGGATGGAAGACGATCGAGACGCGGCGGCACAACCGGCTCGCCTCCCTGGTGGGTCAGCGGATCGCCATCCATGCCGGTAAGCGGTGGCACGAGGAGGCCTTCGAGATCGCGCAACGCTGGCTCTCGGCCGATCGGGAAATAGACACTCGGCTGATCCGCCGTTTCTCGCACGGGGATAACCCAGGGCTCGCCCCCGCCAACATGACGGGCATCGTCTGCACGGGGCTGGTGCTGGCGGCCGGCATCGTCGGAGCGGGCGACTCAGAGGCGGCGATGTGCGATTGCTCCGGCAACGATCTGTTCGGCCTGGTGCTCGACGAGATCAGGGCGTTCGATACGCCGATCCCGGCGACCGGGCATCAGGGCATCTGGGAGTGGAACCCGCCCGGCAGCGTGCCGGCGATCTGAACGAGGGCAGGCATGAACGTCTGGCTTGAAATCATTGGGGCGTTAACCACGGTGCTGGCCGTGCTCGGCGCGTGGATGAACAACCACAAGTTCCGGACCTGCTTCAAGGTCTGGTTGGTCAGCAACTCCCTGTCGCTGGCCTGCCACGTGGCGTTGACGGCCTACTCCTTGGCCGCCAGAGACGCGATCTTCCTCGGGCTGGCCATTCATGGCCTGCTGGTCTGGCGACGGCCACAGCCGCCCGCGAAGGCCAGCGGATGGGACGGCACGGACCGCAAGGCCAGCGACCGCCGCAACGGCACGGCGACGGCGATCGGGGAAGGGCGGGCGAAGTTCTGCCTCTACTGCCCGCCCTTCAAAGGGCTCTACAACACGATGACTGACAGCCCGGCAGTCGCCGCCGAACACATGAACCGCGGCTACGTGATCGTCATGAGGTGAACCGATGGCCGTTATCCACATCGACCTTGACGCATCGGCCCCGTGGTCCGAATGAGCATGGCCGCGTTCCTGACCGCAGCGGCGGCGATGATCGGGGCCGAGCAGCGCGACGCGATAGGCCGGAATTGAGCGAGTTTCCGAGTTGAACCGGGGCAAACGTGTTGGATGGTGGGCATGGACGCTACTGAAAAATCACAGCATGGGGAACGACCGCCTGTCACGCCGGCCGTGGCACTGGCGGTCATCCGCGGCGTGCTGGCAGACCAATCCATGACCGTCGCCCAGCGCCTGGTGACCATCGCCGTCGTCGGGCAGGTCAACTTCCAGACCGGCGAGGCGTGGGCGTCGTACCGCCAGTTGATGGACCTGCTCGGCGTCGGACCGCACCGCGTGAAAGACGCACTCAGCCGGGAGGCAGGTTCGGCGATTGGTCGGTATCTGGCCATCGCCGGGAGCAACGGCCGCGGGGCTGTGAAATACGTTTTGAGCGCTACCACAGTGGTAGCGCTCGAAAAGGCCAGCGCTACCACGGTGGTAGCGCCTGACGTGCCAAGCGCTACCACAGTGGTAGCGCCTGACGGGGAAGCGCTACCACAGCGGCAGCGCTACCACAGTGGTAGCGCTACCACAGTGGTAGCGCTCGACGACGTGAACGGCGTTGGCGCTACTGAAAACGCGCTACCACAGCGGCAGCGCTACCACAGTGGTAGCGATACTAATACCCCCCCCTTTATTAAGGGGGGGGGGGAATTGGGGGAGAAGGAGCAAGCGATGCTCTACACAATCGCCGTCGATTTCTGGTCGGCCAAGCACGAGCCAAAGCAGTTCACCGCCGACCAGGCGCTTGCCAAGTTTGCCGCCGCGATCGGCCGCGGCATGTTTACCGAGGACGATCTTGCCGCGTGGGTCGAGGCCCACCCGTCGCACGACTTTCGGGATTACGACGCGGTCAAGGAGGTCGCCGCCAAGGCCAAGCGGGACCGTAAAGACAAGCAACAAGCCGGGGCCGGTGCCCGCGCCGAAGCGGAACGGGCCGCGGCGCTGGCCGAACGGGAGCGCCTCGACCGCCAGGTCGCCGAGCAGGCCGAGGTGAAGCGCCGCGCCGCCGAACTGCTCGACGGCCTGAGCGACGCGGATTTGGCCGACCTGAAAGACCAGGCCATCGAGACGGCGCAGAGCGACGCCGAAGGGGCGGCGTTTGCCCGGGCTGATCCGCGAAAGTCGTTCTGGCTGCGACACTCGATGGTCGCGATTCTCGATCGGCGGGCAGCGGTTGGCGCCGGGCGAATGGAGGCGACAGCGTGAACCCACCAACCCCTGCCGATTGGACGCACACGACGCCCGAGCAGTTGCTCGCCAGCCACGTTCGGCGGGGCAAGGCGACGACCAACCTCAGTTACAGCGGTGACGTTCTCGCGTTCCGCAAGTTTCTTAACGCGACAGAAGGGTGCTGCCTGAGAGATGTGCAGGCCATTCAACGGCTCGTCGGGGGCAGTCGAGGGCAGGCGTCGCGGATGCTGCACGACTACCAGGCATGGCAGATCGAGCAGGGCAAGGCCCTGTCGACCGTGCGCCGCCGGCTACAGTCACTGATGGGACTGCTCAAACTGGCTCATGAATTCGAGATCCTTCCGTGGGCGCTCAAGCCACTGGGCATCGCCGCCCCGCCGGCCGTCCGCGACACACGCGGGCCTGGCCTGGACGCCTATCGCCGCATGCTGGAAACCTGCGAACAGCGGAATGACCCGAAGGGGATGCGTGATCTTGTGCTGCTCAGGCTGATGGGGACGTGCGCCCTGCGGTGCAATGAGGCCCTGACGCTAGACGTCAAGCACCTGAACATCCGGGCTCGCGAGGTCGAGTTGCTGTGCAAGGGGCTGTTCGGCCAGCGTATCAAGCACCCCGTTGACATCGACACGTCTCGGGCCATTGATCGCTGGTTGACGCATCGAGGCACGGGCGACGGCCCGCTGTTCGTCACGTTCGACCGGCGAGCGAAGGGGGCCGGGCGAACTGGCGAGCGGCTGACCTATCGCGGGGCTTATGAGGTAGTGCGGGCCATCGGCCGGGCTGTCGACGTGAAGTGCAGCCCGCACAAGCTGCGCCACTTCGCCGCTACCGAATGCCTGCGGCAGTCGAGAGGGAACATCACGCTGGCGATGGCCCTGACTCGCCACCGCGACCCCAGGACGCTGATGATCTACAACGATGAGGCCATGACCAAGGCCCGCGAAGCAGCCGAACTGGTCGCTTCAGGTGTGACGCATTACAGGCGTGAAAGGTAAGCGTGTTGATAACTACTGATATCAACAGCAAAAGGTGGGTTAAGTCGTGATGGGGACTCAATTTCGCTGCCAAGCGCAACGTCCTCAAAACAGTGTCGTTTTGGGCCTTGTATTGAGATTACTAGACCGGCCTTGGGTCCTTTCCCGCCAAAGGGTCTCGTTGAC
>Ga0247841_10002687_pt1 | contig 34765 bp, 24 predicted proteins | sample LaCruzMarch2015__2_FD_192410 | JGI IMG/M metagenome (GOLD analysis project Ga0247841, IMG submission 192410) | Freshwater microbial communities from meromictic Lake La Cruz, Castile-La Mancha, Spain - LaCruzMarch2015_18m | ecosystem: Environmental > Aquatic > Freshwater > Lake | place: Spain...
TGGAAGTCGCCGGGTCGCCGTAGAGATTGAAATCCATGTAGTTCATCTAACTGGAACCGTCTGTCCAGCCGGAGCCCATCTTGCTTTTTTCGTCATAGAGTGACTTCCCGGCCCGAACCTTGCCGACGATACTCTTCATATAGTAATAGCCGATAGAGGCATTGTCGCCTGTGGACGCGTTCGGCGACCAGTCGCCCTGAGCATACCACGATACACGGCTGGCGGACACCGTGGCCACAGCTCCCCGCTTGAGGAGGGCATAGCCCAGGTTATCGCTGCTCTCGGGATGACCATTGCTGCATGAACACTGGTAGGTAAAGGATGGATAACTGTCGTTGAGATAGGAGTTGTCGGTGGAAGTGAAGATGTTACCGTCTTCACAGACCCCGGTATAGCCAATCCCCGCTTCCGTGGTGTTGCCGTGGCCCCACCAGGTGACAATTCCGTACTTGTTGCTCTGCCACCGGGTCCGAACGGCGTTGTTGACGAGATTTTCATTTGAACTATAGCTGGAGGTGCAGCCTGTCGTTTTGTGTTGATAAAGGGTGTAAGCTGAATAGCCGGCGCCGGTGAGATAATCGCCTTTCATTTTCTCTCCGAAGGGTGCGCCGTCGGTGTCACTGGCAGAATAACTCATGGGGAGGATTGCGGCCTTCCGCCAGGCCGTGTCGGCGGAATTCTCATAATCAATGATCTTTTGCAGGATGCCGTCCAGGGTAGAACTCCATCCGCTTTCACTTGTGTAAACAGGAATCCGGCCCACATAGACTTCGGGGGTAAAGTCAACCCCCCCGGCGCCCCGGTCGCCGTTGTATTCACCGTAATAGCTGTTTCCATTCAGATCCCAGTTGCCGGTCAGATCGGCGTAGAAATAATCCGTCGGAGATTCCTCATAACTGCCTTGTCCCTTCCGGGGCCAGCACATCTTCATGGGCACGTCGCCACTAGTCGGATCTGGATTGCCGAGAAGCAGGACATGCTGGATATTTTTACCTGAATAATTGGTCTTAAGCCACTGGCGGATCTTTTCCGCCGTGCCGTTCGGCGCCTGTCCGGTCAACGATCCATAAGTCGTTTCGGTGATGGTTTCAACGGAGTATCCCTTCGCCTGTTTATGGGTGACAAAACTGCTGAGCTTGGCGCTGCCGTTCTTGATCGCCTCCGTGGTGATGATCACGTAACTGGCATCGGCGTTTATACCCCGGTCCGATCCCGAAGGGATATACCATTGCCGGGCCTTTTCATAATTCTCAAACATCTGCTCCGCCTGTTGATCCATGACGGTATCCCGGAGTTCCGTTTCGACCTGTGATTGAGGCACGGGCAGGCGATTGTATGAAACCTTCACTTCAACTTCCTTCGCCGCCGTCATCTTTCCGGTTACCGGATTGTAGCGGAAAGGCATATACATGAGCCGCACAAAGCGCCACTTGCGCATCTGGGAATACGTGTCAAGCCGGGCCGGGGATACGGGGAAAAAGGCGCTGCTGCCGTAAACCACCATATCCTTGCCGTCCACGATCCGACTCGGATCTTTTCCCCAGGAAATGATCTTTTTCCCCCTGGACCAGGTTACCGGCGGCGGCATGGGGGCGATGATGTAAGTTCCCGTCAACTCCTCCTCATCGTCTCTTGTCACATGAACGCTGACGCTACCCATATCAACCGTCGGCGGCAGGGCGATATTGATCGACCGCATGGGCAGCGCCGGCTCGCCGGCAGCACCCGCCGTATCGAAACCAGCCACGTCCACCTTGTCAAATCCCCGGTTGTCCCTGGTCATCTGCCAGGAAGGCGTCTTGACTGTAAAGGTGAGGCTTTCGTCATATCCCTGGACTTCGCTATTTATAGCCGCTGGTCTTTCAGGAGATGCAATAGCTGTGGTCTTCCCTGATGGAGAGCCGTCGGCTGCCATGGATAGGGAACCGCCTGCCATAGTAAGGCAGATAAAAACCAAAGCCATGCCCAGGAGCAAAGTTCGACCACGCAGTTTTTTCAGAACCACATTTCCCATAATACACCCCCCTTTTTAGATAGGTATGTTTGTCACGTTTGACCTACTTTTATATGAAAATCCCCCCCCATCCCCTCTTTGTCAAAGGGGGATTTGCTCGTTGCGCCCGGATTCGGGCATAGGGGTTAATGAAATTTCCGGTCGCCGCTGCTGACCGCTTCTATCGCCCCGAATTTTTGTTCGTACTGGGCCAGATTGGAGTGAAGCGTCTCAATGATTCTCTTCATATGAGCAGGACTGACAATGATTCTTGAAGTCAAGTGAGTGCCGCTGGGTGAATTGAGGAGCCAGTCGAGAATAAATTCTTCGGAGCTATGGTTTACGAGCAGTGTATTTGCATATCTACCCCTCATCATCTCATCATTTGTATTGATCTGCACTGACTGAGCCTGTTCCATCTTAGCATGATCCGTCATGTTGTTTCCTCTTTCTAATTGTAATCAGGCAATATCCCTCTTTGAAATCATAATTCGCCCAAAACGCGTGCAGTTTCGAAATATTCACAATATTATTTCGAAACTGCTAAAAAATCAAGAGATCACCGGGCCCCGTGGGTATGCTGATCACCGTTTTTGCTTATCGCTTTACTTTGCGGGAATCCAATCGCTAATTTTGCTCCAGGAAGACCCATTATGCTTCCACAAGCCGCTCTGCACACCGTAATCCACAAAAGAAGCGGCAAAAAGATTGCTACTCTCCAGAAACTTCGTCGCGGCAATGGGGGTCCAGTCCGTGAGTTTCGTCCAGGAGGACCCGCTGCCGTTGTAACGCCAGAGGCCGTTGCCCGAACCGTAGCGGCTGAAGGAGGCGATAAAATATCCATTCCCCGTGGTTCTCATAAAATCCGGCACCCAGTCGGTAGTCTTGGTCCAGGAGGAACCTTCATGGATCCAGACGCCGTTGCCCGATCCATACTGGGAAAACTTCGCCGCTATTTGCGACGTTCCAAAGGGAACGATCATCTCCTCAGCCACCCAGTCCGTGAGCTTTGTCCAGCCACTCTCGCTGTATTTCCAGACACCATTGCCGGCACCGTAGTGGGAGAATTTCGCCGCAAAAACATCAGCCGACAGGGCCGCCATGCTGTCCGGCGTCCAGTCCGTCAGTTTCCGCCACGAAGAATCGGCGTACATCCAGACGCCACTCTCGCTTCCATAGGCGGTAAACTTTGCAATCAGGGAACCGCCCGCATAAACCATTTCCTCCGGCGCCCAATCCGTCAGCCGCTTCCATGAGGTCCCATCATATCTCCAGATGCCGTTATCCGATCCATACTGGGAAAACTTCACCGCCAGTTCGGTCCCGAAGGAAACCATGTCCTCCGCAACCCAGTCCGATATCTTGGTCCAGGAGGCGCCATTGTACTTCCAGACGCCGCTGCTGCCGCCGGAACTGCTGAAAGAAGCCAGGAAAGAGCCGCTCTGACTCCCCCCGTAGGCCATCATCCGGGCGGGCATCCAGTCGGTTAGCTTTGTCCAGTCGCTCCCGTCATATTTATAGATACCGTTGCCGCCGTCGTAATTCCTGAATACCGCCACGAGATGACCGTTCCCTAAACCGATCATGGATTCCGCACTCGGAGTGTCAATGAGTGGGTGGACAGTTTCGGCTTTTATGACGTCAGCACTTATCGCAAGAAGGATCAGAAAGGATAATCCAAGGACATAAACGGAAAATTTGCTTAGTTTTTTCAATGGAGGCTTCCTCACGGCAACAACATATAGATAACTCATCATATTTGTCGATCCAGTCGTAGTTATCACGTTGATTTCATCGCTGGAGAAACTGTGAGGTAAAAAGCACAAGTAACATTGAAAGACAAGCATAATTTTTGTAACGTTGTCCTGTAAATAACTATTCAATCGAATTTTTACACTTTATAATACAACAATTAAGCAAAGAGTGGTTGTTTCCCTATTGACAAAGTTAGTTGAAGGCTATATCTACGTCTTACGAGTTTTCTAATATTCTAGAGGAGGGTTTTTACTATGAGAGGAAGGCAATTATTAATGACATTAATCTATGGCATTGCTGCCTTGCAGATGGTCATGCTTCTCTGTGGATGTACAAATAAGTCAATCTCCGGCCCGGGTATAAATGCTGATCAGAAGATCGCTGCCGAACAAGGACCAACAACAACAGCAAGCCCCATTGGGCCTTCCAACAAGGAAACGCAGATATCACCGGCAATGCCGTCAGGAAAAGCGATCTCCGGCCCGTCTGTTAGCCCTGACCTAAACGCCTCAAGCCCCGGTCAAACCTCTTCTTCACCAGGGGCTCCCGGGAAAGCAACCATGGGGAACAAGGCAACCATCAAGAAAGATTATCTTGTAAAAAAAGGTGATTGTCTGTGGAATATCTCTAAACAGGAATCCATTTTCGGAGACGGATCTCGCTGGCCGGTAATCTTCAAAGCAAACAAGACAGAGATTAAAGACCCGAAGCTGATTTATCCGGGTCAGAAACTGCAGATTCCTGTCAATGACATAAGCAGAAAATCCATTTCCAAGTCGCCACAAAAGAGCGCCAAGGGTGCAACACCATCAGCACAGAAAAGAGTATTAAAGGGAGCAAAGTCGCCGTAAGCGCCCCATATGACATTACCCCCCCGCCCTAACCCTTCTGTTGAAGGGGGATAGAGATGATAACGTAATAGATTCTTTAGCATACAAGGGCATTTTCAGATGAAGGAAAAGTGTTTTTTCACAATAATTATCGGTGCGGCCTTACTGTTGGCGCTGACCGATTTCAGTGGATGCACTACGAAATCGTTTTCAGGATCGGGCGCCGGAGGAAATCAGGAGATTTCTCCAGGACCGCGAGTCATAGGTGCAGAAAACGTCATTGTACCCTCTAACAAGAAGACGGACAAATCGCCGGCCATAAGCTCAAAAGGGGCAACATCCTCCCCATCGGCAGGCAAAGCGGGTAAAACCAGTCCTTCACCAGGGACATCCCAAGGCCCTGCCCTGATTCAACCAAAGCAAAACCCGCTGCTCCCGGCAGACGGTAATGGACGGAAATAAGTAATTACAAACACTGGATTATTGGTCAATTTCGGAATGACAAAATCTGCAATTTTCGACTCTTTGCGAGCCGTCAAACACCATATCAGTCGAAATTTTTCCAATAAGGTAGCCACCTGCTGATAACCTCTTTCAGGGTTCCATCTTTCTTCCAACCTTCGAGCGTTTTATTGACCTGAACCAGAAATTGTTGGTCATCTTTCCGCACCGCCCAGGCGAGATGCTCTTCATTCAACGGTTCCCAAAAAACTCTCAAAACTCCTTCGTTTTCTGAGGCAAGCCAGGCTACGGAGGGTGCGTCATGGATAAACAGATCAATTCTTCTGTTGCTAAGGTAATAGGCCCCATCAGCTCCATCCTTCAAGGAAAGGATCGTTCCCGTTTTGGGGAAAGTATTGCGAACGAAAACCTCGCTGGTTGTTCCCTGGACAACTCCCACGGTATTAATGCCTTCCCGGATACGTTTCAATGAATTGAACTTGTTGGTATCTTCAGCACGGATCAGGGTCATTAGACCGATTTTGAGATAGGGGTCGGTAAAATTTATCCTGACCTTTCGCGCATCCGTGATTGTCATCCCCGACATGACAATATCAATTTTCCCGTCCATGAGAGCGTTAATCTGCCGGTTCCAATCTAATTCAACAAACTGGACCTTTTTATTCATGGCTGTTGCGAGGCGGCGCGCCAGATCCGCTTCCACCCCCTTGAGGTCATCCCCCGACTTGAAGATCATCGGGGGATAATTGGGCGTTACTCCCACATACAGTAAGGCAAGTTCAGGTTCTTTCGGAATAGCGTTTTTATCGACATCGGATTTAGCGTTTTGAGAGGTTCCGGTGCAGCCGCTAAAAATTAAAATCAGCAACATAAAAAGAAAAACTCTCAGAAAGGATTTCGGCATTAATTCCTCCTTCACCACCCTTGGAAGCGGATTCAACAACCCTCACAACCGAGCAAATTAGTACTTTCTAACAATAATGAGCGGCTATCGTTTTCGTGATTTGTTTTTTAACATAAGGGAGATGATGATGTCAAAAAATACTCACATCCTAAAAATAGTAATCATAACAACACACATTGAAGATAATAACCGGGAAGCTTCTGATGATGGTCATCTCCAATTTATCGCAATTTAATAAAAATTTTAATGTTTATGGAGTATTATACCAAAATGGGCTATAAAGTAGTTATATGTTATCTCAAAACTAATACAGAATAATTACAACATTTTACTATAAATCTGCTTGACAATTTTTGACGAAAATATTAGACGTCGCGCAATAGGATGGGGGATTTAGATGTCACTCTAATCGCCATTATTGCTACGTCTTATCCTCATGCTCTTCACCCACCTAGCCGTTGCACCTGCGGCATTAGTTAAGTTTCCTGAATATTGTATGTTAAAACAGCGTTGTCAAAATAAATCATCAGACATCATATCATGAGGAGGGGGATTATGAGGGGAAAGCTTTTCAAATGGAGTTTGATCAACCTGCTGATTTGCCTTTTAGTTTCAGTTTTTGCCGTTTCCGGTTTCGCTCAGGAAGGATCACAGGCGCCCATGAACCCGGACTTTCTTGAATACCTTGAAGCCATTCAAGCAACAGGGAAAGCTGCTGCGCCTCAACTACGCCTGACAGATGAAGGCTACGCTTTAGGATATATTCCCGGACCTTTTAATAGAAGTCATTTGCAAGGTCAGAAATCAGCATCGCAGGGCGTTTCCTATCCGGTTTCCTACGATCTTCGCAGTCAGGGGAAATTAACATCGGTAAGGGATCAAGGCTCCTGTGGCAGTTGCTGGACTTTTGCCACTTATGGATCTCTCGAGTCGAATATGTTGCCCGGTACGACGTGGGATTTTTCAGAAAATAATTTAAACACCGCCCACGGCTTTGACTGGAACCCATGCGATGGAGGTAATGCCGACATCTCCATGGCATATCTGGCCAGATGGAGCGGACCGCTCACGGAGACCCAGGAACCTTACAATGCTGCCGATACGACGCGCAAGGCAGTAACCTCACCCAATTCATCGCGACAGGGTAATGTTCTGCAAGCGTTAACGATCCCGTTAAGGGCAAGTTCTTCAGATAATGACAATATTAAAGCTGCCGTGACGAATTATGGTGCTGTATATACAAGTTTTTATTGGAACAGCGGTTATTATAAATCGGCGACGGCGGCATACTACTACAGTGGGTCAAGTTCGTCGAATCACGCGGTAGCCATTGTCGGCTGGGATGATAATTATGCGGCTTCAAATTTCGCCACCGCGCCTCCGGGGAACGGCGCCTTTATCGTCAGGAATAGCTGGGGGGCGTCATGGGGACAATCGGGCTACTTCTACGTTTCCTACTATGACTCCAAGTTTGGTAAATCCGAGAATGCAATTTTCAAAAACCTGGACAGGTCAGGGGCGTATCAAACCATCTATCAGTATGATCCCTTCGGGAACGTAGGTAATTACGGATATTCTTCCACAACCGGATGGTTTGCCAATGTATTTACCGCCACTGCAAGTCATGATTTGGGCGCAGTTGGCTTTTTCACCGCCCAGACTAATTCGAGTTACGAAATTTATATTTATACAAATGTTACCAGCGGGCCCCGGACCGGCACGCTCACTGCGTCCAAAACAGGCACCCTGAGTGACGCCGGATACAATTATGTAACTTTATCCAGTGCGGTTCCCCTTACTTCCGGACAGAAATTTTCCATTGTTGTAAAGCTGACAACTCCCGGTTATAACTATCCTGTGCCGGTCGAATACAGCTATTCCGGTTATTCCAGTAACGCCACGGCGAGTCCGGGGCAGAGCTATATGAGTAGTGACGGCAGTTCCTGGTCCGACGCCACAACGGCGGTCAACTCGACGGCCAATGTTTGCGTAAAGGGTTATGCGGGGACTGCGGGCGGTAATAGCGCACCTGCTACGCCGACTCAGACAAGTCCTGCAAGCGGCGCTACGGGGCAGAGTCTGACGCCTACCATGCAGGCCTCTGCTTTTTCCGACCCTGACGCCGGTGATACCCATGCAAACAGCCAGTGGCAGGTATCGCGGAACAGCGGCTTTACGGATTTGGCGTGGGACAGCGGCGAGGGCTATGCAGCCGGCGTCCAGGTTACAGTACCTTCCGACAGATTGACGGGAGGCACGACTTACTGGTGGCGCGTCCGTTATAAAGACAACCATGGTTTATGGAGCAATTACCAGTCGTCGCCGTGGTCCTTTACAACAGGAGGCGGTATTACCTTGGGTGATGCTTTGGACAATACCTCGGTAACATGGACGACGGGCGGCAGCGCGAACTGGCGCGGTCAAAGCCAGACCAAGCATGATGGCGTGGACGCCGCCCAGAGCGGTGTAATCACGGACAGCCAGGAGAGCTGGGTGCAGACGACGGCAACCACCGGGGCAGGAAATTTTAGCTTCTGGTGGAAGGTCTCTTCTGAATCCGGTTATGATTATTTAGAATTCTATATTGACGGCGTTCTGCAGCATTCCATTTCCGGCGAGGTGGACTGGCAGCAGAAAACTTATTCCATAAGCTCCGGTTCTCATACGTTCAAATGGAGGTACTACAAGGATGGATCCGTCAGTACAGGTTCCGACGCCGGCTGGGTAGACCAGGTTGTCATTCCGGGCCAAACCTGCACCTATACCCTCAATCCGACGAGTAAAAGCTTCCCTACTGCCGGCGGTACGGGGACGGTCGAAGTTACGACTCAGAGCGGCTGTACCTGGGATGCAACGAGCAATAACAGTTGGATCTCTATCGATTCCAGCTCCAGCGGTTTCGATTCCAGCTTCAACACCGACGCCAGCGGTTGGACACAGCACTACGGAACCTGGACGGTGGGCAGCGGCTCGTACAACACCCCCGGCGTCGTCAATTATTACTCCTCGGCAAGTCATGATGGTGACTACAGTAACTTCACATACCGGGCATCGGTAAAACGCGATGGCACCCTGACAACCGTAAGCAACATCTTTGTTCGCGGTACACCCGAACCATTAACCTCAGACAAAAAAGCTTGGAACAATGGATACGATTTCGGATATGGCAACCAGGCAAGTGATACGGAATACAGGATAATTAAGTGGGTTAATGGGGTTTCCACAACGTTGCAGCCATGGACAGCAACATCAGCCATCAATCCCCGTAGCTGGAATGAGCTGAAGGTAGTTGCCAGCGGAACGAGTTTATCATTTTACATAAACAATGTCCTCGTCTGGCAGGGAACGGATAGTTCGCTTACGACGGGGCGGGCTGGCGTCGGCATGTATAGCGATGGCCAATCAGGAGCCGATTTCCATGTGGACTGGGCTACTCTGACGACATCCGCCTCAGCAGTGTCCGCATCTTCATCGGATGTTATCAGTCCTGCGCAACTGGCTTTGAATCAGGCGGCATCAAAAGATCCGGCGAATCTAATGAATCCGAGTGGGTTCAAAGGTAACGCAACTGTTGTAAACAAGAGCAAGGGCGCAGTCCAGGTGGATGCTCAGCCCATTCCCATGCCCCCAAATGTTGGCGCCACGGGTAGCGGCACGGTAAATTATACGGTCGCCCAAAATACCGGCGTGGTGCGTGACGGCTCCATAACTATTGCCCAGCAGAATTTTCCCGTCCATCAGGAAGGCGCCGGCGTTACCTTGGGGGAAGCTCTAGACAACACTTCGTTAACATGGACGACGGGAGGCAGCGCGAACTGGTACGGTCAAACCCAGACCAAGCACGATAGCACAGACGCCGCCCAGAGCGGCGCTATTACCGACAGCCAGGAGAGCTGGGTGCAGACGACGGTTAACAATCAGGGAACTTTGAGCTTCTGGTGGAAGGTCTCTTCCGAATCCGGATATGATTTCTTGGAATTCTATATCGACGACGTTCTTCAGCACTCAATTTCCGGTGAGGTGGACTGGCAGCAGAAAAGCTATAACATCGGTTCCGGTTCGCATACACTGAAATGGAAGTATCGCAAGGATGGGTCCTTAAACAGCGGCTCTGACGCCGGATGGGTGGATCAGGTTGTCTGGACACTCAATACCTGCACATATACCCTCAACCCGACTAGCGCTCATTTTACAGCCAGCGGCGGTACGGGGACGGTCGATGTTACGACCCAGAGCGGCTGTGAATGGAATGCAACGAGTAATAGTGATTGGATCACAATCGATTCCAGTGGAAGTGGTTTCAATTCCGACTTCAACAGCAACGCCAGCGGCTGGACGCAACACTCGGGAACCTGGACGGTGGGAAGCGGCTCGTACAACACCCCCGGCGTCGTTGGCTATTACGCCTCGGCGAGTCAAGACGGCAACTACAGTAATTTCACATATCGGACATCGGTAAAACGTGAAGGACTTGATACCAACGCAAATAGTATCTTTATACGCGGTACGCCTGAACCCTTGTCGTCCGATGGTAAGTATTGGAACGATGGATATGATTTCGGATTTGCCAACAATGGTTCCTATCGGATAGTGAAGTTCATTAATGGCTCTGTCACATGGTTGCAAGATTGGACAACTTCATCAGCCATCAGTGCGACTGGATGGAATGAACTGAAGGTCGTCGCCAGCGGCAGCAGGTTGTCCTTTTACATCAACAATACCCTTGTCTGGGAGGGAACTGATACTTCGCTTACGACAGGGCGGGCCGGCTTCGGCATGTATGCCGGTGAATCAGGACAGCAATTCCATGTGGATTGGGCAACCTTGACCACCTCCACTTCTGCAAGTTCCGCTTCTTCATCGGATGTTGTAAGTCCCGAGCAACTGGCCTTGAACCAGGCGGCGTCTCAAGATCCGGCAAATCGTCTGAATCCATATGAGTTCAAAGGCGCCGCAACAGCTGTCAATAAGAGCAAAGGCGCCAAACAGGGTGAGATTCAACCCATCCCCATGCCGAAAGTAGGCGCCACGGGCAGCGGTACCGTGTATTATACGGTCGCCCAAAATAACAGCGCAGCCCGGCCTGGCTCCATGACTATTGCTGCAACTACTTTCAACGTCGATCAAGATGCAGCAGTGGTTTTACCCACGGTTACAGTTACAGCTACAGATTCTTCAGCTACGGAGGGCGGCGATACGGGTACCTACCGGATCAGCAGCACGGGGGATACCGGTTCCGCGTTGAGCGTCTATTACGCCATGAGCGGCACGGCGGCTTGCGGTTCCAGCGGTGATTACACCTTATCAAGCGGTTGTACGGGAGCGGCAACGATTGCCGCTGGTCAGACGTATGTGGATGTCACTTTGACCGCCTTGACGGATACTGTAGTAGAGGGAACAGAGACGGCTATTATGACCATCTCCTCCAACAGCGGCTATACGGTCGGCTCGCCGAGCAACGCAACCGTGAACATTGTCAATGTGGATCCCAAGCCTACGGTAACAGTCTCGGCAACTGATTCTTCAGCGACAGAGGGTGGGGATACGGGTACCTACCGGATCAGCAGATCAGGCGGCAACGCATCCTCGACTTTAAGCGTTTATTACACCATGAGTGGCACGGCCACCTGCGGCGGCGGACCCGGCGGCGACTACACCTTGCCCGGCGGCTGCGGGGGACCGGTGACGATTGCTGCAAATACCACTTATGTCGATGTCACATTGACTGCCGTGCGCGATAGTATATCAGAGCCCACCGAGACGGCTGTCATGACCATCTCTTCCAACAGCGCCTATACGGTCGGCTCGCCGAGCAACGCAACGGTAAACATCGCCAACAGGAACAGCCTGCCTCCCAATACCCCGACGGGCAGTGGGCCTGCCAACGGTTCAACAAACGTATCACTGACTCCCACATTGCAGGCATCGGCGTTCTCCGATCCTGATGCGGGTGATACCCACGCAAAAAGCCAATGGCAGGTTGCAAAGAATTACGGATTTACGGATCTCGTCTGGGATAGCGGTGCCGTAAGTGGAAGCACCCAGGCAGCTGTTTCCAAGGGGTTGTTGAATGACAATACTACCTACGGGTGGCGCGTAAGATATCAGGACAACTACGGCGTCTGGAGCAGTTGGAGCAGTCCCTGGTCTTTCACGACCGGAAGTGCAACCAACGAAATCGGCGCCCCAATTTCCTGGAGCAGCAGCAAGATTGCCGCCCTCTTCGCTGATTATGGAGGGGACAGCGGCATCTGGAGTCATGACGGCAATAGCTGGAACAGACTAACAGATTGGAAGCCCGCTGGTATGATCTCTTATGGAACCAGCGGCATCCTGGCGACCTTCAATGCTTATGGTTCCGGGAACGGTCTCTACAAATATGACGGTTCTTCCTGGAGCATGATGACAAACTGGGTTCCCAGTCAGATGATCTCTTATGGAAGCAACATGGCCGGGGTCTTTGACGGTCACGGAGGGGACAGCGGTTTGTACAGGCATAACGGTTCGTCCTGGAGCAAACTGACAGACTGGTTGCCCGATACCGTAGTTACCACGGGGAGCAATGAGTTGGTGGCGTTGTTCAGTCAATACGATTCCGGAAATGGTTTGTGGCGTCATGACGGCAGTGGCTGGAACAATCTTACGAGTTGGCTGCCTGAGACAATAACCGCCTGGGGAAGCAGACTGGCAACCGTCTTTACAAATTACGGCGATAGCAATGGATTATGGATCTACGAAGGATCATCATGGAAAAAAGCCACGGACTGGTTGCCGTCAAAGGTAATCTCCTGGAAGGGGGACGCACAATTAGCGGCGGTCTTTGCCGATTATGGTTCGGGCAACGGTATCTGGAGCTATGACGGTTCATCATGGAAGAAATTGACAGACTGGATACCCTTGGACATGACAAAGCTGGGCACAGATGAAATCGCCGCCGTTTTCGATGACGATGGTATTCAAAGCGGGAACGGGATCTGGAAATACAACTTCACCAGCCAATCCTGGCAATGGGTTACGGACTGGGTTCCGGCGGCAATAAGTTCCAGTGGCGATTACCTCAACGGCGTCTTTGACGACTATGGTTCCGGCAACGGCGTCTGGAAATACAGAAACGGTAACTGGAGCAGGCTGACGGACTGGACGTCAAATAAACCAAAACCTTAGCGGTTATGGAGTAATTTGCCCAATAACTCTATGCTGTGAATCTTAACCCCCGGTCCTCAGGAAGATGCGAAGAATCTTTCTGAGGCCGGGGTTTTGTTTGCGATAAATAAACTCTCCTCCCCTGCCATCTTACCCCAAGGGAAGTAATTGCCAGCCTGGACGGAAATATTTTCCCTTTCCATCAATGAACTATAGACAGTTAATAATTGTTTGGCATGCATACAGAGCCGTTACCCATAAATTCTTGAAACAACATCTTTGTTTAAATCATAAATAGTCGTATATTCAATCAATTAGAATATGTATTTTTGAACTTCCGATTATAATAAGATATCCACAGAACAAAAACTAAGAAAGGGCACAAGAATTGCTAACTCTTAAAAACAGATGCTGATGATAGAATAATTTAAGGAGGTCGATCAAAATGAACACATCCATGCAAATCCTCGACAGTCACAGACCCATTCTTATTGGTGGAAGTAGTACACAATCAGACATAATAATATCTACCGGGCAAGAAAATGGTGTTAAATCTACCGGCTCCTTTCAGGACATTTTACAACAGGTGGTCAGCACTGAAGGATCATCGCTTATTGAATCGATGGGGATGAAGACGTCCGCTCTTACACCTCCGAGCACACCCGGGATCACACCTCCCAGTATCCCCGGAATCACGCCACCCATCACTCCTGGAATCATGCCTCCAAACACACCCGGAATCACGCCCACCAACCTGTATGCTGAGATCGCTCCTCCCTGCACACCTCCTGGTATTGTGCCACCTGGTACACCCCCGGGGATCACTCCACCCAGTACTCCCGGTAACACGCCGCCGAACACGTATGCTGATAATAATCCGCCTTGTTCAACCGCCGATGCTGGTCATTCTCGCTTATATGCGGAGCAGTATCCTGCACTAAGTCAGCAAAAGCAGAAATATTCCAATCAAGAATTGGCATCAAACGCCTTACCGGGTGAAAATGCTTTCAATTCAAGCAATGATTATTTAAACTCATTTTTATCAAAGTATCAAAGTAATGACGTTGATATGTTGCTTGAAAGTCTTAAATATCAATCATTTCTTAACAACAAAAATGAAGGTTTTAAATTTTTCGGATGATTTGTAATCACAAAGCAAGTCCCAACAGGAATCATCAATGGATAATTTAACGGTTTCGTTGTAGCCAGTTCCCCAATACCATTGACTTAAATCACTAAGCCACCCCTCTTTATTTAATAGAGGGGTGGCTGTCCCTTCTCGATATACCAATAGCTATAATTGTTATTTTTTTATTGTAAATTGCTCGTAGATGTGGCATGAGATGTCTCACTTGAGGAGGGTGGTTATGACCTATGAAAAGGGGAAGATTTATAACATCTCCATCATTGACTTTCGGCAAGATCCAAAACAGCCGAGAAAATTCATGGACCCCCAGGCCCTGGATGAATTGGCTGCATCCATCGCCAAACATGGGATATTGGAGCCGGTGCTGTTTCGGGAAGGCGACAGCCAACAGGGCTATGTAATCGTCGTCGCCGGAGAGCGGCGGATCGAGGCGGCGAAAAAGGCCGGCCTGCTCATTATCCCGTCACTCTATGTCGATGGCAACGCCGCCGAGATCGCCTTGGTGGAAAATCTGCTCCGCCAGGATTTGACCCCCATCGAGGAGGCCGAGGGTTTCAAAAACCTCATGACGGAACAGAATTACAACCAGGAACAATTGGCCGGCATTATCGGCAAGCCCCGGACAACGATCAATGAAACGCTGCTGCTGAACAGATTGCCCCAGGAGGTGCGGGATGATTGCCGCAGCAACCCCAAGATTCCCAAATCTTCCCTCGTGGAGATTTCCCGGAAGAAACAGGACCGGTCCATGATTTCGGCCTACGCCAAACTCAAGGAGCAGCTCCAGAAACAACAGGAAGGCCGCAAGCAGCGGGTCGTCATCGAAAAGAGCCCGGAAGAAATCTGCCAGTGGCTGCAAAAGACCGGTGAGAAGATAAGCGCTATCGATACTGTAAACTGGACGGAGGAGCAGCGGCTCGCCTACAACGAGACACTGATGACCCTTCAGGAGATCCTACAGCAGCAGCGGGAGTCTTCAGAAAGGGGCGAACAGCCGCCAAGCAAAGAGCTGGCGTGAAGACTGACGCCTTCGTAAAAAGTCGTAATTTGCCATATTTCGTCATTCCGGCGAAAGCCGGAAATCGAAGATTAATGTTCACAATCCAGGTATTTCAACGAGTTCTGGACCCCGACTTTCGCCGGTGTTACAGCGGTTCTGACTTTTTACGAGGTCGCAAATACTGACCAGCGGTCATTTTTCCGGAAAGAAAATTTTTTGCCGGTCGGTTGATTACTGAATGATATCGTAGGCTTTGATAGTGCCGAAATTTCGTCATCATTTTTTTGGGAGTGCGGCACATTACTCAATAACAAGCAGATGAAGCGTCAATTTGCAGAATCTGTTATTATTTGCATGAATTGCGAAACAACTTGTGTTAGACAGGGGACGAAAAATTCTGGAGGTTAATCATTTATGAAGGTATTGGTGACAGGCGCTGCTGGTTATATCGGTTCTATACTGTGTGAGCACCTTCTGGATCGGGGTTACGAGGTAACGGTTGTAGACAATCTGATTTACGGACAATACAGCCTTTTTCATCTCTGCGCCAACCCAAAGTTTGATTTTGTATACGGAGACGCCCGGAACGAGGCGCTCATGAAATCCCTCATCAGTCAGGCGGATGTCATCATCCCGCTGGCAGCCATCGTGGGAGCTCCCGCCTGCGACCGGGACCCGATCCAGGCAACGACCATCAACCTGGACGCCGTCAAGCTTATCAACCGGTTGCGAAGTCAACAACAGCTTGTCGTCTATCCCACTACCAACAGCGGTTATGGAACAAGATCCGGCGATGTGTTCTGCACCGAAGATACACCTTTGGAACCAATCTCCCTCTACGGTGAAACCAAGGTTGACGCCGAGCAGGAACTGCTTGGCAGCAACAATGCGATCACGCTGCGCCTTGCCACTGTGTTCGGCATCTCCCCCCGGATGAGGATTGATCTGCTGGTCAATCATTTTGTCTATGCCGCCGTTACCGACGGCTATCTCGTCATCTTCGAAAAGGACTTCAAGCGGAACTACGTTCATATCCGCGACGTAGCCGACTGCTTCGTATTTGCCATCGAGAATTCGGGAAAGATGATCGGGCGGCCCTTCAATGTCGGCCTGGACAGCGCCAATATGTCCAAAGAAGAACTGGCCCTCACGATCAAGAGGTACGTCCCTAAACTTTATATCCACTTCTCTGAAATCGGCAGCGACCCTGACAAGCGCAATTACATAGTTTCCAACCAGCGCCTCCGTGAGGCGGGCTTCGAGGCCAAACGTACCCTGGATGAAGGAATACAGGAACTAATCAAGGGTTATAGGCTCCTTGGCCGCATGGTCATGAAAAATGTCTAAGCAAAAGTCTCTGCCCACCGCCACGCTGATTCTCGCCGGCGGTCTTGCCACACGGCTCCAGTCCGTGGCAGGGGATACGCCGAAATCCCTCATGCGGGTGGCAGGGCGGCCGTTTATCGAATGGCAGTTCGATCAGTTGAGAGACAACGGTCTGAACGATATCGTCCTGTGTGTCGGCCACGGCGCCGGGAAGATCAAGGATCATATCGGTGACGGTTCCAAATGGAACATCGCCATCCGTTATTCTCACGAAAACAAACCACTGGGAACGGCAGGGGCCATCCGGCACGCTCAAGGCATGCTCGGCACGGACCCTTTTTTTGTGCTCAACGGCGACTCCTTTGTCTCCTTTACAGCGTCGGAGGTTTTGAGATTCCACCGGGGAAAACAGGCCGCCCTGACCCTGGTCCTCGCCGAGGTTGAAGATGCAGCACGCTTCGGTTCGGTAGCGATCAATGAAAATGGAGAAATCCTGAATTTCGATGAGAAGGGTAAAAGCGGCAAGGGCCTGATCAACGCCGGTGTTTACCTCATCACTCAGGACGTTCTCCATTCCATACCGGAATCACGGGCCGTATCTATCGAAAAAGAGGTCTTTCCCCGTTTTGTCGGGTCCGGTTTATACGGGATGGTCACCGCGGGTCCCTTCATAGATATCGGGACTCCGGAATCCCTCCAGTCGGCAGATAGATTCTTTTTCGGGAACGAGGACAGCAAAACATGATCATCACCAAAACGCCTCTGCGAATCAGCTTCCTGGGCGGTGGCACGGATTATCCGGATTATTTTCGAGACAACGGCGGTCAGACCCTCGGCGCGGCTATTGACAAATACTCCTATGTCACGGTCAACCGCTTGGCGCCGCTATTCGACTATAAAATCCGCATTGGCTATTCACGCACGGAGCTCGTTTCCGCTGTCGATCAGATCCAGCATCCCTCCGTCCGGGAATGTCTGCGTCTCCTGAATCTGAAAGAGCATATCGAAATCGGCTATGGCGGAGATCTGCCGGCGCGCAGCGGCCTGGGATCTTCATCCTCCTTCACCGTAGGACTGCTCCACGGACTCCATGCCCTGAAGGGTGAATTGGTTTCTCACGAGCAATTGGCCCGGGAGGCCGTGCATGTAGAACAGGAGATGATCAGGGAGCGGGTAGGCGTACAGGATCAGTACATCTGTGCCTTCGGAGGCCTCGTGAAGATCTGCTGCAACAAAAATGGCAGAATCGACGTAAAACCCATTCCGCTTGCCCCATCACGTCTGGTAGAGCTAAAAAGACACATGCTCCTGTTTTACACCCGCATCAACCGCCAAGCCCATGACGTCCTCGATGATCAGATCGATAGGACAAAAAATGGTAAGAATAATGAATATCTGTGGGCAATGGAACAACTTGTGGACGAAGGATTGAAGGTGCTCACGGGAAACGGCGATATCAGAGAATTCGGAAGGATCCTTCACGAATCCTGGCTTTCTAAAAGGCAGCTTTCTAAAAAAGTCAGCAGTGAAAAGATCGATGCGTGGTATGAACAGGCCAGGAAGGCGGGGGCTTTGGGAGGAAAACTCCTCGGGGCGGGGGGCGGCGGGTTTCTCCTCATCTTTGCCAGACCGGAAGAACAAGCAAAAATCATCGGAGCTGTTCCGGATCTGGTCCCCGTTAATTTCGATTTCGATTTTACGGGGAGTACGCTCCTGTTCTACAAACCATAAAAGAGAAAAGGAAACTATCGTACAGATGCCTACAACTAAAAATTTCTGGGAAAAGAAGAATGTTCTGGTGACGGGCGCCTTGGGATTCGTAGGCAGAAACCTCGTTCCCCTGCTTCGGGAACAGGGCTGCACACTCCTGGCACCTTCTTCTCGGGAATATAACCTCCTGGAACAAGAACAGATCCGCCGTCTTCTCACCGATACGGCGCCGGATATCGTGTTCCATTTGGCCGGACTTGTCGGCGGCATCCTGGCCAACAGGAATTATCCCGCCGATTTCTGCTATCAGAATCTTCTCATGAACACCATGATGATGCACGAATCCTGGCGGGCGGGGACAAAAAAGTACATCACCCTCATCGGCGGTTGCAGTTATCCGGCAAACGCTCCCAGCCCCATCGGGGAGGAGGAGCTCTGGAACGGCTATCCCCAGGAGGAAAGCGCCCCTTACTCGGTGGCAAAAAAGATGAATGTCGTCCTGGCGGAGTCATATCGCCGGCAACATGGATTCAAGGCTATCGTCCTTGTTCCCGGTAATGTCTATGGTCCCTTCGATAATTTCGACCTGAACAATTCTCATGTAATTCCTGCCCTTATCCGCAAGTTTTACGAGGCGAAAGAGCAGGGACGTGATGAAGTCGTCGCCTGGGGAACAGGCAAGCCGGTACGGGATTTCATTTATGTGGAAGACGCCTGCCGGGCCATCGTAACCGCTGCGGCGTCATACGACGAAAGCGGCATCATCAACATCTCCTCCGGAGAACCGACTACGATCCGGGAGCTTACCGAGGTGGTGGCGGAGTTGGTCGGTTACCGGGGCAAGATCGTCTGGGATGCATCCAAACCGGACGGGCAGTTATACAAAGGCTTTCAGGTGGAACGGATGAAAAGGTTATTGAACTTTCAGCCGCCCACGTCCCTGCGGGTCGGCATCGCCAAGACCATCGACTGGTTCATCAAGAACCCCAAAAGCGTCCGGAAGGATGTTCCCGTCACCGCCGCCAGCCCCAGGGATAGGGATGCTACGGCACGATGAAAGAAAAACCATTGCCCAAAATACCTTTCTTTTTCACCCACATCAGCGAAAAGGCCATCGCCGAGGTCACCTCCGTCCTACGTTCGGGATGGCTCAATGAAGGCGAGGTCGTTAAATTATTCGAGCAGAAACTGGCAGATGTCTTGGGGGTTTCCCACCCCGTAACAGTGAACAGCGGCACCTCGGCCCTCCATCTGGCTCTCGTCCTGGCCGGTGTCGGACCGGGAGATGAGGTTATTGTTCCGCCCCAAACCTTTATCGCCACGGGTCTCGTGGTCCTAATGACCGGCGCCCGGCCTGTCTTTGCCGATATCGATCCGGAAACGGGAAATATCCACCCCGATGCCATTGTCCCCCGAATTACTTCCCGGACCAAGGCCATCATACCGGTGCACTGGGGCGGCTATCCCTGCGATCTTGATGAAATTCACGCCATCGCCGGACAATTCCGCCTCACGGTAATAGAAGATGCCGCCCACGCCCTGGGGGCCATTTATAAAGGAAGACCCATCGGCAGTATTTCACGATACACGGCCTTTTCCTTCCAGGCCATCAAGCATCTGACCACGGGAGACGGCGGCATGTTGTGCTGCCGTGATGCCGAAGACGCCCGGGAAGCCACAATCCGGCGTTGGTTCGGGATCGACCGCACCGATATGAAACGCTCCATCCTTGGCGACCGGGGTTATGATATCTCCGTCCTCGGTTTCAAATATCACATGAACAACGTGGCCGCCGCCCTCGGGGTCGGTAATCTGACCGACTTCCCGGAACGACTCACCAGACGGAGAAAGATCGCCTGCTATTACCGGGAAAGGCTTGCCGATATGCCCGGCCTTGCCCTGCTCAGATCTGAAAACGACAGAATACACGCCTATTGGCAGTTTTCACTCCTCGTTGATGACCGGCTTGATTTCGTAACAAAGCTCTCCGAGCAGGGAATCCCAGCCTCCGTAATCGATCTGCGCATCGATACGAATTCCGTTTTTGGCGGTATTCAGAACGATCTTCCCGGGCAGCGGTATTTCAACGAACGGCATCTTGCCCTACCCTGCCATGAGGGACTTGCTGACACTGACGTTGATCATATCGTCGACACCATTCGCAAGATAAGGGGACCATCATGAAACATCCCGAATATGACTACTCTTTGCTCCGTTCCTGCGGCGAAGATATCTTTGTCAGCGCTCATGCCTTTTTCCGCCGCCCCCATCTTGTTTCCATCGGCAGCCATGTGGCGGTGGATTATGGCGTCTATTGCACTACTGCCGCAGAAATCGGCGATTATATACATATTGCCCCTTATGTAACCATTATCGGCGGCGAGAAGGGACTCCTGAAAATGGATCATTTTACGACGATTGCTGCGGGGAGCCGGATAATTTCGGCAAGCGACGAGCATTTAGGGGCCGGTTTCGTCGGACCGACTATCCCGGATGCCTTTCGGGACAAGGTGACGCAACTACCTGTAATTTTTGAACGCTTTGCCAGCATAGGAACCAACGTGGTCATCATGCCCGGGGTGACCCTTGGGGAAGGCAGTGTCGTGGGGGCCTGCGCTTATGTAACGGAAAGTACGGAACCATGGACAATCTATACAGGCGTTCCCGCCAAACCCGTCAAAATGCGTCCCAGGGAAAAGATGATCGAAATGGCGAAAACCCTCGGTTATGGTGGATAGGGCGGCTGCAGCACCGTCAAGGGAGCGCTGATGGCCATTCGGAATATCTTTCTTCAGATCGGTCGATCCTCATTGATCCTCAACCTGACTTCCATTGTCAGTTGCCGGATCGTCAACAATATGATCGCCCTGATCACCTTCGGCTACGCCGCTCGCGTCCTTGGGGCGGAGATGTTCGGCATTGTCGGCTTCGGGGCTTCGGTTGCGGCTTATGCGGGCATCATGACTCTCCCGGGCATAACCATTTGGGGAACAAGAACTATTGCCACGGATCGAGCCAATATGGGTAAAACCTTTCTCATTGTTAATTCCACTATATTGCTCCTTGCCTGCCTCGCCTTTTGCTTCTTGATCCTCTTTTCCCTGACTCTTGATTCTCCGGTTGAAAAAAAGATCGTCCTTTTATCAGGACTGACCCTTTTCAGTACGGCCCTTTCCCTCGAATGGGTGTTCAACGGTCTGGAGCAGATGCGCATCCCGGCTATGTTAAGCATCCTGGGGACAAGCGTTTATACCGTTACCCTCCTTACGTTGGTGAAATCGCCGACGGATGTCTATATTTTTCCGCTCCTCATGCCGGGATCACTGATCCTGGTTGCCTTTGTCAGTTTCTTTGTTTTTATTAAATATTTTCCCGCCCATTTCAGCCGGCCGAAATGGAGCGACTATCGCAAGGCCTTAAGCGGCGCTGCGGTGTTGGGCCTTATGGCCTCCATCGTCATCATCCTCCATTTCGCCAACAACCTGATCGTGAAGGCCTACCTGGGTGCGTTTTCCCTCGGCATCTTTCTGGCGGCCTTTAAGATCGTCGAGCTGCTGTCCTCGATTCCCGCCGTACTGGCCAGTATTTTTTTCGCCCGGCTGGCCCGTTATGTTGCCGACAACCGGGCGGCTGCGCAAAAACAGGCCGGAATCTACGCCCACATCCATATGATTATGGCCTTTTTCATTGCCGCCTATATGGTGGCTGAAGCCCCGGAAATCATCCATTTCATCTATGGAGAAAAATATGCGGGATCAGTGATTATTCTACAGATCATGTCCATCGCGGTAATCTTCAATTTTGCCATCTATGGATATACAAACTGCCTTGTTTCCTTCAGTCAGGACCGGACGATGCTTCTGGTCGTGATCGTCTCAGCAGCGATCTCCATCGTGGGGGGGATAATCTTTGTACCTTGGCTGGGCGTTATCGGCGCCGCCATCGCCATCTCCCTGATTGATCTTTCCGGATGGCTGGCATCGACCCCTACATATAGAAATATGATCGGTTCCCTCCGACTTCGTCTCTGGATCAAGCCTGCCCTAGGCTTTATGGGTATGATCGGAATCCTGTTTTTTTTACAGAAGATAAATTGGCCGCTTTATCTGCGGATCCCCATTGCCGCCATACTCTATTTGGCGTGGATGAACACGGAAATAAAGTCGGTTTTAAGATCCATCATGGAACCCGGTGTGGTCGCCTGAGGCTTGTATGTCTGATCAAAAACTTCTCGTTTCCATCATTTTTCAGGACCATAAGCAAATCGGCCATGATATCGAATACAATATCTGTGTGGGCAAGGCGGCAGAATCAATGGGGATTAACCATACGGCAATTTTACCGGAGATCTGGAAGGAAGACCCATTGATTCCGGAAAACTGGCTGCCATGTTTAAAGACCGGCAAGGGACAGTTTCACAATCGCCTAAGCCAACTATTATATAAAACTTTTACCACTACCAGATCGCTGCGAGTAAACATCAAAGAAAGAATCATCTCCCGAAACAGAGAAGTCATTTTTTTTATCGAAAGTTTCACATTATCCTATTTGACGTCATTTTATTTGGCCTTGAATCTGCTTCATTTCAAGAAACTAAAATTGGTCCTTCTGATCCGCTGGAATATTGTGCAGGACAGAAGAAGCTTTTTTTTTAAACACCTAATCAAAAAAATCATCGCATCCTATGGAGAAGGATCGTTAATACTCGTTACAGATAGTAATCTAATTAAGGATGTTGTTCAGGAATACATGAAAGTCTCTTGCGCTGTCTTGCCCATACCTCATACAGAAATAAATTACTTAAAAGAAAATATAGCTGCGACGCACATAAAAGATAGGCCTATAGTCTGCTGGTGGCCAGGATTTCCAAGACCGACCAAAGGTTTAGATGTTATTGCCAAGCTTTTGAATGAAAAAAGTGAATATGCCTCCCGATTCAAAATCGTCGCCGGTAAAAGCTCCTTCCTTACCCGGACTGCGGGGGGCGCTGAACTGGAATTGCTCGATGACTACATGGAACGGCGTGCATATCAACAACAGCTTATGTGGAGCGATATAATCCTTACCCCATATGATAAAATTTATAGTCACGGAACATCGGGAATCTTTGTCGAAGCAGTCGTTGCGGGAAAAATGCCGGTTACAACAGAAGGAACATGGATGGCCTATGAACTCGAGAAATATGGCCTTGGAATGCTCGTTATAGATTGGTCGAAGCCAAATATTATGGAAACACTGTATCAACGTTTTGAAGACTTATCGATCAGAGAAAAGCTTAAAAGTATGAGTGAAGCATATAGAAATAAACATAATATTAAGAATTTTTCGGAAGCACTTAAACGGGTTATGGGGGTGTGATTAATCTACTATGAGAATTGGGACTGATATTTCGATACTGTGCTCAAGAATCGGCTTAGTAAAAGTGGTGTATTCTGGGGACATCCTAAAATAATGCGTTATCTTTCAAAGAAAAAAGGTGTCCGTTTTCTACTCTATAGCGTAGATTTAGTCCTTGATTCATTCATCCACAAAGATCAGCGACTGCCAGCCAGGATTGAAAAAATTCTTATTGTCAATCCAGATCATCTTGGAGATATGCTCCTCCTCACATCGGTGTTGCCACTGATTAAAGAAAAATACCCTAAGGCCAAAATAGACATGTTATGCGGGAGTTGGGCGTTGCCGGTGCTGGAAAATAATCCGTACATTGAGAATATATTTATTATCAACCATTCATTTGCCAACCGCTCCGACACTTCGCGTGCAGAAAAGTTGTTAGAGTATCTTAAAACATTCATCGTCACTTTATGGAAAATTCGCAAAGAGAGCTATGATTTAGGTCTCTTCATGCGTTCCCGGCGTGGCAATTTGGCACTCCTTGCTCTACTTGGAAATATCCGTTTTTCCGTAGGGTATGGAACAGCGGGTTGTGGCGCTTTTTTTAATCGCCGCGCAGAATGGTCGCCAGGGAAACATGAAACAGAACATTTTCTTGAAGTTCTTGAACGTATCGACGTCTTGCCAGGCGCACGAAAATTGAAGCCGGAAATTTATCCTTTGCCGGACGATGACGCAATACTGTTTGACCTTCTCGAACCATTTAAGGAACAGTTAACTAAAATTGCCATTGTTCATCCAGGCGCCGGTTCACATCTAAAAACCCTAAAGCCAGATATTTGGAAGCGGGTGATTGAAAACCTGGAAGCAAATGGTTACTCGGTCTACCTTACCGGAACATTACAGGAGGAATCTCTCCTCATATCGATTGCTTCCCCTTCATGCGTTATTCTGGCCGGCAAACTCACCCTCTCCCAACTTATGCTGTTTTTTAAGAAGGCGACCCTTATCGTAACCGTAGATAGTTTATCATCTCATCTATCAGGAATGAGCGGAACAAAAACTATCGTGTTTCATTGTGCAATGAATGACAGTGTACAGTGGAGGGCAAAAGGCGACAATGTTACTGTGTTAGAAAAACGATGCCCCACACTGGCCTGTGAACGTGGATGCGCCGCCATGGCCTGCATGGACTTTGATGTTACTGTTGTAAATAAATTCTTATGATATTGAAGGAAGAAAAGGGGCATTTTTGATTATGGTAAATCGAACCGTCTCCAAGTATTCATAAATATATGGAACTTACTTTCGGAATCAAGTTATTATTCTTTCTGCCATTTTTATTGAATTATTGCATAGGTCTGTTTCTATGGCCATCAAAGAAGAATATCATCGCTGTCATGGACCTGCCACTGTTGATAATTGGCTATGTGGGCGGAATTTTTTTTCTCTTGAACGACTTCCCACATGCCTTTGACGCTGATAATATCATTCATCTTCTTGTCATTCTGTGCTTAGGATCTCTTGCTTATTGCTTCTTTTTCTATGCAGCCTTCATATCAAACTCCTTTATTGACAAAAAAATCATGACCTTACAGATAATTATCCTGGATAAAATTCGTGAACCTACTCTCGATTTTAAAGTAGTGATAATATCGTTGTCTTCTATGGCGATTATCTTTTATTTATACTCATATATATCTATGGGCTTCGTTCCGATGTTTGCAGACGACCCGATGAGTGCTAAATTTTTTGCCCAGTCCTATCAGGATACATACCGTCCCGTTGCCCACTATTTCAGGATAGCACTTAATCTTTCCTCGTTATTATTTCCGTTTCTCATCATCTTGACCTTCTTAGATGATGAGAAATCAAATAAATTGATATTTGCGCTGTTATTTGTCTGCTTGACAATTTTGACCGTTCTGACGCTACGCCGGGGCATGATTGCCAGCGCGATCATGAACATGCTACTGTGCTTCGCCCTTTACTACAAGCGGGGAAAATTTATGGTTTTAATGATTATTTTTTATTTTCTCGTCTATTCAATGGGCTCCATATCAAATTCTTTGTTTCTCTATTTTCTTGGCATGACTGAGGAAATCAATCTACTCAGCGTTTTTTGGGGAATGCCGGATGTTGTAGATCTCTGTGAATTTTGGGACAGTTTCATCACCAGTAACTATGAATATTCTATGGGGAGGACTATCTTTGGGGGAATGGTCCCCTACCACTACGATTGGAATCCGGCGGTGGTGACAAAATTGGTCATCGGCGCCTCTCCCGATACCCCCAGCGGTGGATTCCGACTGCCTTTTCAAGTTGAGGGTTATTATACCTTCGGCATATTAGGCGTCTTTTTGTGGTCGTCTTTCTATGGTGTAGTAGGTGGATTGTATCTTAAATATATTAAACATATAATAGACAATGACCGCATGGAACATTTTCTTCAGTTTTTTGTTCTTATATTTTTTACTAACATGATTTTTTCTATCGGCATATTTCTTATAAAGATGCAGATTGATCAGTTGTTCAATATCTGTGTAGCGGCATTGATTATCCTCTCGACAATGAGAAAATTCCCGTATCTGTCCAATGATTGGAGAGTCGTGGAATGAGCGAATACCTTGTTTTTGTATGCTATCTGTTACGGAGTACACGATTTTATGGCAAATCATAAGCCGAGTCTCTTATTTTTGCAGTGCCGGAATCTTGGTGACGCGATTATTAGCACATCGGTGATAAATTCCCTCGGAAAATCAGAAATATATTCAGTTATAGACGTATTTACGCGACCAACTTTTAAGCGTATTTTCGAGAATAACCCCTTTGTGGGCAATGTTTATTATTCCCATTTCCCAATGGGAACAAAGAAGGATTTCTTTTTCAGGGATGGCCTTCGACTATGGAAGGAAGTGAAATTAATCCGCAATATGGGCTATGATCGGTGCTTGAATATCGTGGGCGATTTCCGGGAAAATATCTTGGGGCGGCTCTGTAGTCCGCAAGAAAATATCACCATAGAATGGGCGCCTGGTCATCCGTTTCGAAGCTTGATAAGAACAGGTGCTAATGAGTTCATCGATTCCTCCATAAAGATACCTGCGGATATTTTCAATATCTACGACTGTATGGATATTATTTCCAGCGCCCTCGGCAATGGCAACCTCGAAGGGTCCAGGATTTACCTCGATGATTGGGGAACTACTAAAGAAAAATCCCATGGTTTGATCGGCATTCACCCCATTGCGAGTGTGCCCTGCAAAATGTGGCCAATCAAAAAATGGCTTGCATTAATCAACGAGCTAAACGATAGCGGATGGGGCATTTGGATCTTCGGCGCGGCAGAAGAAAGGGAGTTTTTGGAAAACACCTTATCCGAAGTCTTAAAAGAAGGCATAAACAGCCTTCACACAAATAATTTGGATGACTTCTTTATAAGGCTATCCCAAGTCGATCTATTGATAGGCTTGGACAGTTTTTCTGTTCATGCCGCCCATGCCTGCGGCGTTCCCAGTATTATGATATGCGGACCCAGTGATTATCGCATCTGGCATCCGCCCACCGCTGTTGTGGTCACGGGTAAGGAGAAGTGTCCCCATTACCCGTGTCATTCAAAACCAAAATGCAATCAGATAGATAGTGAGTTCCCCTGCATGACATCCATCAGGATCAAAGATATTTTATCGGCCGTTGAGACTATTTTGAAAGACGAGAATCTCATCAAGAGTTCGTAGCTGAAATGATCGGGAGGCAACGCCTTATGCTTGAGAAACCATTCATAACCATAGTATCCGTTGTAAAAAACGGGGCGACATATCTTCGGCAGTCTCTTCCTGTCATATTGGGACAGGATATTCCGTTTCCCTTTGAGGTAATATATATCGATTCCGGCTCTACAGACGGCAGCGTCGAGCTTTTAAAAGATCATGCCCGGAAAGTAAATCATCTTTGCTATCACCAGATCCGACCGGAAGAGTTTCATCATGCCAAAACCAGGAACTGGGGGATGAAACAGGGTAAGGGCGATTTGGTAGTTTTTTTAGGTGGAGACGCCGTTCCTGTTGATTCCGGCTGGCTGAGAAAATTGACTGCCCCGGTTATTGAGCAGGCGTCGGATCGAGTCGTTGCCGCTTATGGCAAACAAATACCGAGAAAAGACGCCGATATCAACAATTACTGCCGCATGACATTTAATTATGGCGACCATTTCCTGATCAAGGGAAAGGATACCAATCATCTTTCCCGAAAAGAGATGTATTTCTTCTCAAGCGTCAACTGTTGCATTAATAGGAAAAATTTCCCCGACTTTCAATTCGCTGAGCATTTACCGGTGAACGAAGATGTCACGCTATCTTATAAAATAATCGAAAATGGCTTCAGAATCGCTTATTGTCCAGACGCTGCGGTGGTTCACTCTCACAATTTTGGTTATGTAGAGATTTTAAAACGATATTTCGATAACGCGGTAACATACGAACGTATAGGGATTTTCAACGGTTGCGAGGCGTCTATTCAGGGTGACGGGAAAAAATTCCTGCGCCACTCTTTGGAGATATTATCTCAAAGAGAGCGGCAGGACTGGATTAAATTCGTGTTTTTTCTGCTGTATGCCGGCGCCGGCGTCAAGTTGGGGCAGAACTGCAAGTATCTGCCAAAATTTATAGCGCGAAAATTATCTCAGTATGGTACGGTATAGCATTATAATTCAGGTGTATGGATAGGTTTATGAGCAAGATCGGTTTCGGCGTGTTACGCACTCATGGGTTCTTTTTCCTGGCTTTCAACAGATTTGCTGATGCAGGGGTGATCTTTTTTTCGCTCTGGTTGTCCGCTTATATCGCAACTTATCCGTGGAATCCCCATTTCATGATCTTGGCTTTTGCGGCGGTGGTCGTTTACAACCTCCTGGCAGCCCGCAACAGCCTTTATGAATCATGGCGCATCGATTCTACTTGGCATGAAACCATGGTCATCTTCCAAGCGTGGCTCTTCACGGTTGCGGTACTCATTGTCCTTGCCTTTCTTCTGGAACTCACGGGTGAATATTTTCGGAAAGTATTCATCATCTGGATAGTTATGTCTATTTTTGCTTTGGTGTCATGGCGTCTGATTATTCGGATTTCATTAAGATTGGCCCGGAGGAAAGGATTCAACATCCGGAGAGTGGTTATTGTCGGAGCAGGAGATCTGGGCGTAAGATTATTGGCGACAATTGAAAGGGCTTCCTGGACCGGCCTCCAGGTGGTTGGTTTCTTTGACGATAAAAAGGAGCAAAATGAAATCGTTATGGGCATCCCGGTTGTCGGCGACATTAAGCAATTAGCCGCTTATCTGAAGAAAAACGACATCGATCATGTCTACATCGCCCTTCCCCTCGACGCGGTGAAAAAGATTACGAGGATATTGACAGAGTGCCGGACCTTCGGTGCCGCCTTGCATGTCGTCCCGGATTTTATTGTTTTTGAACTGCTCCATTCCCGGATCGAAAGACTGGGTGACATGATCCTCCTCAATTTCAATCCCGATACCCGCTGGAAGCGTGCTTTTGATATTATCTTTTCCCTTTTTGCCATTATTATGATACTCCCCGCCTTGGTAATAATTGCTTTCCTTGTCAAGATCGAAGATGGGGGACCGGTATTCTACGGCCACCGGCGGATCACTGCGGCAGGCAATGAATTCAAATGCTGGAAATTCAGAACGATGTTTGTCAACGCCGACAAAAAGCTGGCCGAGATCATCGCCAGGAATCCGGCGGCGCGGGAAGAATGGGAAAAGACATTTAAACTGAAAAATGATCCCCGGGTCTCCGGAATCGGGAAGTTTTTACGAAAAACAAGCCTCGATGAGTTGCCCCAATTTTTCAACGTCCTGGCAGGGGAAATGAGCGTCGTCGGCGCCCGACCCATCGTAGAAAAAGAGCTGAGCGATTATTATAAGGAACACGGGGGGATATACTGTTCCATGAAGCCGGGAATTACCGGACCCTGGCAGGTTGGCAAGCGCAGCGATACGGAGGATTACACGGAAAGGATCCAGCTCGACACGTGGTATATCCAGAATTATTCTTTCCTCCTGGACTTGAAAATAATTATCAAGACGGTGACTTCAATATTGCATGGCAAAGGAGCCTATTGAAGAGGTGAATGGGGAATGGGTAAATGGTTAATAGTAAATGGTAAAGGGTAAAGGGTGATTGGTGAACGGGAAGAATGATGGATAGCGGGCAAGTTAAAACAGGTCAGAAGATGGGATCTTTACAAAATAGCGAAGAGGTCAAGCTGATCGATCTCTTCATTACCCTTTTGAAGCATAAGTGGCTGATAATCTGGATGACTTTGGGCAGCGGCGTCATCGCCGCAGGAATTGGCTTCTGGATGACGACCATCTACCGCTCGGAAGCGACCATTGCCCCGGTAGAACAGGAGAAGGGAAGCCTCAGCAGCGCCGTTTCTTCTCTGGGAGGATTGGGGGCCATGTTCGCCGCCCAAGTGGGTATTGGCGGCGCCGGTTCCATAGAAAAGTTTGAAGTCGTTCTCAAGAGTAGAGAATTGACGAATCAATTGATCAAAAAATACGATTTGATGCCCATCATTTTCTATGAAAAATGGGACGTCAAAAACAAGCGATGGACCACAGATAAAACGCTGACTATCGAAGACGCTCAAAAAGTGATCTTCGGTTCCTTTCTGAAAATTAAAACGGACAAAAAAAGTAACATTGTAAAGATCAGCTTTGAATATCCGGATAAGGTATGGGCGCAGCGGATCTTGGCGTATTACGTGGAAGGGCTGAGCGAATACCTGCGCCAGCAGGCACTGGAAACGGCGCGGGCGCAAAAGGAGCATCTCAACCAGCAGATGCTCAGTACGGCAGATCCGGTATTGAAATCAAAGCTGGCGGAACTTACGGCGCAGCAACTGGAAAAGGAGATCCTGGCAAAGGTTCAGAAATATTACGGCTTCAACGTCATCGATCCCCCCTTTGTCCCGGAGAAAAAATCCAAACCCAAAATAATGCAGATTGTCCTTGTCGCCGCGACGGTGGCTTTTTTTATCTCCATGTTCCTGTCCTTTTTTCTTGAATATTTAAGAAACATAAGGAAAAATGAAGATCCAGAGCGCATCTCGCTGCTGCGCAAGTATATGAAGTGGAAAATATCTTAACTTAACTACGTAAGGAAGGCGTTATGAACAGGCCCAGCTCGATACTGACAATTTTACTTATCAGTTTTCTCTTTATCTATTCATCCGCTTTGGCCCAGCAAAAAGAGTTGAGTCCCTTTGAAATCGAGGGCTATCTGAAGCAAAATCCCGAGATTATGGATAAATACGGACGGGCGGGACAGACGACCACAAAATCGGGTATAGATGCCGCACCGGGGGCCAAAACGACTTCCACGGGAAAGGCTACTCAGACATTAGAACAAAGAATGGATGAGATTCCCAAAGTTTCTCCATATTTACTCGATAAGCTGATGCCACCCGAGGAATTGACCGTTTTCGGCGAGCAGCTTTTCGCCGGCGGCCCCACCTCCTTTACCCCCCAGCCGAATCTGCCGGTGACGGCGGACTACCTGGTCGGTCCTGACGACAATATCGTCATCCACGTCTGGGGGGGGCTAAACGCCACCTATTACCTTACGGTAAAACGGGACGGCACAATTCAGGTGCCCGTCGCCGGCTCGATCAATGTGGGGGGACTCTCCTTCCGGCAATTGGAGGAGCATATCAAAAAGAAATACGAGTCTGTCCCGGGGACGAATGTGAGCGTGACAATGGGCCCCTTGCGGAGTATCAATGTTTTTGTCGTCGGGGCGGTGAAGCAGCCGGGGGCCTATACGGTCAGCGCCTTTGACACTATCCTCAGCGCCCTCATCTACGCCGGCGGACCGGAGATCAAATCGAACCGGGAAGACTGGTATAAGGAACAGTTGAAGAAGGAGGATGTCACTACCAAACAACTGATAGCAAGGCTGGAAGGAAAGATCCGGGATCGAAAGCTCGCTGATACGGAGTCTCGTGACGTCAAAACCGGCTTGCCTGCGACAAAGAAGATATTGGAGCAACCATTTTATCAGAGTAAGGACGCGAACATTGTTAAGGAAAAATATTCCAATCTGAGACAGTTGGTCGAATTACTCAAACAGGAGAAACAGTCAGAAGAGTTGTTAAGGCGCTTTAAAAACTTAAATGCCGAGCAGATGGAACAAGAGATTGAGAACCTGGAATCTTTAGCTGAAAAAAAAGATAAATATCTCAATCTAAAAAACACCGTCGAGGGTTTCAAGACCGGTCTTGAAATTGAAGTCCAATCACGAAGGTTATCGGCTTTGGATCTGAAACAATTGGACGATGAACTAAAGCGCATGGAAAAGCGGGAAACCGATCGGGAGCGGGAAAAGGACTATACCCTCAAGCAATACAGTTACCCATTAGAGAAGTATCGGGAGGTGAGAGACAAAGATGTGCTTCTGTCCAGCCTTCTCGGTTCGATGCGCAAAATACAGCTCAAACGTCAGAACCAGGTGGTCAGCACCTTTGATCTTTATGAGCTCATTTTAAAGGGGGACAGTTCCAAAGATACGCGCCTCCAGGCGGGAGACATCATCTTTGTCCCCAAACCGGAGGCGGTGGTGGCCATCTACGGTGACGTCAAGGTTCCCGCCGTCTATGAAATAAAGGAACACACCACACTGATAGAGGCGCTGGAACTTGCCGGCGGCATCAAACCTTCCGCCTATGCCGGGCGGATCCAGGTACAGCGTTACGCCGACAACAAACAGAGAATCATCTTGGATGTCTCCCTTGACAACCTAAAAAAGCGGGCGCAGCCATTTAATCTTCAGAATGGTGATTTTGTCAGGATTCAGGAGGTTATCAAGGAAGACGTAAACGCGGTATTTCTCTTTGGCAATGTAAAACGGCCGGGGAAATATCAGTACCGGGACGGATTACGGATTACGGACATGTTCCGGGATTTGAACGATCTCAAGGCAAATACCTATTTTCCATACGGGGTGATCAAGCGGCATCAGTTGCCGGATCGGAGCACCCAGCTCATCTCCGTACGCCTGGGAGAGGCCCTGCTGGAAAAAAAGGCGGAAGCAAATATCGCCCTCCAACCCTATGACGAACTTTATATTTTCAGTGAGTGGGATTTCAAGACCAGGCCGGTTTTGACAATCAGCGGTGAAGTCAGAAATCCCGGCGCCTATCCCTTCGATCGGGACATGCGTATAAGGGATGCGATATTTAAGGCGGGAGGTCTGACCCAGGACGCCTATCTGGGACCCGTCCATATCTTCCGGACCGATCCGGACAGCAAAAAAGTCCAAATGCTGATGTTTGATTTATCGAAAGCCATGAACGGGGCAAACAACGAGGACAACCCCGTTCTCCAGGACAAGGATCGCCTCGTTGTGCACTCTGTCAAGGAATATTCCTACGACAAAAAGGTAAGCATCGACGGCGACGTCCTGAAGCCGGGGGATTATCCCCTGGCGGAGGGAATGACGGTGCGAGACCTGGTTTTTGCCGCCGGTAATCTTAAAGAAAGCGCTTATGTTTATGCGGCGGAGCTAAGCAGGATCGACACCTTTGGGGGGCGGCTTACCAAGGTGGAGGTGAAGAATTTTGAATTAGGGAAGGCCATGAATAGCGATCCTGCCGAAAATTATGTATTAAGGCCCTATGATCGCGTCTTCGTGAAGCGAATCCCCGATTGGCAGGAAGAACGCTTTGTGTCCCTTTCCGGCGAGGTCATGTTCCCCGGCAAATATATCCTGAAGAAAGGGGAACGTCTGTCGTCGATTATCGAACGGGCCGGCGGCTACACGCCGGAAGCATACCTGCGCGGCGCTTTCTTTACCAGGGAACGCGTCCGCACCCTCCAACAGAAGGGAATCGAAGAAATGGCGGCAAGACTGGAGCGGGATCTAATGGCCCAGACCGCTTCAACTGTTACTACATCCCTTTCTATAGAGGAAGTGCAGGCGAAACGCGTGGAGGCCGAACAACGGCAGAAGTTCATCGAGTCCCTAAGGAAACTCAAGGCATCGGGACGGATGACAATTCATCTGGCCCAAGTGCGGCTGATCAAGGGAAGCGACTATGATATCGAAATGGAGGACGGCGACAGCCTTTCCATTCCTGAAAGAAACAGTGTGGTCAATGTAAACGGAGCGGTCATGGCCCAGGGCTCGCTCATCTACTCCGATAAGATGAATTATGAAGATTATATTATGATGGCGGGTGGTTATGCAGATTACGCCGACAAGAGCAATGTCTTTGTAATAAAAGTGGATGGATCGGCAAGAAAAATCGGCAGCAGCGGCATGGTCAACTGGGACCGGGGCAATGAACGATGGGAAATGGCATATTTTGGCGAACGACCGAAAGAGATTGAAGCGGGAGACATCATTGTCGTTCCCGAAAAGACGGATCGCATTGCCTGGCTCCGTGAATTTCGCGACATTACCCAGATTCTCATGAACACAGCCGTCATAGCCGGGGTAGTGATAAAATTATTCTAATGGAATATGAGGGGGATATGAAAATGACATTCTTAAAGGACCCAAAGCGGCGACGGGGTTTCACACTTGTGGAACTCCTCGTTGTCATGGTCATGATCGCCCTGTTAGCCGCCCTTGTCGGGCCAAGACTTTTTCCCAAGGTCGGTAAGGGCAAACAGTCGGCGGCAAAGGCACAGATAGAGCTTTTCGGGCAGGCGCTGGATCAGTTCCGGCTGGATGCAGGACGCTATCCCAACACCCAGGAAGGTTTAAACGCCCTGATGACAAACCCGGGAATCGAAAAATGGGATGGACCTTATCTTAAAAAAAGCCTTCCCCAGGATCCGTGGGGAAAGCCTTACCATTATCAGTGTCCGGGAACACATGGCGAGTATGATCTGTTTTCCTACGGAAGGGATGGTTCACCAGGAGGCGACGGCGAAGACAAAGACGTTGTCAGTTGGGAATAATAATAATGAGAGGTAAGACGGTCCTTGCATAGTTCTACCAAGCACGTTTCATTGTACCTCATTTCATTCGTGGTCGTCTGCTTTTTCTGTGCGGCGACTACCCTGAATTATTTTTTTGTTCCCGGCGAAGTCCAGGCGCAGCAAGGGCCTGGTTCAGCATTGGCCCCGGGAA
>Ga0247841_10002688_pt1 | contig 34755 bp, 36 predicted proteins | sample LaCruzMarch2015__2_FD_192410 | JGI IMG/M metagenome (GOLD analysis project Ga0247841, IMG submission 192410) | Freshwater microbial communities from meromictic Lake La Cruz, Castile-La Mancha, Spain - LaCruzMarch2015_18m | ecosystem: Environmental > Aquatic > Freshwater > Lake | place: Spain...
CATCGTGTATGGCCCACCAAAGCACTTTTGCCAGTGCCTCCGCCCTGGCTTTGTCCTTCTGGTTAGCGTACACCAGTATCCATGTCAACCCGGCGATGGGATAGGCTGACGGGTTGGAGGAGTTGGTCAGCATCACCTTGGTATCATCAGGCAGAGTTATGCCCTCAGCTGCAGCAGTTGTCGCCGCAAGGCTGGGCTCTACAAAGTTGCCGGCTGCATTCTTAAGCTGCGCCCAGGGCAGCTTATTCTGCTTTGCATAGGCGAGCTCCACATATCCAATAGAGTTGGGGATCTGCTGTACCTGCCCGGCAACACCGGCATTGCCCTGCCCACCCATGTCTCCAGGCCATTTCACAGACTTAGCATTGCCAACCCGGGTCTTCCAATCGTCGCTGACCTTGGACAGGTAATTGGTGAAGATGTAGGTGGTCCCCGACCCGTCCGAACGGAAGACTACCGCGATGGGGGCGTCAGGCAGCTTTAAACCAGGGTTAAGCGCCACTATGGCCGGGTCGTTCCACCTGGTGATCTTCTTCAGATAGATATCGGCCAGCACATCCCCACTCAGCTTGAGCTGACCGGAACCCACATCCTTGATGTTGTGGATGATGGCCACAGACCCGCTTGTCATGGGTATATGCAGTATGGGGCCGTTCTTAGTTTCCGCCTTGGTCAGCTCAGCATCAGTCATGATCCCATCGCTGGCGCCGAAATCGACCGTCCCCTCTGTTACCTGGCTGATGCCGCCACCCGACCCGATGGCCTGGTAATTCACCTTTACACCGGTAAGCTTGTTGTACTCGTCAAACCACTTGGTGTAGAGGGGCGCCGGGAAGGTTGCCCCCGCACCTGTCAGGTTGACGGGTGATGAGGGCGGTTTTACAGGTGCCGCCGGAGTCGCCGATGGCGCGCCGCATCCGGCCAATGAAACTGCAGCTGCCATAACAATGGCAAAAGCCGCCGGCCAAATCACTTTTGCTTTGAGCATTTTTTCTCCTTGCTGAATATTTTCCGGTCATTCCGCATGACCCTGCATTCAGTATAAGGAGATTGTGTAAAAGTCACTTTAATTTAATGTTAAATTTCCGTTAAATTTTCAGGCCCCGGCTGGGCACTAATGGGCAGTGTGAAAAAGAAAACCGACCCCTTGCCTTCCTCGCTCTCTGCCCAGATCTTACCCCCGTGAGCACTGATTATATGGCGTGAAATTGCCAGGCCCAAACCGCTGCCTTCATCGTCCCTGGCCCTGTTGACCTTGTAAAATCGTTCAAACACCCTCGGCAGTTCCTCACCCGGTATGCCGATTCCCGTGTCACTCACAGATACCAATATCTCGCCGCCTTTCTTTTTTACCGAGATGGTAATGCTGCCTCCCGGCGGAGTGAATTTAACAGCGTTGTATGCCAGGTTAAGAAGCACCTGCTCGATCCTGTACCGGTCTATCACCAGCGCGGGCAGGTAACCATCGATCTCGGTATTCATGGTCAGCCGTTTATTGTCCACCTGCGGCTGCAAACGTGTGGCAACCTGTTTGACCAGGTCACCGATGTGCAGAGAATTTTTACTGAGAACCGCTTCACGATGCTCCATCATCGACAGGTCAGTAAGCTCATCGGTCATACGTGTTAGCCTCTCAGCCTCAGTGTTTATCCTGTTAAGGAAATCGTTGTATGTCTCACGGTCCCGGGGCGGGTTGTTGATGAGCGTTTCGGCAATCAGCCTGATCGAGGAGATGGGGGTGCGGAACTCGTGTGAAACATTGGAGATGAAGTCCCTGCGTATCTCCTCAAGGTGGTGCTTCTCCGTGAGGTCCCTTATTATAACGATGAGGTCCTGTGTGCCGGCATCCGGACTCACCATTATGTCAAGGTACAGGTTCTTACCGCGGGTTTTAACTGATGCGGACTGTACAGATCCCGTTTCCTGGCATTTCCTGACAAGCGCGTCACATTCATAGTCCCTCACAATCTCTATGAAGGTACTGCTGCTGCCGCTTTCGACATGAGAGTCAAATATGCGGGCAGCGGCAGCGTTCATGTACCTGACCTCGCGGTGCCTGTCAAGTACAAAAATGCCATCTTCAACCAGTGATAACAGGTATGGGAAACCCGGTTCAGACATGCTGTCTTCCCTCAAATATAACCCTGATTCAAACTGAAAATTTGTAGCCGTACCCGCGTACCGTTACCAGTCGGACCGGCTTTTCAGGGTCTGCTTCGATTTTTTGACGTATCCACCGTATATGCACGTCAACGGTCCTGTCATTACCTATAAAATCGTAGCCCCAGACCCTGCGCAGTATCTGTTCCCTGCTCATGACCTGTCCCCTGTTTTTCATCAGCAGGGCAAGCAACTCAAATTCCTTGGGGTTCAATTCCACCTTATTTCCTTTATTCAAAACTACGTGAGTTTTCAGGTCGATCGAGATATCGCCCCCCTGCAAGAATTCCTCCCGGCCGACCGGGGCCCCTTCAGTGCTCCCGGCCATCCCGGACCGGCGTAAAGCGGCCTTGATACGGGCAAGAAGTTCAGACATATTGAAGGGCTTGGTGACGTAATCGTCTGCCCCCATCTCCAGTCCCACAACCTTATCCACTTCCCCTGTTTTCGCCGTAAGCATTATTATCGGCACCTGTGATTGTCTTCGGATTACCCTGCAAACCTCTGTGCCGCTCATGACCGGCAACATGATGTCCAAAATAACCAGATGTGGCCCGATCTTATTAAACTGGTCAAGCGCCTCTGCCCCATCGGAGGCAACGGTAACCCTGTAGCCTTCGTTCTTCAGATTGTACTCGAGCAACTTGCGCAGGCTGCCGTCATCTTCAACTACCAGTATGCTCGTTTCCATATCTTTTCCCGTGTTTAACAGTCAAAGCTGCCAACGGTCAAGCATAAAACAAACACTCGCAACATTACAAATGCTGCGAGTGTCTCAAGTGCTGCGTGGCCTATTACTCAGGCCAGGTAATCTATGAGCTTGCGGCTGCGGCTGGGGTGCCTGAGCTTGGCCAGCGCCTCTTTTTCTATCTGGCGGATCCTTTCGCGGGTCAGGCCGAACTCGTGCCCGACCTCCTTGAGGGTCAGGCCCTGCTCGTTATCCAGGCCGTAGCGCATCTCGATGATCCTGCGCTCGCGGTCGGTCAGCGAGGAGAGCACGTCCCTGAACTGCTGCCTGAGCATGCTGTGGGCAGCCTCGTCCTCGGGAGCAGGGTTGACCTCGTCCTGTATGAAGTCGCTCAACTGGCTTTCATCGTCACCGATGGGGATATCCAGCGACACCGGCTCGGCGTAGAGTATGCCCACCAGCCAGTCTATCTTGTCGGTATCGACACCCATCTCGGTGGCGATCTCGTTGCTGGTCGGCCTGCGGCCCAGCTTCTGCAACAGCTTCTGCCGGGCGTTGTTCATCTTTGTAATGGTCTCAACGGTGTGCACTGGCAGGCGGATGGTCCTCGACTGGTCCGATATGACCCTGTTGATGGCCTGCCTGATCCACCAGGTGGCGTAGGTGCTGAATTTGAACCCGCGCCTGTAATCAAATTTCTCAACGGCGCGCATGAGGCCGATATTCCCCTCCTGGATGAGGTCTGAAAGTGGCATGCCGCGCGCCCTGTATTTCTTGGCCATGCTGAGAACAAGCCTGAGGTTGGCCTTGATCATGTGCTCGGCAGACTCACGGCCGGATTTTTTAAGGGCTGTAAAATGATCGCCCAGCTTTGTGTTCACCGTCTCAAGGTACCTGGAAAATTCCGGTTTGGCCACGGCGTCTTTCAACTCGGCCACGGTCTTTACCCCGGCATAGCCGTCTATCACCTGCCAGGGGATGAGGCGCGTGACTATGGAAAGCTCGGTCAGGTCCTGCAGGGCCTCCTCTGTCTCAACATGGGAGGCTTTTGCCACGAACTGCACCGTCTCCTCGCCGATCACATCGTCGATATGGGCCCTCAGTTCGCTGGCGGTGACCTTCATGGAGAGGGTGGCCGCCGCGGCCGAGTGGTAATGCTTGAGCAGCCTGTCCAAAAGGCTGCTGTGGGCCGCCAGGCGTGCAACCAGGGCCCGCACTATATCGGCTTCGGGGGATTTCCTGGAAGCCCTGGCCGGCAACTGCTTCTCCACGTGGGAAAGATAGTTTGCCAGCTCCATGCGGCTGCTCAGTACCTTCTCGTCCCGGGAAGTGAGCAACGGCGTTTTGCTGCATTCGGCTATATACAGGCTGATCGAATCCTCGGAAAAATCCACGCCCTTCCTGTCGTCGGGATAAACTACATCCTCGATATCAGCTTTAACGAAGGTTGATTCGCCGGGTTTCTGACCGCCCTGCAGGCCTGACAACCCGAAGCCTGTACTATTCTTTTCTAATGTCTTTACATTCTGCTTGATCTTATCCATATCAATTATCTCCTTCCGCAGTCACTGACTTTACGGAACTCCATTTTTCAATAAATCCCCTTTAATAACCTCCCTTTCCCTTCAGCCAGAGAATATTAACTGAAGCCGGCCGGGTGGTAAGCGACTAAGGTCGCAAATAATAAAACGTCTAAACGGTCAAAAAGGTTGCGCTGCGGTAAATATGCGGATTGCCTGATCAGGGTAGCGGAAAAGGGGAGAGGGGTCCGCGGTCAGCTTTCCAGGGCAACAATTTCAAACGGGCACTGCAGGGCACCGGTGGCGCAGACAAGCTCGCAGTCGGTGCACCAGCCGCAATTCTCGACCTCTACTATGGCAATAATATTGTCGCTGAGCGCGAGGGCCCCGCATTTGCATACCGTAACACAAAGGCCGCACCCGTCGCACCTGGTCTGGTCAAATATGGGCATTATGGACAAAAGGCTTTGTTCCTCCGCAGAACCAGAATTTTATTTAACGTATTTTAAACTTTCACTATACCAAGTGATGTGACTTAAATCACTTCAATTCAGGCCGGCCAGCCTGTCCAGGTAGCCCCTGTCCTTGATAACGATGCGGTGCCTTTCAAGGCTGATAGCGCCGCTGTCCTCAAGGTTTTTGAGCGACCTGCCGACCACTTCCCGGGCGGTCCCTGCCATGGCCGCCATCTCGTATTGGGTCAGCCTCTGATAACCATCGGGCCCGGGCGCAGAATTCTGCAGCAGTATCTTGGCCACGCGCCCGGTTACGTTCTTGAAGGACAGGTCTTCCACAAGGGTAAGCAGCAAACGGGACTGCTCCGATATAATCCCGAGGGCATTGCTCACTACCCGCCAGTTCTTCTGCATAACGGGCAGCAGGTCCTTCCCGTGTATCCAGTATATGACCGTGTTGCCCAGGGCCTGCGCGCTATAGGGGCAGGGTCCCCCGCTGAAAACCGTCACGTCGTTGAAGGACTCTCCCGGCCTGGCAATCTTCAATATCTGTTCTTTGCCCTCGGTGGAGGTCTTGTATATCTTGACCACACCCGTGTTGACGAAATACAGGCTCTGCTGGCTGTCCCCCTCGGACACGATGGCCTGGCCCTTGATGAAGGACTTCTGGTTAAACAGGGAGGGCAGTCCCGCCAGTCGGTCATTTTCAACGCCGGCAAAGTAGCGCAGGCGGCCGATATTTTCAACCGTGATATTCATTTGATTAAACCCCGGGGCCGAAATTAACCTGATTATACCAGTACCTGCATCATTATTAAATGGCCCGCCCTCTCCCGCGGACTGTCCGGGGCTGTATAGCGTATGCAAATATTTTGACTGGAAAATACAAAAATCCTTATAATGTCCTGACCTGCAACAGGCGCGCCTGGCAAGTAAGGCGCGTCCGGGCCAAAAGCAGCGGATTATGACTCCGTGGGAACACAGGTCCTGCGGAGTCTTATTAATTAAACGATGGACATTCAGAAACAGAAAACCTCGGTAGCACTGCTGTCAGTGGTATCCAACAGCATACTTGTTATCCTCAAACTAATAACAGGCCTGCTGACGGGTTCCATCTCGGTGCTGTCAGAGGCTGCACATTCCTCAATGGACCTGATAGCCTCGGTAATCGCGTTTTTTGCCGTGCGCATCTCGGCCCGGCGGCCCGATGCGGAACATCCTTTCGGGCACGGCAAGGTAGAGGATATATCCGCCCTGGCCGAGGCGCTGCTGATCGTCATAGCCGCCGTCTGGATCATGGTGGAGGCGATCAACAAGATCATCAGCCCACAACAGCTTGAGACCCTGGACTGGGGCATCGCCGTCATGCTTCTCTCCGTAGTGGCCAATATAATCGTGTCGCACCTCCTCTTCAAGGTGGGTAAAAGGGCGGATTCACCGGCCCTTATAGCGGACGCCTGGCACCTGCGCACGGACGTCTGGACTTCGGCCGGCGTGCTGGCAGGCCTGTCAATCATCTGGGTGGGCGGCAAGCTGTGGCCCGAGGTCAACCTGTCGTGGATTGACCCGGTGGCAGCCATAATGGTAGCCATGCTTATCATGCGGGCAGCCCTCACCCTGACAATGGGGGCCATCAAAGACCTGATCGACACCAGCCCGCCAGCCCACGAACTGTACTGGCTTTCAGGTTACCTTGAGAGCTGGTACCCCACGGTGCGGTCCATCCACCGTATCCGCACCAGGAAATCGGGCGCCGCCAGGTTTATAGACCTGCACATCGTGGTGGACCCGGCCATGACGGTCAGCGATTCCCACGCAATCACCGAGAAGATGACAGCGGCGGTCAGGGAAAAATTGAGCGGCGCCGACCTGACGGTGCACATCGAACCCTGCGACGGCCTTTGCAAGAAGTCCTGCGCCAGCGGTTGTATGCTGCCCTCCGATGAAAGAAGGCGGATCCAGCAGGCAGCAGCGGCCGCCGTAAAGAGGGCCAAACAGACGATTTAATAAACGGTTTCAATATCAAATCAGGGTAACAGTGAGGTAGCAAAATGGCGGTAAGCAGGTTTTATATACCAACCAGGTTTATTATCGGCGAGGGAGGCTTTGCACAGCTGGGCAAGGAGACAGCCCGCCTGGGCAAGGTTGCACTGCTGGTAACAGGGTCGAGCAGCATGCGCTCCACGGGGACGCTGGCCAGGGCAAAGGGCGACCTCGAGGCAAACGGCGTGACCGCCATCATTTTCGACCGGGTCGAGCCCAACCCCCGCACATCCAGCATCGACGCCGCGGCGAAGATAGCACGTGATAATAAGGCAGAGGTGATCATCGGGCTGGGCGGCGGCAGCGTGATGGACGCGTCAAAGTGCATCGCCCTGGCTGCCGCGGGAGGAGAGCCTATATTTGCGTACTACGAGGGCAAGGCCAACGCCAAAATCAGGGCGCTCCCCATCGTGATCGTACCCACACTGGCGGCCAGCGGGTCCGAGGCCAACAACGGAGCGGTCATAACCAACTGGGAAACGCATGAAAAAGTGGTCGTGATGCACCCCTCGACCTACCCCGCATTGTCCATCATCGATCCGGCATTGACCTTGACCGTCCCGGCCAAAACAACTACCCAGGGAGGTGTGGACATCTTCTGCCACCTGGCAGAAGCCTATGTAACGGCCCACCAGTCTACCCTGATCAGCGACGGCCTGCGTGAATCCTGCATGCGCACCGTTGTCGAAGCGCTGCCTCGCGTCCTGGCAAGGCTGGACGACATGGAGGGGCGCTCCAACCTCACCTGGGCCAGCACTATAGCCTGCTCGCAGTTCGCCGGCCTGGGCGGCGGCACGGGTGTGATGACGCTGCACGGGATGGAGCACCCGCTGAGCGCGCTGTACGATATGGCACACGGTGACGGGCTGGCTGCACTCCTGATCGAATGGATGAAGTACACCCAGCCTGCCCGCAGTGACAGAGTGAAGAAGCTGGGGCAGAACGTATTCGGGGAAAACGACGGCATAGCCGCCACTCAAAGCTGGCTGGGCAAAATCGGCATGGACGGCAGGCTGCGCAGCCTGGGGGTGAAGGAAGCGGATTTTGAGGCTTTGGCCGGCAATGCCCTGCGGACGGCGCCCTGGCTCCAGTTCCATCCCGTCAAGCTGGACAAAGAGGCCATCGTAGCCATCTACAAGAAGTCTTTCTAACTGTTACGCGACGCAGTGAACCCGCCCGCGACGGTCGTCATTGCGAGCCCGAAGGGCGTGGCAATCTGTCCGCGGCAAGTAGATTGCTTCGTCGCTGGGCTCCTCGCAATGACGTGTTTGGGGTGTTCCTGACAATGACGTTTTTGGGGCGCTCCTGAAGGTCCGCCCCTACGTTGCTGTTACCGAGCCTACCAGTTCCCTGGCCCCGCCTTTCCATTTCTCGGCATTTTTAATGAGGGCCTCGGCGCCCTTCATCATGACGCCGCCGTTCCTCTCGGACCCGAGCATGGCCGCCAGTTCCCTGACGCGGTCCTGCCCCTCGATGGTCTCAACGGTGCTGGACGCCCTTCCCCCCTCGATGACCTTGTTCAGCTTGAAATGCATGTCGCCGAAGCAGGCTATCTGTGGCAGGTGGGTTATGCACAGCACCTGGTGGAAGGCTGCAAGGCTGGCCAGCTTGCGCCCCACGGAGTCAGCACTCCTACCGCCCACACCCATGTCTATCTCGTCGAATACAAGCGTGGGGATGGGGTCCGCTATCTTGAGCGCGCTCTTGACCGCCAGCACGATGCGGCTGGTCTCGCCGCCCGAGGCTATGGCGGACATGGGCCTGACGGGCTCACCGGGGTTTGTGGCCACCTGGAATTCCAGCCGGTCTATGCCGTCCCCGGTGTAGGCATACGCCTTGCCGCCGGCCACCGACAGCCCTTCCCCGTCCTCCCTGCGCGCAAGCATGATGTCGAACCTTGCCCACTCCAGGCCAAGGTCGGCAAGCTCGCTGTTGACCAGCCTGGCCAGCTTCTCCGCGGCGCCGCGCCGGGCAAGCGAGAGCTCCTCGGCCTTCCTGCCAGCCTCAGCCTTAAGTTCCAGCCTCTCGGCCTCCAGCCTGGCCATGGTCTCTTTACCGTTATGCAGCTCCTGCAGTTCCACCGCCGCCCTGTCCCTGAATGCCATTACGGCATCCACGCTGTTGCCGTATTTGCGTTTCAAAGCCGAAAGCGCCTCGATCCTGTTCTCTATCTGCTCCAGCTTTTCCTGGCTGTCCTCCACGTTCTCGGCATAAGACCTCAGGTCCCGCGCCGCCTCCTCCACGACAGCCAGCCCGCCCTCCAACCCCTCCGCGAACGCGGCCAAACGCGCATCGGCTGAACTTATCCCGTTCAAACAGGCCAGTACCCGGTGCATAAGGACTGAGACAGAGCTGTCGTCGCCGTAAAGCGTTGCGTAAGCATCAAGGCAGCCCCCGCTGATGGCCCCGGCCCTGCGGTAAATGTCCCGCTCCCGGTGCAACTGCTCCTCGTCCACCTCTTCCAACCCGGCGCCGTCAATCTCTTCCACCTGGTACTGGAGCAGGTCGATATAACCATCCTTTTCCCTGTGTTGCATGGAGGCGATGGCCTTCTCGCGGGCCCGCAATTCCTCGACGGCCCGCCTGACCTCCCTGCGCCTTTCCGTCAAATCACCGTATTTATCCACCAAGGCCAACTGGTTGGCGGTATCCAGCAGGGACAGGTATTCCATCTGCCCGTGTATGTCCACCAGGCTGCGGCCGATCTGCCTTAGAAGTGAAAGGGGCACCGCCCGGTTGTTGACCCTGGCTATGCTCCTGCCACCGTCCTGGAAATCGCGCGATATGAGCAGCATGCCGTTGGCCTCGGGCTCGATGCCGTTCTCCTCCAGCGTCCCCCTGACAAGGCCGAGCGTGGCCTCGGAAGGCCAGAAAATGGTCTCGATGTGGGCTGACCTGCTGCCGCTGCGGACCAAACCGGAGGGCGCCCTGGCCCCCATCAGGAGGCTGAGAGCGTCCACCAGCAGGGACTTGCCCGTGCCCTCGTCCCCGCTGATTACGTTCAACCCCGGCACGAAATGCATGGACATATCGCGGATCACAGCAAAATTCTTAATACGCAGTTCACCTAACATCGTGCGCCTCCTGTTTTCATAGCCGTTAATACACTCGTTCTACTATAATAGAGAACATTTGTTCTATTTGTCAAATTGACATGCTGTGCAGATTGCGGTTAAATACGCCAACAGCGTCCGTTTTTAAGGAGGGGGCATGGATAAAAAGGTGCACAATTTCGATTTCCTGGTCAAGGGCGCCCCGTACTCCCACATTATTGAAGCCAACGGTTTCCTTTTCGTTTCAGGCATGTTGCCCATCGATATCGAAAAGGGCGTAATGATTACGGATGATATCAAGAAAGGTACGGAACAGGCCCTGGGTAATGTTAAGCGCGCGCTCACGGCGGCCGGCAGCGGCATGCAGAAGGTGGTCAAGGCCACGGTCTACCTGCGCGACATGGCCGATTTCAACGCCATGAACGAGGTCTACCGGTCATTCTTCCCGTCCAACCCCCCGGCACGCACCTGCGTAGCGGTGAGGGAGATACCATCCAATGCACCGGTAGAGATCGACATTATCGCCCTGAAGTAAGCTTGTCAACAGGCTTAATCTCGAATAAATAAGGCCATAACTTACCCGTAACATACAGGTGACCGGTGCCAGCATCATACGCGATACCGTTGAGGACGTCGGCGGGCCTTGCGTCGTCACGCGTGCCGAGGAGACCGGACAGGTCTATCCAGCCTGTAACACGGCCGTCCTGAGGATCTATTATGGCTATGTTGTCCGTTTGCCATATATTGGCGTAGATCCTGCCATCGAAGTACTCCAATTCATTGATCCTTTCCACCGGGCCGTTGACATCATGCACGTCAATTTGACCGACCCTCTCAAAAGTCCCGGGGTCCAACAGCTGTAAAACGGAGGTGCCGTCACTCATAATGATGTGATCGCCGTCATGCGTGACGCCCCACCCCTGGGTTGAATAGGGGAATTCCCGAATTAAAGCAAGGCTATTTTTATCATATACGAAACCTTTCCCTGATTCCAGCGTCAGCTGAATAATGCTGTCCTTGTACACCGTTATGCCCTCCCCGTAATACTGCGGGGAAAGGTTGCAGACCTGCAATACCCTGCCCGTTGCCAGGTCCACCCTGCGTATCGAGGACCTGCCGTAGATACCGGTCCCCTCGAATAAAATACCATCCTCGATATCAAGGCCCTGGGTCCAGGCCCCCGGGTCATGCGGAAAGACATTGACTATCTCGTAGGTATAAACGGGAGCGCCCTGCTCAACAGCGGGCGGGGTCACGGGCGGGCCTTTTACCGTCGCGGTGATTTCCCCGGAACAGGCGGCGTTCAACGCAAGTACCAACAGGAGCAACCCTCCACACAACCCTGCCTGCCTGTTGCAGAAGTTCAGCATGCGTATTTTCCCCCGTTAGAAAACCACGTAAGGGCAGTCTCCTCGCTGTGGGCCGGGCTGCAACCGGTTCAGCTGTATTCGCAGCCCTTGAGCAGGGCAGCCTTGTTCAGTTTAAGCTGCTTGCTGTCTTTGGAGAGCATCTGGTTGAGCACCTTGATGATGCTCGACGTGGTGGCGATCTGTGTATTGGCGATAACGGCACCCAGTGCGATAAGGTTGCCCACCGACTCGTCTCCGAGTTCCTTGGCGGCCTCAACGGTGGGCACATAGACAACCTTGATGTCAGGCCGCCTGGACCGGGTTTTAACCAGTGATGTATTTACCACCAGCAGTCCGCCGGTCTTGACCGTGGGTTCCAGCATCTTCATGGCAGCCGGGTTCATGGCCACGCCGATATCCGGATGCGTGATAAAGATGGAGCCTATCCTCTCATCTGAAATATTCACGAAGCATGAGCACATGCCGCCCCTTTTTTCACCGCTGTAATAAGGCAGCCAGGTTGTATCCAGTCCCGAGTTGAAGCCGGATTCCATGAGGAGACGCCCTATGAATAGAACGCCCTGGCCGCCGAAGCCGGATATGGTTATCTCCCAGCTCAACTTTTGTCTCCCTTCCTGAGCGCGGCAACTCCCGGCATGACTTTGAATTCGCCCAGGGGAAACTGCGGTATCATGTTGGCTATCATCCAGTCCGGCGCCTGCACCGGTTCCACCTTCCAGTTGATGGGGCACATGGAAAGCACCTCGACCATGGCAAAGCCCAGGCCGGCAAGCTGCGTGCGGAAAGCCAGTTCAATGGCCTTCCCGGCCTTGCGCACGTTGGCGGGGTTGTGCACGGAGACCCTGGCGATATAGGCCGGCCCGTCCAATGTAGCCAGCATCTCGCTCATCCTGATGGGGAAACCCGACTGCTCGGCATTGCGGCCGCCGGGTGTGGACGACGTGTACATGCCCATGAGGGTGGTGGGCGCCAGCTGGCCGCCGGTCATGCCGTAGGTGGCATTGTTGGCAAAGATGATGGTGATCTTCTCCCCCCTGGCAGCGGCATGCACGATCTCGGCGGTGCCGATGGAGGCCAGGTCGCCATCTCCCTGGATGGCAAAGGGGACGAGGTCCGGCCGGCAGCGCTTGATGGCCGTGGCCACGGCCGGCGCACGCCCGTGGGGGGCCTCCATGCCGTCGACCTTGTAGTATTCGTAGGCAGTCACGGTGCAACCGATGGAGCCGATGCATATGGCCCGCTCGTGAAGGTCCAGCTCCTGCAGGGCCTCCCCGACCAGGCGCTGGATGATGCCGTGGCCGCACCCCGGGCAGAAGTGGGTAGCGCGGTCCACCATTATGTCGGGGCGGGCAAAAATCACGCTGTCGTAATCATTCATCTTTACTTTGCTCACACCTGTTACTACATCAGCAAATCAATGGCCTCAAATATGGGGTCTGCTTCCAGCGGCACACCGCCGTAGCTGTTTACCAGTTTGATCTCATTCTGGTTCCCCACCGCAATCCTGACGTCCTCCACCATCTGCCCGCCGCTCATCTCGGCCACCACGAACTTGCATCCGCGGTCCGCCAGGTCGGCCAGCGGCTGGTAGGGGAAGGGGAAGAGGGTGATGGGCCGGATGAGGCCTACGCGTAGCTTGTTGCTGCGGCCCATCGTCATGGCGCTGATGGCGGACCTGGCCGCGCTTCCGTAGGCCACCAGGATGATATCGGCGTCCTCGGTGTTGAGGGCCTCGTAACGCACCTCGTTGCGGCGCATCTTTTCAAATTTATCCAGCAGCAGCTTGATGCGCTTAGGGTGATCGATGGGATTCATCTCGAAAGAGTTGATGAGGTTCTTGGGCCTGCCTTTGGCGCCGGTTATGGCCCACTTTTTCTCGGGCAGCTTCTTTACGCGGTCACGGATGATGACCGACTCCATGACCTGGCCAAGGAAGCCGTCGGCTACGACAAGCACGGGGTTGCGGTATTTATCGGCCAGGTCAAAGGCCAGCATGGTGAGGTCCATCATCTCCTGCACGGTGGACGGAGCAAGGTTGATCAGGTAATAGTCACCGTGCCCGCCGCCCCGCGTGCACTGCATATAGTCGCCCTGCGCGCCGCCGATATTGCCCAGCCCGGGCCCGGCCCGCATGATATTTACGATAACGGCGGGCATCTCGGCCCCGGCCATGTAAGAGATGCCCTCCTGCTGGAGGCTGAAGCCGGGGCTGGAGGTGGAGGTCATGGCACGGAACCCTACTGCCGCGGCGCCGTATACCATGTTGATAGCGGCAAGTTCACTCTCCGTCTGCAGGAAGACCCTGCCCTCTGCCGGCATGCGGCGGGCCATGTGTTCAAGCAGGTCATTTTGCGGTGTGATGGGGTAACCGAAATAAGCCTGGCACCCGGCGAGTATGGCGCCTTCTGCAACGGCAATATTACCACCCATGAGGGTCCTTTCGGGCATCGGTCGGCTCCTCGGATTAATAATTGTCAGGATATTGCGCCGCTTTCCTGGGCACGGCTGCGGATAACCGAGATGGCAATGTCGGGGCACATGATTGCGCAGGACTTGCACCCGGTGCACTCGTGCGCTTTATCAGGGATCACCTCGGCATAGTTTACGCCGAGCCTGTTAATCTCTTTAGATGTCCCGATGATTTCCCTGGCACATACCACAATACAGTAATGGCAGGCCTTGCATTTGTCCTTATCAATGACTATATGGTTGGTTTTCCTGCACTCAGATATTAGCAACGCACTGTACCTAAAATATTTCTATAGCCTCAAAAAAAGCGCAATCGGAATATAGTTTACATACAGCCGAATTCCCTGTCAAGAAGCGCATGCGCAAATGTGCATGCGGCAGGGGACCGTGCGCGCCCGGGACCTACTCCTGCTTGTCCTTGTAGCGTCCCACGCAGACCACGTACTGCTTGCCGTCGCTGCCGGTGACCAGCTTGTAATACACGGATTTATAGAACAGGCCGATTTTCCCCGGCATGGTAAATACGTAGTCCTCCCAGCCCGTGCCGTTTTTGAGCGCCCCGTCCACGATGTTGTCCCTGAAAAGCCTGCCCGCCATATCCGGCACACCCTTGAGGTTGCGGCCGACCACGGTCGGGTTATTGGCATTGGCAGCCTCGGTCACGTACTTGTCAAAGACGTAGACATAGAGGTCCGGCCTGTCCTTATCACGGTAAGGGCTCTGCCCGGCATCTATCTTCCTGAACGTCCCGGCCGTATCAGCCGCGATGTCGCCGGCCGTCTTTTCCGCGAGCTGGACCACCGCTTCCTTGGCGACACTGTCCGCCGCATAGCGTGGAAGGGCATAACTGGAGATAATGTCCTCGTAAACGCTGAGGGCACCGGGGTTATCCTGTTTCTTCATCCCGTCCAGGGCCGCCTGCCAGGCGCTAATAGTTGAATCAGCCGTCTGGCGGTTGAAAGCAAGGTACCAGTCGGCCCGGCGAACATATGACACGGGCTCAATCTCGGACGGGTTTATGCCGGCCTGGTAGGCGAGGAAAGGGAAGCCCCCGGACGGTCCCAGCCAGAGGTCAACCTTGCCTTCGTTAAGCTTCTTGATACACTGGACATCGTTTTCGCTGACATCAAGGTTGGTGAAACCCTTCTCAATGAGGTACAGCTGGTTGGAATCGTCCCTGTAAACTGCGATCGATTTGACCTTTTTGGCATCGTCCAGGGAAGTGACCTTGATATTCGATCCCCGCCTGGCATAGAACCATTCATCGGCAAAGCCGATGGGGCCAACCCACTTGAACATCTCTTCCCTGAAGGGCATCCTGCCCGTGGAGTAGAGCATGGTATTGGGCTGGTTTTGTACAATGTCATATCCCCTTGACCACGGCATCAATTCAATGGAGGCGTCGCTGCCCGTCTTGCTTATGAGCGAGCGAACTATCTCTGTTGACTGGCCGGTGATGTTGCCCCTTTCATCAGGAAAGTTATATGGCGGATTATCTTCCGTGATAACGCGCATCTTGCCTTCGGGCGCAACACAGGCCCAGCCGGAGACCAGGACCAGCACAGCCAGCAATAGCCCTGAAAATATTTTCATCACACACGCCTCCTTTATATTAATCCTCGCACTGCACCGCCGCCTGACGCATATTTTTACACACGTCCGATATAAATGTCCAGAGCCTAACAGGCGCAGCGCTTCCCGCGATACAGGATTGGTCATTCACCGGCATTCAACCAACGCCAGATGCCGCAAGGCATGGTGCGCAATTCATTGATTGATTGTACAATTAGTGGAAATTTTGTGTTATTATTCACAATGGGGGCGGGCATGAGACATATTGAGAGGTATTATTGATGCCGCAGAGAAAAAAGAGGGTATTTCCCGCGAAGCCGGGCAGCAAGATGAACCGCACGCAGCGCGGAAAACAGATAGCCAGCTTCAGGAAAAGGCAGATCACGCGCGCAGCGTATGAAATCATAGCGGAAAAGGGCTATTACAATTTCACCATGATGGACATTGCCAAGCGCGCGGGCGTCTCCTCGGGCCTGATCCACCACTATTTCAAGGACAAGGAGAACATGCTGGTCACGCTGCTGCGGGAGATGCAGCAGAACGTGCGCTTATCGCTGGAAAGGGCCATCGAGCCGGTGGCCGATCCCATGGAAAAATTGGGCATCTTCATCGACCAGGCCTTCGGCCTTGTCGAGAACGAGAAGGAATACATCTATGTCACCTTCGATTTCCTGACACAGATCAAGTTCAACGAGCGCATGCAGCGCATCCTGAGCAAGCTGTACAGGGGCTACAGGGAAACCCTCACCCAGATACTGCGGGAGGGCAAGGAAAAAGGTATCTTTAAGGACGTTGACGAGCACTACATATCAACGATTTTTTCATCCATCCTGCTGGGATTGAATCAGCAGTACATAGTGGACAACACGTCGTTCGATTACCACGAGTATGCCGGCAGGGTGAAAACATTTATCTTTGACATGATACTGATCAGTAAATAGCATCTCAGGACGGGATGACCGCGTCATCCCTGCACAATCGCTTCAGCCTCTCAAAAGCAACGGCCTCGTCCAGCTTGCCCTGTTCAAATTCCCCGATTGTGCGCTGCACTTCTTGCCTGATCCCCAGCATGGTCAGCCCCTTCTCATCCAGCGGGAATTCCGGGAAGAGGAAAAACAGCCTGGCTATCTCGCCCCTGCTGCCGCAGATGAGCTCCTCCACGGGCTGCTGCATGAGGTCCTTCTCTTCCCTGGTGAGGGGAGCAGCGGTGAACACCTCGCTGCAGAAATGGTAGCGGCATTCGCGCGGCCTCCTGTCGAAGATAGGACAGGTGCTGAATTTCAGCGAGTAAAACATGCAGCGGATATTCTTGCAGCAATAGCCGTTGCAGGGCGGGCAGACCGTTGCCGCGGCCTCATTCATGAGACCGACCAGCCGGGCTATGCCGGGTCCGAAAAGTTCCGCAAACCCGCTGTCGGTTAAAAATATCCTGGTATTAAGCCTGTCGTCTACCACGCGCAATTACCCTTCATGTCGTTATTCCTCAGCTTTGACAGCCCCCTCTTTAAAGCTTATATTTAAAAACGTGCCTCAATATTACCAGTTGTCCACCAATAAGATTAAAATCTGGTGGGATTCGGCCCGCTGGGTTTCGCTCCCCAACTCGGCCATGGCCTGCCTGCTGGGAGGCCTGCTGGCCTACTCGCACGGTGAATTTAACCTGCTATATTTTAGCATAGCCTTCCTGGGAGTCATGGTGGTACACCTCGGCACCAACCTGCTGGACGATTACGCCGACCTTAAGGCCGGGGGCGAGGGCCTGAGAGAAACAGTCCGCAGCGGCAGCCCTGACCCCATCCGCACGGTCAAAGCGCCCTACGTTTTGAGCGGTGATATCAAGCTGAACCAGCTGTTAATAGTGTCCCTTACCCTGTTCGCCCTCGGCATAGCTGCCTGCATCTACCTGACCATACAGTCAGGCTGGCCGGTAGCGGTCATCGCCGCAGCCGGCGCCGTAATAAGCTTTTTCTACTCCATGCCGCCGCTCAAGTTTTCCTACCGTGGCATGGGCGAACTGGTGGTGAGCGCCTCGCTGGGGCCGGGCATATGCCTGGGCACATATTACGCAGTGACCGGCAGCTTCAGCTGGGAGCCCATATTAATAGCCCTGCCGGTCGGCATCCTGGTGGGGCTGATCCTGTTCGTCCACTCGGTAATGGATTACAGGCCGGATACCGCAGCCAGCAAGAGAACGCTGGTCTCAGTGGTGGGCAGCCAGGCCAGGGCCATCGCGCTTCTGCCGTTTATACTGGCCGCCGCCTACATTATCATCATCATCGGCATTACGACGGGGATTTTACCCGCGGCCACCCTGCTTGTGTTGCTTAGCCTTCCCATGGCAGTTTCATTCGTCCAGACAAGTCACAAAATCAGGGACGGGCAATACGACAGGATCAAGGCCAGGTGGTGGATGGGACCCATGGAGCAGATGCTGGAGGGACACGACTGGTTCCTCATCGCCTGGAGGCAGGCCCGCAACCTGCTGGTTTTCTTCACGCTGCTGATTATAATAGCTTATATCATCGTAATTATCGCTTAGAAAAGGACGCCTGCATGTTAGAAGTGCTGTATTACGCCAACTGGTATTTAAAGAGCCGTTTCCTGGGCCGCAAGATGCCGCTGCAGTCTGTGGTCTTCATCACTGCCCGCTGCAACCTGAAATGCAGGCATTGCGCCATATCCAAAGCAACCGGGGACGGGCTGCTGGAGACGGAAGACTTCAGCTTCCAGAAGGTCAAAGGCCTGCTCAAGGAGTGCCACGATGCCGGATCGCGCATGGTCACGTTTGAGGGCGGCGAGCCGCTGCTGTGGAAGGACGGCGACCTCACGCTGGAGGACCTTGTGCTTGAGGCCCGGCGCATGGGCTTCATATCCACCAGCTACAGCACCAACGGGACCCTGCCCATACCCGACAGCAGGACGGACCGCATATTTGTCAGCCTTGACGGCACAAGGAAATACCACGACATGATCCGCGGTGACGGCTCTTATGACCTGGCAATTAAGAACACCTCGGAATCGAGATACAGGCATATCAGCGTCAATTTCGTGGCCAACGTGCTGAACTGGGAGTGCGTGCCGGATTTCATCGAGGAGATGGCCAGGGTTAAAAACGTCAGGGGTATGTCCTTCAACTTCCACACGCCGCATGCCGGCACGGAGGACATGTTCCTGCCATGGGACAAGCGCAGCCAGGTGATCGACTGGCTCATCAGCTACAAAAAGAAGGGCTACCCTATTATCAACTCCACGGAGGGACTGCGGCGCCTGCGCGACAACAAGTATGTGCAGCGCTGCTGGGTGACCGACTTTGTGCTGCCCGACGGCAAGCGCTATCCCTACTGCCCGGGATACGATGAAAAGATATGCGAAAAATGCGGCTACGGCATGGGCGCCGAGATGTCAGCAGTGTGGGACTTTGTGCCGTCAACCATAGTGGAAGGACTGAGGCTCTTCTCCAAAGTTTAACTTGCATTTTGCCAGGTTATCTGCCAGTTGAAATGTTGGGGCCAATAGCCCCGGTAACGCCCTTTATTTGTCCCCTTGATTAGTCTTGCGTGATGAGCTTTGCATGGATTTCAATTCCTCGATCATACTTGTGTAGTTGTAGGCCTGCTCCTCGGTTATCTGCCTCTTCTTCAACAGTGCGGACAACGCCTGGTTAAGCGTCTGCATCCCTTCCTTGCCGGAAACCTGTATCTGGCCGTATAGCTGGTGTATGCGCCCCTCGCGGATCGTATTCCTGATCGCGTTGTTGCTGAGCATTATCTCGCAGGCGGGGACCAACCCGCCATCGCCCTTGCAGGGTATGAGGAACTGGCAGATAACGGCAACCAGTATGAGTGAAAGCTCGCTCCTCACCTGCTCCTGCTGCCTTTCAGGAAACATGTCGAGGATGCGGTTGACCGTCTGGGCGGCATCGATGGTGTGCATGGTACCCAGCACCAGGTGCCCTGTCTCGGCTGCCCTGATGGCCGTCTGCATGGTCTGGACCTCGCGTATCTCTCCAATCACGATTATATCGGGATCATGCCGCAGCGCGTATAACAGGGCAACTTCAAATGACTCGGTATCATGGCCCACGTTGCGCTGTACTATCAGGCACTTTTTGTTTTTAAAGACATACTCAATGGGGTCCTCGATGGTCACTATATTGCGCTTGACGCTCTCATTAAGGTGCTCGACCATAGCAGCAATGGTGGTCGATTTGCCGCTGCCCTTGGCCCCTGTTATGAGTATTAGCCCAGAACGTCTCATGGCAAGGTCGCTGAGCACCGGGGGAAGGTTCAAATCCTCCAGGCGGGGTATGGTATAGGGGATTATCCTGAAAGCAATGCTCAGGGTGGAGCGCTGCTGCATCACGTTCACCCTGCACCTTGTATAGTCCCTGATGCTGTATTCGAAGTCCAACTCATGCCGCGCCGCAAACAACTTCCTCATTTCGGCGGTGGTGATCTCTGTGAAATACGACTCGACGTCCCCGGGAGTGAAAGGCGCAAACCCGTCTATGGGTACCAGGTCCCCGTAGATCCTCAACGTGGGCACCGACCCCACCCTCAAATGCAGGTCCGAGGCATGGTTATCAACAGCTATCTTGAGAAGATCCTGTATTCCCATGTGGTTTTCTTATATTAAACCCTGCTCACTATTCTATATAGTATATCTGTAATAATCAATTGGCAATGTAAGTGCACTCAATATATAATTTCGCCTGATGCAGGCCTATACCGTTAAAGCACCGCACCGCCTGCAGCAAGGGGTTAGTTGTGACTGTTGACAATGAACTGTTAGAGAAATTCAAAGCCGGGGCCACGCTTGGCGGGGCACAGGTTTTCGTAGCGGCCTCGGCTGAAGATGCGGTCAACCACGTGCTGAAGCTGGTCAAAGACAGGGACATTAAAATAGCCGTCAAGTCGAGCTCAGCCCTGGCCGACCGGCTGGGGTTGCCTGAATGTCTGGCATCCGGCGGCGTGAGGGTAATAGAGACAGCCATCGCACACTGGGCTTTGCAACTGGCAAAAGGCAAGGATGTCCCAATCGACACCTTAGCTGAAATGGTATCAGCCGCAGCCGGTGAAACGGTGCCTGCTGAACCAGAGTCCTTATTGCGGGCTGCCAGGCGGGTGCTTAAAGAAGTTTATTCAGGCGCCGGGATGGGTATCACGGAGGCAGATTTCGGCATCGCTGAAACAGGCACGCCGGTAACGCTGGAAAACGAGAGGAACTCGCGCCTGGCTGCGGTACTGCCCAAGCTGCACCTGACGCTGCTCGACGGCAGACTCATTGCCCTCGACCGGGCAAATGCCGCTGAAATGATCAAGAGCTCGTCCGGCGGGATACCGGGACACAGGGTGCCAGCATTCATTGCCTACCTGACGCGGCGCAGTACCGCCCCAGATGTAAAGGGAGAGGGTTTTACCCGTGCCCGGGGCCCGGCCGAAGAGCACATACTGATAATTGACAACCTCTAATATCCAATTGCTAAATCGCTCTAAGGCGGACACTTGGCGCAGACTGAACGGAAGAGCGTGGTGCTGAGATAGCGGTCGCCCCGGTCTGGCAGTATCACTACGATATTGCCCCGGTCCATCCTGCCGGCCACCTTGACGGCCCCGGCCACGGCTGCCCCGCTTGACATGCCCACGAAGATACCTTCCCTGGTAGCCAGCATCCTGGTAGTCTCAAAGGCCTCGCCGTCCTCGACCACGATCTTTTCGTCAAATCCCCCGGTGTCGTAGATGCCGGGTATGATGGACTCTGTCATATTTTTAAGGCCCTGTATGGTATGGCCCTCCGTGGGCTCCACTGCTATGATGCGGACGCCCGGCTTCTTCTCCCTGAGGTACCTGCCCGTCCCGATCAGCGTCCCGGAAGTACCCAGGCCGGCCATGAATACATCCACTTCGCCACCGGTCTGCCGGTATATCTCCGGCCCGGTGGTCTCATAATGAGAGCGGATGTTATTGGGGTTATCGAACTGGTTGGGCATATAGTATTTGCCGGGCTCTTTCTCTATGAACTGCCGGGCCCGCAGGATAGCCCCATCGGTCGCCTCCCTGGCGGGTGTTAATACAACCTCGGCCCCGAAGGCCTGCAGGCAGATCTGGCGCTCGGTGCTGACGCATTCCGGCATAAAGAGCTTGACCCGGTACCCCCTGGCCGAACCGATCATGGCCAGGGCAATGCCGGTATTGCCGGACGTGGGCTCAACGATGACCTTGTCACGGGTGAGCAGGCCATCTTCCTCGGCTTGCCTGATCATATAGTAGGCCGGCCTGTCCTTGACCGATCCGCCCGGATTGCACCCCTCCAGCTTGGCCAGTATCCTGACGTGAGGATTGACCCCGTCGAGAGGCCCTACCTCCACCAGCGGGGTATTGCCGATGGCATCAAATACCCTGTGTTTAATCTCTTGCATGCCGGTTATCTCCTTCCTATCGGGACGGTAGGCATTTAATCATGCGGCAATTCAATTGTGGATAGCGTTTAAGGCTGGTATTATAACATAAACAACTGAAGGTACACTCTTAAAACCAGCGCAGGGGAGCCTTCGAGGGACCGGCCCATTCATGAGAGAAGAGATACTGGATAAATTCGACGTACAGATAGACCCGCAGGTCATCCTGCTGGTGCACGGGTACGGCGAGGCTAAAAAGCCCGGCCAGGCTATAGCCGACATGGTCTCCCGTGTAGCCGAGGAAGCCGCCGGGCTGATAAAGCCGCGTGCGGTCTACCGTGAATTCCCGGTGGCGTCATCAGACACTGAGAGCATGACCCTGGAAAACGGGGCCCGGCTGGCTATCGGCCGCAGGATCGTGCCGTTATGGCAGGGGAGCAGGGCGCTGGGGATAGCGCTGTGCACACTGGGCACAGAATTGGAGGACCGCGTTTCGGCGCTGCTGGAAGAGGGTGAGCAGATGCAGGCGCTCAACCTCGACATAGCCGGCACGATAGCCCTGGGAATTGTGGGTTACCAAGTCCAGAACATGGCCTGCGGAAAGCTGGGGGCGGAGGGGGAGGAGGCCGGGCCGTGGCTCAACCCCGGCTATATCGACTGGCCGTTGACCGACCAGCGGCTGATCTTCAGTATGTTGCCGGCAGAGAGCATAGGCGTGGCGCTGAATGATTCCTGCATGATGATACCCAAGAAATCGGTGACCGTCTGCGCGGGCATCGGCGCCAGCGGGGCGGGCGCGGGGTTCAACCGCTGCCGCCATTGCGGTGTGGCGAAGTGCCAGTTCCGCAGGCTGACGGTGTCCCCCGGAAATGACACTGTCCAGCAGCAGGCTTAAATGGACCCTGTAATGGTGGAGATAGGGGGATTCGAACCCCCGACCTCTGCATTGCGAACGCAGCGCTCTCCCAATTGAGCTATATCCCCTCGGAATTTATACTAACAAGGCAGCCCACCGGCGTCAAGGTTGCGGTATTAACGCCTGCGAGGCGGTTTACGCTTGCCGCCGGGACGGCCCCCGCCCCCGCCATATGACCTGCCACCGCCACGGCTGTTGCGCGGCTGAGACTCGCTGATATCGAGTGTCCTTTCCTTTAGCATCTTGCCTTTGAGGCCGGCAATGGCGGCCGCCCCCTCCTCTTCGTTGGCCATCTCCACGAAAGCGAATCCCCGCGGCTGTCCGCTGTATTTATCCTTAACTATGGAAATGGAGGTTATCTCGCCGAAAACAGCGAATTCCGCCCTGATATCTTCTTCGGTAATATCACGGGCCAGGTTGCCCAAAAATATATTCATACGGGTACCTCCAATCAATTTCTCCTGCGCCCAGCGGGGCCTTTTACACAGGTCCGGTCTTCGGGCAGGGACGGCGGCAAAAGTCCGGCACTAAGCGGCCGGCTCGAGGATGATCCTGGCGTCAACGGCCAGGGCCCCGTCCTTGTAGGCAAAAACCGGGTTGAGGTCGAGCTCTTTAATCTCGGGGTTCTTGTCCACAAATTCAGACACTTTGACGATCAAATCTTCGAGGAAGGGTATGTCAGCCGGGTCCTGGCCGCGGTAACCCTTGAGTATGGGGTAGCCCTTGATCTCGCCGATCATCTCCGAGGCATCCCTTTTGGTCATGGGGACTATGCGGAAGGAGACGTCCTTGAGCACTTCAACCAGGATACCGCCCAGGCCGAACATGATGACGGGGCCGAACTGCGCATCCTTGGTCATGCCTATGATGACCTCGATGCCCTGTTTGGCCATCTTCTGCACCGTGACGCCTGTTATCCTGGCCCTGGGATATTGCTTCTTGATATTTGCCAGTATCTCGCTATAGGCCCTGCCCGCCTGCGCGGCGTTCATAATAGATAGCCGTACACCGCCAGCGTCACTTTTATGAACGACGTCGGGGGAGACTATTTTCATGACCACGGGGAAACCCAGCTTAGCCGCTATCTCCATGGCTTCCTTCTTGGACGCAGCCAGCCTGGTTTCAACCACGGGGATGCGCGCTGCCTTCAACAATTCCTTGGACTCTATCTCAGTCAGGAGTGACCTCTTCTCTTTCCCGGCCTTCGCCAAAATCTCAGCTTTTGTCATCTTTACATCTCCTCGTTTGTGTCAAATGGTCAGCGCTTGTTCACGTGAGTAAAATCGGCTACATTTTAGCCAATACACTGCCCGATTGCAAAATATCGGCATAAAATTATATCATTACTTGTTTTGATGAGATGTCCAGCCGACCTTGAGACCAACTGAGGGCTGTTGAGAGTTGAAATTGCTATGCATATCCGGCAGTCCCCGCCGCGGCGGCAACACGGACCGCCTGATGAATGAGGCCATCATAGGCGCCGCGGGCAAAGGCGCGCAGGTCAAGCACATTGTCCTGGCCGACCTCGATATCGCACCATGCGCCCACTGCGATGGATGCGTGCAGACGGGCGGGCGCTGTGTGCTCGAGGACGACATGCAGGAGATACACGTGGACATCAGGGAATACGACCGCTTTATAGTGGCTTCTCCCATCTATTTCATGGGCCTTACGGCGCAGGTCAAGGCCATGATAGACCGTTGCCAGGCCCTGTGGGTGATCAAGCACATGATGAAGCTGCCCGTAGGCCTGGGCAAAGACATCCCGCGCAAAGGCGCATTCATATCGGCCGGGGCGACCAACTACGGCAACCTGTTCACGGGCTCGGTGGTTACCATGAAGAGCTGGTACAAAACGCTGGATATCGAATACGCGGCGGACCTGCTGATACCGGGCATGGACAGCTACAACGCGCTGGCAGGCCAGCCCGCCGCACTGGAACAGGCGACCTCGCTGGGCCGGCAAATCGCAAGCTAATAATAAAAACCGTAAGGAGGTAGACATGGATTTCTTTTTAACCGAAGAACAGAAGATGTTCCAGGCGATGGTGCGCGATTTCGCCACTAATATTGTGAAGCCTGAGGCGGCCAAGATCGACGAAGAGGGAAAATTCCCGGCCGAGATTTTTAAGAAGGCAGCTGAGTTGGGCCTTTTCGGCATCACCATCGATGAGAAATACAGCGGCAGCGGCGGCGATTACCTATCCATGACGATCTGCTGTGAAGAGCTGGCCAGGGCCTCGGGAGGGCTGGCGGCCATCTTCCTGGCCAACCTCTCGCTGGCCTGCTACCCCATTTACAAGTTCGGTAGCGAGGAACAAAAGCAGAAATATGTTGCGCCCATAGCAAGGGGCGAGAAGATATGCTGCTTCGTGCTGACCGAGCCGGGGGCGGGCAGCGATGCGGGTGCTACAACCACCACGGCCACACGCGAGGGCGATAAAATCGTGATCAACGGCAACAAGATATTCATCACCAACGGCGCCGAGGCCTCTATCGCCGTGGTCTTCGCCATGGAAGATAAATCCAAGGGCACCAGGGGCATCTCCGCCTACATTGTCGAGAGCAACACGCCGGGCTATTCGGTTGGTAAGCTGGAGCACAAGATGGGCATACACGGCTCATCCACGGCCGAACTGGTCTTTGAAAACTGCAAGATCCCCAAAGAGAACCAACTCGGTGAATCGGGCAGGGGGCTCAGGTATGCCATGGAATCGATCGATTCCAGCCGCGTGACCGTTGCGGCGCAGGCCCTGGGCATCTCCCAGGCTGCCTTCGACGATGCATTGGCCTACTCGCAGACCCGCGTGCAATTCGGCAAACCTCTGGCGCAGCACCAGGCCATACAGTGGATGCTGGCCGATATGGCCACGCAGATAGACGCCGCCCGCCTGATGGTCTACCGCGCGGCCTGGCTGAAGGACAAGGGCCTGCCCTATATGAAAGAGGCTGCCATGGCCAAGCTTTATGCCGCTGAAGTATCCAGCTTCGTCACCAACAAGGCCCTCCAGATACACGGCGGCTACGGCTACTGCAGGGACTACCCGATGGAGCGCTACCTGCGCGACGCCAAGATAACCGAGATTTACGAGGGGACGTCGGAGATGCAGCGCATGACCATTGCGCGCGCCATCACAACACAGTAAGGATTTTGGGATAAAGGGTACAGCTAAGGCCTGGCGGCGCCGCGCAGTTCACCTATGGTGCCGATGCCCAAGGTGGAGAGGTATTCCGCCAGGCCGTCAATGACGGCCAGCATTGCGCGCGGGTCAGCCAGGCTGGCCGTCCCAACCTGTACCGCCGCCGCCCCGGCCATGATAAACTCCAGCGCATCCATGGCACTCATGATGCCGCCGCAACCGATGACCGGTATGCTGACGCAGCCGGCTACCCTGTAGACCATGAGCAGGGCAACGGGCTTAATGGCAGGCCCGGACAGCCCGCCTGTAATATTCCCCAGGAGAGGTTTGCGCCCTTTCACGTCAATGGCCATGCCGCTGACAGTATTGATCAGCGATACGGCATCCGCCCCCGCCTTTTCCACGGCTTGCGCTATGACTGTTATGTCGGTTACATTGGGGCTGAGCTTGACGATCACGGGCAGGGAGGTAGCCCCCTTTACGGCGGCCGTCACCTCTGAGGCCGCCGACGGGTCGGTGCCGAAGTGCATCCCCCCCTGGCTGACGTTGGGACAGCTTATATTGACCTCTATGCCGCTGACCCCGGCCACGCCTTCCAGCCTGGCTGCCACCTGTGCATACTCCCGGGGCGTATTGCCGGCGATGTTGACCAGCACGGGCACCTTCCATGTGGCCCACAGGGGGGCCTTATGCGCTATGAGGGCTTCCACACCGATATTCTGCAGGCCCACGGAGTTGAGCACGCCGCCAATCACCTCCACGATACGGGGTTGGGCGTTTCCGTCCCGCGGTTCAAGCGTCGTGCCCTTGCAGATTATGGCGCCCAGCTTCTGGACATCGACGATATCAGTGTATTCGTCACCATAGCCCCAGGTGCCGGAAGCTGCCATGACGGGGTTGGCCAGGCGCAGGGTGCCGGCCAGGTGAACGCTTAAATCAGGTTGGCTGTTCATGTACTGACGTCCGGCCTCAGCTTTTTGACGGAATCCAGTTTGCCCTGCATGGTGAGGGACTTGTCGCAGCGGTCATCTATCTTGAGCGTGGTGACGACGCGCACCGCCCCCCTGGTGAAGGGAACCTCGTGCATGGCCCGCGCGACCTTTAGCACCTGGTCCAGCGGTCCTTCCAGTATGGTCCCCATGGGTGTTAGCCGGTACTTTATGCCGCTGCTCCCGGCCAGCACATCCATACAACCGGCGACGTACTCACTCACTCCGGGGCTTCCCGTGCCCAACGGCACCACCGATATCTCGGCTACGACTACCCTGCCTTTCTTGGACATCCTGCATATAGTATATACAAGCCTGTGAAGAAATTACAGGTGCCGCCACTTACACGCACAACCGTTATAAATATGTTAAAATTTTATGTCTATAACTCAGATGGAGAACAGCAACTCGTATCACATCAGGAGGATGGCCGAAAGGGACATCCAGCAGGTGCTGGAAGTAGACCTGGATGCCTTCCCCGGCCAGTGGCCGCACCCGAGCCCTAACTCGTTCCACCACGAGTTACGAAATAAGCTGGCGCACTACGTGGTGATTTGCCGGGGTGGCGCTGACTGTTCAGGGGGCAACGGCCACCGTGTTGGCGTCCTGAAAGAGGGACTGTTATTTTTAAAGCAGTTTTTTTCTCCGGACCGGTTTTTCGGCAAGGCCGGCCCAGCTGCCGGCGGGGAACACCTGGTAGGCATGGCGGGTATATGGATGATGGTGGATGAGGCACACATCGTTACCATCGCCGTGAGGAGGTCACACAGGCACCAGGGGCTGGGGGAATGGCTGCTGATCAGCATAGTAGACCTGTCCGTGCAACTCGGGGCCAAATATGTGACACTTGAAGTGCGGGAATCCAACAGGACCGCTCAGGCGCTGTATGAGAAATACGGTTTTACCAGGGCGGGAAAAAGGATGAAATATTATTCGGACAACGGGGAGGACGCGCTGATCATGACCACCTGCGAGCTGGATTCGCCGTCCTACCTGCAAAGGCTACAGCAGCTGAAACAGGAGCATAACGCCCGCTGGTGCCTTTTCCCAGCCTGAAAATGAATGAAAAAATGGAGTATTTATTATGGGTGAGATGAAAAGTTCATGGCAGATCGCCATGGAAAAAGCAGAAAAGCTGGGGAAGGTCAGCCCTGAAGAGATCAACAGCATCAAATATGTGCCCGAGGGGAACAGGATCGCCTCCCAGTACCTGCAGGATGAAAAGTCCGACCTCATGGCTGAGATGGCCAAATTCCCACCCGGCGACGCCGCCAAATATGTAAAAAATGGCATCGACGAGATACTGCTGCGCAACATAAACCTGCCTCATAACGAGGAGGACATGCGGCGGAGCAACCGGGCCATGGCCGGCCTGCGGCTGATCAAGGAAAATAAGAAACAGCTCGAGTCTGTGCTGGGCCTGATCAACAACCTTGTCAACCAGTACCAGCTGGCGCTCAAGCAGACCTACGAGGAATTTAAGAAAAAGGCGGAGATGACCATCCAGCAGGCGTCCCGCAGCCCGCGACCGCAGCGCGGCGACCAGATGACGCTGGAACAGAGGCTTCAGCTCCAGATACAGGAAGAGTGGCGCCAGATACACAGCGAACTGGATGCCCAGTACGACAAGGCGCTGGACGAGCACAAGCAGAAGATCAAGGAAATAGCCTGACCTGCCTGTATCAGGGCCTGAAGGGCCTCTCCTGCCACCAAGGGTAGAAACCCGGCATGTCGGTGCTGGTTTTCATGGGGAACCTGGCAGGCCTTTTCTCCAGGAAAGACGCCACCCCTTCCTGCACGTCTTTTTCGCCGTAGATCCAGTTCAGCGCCCGTGATTCCAGGATGTGCGCCTCCATGGGGTGGTCGGCACCCAGCATCTTCCACATCATCTGCCTGCAAAGGGCCACTGAGATGGCGGAGCTGTTGTTGGCTATGCCGGCGGCTATCTCGCGTGCCCTGGGTATGAGCTCTTCCGGCTCCACCAGTTCGCTCACGAGCCTCTTGTCGTAGGCCTCCTGGGCGCTGAAAACCCTCCCGCTGTAGACCCACTCTGCCGCGGTACCCATGCCCACCAGGCGAGGCAAAAACCAGGTGGCGGCGCCGTCCAGTATAATGCCCCTCCTGGCGAAGACAAAGCCCATTTTGGCCCCTTTGACAGCTATACGTACATCCATGGGTAGGGTAAGCGTAATGCCGAAACCCACGGCCGGCCCGTTGATGGCGGCTATGACCGGCTTCTTCATATCATAGATGCGCAGGCAGACCACACCCCCGTCGTCCCTGCGCGCAGCCGTATCCTCCTGCCCCGTGAACCTGCCGTGGAATGAATCCTTGTTGCCGCTGTCCGACAGGTTTGCGCCGGCGCAGAACGCCCTGCCCTCCCCTGTTACAATTATCACCCTGACGCTGTCATCGTTGTCAGCGTAGTCAAAGGCTGCAGTGAGCTCTGCGCAGGTGCCGGCATTGACCGCGTTCATAACCTCCGGCTGGTTGAGTGTCAGCAGAAGGATACCATCGGAGACCTCGTATTTCAGATACTTGAATTCCATTTGTCCCCCTTATGTAAACTTACCATCATTTATTGCATCTGATTTAATACAACAGCCTGATATTATAAATTATTAAAAGGTCAAATGGAACACTTATTTGCTATAATTCGGGCATGCGTTACCCGTCAGCCGCCAGGTTAGCGTTGCTGGTGTCCCTGGTCATGATAGTCCTGGTTTCAGGTTGCCAATCCTGTGCCCCCGACCCGCTGCAGGGGGGAATCAAGGTTTATTCGGGCAACAAGGGGGAGGAACAGGAGCAACCGTCCCAGGCTTTACCACCACCAGTTTCCCCAATAGCGCCGCCCGTAGATACGACTGAGCGACAGGTGACGGTCACCGATGCCAACAGCGTGTTCTCAATCGGGTTGCCACCCGGTTACCGGGAAGAGCGCCGGGTCAGAGCGCAGAAACCCGTTGATTTCTGGTTTGAATACCTGACGCCCGAGATGTCCCTCACAATCAACGGCACCCCGGTTGAAATACCGGTGCGCCGCGGCACGGGTAAGACAGGCTTCACATCCAACGTTATGGACTTCAGCTATGTGATAGTGAACCAGTCTAACCAATATCTCTCGTACAACCTGCGCATCGTGCCTTCAAAGCCGGGCGAGTCGGTGCCCGTGGTGACGCGCGAGACCTGGACAGCGCCCTAGTTCTTGTCCACGAACTCCAGCGTGTGTGCAATCTCTTTCCAAACCTGCAGCCTGTCGGCGGCTATGGAGGAAGGCGCAACGCCGCCGAACATTATATACCTGCTGCCCTTTTTTACCCCGTAGATATAGACCTGGGAAGATTGTTTGGTTGACGATTTAGCATCATACAGGAATTCGAATGCCGGCGTGAGCCCGTCCAGCAGGGTGGTCGCATTATCGCTGGATACAACCTTGGGACTAGAGCCGCCACCCGCCATCCTGATGGCCTTGGCCCATTCAAGCGTGGCCGCATTATAATCAACCCCCAGACCGCTAACAATATTTATCCTGATGCTGTTGACCTGGGCAGTTGCGCCCGAATTTACTGCTGCGAAAGTGGAGTCTGCCAGCTGCTGTGGTTTGTAATCCTTGGGGTACCTCAAGCGGAAGTTGTAATTGGTATCGTAGTACTCATTGTAGTCCCACGGCGGGAGCGGGACCGGTTTTTTAGCAATTGCTGCGGCCTCATCCGATCCTGCCGCCGGTGGGGCGGGCGTGATGACCATGGTCAACAACACGGTTTGCGGGGAGTTCCTCGCGCCCGCGCCCTCGATGGTTATATTGTCCGTGTAGGTGCCGGGTGCCTTGCCGGCCGGGGCGACGAAGATCTCGAGGTTCTTGCTGTAGCCCTTTTCCAGTGCGCCATCCGCCTCGGTCATCCATATCCAGGGGACTGTTTTCCTGACAGCCCATACCATGACCCCTTCTCCCTCATTCATAAAGGTAATGTTTTTTGTGACGGTCTTGGAATCCCCTTCCACGAAACGCAGGTCCAGGGTCAGAGAATTGACGCCCAGTTTGGGCGAAGTGACGGCAGGCTCCTGCGGCGCCACAGGTACGGGGGCAGGGGCTGAGCACGCTGCCGTGCAAACCGTTACCAGCGCCAGGATAGTAACAGCAACTACGGAAAGCAACCGGTAATACCTGAGTTTATGCGTATTCATATTTAAATATTACAGCAGAGGGGTCATATACAGCAATAACAGTGAAAATTACTGATGGTGTGCAATTCGGCACAAACAGCGCCTGCAATACAGACGATCAAGATTATCTTCATTGAATCATTACTACTCAGCTCTCGTGACTTTTGTGTAAATTTCCAACTTCTTTTGATATACTGGTATTTGGGAGGATTGCAGGTGGGTGACTGCGGTCACAGCAGTCCGGCCGAATTGCTTTAATAACAATTGGAGGTTGCGGTATGTGGAAACAATATTTGAAGACTCCCCATCTTCTAAAAGTCGCGTCGGTTGTGTTCATGTGCCTTGTGCTGGCGGCCGTCATCGTCTCAGCCTCAGCCATCAGCACAGCCGGGGCCACGGCCAATGGGCCCCTGCCACAAATCAAGTCGTTCACGGCTGAGCCCTTAACTTTGAAAGACAACGAGTCAGCCCTGTATAAATTCGAAGTATCTGGTGCCACGAACCTGGAGTTGATTGAGGCCGGTTCACCCCTAAAACTGACCAGCGTCGCTCCTGATACAACCGTCAAAGGGTCTGCCCGGGGGATGACTCCCAATCAATTTCGAACTGGTAACAGCAACGAGTTCAACTCCATACTGAGGGTCAAAAACGGCAATGGCAGCGTGGAAAAGACGCTGACACTATCTTATGCCACTGTGCGTCAGCCCAAGATTGAGCAACCTGGGGGGCAAACAGGTTCCGCAGAGAATAAGACCACATCCCATGTTCCCAAATGGTTAGCTCAATTTTCGTCGCCAGTTTCCTTAAACCCATCGAAAGCATCTTCTTTTTCCTCCTGGCCACCTCCATTTGCTGAATGCCCGAGCGGCTGCAATAAGTGCCTGAGACCCGAGGAGGCATCCGCCGGGTCAAACGTGAAATGCCTGGAACAACCCTGCTACTACTCTCCTGATAAACAGCAAAACTGGTACTGTTACAAGCCTGGTGAGGGCTGGTGCTGCAGGGATGGCAAATACACCCCTGAATCCAAAGCGCAATGCGGCAAGGAAGGAGGAAACTGGTACGCGACAGAAACAGAGGTGATCAAAGCCTGCCAGGCTACAATGGGCTGGTTCTGCAGCGGCGGCAAAGTCTACCAGGGCACTGCGGCCCAGGCCGCAAACGTGGGAGCCACCCTGTACGCGACCGCGGACGAGGCAACCAAAGCCTGCCAGCAGCAGGGATACTGCTGCGCCAACGGCCGGCTAATTACGGCAACCCCCACATCGTGTAAAGAATACGGTGGCTCATTCTATACAGACGCTAACCTGGCTGCACAGGCCTGCCAGCAGCAGGGATACTGTTGCGCCAACGGCCGGCTAATCACGGCAACCCCCACATCATGTAAGGAATACGGTGGCTCATTCTATACGGACGCGAACCTGGCGGCGCAGGCTTGCCAGCGGCAGGGATACTGCTGCGCCAACGGCCGCCTCACGTCAGCAACACAGACCACCTGCAAAGATGCCGGGGGAACATTCTATACAGACCCGAGCATAGCGGCACAGGCCTGCCAGCAGCAGGGATACTGTTGCGCCAACGGCAGGCTAATCTCGGCAACCCCCACATCGTGTAAAGAATACGGCGGCTCATTCTATACCGATGCGAACCAGGCGGCGCAGGCATGTCAACCGCAGGGATACTGCTGCCAGAACGGCCAGCTCTCTACAACTACAGCCTCGGCCTGTAGATACGCGGGAGGCACCTTCTATACCGATCAGGCACAGGCAAGGGCATGCTTCCAGCAACAGCAGCCTACATGCTGGTGCTGCGCTAACAGAAAGGCCTACCAGACCACGCAGTCTTCCTGTATCAACGCCGGCGGAAAATGTTACGCGTCACAGTCACAGGCAGACGCGGCCTGCTCTTACAGGTTACAACTCGACACCCTCGAGCCACTCCAACCCATCAGGCCACCGACGATCAAGTAGAGGTTTCATTTGTCGCGGCAAGAGAATTTAAGTCCCCTTCATTGCGGAAAACGGAGGTTGTGAAATGAGGTCACCTAATTCTAATAAAGGCCAGGGGGCAACCAGCATTTTCAAGCTATGCGTGTTTATTACCGTTGTATGCATACTGGCCATGGCAGCGCTGGCGATGAATATGGGGTGCCTGACAGTTTTTACCATTTTTCCTACAACATGGACTGCGCCGGATCCCGTAACACAGTGCGTGCCGTTTACATACGATCCTCCATTTTCTACGGCGGGCCCAATCTGTGCGGGTGATCACCCGGCGGGCTTCGTTTTCTACTGGCCGGGTACTGGAATTCCGGCGTGGGTACAGGTAAATCCAGTTAGCGGGGTGATGTCCGGCTGCGCCGATATCACGGTCGCACCCGGGCCGTATACCTTCCAGGTCGGCGCAACCGGGTTTAATATTGATTGCTGGCCATCTCCTATCACTGCAGACTCGACATCGACAGTCACACTGAATGTCATAGCCAACCCGGCAGCCCCGCTGTCCATCGACCCGGTATTGTATCCCTCGGCATGGGAGAACATGCCGTTCAGCATGACGCTGAGCGCCACTGGTTGCTCGGGATCATATAGCTGGAGTGCAGCGGGGCTACCGCCCGGGCTGACCGTTACCGACAACGTATCCGGGGTCATATCAGGCGCGCCATTGCCGGGCACCTGCGGTGTCTACACCGTAACGGTGACATGCTCAGATACAGGTTTCTGTCCAACGTCGGCCTGCTGCCCACCCGTCAGCCGCCCCTTCATACTCTTCGTCGATTGTTTCGGCTTGATGCCCGGCCCATACCCATACCCTGCCGGTAGCTGTGACTTCACGGTCCAGATAGGCCCCGGCCTGACACAGGGGCAGGCATCGGTAATAGTTGACGGAACGCTCAGGACCACGCTTGCCGGAGGCGGGTCCGATACCTTCACATCGATACCCTGCCAGAGCCATACCGTACAGGTAAGCGATACCGTGCAGGGCTTCGACGTTAACACCCGGTTTAAGGTCACGAGTCAAAATCCGCAGACGGTGGATTACACCAACAATACTGCCCGTTTCGACTATGCTCCAGAGGTGTCAATCAATACAGCCAGCAGCCCGGCCGGTGTCACCCAGCCGCCGAACTCGGGCTTTTATGCCGTCGGGAGCACCTTTATCTCAACGGCGCCAAGCCCTGTCATTCCCGACGGCCAGCAGGGCACAAAATATATTTTCCGTGATTGGAAGTTACCCGATAACAGCATTAGCGCCGGCAGGGACCTGATGTTTACCGTCAATGCGGGGGGGACCGTGACCTCAGAATACGATACCTACTACCTTCTGACCCTGCAGTCACAATACCCATACGTTCTTGAGACCCAGTGGGAGCCCAAAGACAGCACCGCCACGTACGATCTGGCCCTGCAGCCCATCCCGATGCAGGGCTTCTGGGGTTTGTTGGGCGGGGTCATGCGGCCGATCAACGCAAGCGGCACCCAACTCATGACCGCACCATACACACAGGTGATAGAGTGGAGTTATGACTTTACGATCCCCATAATTATAATTTCGGTGATCTTGCTGCTGATTATCGGGCTTGTGGTCTTTCTCATCATTCGAAGTAAACGCACCAAGCAACCCGTAACACAACCATAAAAGGAGCCTGAACAGCACAAACAATAGCTAAAATTGATACTTAATGGAAAAGGGTGGTGCCCCCAAGGGAATTCGAATCCCTGTGCCCAGCTTGAAAGGCTGGTGTCCTAGGCCTCTAGACGATGGGGGCACGCTCTCTAAGGATAAAGGGGGAGGGCCTCAAGGCCGGACGTCTCCGGCA
>Ga0247841_10002690_pt1 | contig 34735 bp, 20 predicted proteins | sample LaCruzMarch2015__2_FD_192410 | JGI IMG/M metagenome (GOLD analysis project Ga0247841, IMG submission 192410) | Freshwater microbial communities from meromictic Lake La Cruz, Castile-La Mancha, Spain - LaCruzMarch2015_18m | ecosystem: Environmental > Aquatic > Freshwater > Lake | place: Spain...
CGTCGGCGCCGGGATTTGGGGCGTGTGGAAATCGAGGCATTCCTGCGCGCCACGGCCAACCATCCGGGCGTGTCGAACTGGCAGATGCAGCAGGCGCGTGACGCCTTGGAAACATACTACGAAAGGTTTCGTGGCATTGCTCTGGCTCCACGTCCTGATGGTTCCGTAACCCATGCGGCCGATCCTTCCGCTTCAGAAGCACTTGGTGCCTCCCCTCAAACCCGGGCAACGGCAACGCCTCCATCTACACCGTTGCGACTCTATGCCGAAGCGCAATCGCACGTCAAGTCCGATCTCGTCGAGGAGGTAACGCCTCAGTTACGCGGTGGTCCTGTAGTCGCCCCGCTCTGTCGGGGCGGTGAAATTGCCCGGCGACAGAGCGCCGGGGCTACAGTGCCCCATCGTGAGAACGAGGGGCTACACGCGGAGCGGCGTTTGTCCCGCATGCCAGCTCATGATCAGATCAAGATGCGTTCCTCTGTTGCTCGGGGCGGCGAAATTGCCCGGCGACAGAGCGCCGGGGCTACAGTGCCCCATCGTAAGAACGAGGGGCTACACGCGGAGCGGCTTTTGTCCCGCATGCCAACTCATGATCAGATCAAGATACGTTCCTCTGTTGCCCGGGGCGGTGCAGTTGGCAAGGCGGATATGACCGGCCGGCAAACGACTTCCGGCAAAGTGAACTGGCGGGTTCTTGAGGCCAAGGTTGTCGAGTGCCTACGAGTGGAACACTATTCTTACCGGACGGAGCAAACGTATGTCGGATGGATCCGGCGGTTCGTTGAGTTCCACGGCTGGCGGAAACCCTCGCAGCTTGAAGCCGCCGATGTGAAGGCTTTTCTGAAACACCTGGCACAGGAAAGAGAGGTGGCCGCTTCGACTCAGAATCAGGCCTTGAATGCGGTAGTCTTTCTCTATAGAAATTTGATCAAGAAGGATCTCGGCGATTTCAGTGACTTCCCTCGGGCGCGGATGGGCATGCGTTTGCCGGTTGTAGCCAGCCGGGATGAGGTCAAGGCCGTTATTGATCGTTTGCAGGGGCGGGATCAGTTGATCGCGCGGCTGCTTTACGGCACGGGGATGCGGATACATGAGTGCCTCGGCATGCGGGTTCAGGACGTGTATTTCGACCAGAACCGCATTGTCGCTCACGGAAAAGGCAACAAGGACCGGTATGTGCCGCTGCCAGCCAAGTATGCCGCCGATCTTCATAATTGGCTGGAACGGCGCAAGGTTCTATACGAGGCCGACAAGGTCAAGAACATGCACGAGGTGGAGGTGCCGGGTGCCTTGGACCGGAAGTATCCGAACGCGCCTTTTTCGTGGGGTTGGCAATATGTCTTTCCAGCGGATAACTATTCCGAAGACCCGCGGTCGGGGCATGTGCGGCGTCATCATCTCGACGAGCAGCAAATGCAGCGAGCGGTTCAATCAGCAGTACGGCAGGCCGGTCTGACCATCCGGTTCACTCCGCATTGCTTCCGTCATTCATTCGCGACGCATCTACTGGAGGCGGGGCAGGATATCCGTACGGTGCAGGCGTTGCTGGGGCACTCGCAGGTGGAGACGACGATGATCTATACGCATGTCCTGAACAAAGGTCCGATGGGTGTGGTAAGCCCAGTGGATACGTTATAGAGAGAGTTGCAGGGTTGCAGAGTTGCAGAGTTGCAGAGTTGCAGGGTAGAACGTGGAAGGTTGCATAGACCAAGAGGGGCAAGATGAGCGGGAATGGACTGCGCGCGTACTTCCTAGTCGGACCGACGGCTTCAGGCAAAACTGCGGTCGCCCAGAGGATCGCCGAGGAGGATGGATTCGATATCGTATCCGCTGACTCCATGCTGGTGTATCGCGGCATGGATATCGGAACGGCAAAGCCGTCGCTGGAGGAACAGGCCCGCGTACGATACTGGTGCATGGACCTGGCTGAACCGGGCACACATTTCAACGTCAGTCGTTTCAAGGATGCTGCCGTGGACGCGCTCTCGAAGATCACGTCCGAAGGGAAACGGGCTATTGTCGCGGGCGGCACTGGTCTCTACGTCAAGGCGTTGACGCATGGTCTCTCCCCCACCCCACCCGCGCTTTTCGCAAGCCATGTACCGGGTTCCGGCAACAGAGTTGCCGACACCAGGGAGGCTATGGTGGCCAGCGTACCGGAGCTGCAGGAGATACTTCAGAGGGAAGCGCCGGAAGTATATGCCGCCATGCCGGACAAACAGAACCCGCGCCGGCTCAGCCGGGCTATCGAAATGGCTCGCACTGGAATCAAACAGCCGCTGAATCTCTGGAAGGAACAGGGTGCCGGCCCGGTCCTCACGGGGCTCAGGCTGCCAATGGCTCAGCTGCGCATCCGCATCGAAGAGCGGGTACGCGGAATGTATCGGAATGGACTGCCGGAAGAAGCAAGGGCACTCTGCGCAACCGGATTCGACAATGCTACGACCGCCAAGGCTGCGATCGGTTATGCTGAGGCAATCGCACATCTTGAGGGCCGGTTTACGATCGAAGAAGCGATCACACAGACCACGCGCCGCACCTACCAGTTGGCACGGCGTCAGATGACCTGGTTCCGGAATCAGGCGAATGTCGATTGGATAGACGTTGAAATTGGCATGGATGCCGCTACTATCGCTCGATCCATCAAGGAATCATGGAGAAAACATGGCGCCGCTCCCATTATCGGATGATGCCGTCAGTGAACGTAAGGTGTCCTACACCGTGCGTGAGATGCCCGAACGCCTGAGACCACGGGAAGAGGTGGAACGGCTCGGAGTCAAAGGTGTCAGCGATGCAGCGCTTCTGGCAATTATCCTGCGAGGCGGCGTGGCCGGCCAGAGCGTGATCAGGATCGCGGAAGAACTCCTGCTGAAGCACAAGACACTGACGGGCATAGCCAATGCACCGACGGAAGAGCTGCTTTCAATCCGCGGGATTGGAAAGGTCAAGGCGCAGGTACTCGCGGCAACGCTTGAACTTGCCAAGCGGCTCTCGGAAGAAGGCGTATCGCGCAAAACCGCCGTGAGAACCCCGGAAGATGTTGCCGGTCTGTTGAGAGAAAAGGCCAGGACTCTGTCGAAGGAAGTATTCTGGGTTGTCCTTCTCGATACCAAGAACAGGCTCAAGGCACCGCCAGTTGAAGTTTCACAGGGCTTGCTCGATGCCAGCCTGGTTCATCCGCGGGAGGTGTTCAAGCAGGCCATACTGGCCACCAGCGCCGCGGTGATACTTGCGCATAATCATCCATCCGGCGATCCCACCCCATCAGCGGAGGATATCAGGATCACACGACAACTTAATGAAGCTGGAAAGATCATTGATATCAAGGTGCTGGATCATATAATCCTCGGAAATCCTGATGCGCATCAGCGCGGCGGTTTTCTCAGCATGCGCGAGGCAGGGCTGGTGGAGTTTGGGTGAGAGAGACCATAGACATTAGACTTTAGACCGGAGACCAGAGCAAGAAGGAACAGCATTGCATGATTGACAACTGACCACGGACAACTGACTACTGACAAAAGGACTTGAAGAGATGAGCATTCATCCTACGGCGATTATTGATGCAGGCGCTGAACTTGGCAACAACGTTACGGTCGGGCCTTTCTGCTGTATTGAGAAGGGAACCGTCGTGGGCGAAAACACTGTAATAGGACCGCATGTATGCGTCATGCAGCACACCACCATCGGACCGGGATGCCGGATACACGCAGGCGCAATCCTGGGTGATCTGCCCCAGGATCTGGGTTTCAAGGATGCCGTCTCGCATACACGCATCGGCGCTAAGTGCACGATCAGGGAAGGCGTTACTATTCACAGGGGCGCCAAGCCTGATACCACAACTGAGATCGGCGACGATTGCTATCTCATGGCTAATTCGCATTTCGCGCACAACGTCAAGCTGGGCAAGTCGGTAATAATCGCAAACGGCGCGCTCTGCGCTGGCTATGTCGAGGTGGGTGATCGCGCGTTTATCAGCGGTAACTGCGGCATCCACCAATTCGTCAGGATCGGCAGGCTGGCGATGGTTGGCGCTCTTACTATGGCATCGAAAGACATACCGCCTTTCTTCACCACGCGGTCATCGAGTTTGAACGGAGTTGCCGGCTGTAACATAGTCGGAATGCGCAGAGCCGGCATGAGCTCCGCAGACCGGATGCAGGTCCGGAAGGCATTCTCTATCCTCTACCGCTCGAAGCTTAATGTCAGCCAGGCCGTCGAGACGATGCGGGCAACTTTCACGTCAGGACCAGTTCTGGAGATCTGCGATTTCATCAAACAGTCAAAGCGTGGAATCGCAGGCTCGGCGGGAGAAGAGGCGGAAGAATAACGACGCCAATTCACTGGCGTCCCATAGGGCCGCCAAGGCTGAAGCGGTTTAGACTGAAGGCTGAAGGTAAAACACGAATTCTATAACCTTGGACTGTCGTAATTGACATCAAGCCTGATTGGACCCTGTTCGAAAAGGTACAGGTAGGGCGAAGCCTCTGGCTGAGCCGGAGCAAGTGATTGCCCTTCTGTAGTGCCAATAGAGAACTTCGTTCATTTCTGTCGCATTTCGAGGCTGATACTTGCTCCGGCTCGGCGGGGACGCATCGCCCCACCCATGAAAGCCCTTTGTTTTCAGCGCTTCTGTTTCAAATACCTTTTCGAGCAGGCCCTAATTATGCAGAAACTGGGTGGCTGATTGACTCAAGTGCGGATTGTCTTGCTCCCTGAAAGGGAGCTACATTTCAGCCCAGGGAGAATCCCTGGGGATTTTGGCATATGTCCCTCAACCCACCGATTCTCGGTGGGCTATAATGCGGCTCCCTTTCAGGGAGCAAGAGGTTCGGATACCAACACTTGAGTCAATCAGCCACCCAGTATGCAGAATGATGCTAATTTCCTAACAGTCTTCAGCCTTCCGCCTGCAGCCTATCAACCTGCGTCCTATGGGACGCTATTGGTTCTTTTCCAAAAGTGTTCTTCACCACCTGAGGTCTTGATCAGGTCGGCCAGCATCAACGATGACGGCCTTGCCTTCACGCCTTTCCGGAAGATGGCGTAGAGAGAATATGCATCGGTCAGACCTCGATGAGATATGCTTTGATTCAACTCAAGTGACTTCACCATCAGTTCGATGGAGTGCCGCGGCATTTCTGGAAACCACTGCCTGAAGACAGGCAAAGTATCTATGACGATATTCCGCGGCGCCGGCTGCCCTGCCAGCTTCATCTCTGATTTCATGAATGCAATGTCGAAGCGAGCATTGTGCGCAAGGATCACGGATTTTCCGATAAAGGATGCTATCTCAGGAAATGCAACGGCGAAAGCCGGACTGGATGAAACCATTTCGGTGGTTATGCCGTGGACCTTTACTGCAGACGGTGGAATCGGAATACCAGGGTTTATGAGCCAACTCCGCTCCGCAATCACTTTGCCGTTGAGGAACTTCACAATCCCGATTTCGACAATCCTGTCCGTTTTGGAATTCAGTCCGGTGGTTTCGAGATCAATAGCCGCAAATGGAATCTCAGATACCGGCGTGGTGTATGAATAGTCGTAGTTAATCGGCTTCGTCACACAGCCGGCGAGAAGCATGATCAAATAGAAACTTTTCGCTAGGAGTTTCATGTGATGACTACGCGGATACCGTGACGGTTCGTTATTCGGGCTCATACGCAAGCGGGGAGCAGAGGATTCCCCACAGAATGTTTACGTCTTTTCCAGCCCGCTATTGCGGGATAGAAAAGACGGAAACCTCGTCTCTTCTCCCCTCCGTGTCTCAGTGACTCCGTGGTGAATCTTCTCTGCCTATCAACCTGCGTCCTATGGGAGACTAGTGATCTGCCGTCGATCATCGGCACACGCCCCCTGGTTTATTCTTCACCTGTAACTCCTGGGCTCTATGCCGATTTTGCTGATTCGGTAATTGAGTATCCGCTGCGTGGTCTTGAGTTCGCGCGCAGCCGCGGTGGCATTGCCGCGGTGCTTCTTCAGGGCATCAATGATTATCTCGCGCTCATATGACTCGACAAGCGCTTTCAGGTCGGCGCCCTCAGCAGGAAGCAACGCGGTGTGCGTTTCCTGGCTGGTCTGGAGCGAGGGCGGCAGGGCAAAGCCGTGTACCACGTCATCGTTGCTGGTAAGCACGGCACGTTCGATACAGTTTTCGAGTTCCCGCACATTGCCGGGCCAGTGATAGGACATCATCATATTGATCGCTGCAGTCGAAATACGTTTAACTGCCTTGCGATATGTTTCATTGTACTTCTGAATGAAGAAATCGGCCAGGAGAATGATGTCGGAACGCCTCTCGCGCAACGGCGGCAGGTGAATCGGAAAGACATTGAGTCGATAGTAAAGGTCTTCCCTGAAACGCCCTTCTCTTACCGCCTCCTCGAGATTCCGGCTCGTTGCGGCGATTACGCGCACATTGACCTTTATCGTCTTCTCGCTACCTACCCGCTCGAACTCCTTTTCCTGAAGAACACGGAGGAGACGGACCTGCACATTCAATGGAATATCGCCGATCTCATCGAGCAGCAGGGTCCCGCCGTTAGCCTGCTCGAATCGGCCCTTTCGCTGCTGGATTGCACCTGTGAAAGCACCCTTTTCGTGTCCAAACAACTCACTTTCAACAAGGTTCTCCGGCAGGGCCGCACAATTGACACACACAAGCGGATTGTTCCGTCGTGAACTGCTGTAATGAATAGCCCGTGCAACAAGCTCCTTGCCAGTCCCGGACTCGCCACGCACCAGGACCGTTGCCTGACTGTCTGCAACCTGCGCTATCTGCTCGTAAACCAAACGCATACCACTGCAATTGCCGATGATATTGCCGGGCTTGTAGTGTTCGGAAAGCTGCTGCCGCAAGCGTCTGTTTTCAACGACAAGACTCTCGCGTTCCTCTATCTGCACACGTATCCCGGCCACTGCCTCGGCTATCAGGTTGGCAACCAGCCTCAGAAAATCAAGGTCGTCTTTGAGATCGAGTTCGGTGGCCACAGGACGATCAACGCTGAATGTTCCAATAATCTGCTTATTGTGGATAATGGGTACGCAGATGAACGCGACACGGGCCCCTTTCCGAGCCTTCGTCCGGTCCAGAAAATCAGGCTCCTTCGTGATATCCGGCACAAGCGCCGGTTTACCTGTCTTGGCCACCTTCCCAGTCACACCCTCCCCGAGCCGATACTCGCCGCGCTTCTTCTCCTCAGGAGACAACCCGCGCGAGGCTTCAATGACAAAGATGTCGGTATCAGGCCGGCGCAGCGTAAGGGTGCCATGGGCCATCTCCATTTCGGTCTCCATGATATCAATGACCTCTCTGAGCAGTGCGGAGACGTCGTGATGCTGACGCGCCATCGCCTGCGAGATCTTATAGAGCACTTCGAGTTGATGTCCCGATCTGTCTTTCATACGACTCCATCCTCGTTGTCAGCCTGCCCGCCGTAGACTCGCGTTAGCGAGCGCAGGCGGATTGTCAGCCCGTCCGCCGTAGACTCGCGTTAGCGAGCGCAGACGGATTGTCAGCCCGTCCGCCGTAGACTCGCGTTAGCGAGCGCAGAAGGATTGTCAGCCCGTCCGCCGTAGACTCGCGTTAGCGAGCGCAGGCGGATTGTCAGTTGTCAGTTGTCAGTTGTCAGTTGTCAGTTGTCAGTTGTCAGTTGTCAGTTGTCAGTTGTCAGTTGTCAGTTGTCAGTTGTCAGTTGTCAGTTGTCAGTTGTCAGTTGTCAGTTGTACTCACCTAATATTACGTTTTTGTATAAACCACAAGATCAAACAACATAATTGTTCATATATTCCTGGGTCTGGTTTTGGCCGCTCATATGAGCCCCATCCCTAAGTAGTTTAGAATTAATTCGTTGCGACATTTCAGACCATAAGTTGATGTGTTGGCACGAGGCTTGCGATTAGAGAAAACCGCGGAAAGAAAAGCGTAAGCGGCGCAAGTCGAGGTCGACAGCCGCGTCGCAGACGGCTACCCGCCTGCGACTAGACTGCAGGCTGTGCGTAGTAAAACTGGTGTCGAGTGCGGAAATAGAAAGAGAAGTCAGATATCAAGAAAGGAAAAGAGTCATGAGTACGAGACGTGTTTCAATGCTGGCGGTGGCGATACTGGTTTCATTAATGGCGGGGTTCATGCCGATTCATCAAGACGCATTCGCGGATGACGCAATAGCATCCGCGGCAGGAAGCGCCAAGGTCGCTGCAACCTCACCCTCCACTCCAAAGGTGGATACCGGGGATACAGCGTGGGTGCTGACAAGTTCGGCATTAGTGCTGATGATGACCATCCCGGCCCTGGCCCTGTTCTACGGCGGACTGGTCCGACGGAAGAATGTGCTCTCAATACTGATGCAATGTTTCATGATCACCTGCCTGATCAGTATTCAATGGCTGCTGTTCGGCTATTCGCTTTCCTTCGGGCCGGACATCAAGGGCCTGATTGGGAACCTGTCATGGGCGGGTTTACATGGCGTCGGGGCAGTTCCAAACTCTGACTATGCGGCAACGATACCGCACCTGGCGTTCATGATATTCCAAGCCATGTTCGCGATCATCACGCCGGCGCTGATTATCGGCGCGTTCGCCGAGCGCATGCGGTTCATACCGTTCTGCGCATTCACATTGCTGTGGGCGACGCTCATATACGACCCGGTCTGCCACTGGGTGTGGGGCGTTGGTGGATTCCTTCGCAATATGGGCGCCCTTGACTTTGCCGGCGGAACAGTTGTTCACATCAACGCCGGTATGGCCGCGCTCGCGGCAGCGCTGGTGCTGGGACGAAGGGCTGGCTATCCAAAGTTCGTTTCGCCACCGCACAATCTGCCGTTCGCGGTGATCGGCGCGGGCCTGCTCTGGTTCGGCTGGTTCGGCTTCAACGGTGGCAGTGCGCTTGGCGCCAACGGGCTGGCGGCTTTCGCCTTTGTCTCCACGCATATGGCCGCAGCTGCCGCCGGATTGACATGGGCGGTTATGGATCTTGTCTTCAATAAGAGACCAACCGTCCTGGGCACAATTTCGGGCGGCGTGGCCGGTCTGGTGTCTATTACCCCGGCATCGGGATTTGTCACGCCGATGGGCGGGCTGGGCATAGGAATTGGAGCAGGTATCGTCTGCTACCTTTCCGTGGCATTTGCCAAGACAAAGCTGGGCTACGACGACACACTTGATGCGTTCGGAGTTCATGGCGTTGGCGGCATATGGGGCGCCCTGGCAACAGGACTGTGGGCGACCAAAAGCGTCAACCCCGCCGGCGCCGACGGGCTGTTGTACGGCAACCCCGCCCTGCTGTGGATCCAACTCAAGACTGTTCTCATTGTGATGGCATTCTCGTTTGTCGGATCGTTTGCGCTGCTGAAGCTGGTGGATAAAGTGGCAGGTTTGCGGGTGTCCGAGCTGGATGAACGGATCGGCCTGGATCTGACTCAACACAGGGAATCAGGTTACACGGTTATAGACTAGAACGAGAAGAGATCATCCGCAGATTACACGGATTGTCGCAGATTGAGATGGCTGACAATGAAAGGAAAGTGACCATGAAATACGTAATAGCAGTGATTCAACCAGATAGACTCGACGCGGTAATGAGCCTGCTGGAACAGAAGGAAATCCATCTCGTCACGGTGACGAGCGTGATGGGCCGAGGCAGGCAGAAGGGAATTGCCGAGGTATACCGCAGCCACAAGGAGGCCGGAAATCTTCTCCGGAAGGTCAAGCTGGAGATCGCCGTCAATGATGATTTCGTGCAGCCAACGACGGACGCGATCATTGAGGGTGCGCGCACCGGCAAGGTCGGCGACGGCAAGATATTCGTGCTGGACCTGAAGGAGTGCATAAGGGTCCGCACGGGAGAAACAGGCGGTGAAGCGATCGGATGAAAGAGACAGAGATCAGAAATCAGAGGCCAGAGGTCAGAAACACAGTATGAAACACAGACAGACAAAAGAACGAAGACGATCAAACAGAAAGACCAGTCTTCGCGTAAAGGAAACCTGCACAAACGCAACGCCTGGATCAGAGTCAAAGGCAAGCGCGGCAGGAATCTGCGCTGAAGACTGGCTGCTGGATATCTCGGAAAGAATGAATGCGGAATGACTGTGAGAGAACAAAAAAGAACAAGAAGGAGAAAGCAGATGAAAACTGGAATATTAGTTGCTGGTTGCGCGATGATGACATTGATTCTATCGGCGTACGGAACTCCGTCGACAACTTACTGGACACCGATGACCCCGGATGTCCAGTCTTTTGGAGTTCTGCACGTCGGGGTGGACAATTACTTCGCGGTGTTCAAGAAGTCCGGGAACGGCGGAGGTTCCTTTCCGACGGATCTCGGCCTTACGATCGGAATCCTCCCGTTCAAATCGGTAGTTGCGGAGATTGGGGTGGATCTCATGGAAGCCAGCGACAACCCGCTCTTCTTCAACGCGAAGATCGGTATTCCGGAGGACACCCTGTTTGATTGGGCCCCCACCATTCAAGTCGGAATCTTCAATGCCGGCACAAAGAAGGAAGTCACCGACCAGAATGTTGCGTACGCGGCCATAGGAAAGACCATTCCCGGTATCGGCCGGTTGTCTGCCGGACCCTACATTGGAAACAGGAATGTGCTGGTCGACAAGAATGGCGATAAGGAGAATACGGGGTTCATGGTTGCATTCGACCGGGGTTTCCTATCCACGAAAGACAGAGACGGCAATGAGTATAATCAATGGGTATTGGCTGCCGACTACGCGTCCGGCAAGAACGCAATAGGCGGCGGCGGTTTCGGAATCTACCGCTACTTCACAAAAGACATCTGTGTCCTGACCGGACCGGTGTGGTTCAACGAAAAGGCCATCAATGGCGAATGGAAATGGACCATCCAGCTCGACATCAACCTGTAGCTGACAAACACCAGGCTATTTGCTGATGGCTGGATGTCTTCTTCAGAGTGAACACATTCTGACCTTCTCCAGACCGGCCCACCGATGCGAATCGGGCGGGATTAGCCGGTTTGCTGGAGAAGGCAGGCGGGCGGGGTTCTGGCCCGGCGACAGAACAGCAGTACATTTGTGTAAACTTGCCGCTGTAAGATTACAGTATTGTATCAATATGGCCACCTAAACAAGACCCGAAAAGAAAGGACACTCGAAGCTAACATCTTCATTATTAACCTCTTGTTCACTTTCCTCTGAGATTGTCTCTGGAATGGCATGGAGTCTGCGTATTGATGGACCACATGGTTTCCAGAGTTATACAACAAACAGGGGGAAGTGACATGGCGGCAAGATGGGGAGTGAAAACATGGCGGATACCGGCAACAGTCCTGGCGGTCTCAGCAATATGCATGCTGTTGTCAACTCAAGCTTCTCTCGGCGACAACCATGTCGCCACGGATTCAACAGGCGCAGCGGTCATTCAGGCTACCGCAGCAACCTCACCGATATCAGCCGGCGATACCGCCTGGGTCCTGATGAGCACGGCTCTCGTAATGCTCATGACTCCCGGTCTCGCGTTCTTTTACGGCGGACTCGTGAGGAGGAAGAATGCGTTATCAGTACTGATGCAGTGTTTCATGATCCTGTGCCTCATAAGCCTGCAATGGTTCCTGGTCGGCTACAGTCTGTCGTTTGGCCCCGATTTCGGGGGAGTACTTGGACATTCTGACTGGTTCGGCCTGAGTGGCGTCGGACTCGAGCCGTCAGACTACGCGCCCACAATCCCACATCGGGCTTTCATGCTCTTCCAGATGATGTTCGCCGTAATCACGCCGGGACTGATCATAGGCGCATTCGCGGAGAGGATGAAGTTCTCCGCGTTCTGCCTGTTCAGCCTCCTCTGGGCAACCTTCATCTACGATCCGGTCTGCCACTGGGTCTGGGGCAAAGGTGGATTCCTGGGACTGCTTGGCGGAATGGGCGCGGCTGATTTTGCCGGTGGAATAGTTGTTCACGTCAACGCCGGCATGGCAGCCCTTGCCGCAGCCATCTTTCTCGGCAGGCGGCATGGTCATCCGCACACCATCTCGCCGCCCCACAACCTGCCTCTCGCAATTCTTGGCGCCGGACTTCTCTGGTTCGGCTGGTTCGGATTCAACGCAGGGAGCGCCCTCGGGGCCAACGGCACCGCGGTCAACGCATTCCTGGCGACCCATGCAGCCGGCGCCTCGGCCGGCTTGATCTGGTCGCTGATGGATTGGATAAGATTCGGCCGGCCAACCACGCTGGGCATCATCACCGGTGCCGTTGGCGGACTTGCTGCCGTAACACCGGCCTCCGGATATGTTGATCTCGGAGGCGCCATCTGGATAGGCGTGATCGCCGGAATAGTCTGCTGGATCGCAGTCACCGCGGTGAAGGCAAAACTCCACTACGACGACACCCTCGACGCTTTCGGAGTACATGGCATAGGCGGTATCTGGGGTTCTATCGCGGTCGGCATCTGGGGAACAAAGACGGTCAACCCGGGCGGAATCAACGGCCTGCTCTACGGCAACCCGATGCAACTCTGGATCCAGGTAAAGGCGGTGCTGATCGTTGCCGTGTTCTCGCTCGCGGGGTCTCTGGTCCTGCTGAAGCTTGTTGATATGGTCGCCGGTTTGCGAGTGTCTGAACAGGACGAACGAATCGGACTGGATCTGACCCAGCACAGGGAATCCGGTTACACCGTAATCGACTGACAAAAGAAAGTCTTCCACAGATTTCACAGATTTGCGCAGATTGAGAGAGAATCAAAAGGCTCCAATCAAAGGGAGAAGAAATGAAATACGTAATAGCAGTGATACAACCAGACAGGCTCGACGCGGTAATGAGCCTGCTTGAGCAGAAGGAAATCCATCTCGTCACGGTGACCAGCGTCATGGGCCGCGGCAGGCAGAAGGGAATTGCCGAGGTATACCGCAGCCACAAGGAGGCGGGAAATCTACTCCGGAAGGTCAAACTGGAGATAGCCGTCAATGATGAATTCGTAAAGCCGACGACGGACGCGATCATTGAGGGTGCGCGCACCGGGAAGGTCGGTGACGGCAAGATATTCGTGCTGGATCTGAAGGAGTGCATACGGGTCCGTACAGGGGAAACAGGCGGCGAAGCGATTGGATGACAAAATTGTATGATCGAGCGAAATCACACTACATTTTTGTCGCGACAAACCGAATCGATTTGACACAAGCCACCGGGCTTGCAGACTTAAAGCATTGATGTATAGCTTTTTGCATTTGCTTCCTCGTGATGGCACGGTTTTTGCATATATAGTGGTTGCTGTTTAAGAGTGGAGAGCTCTATTCTGTAGAAACAAACGGAGGAGTAAGACAATGGCTAAGATCACCAGGAAGGCAGCGCACAAGGGGAAATCGTCCGATGTTGTCGGTTTCTACGGGGAGGATGTCTTCAACACGAAGACGATGAAGAAGTATCTGTCGCCGAAAACCTACGGATCACTTATCTCAACCATACGGCACGGACAGACGCTTGATGCAAGCATCGCGGATGAAGTCGCATCCGCCATGAAGACCTGGGCCCTCGAGAAAGGAGCCACGCATTTTACGCACTGGTTCCAACCACTGACCGGTGCAACCGCAGAGAAGCATGATTCATTTGTCGTCCCGGATGGCGAAGGTGGGGCTCTTTACCAGTTTTCCGGAAAAGAACTGATCAAGGGTGAACCTGATGCATCGAGTTTCCCGTCAGGCGGATTGCGTGCAACTTTCGAAGCGCGTGGTTACACCGCCTGGGATCCGACGAGCCCGGCTTTCGTCAAGAAGGGAAAAGGCGGCGCCGTTCTTTGCATTCCAACGGCATTCTGCAGCTATCACGGCGAATCGCTGGACAACAAGGCTCCCCTGCTCCGCTCGATGAACGCGCTGGCGGTGCAGGCAGAGCGGCTCGGACGTCTGTTCGGCATAAAATCAAAACAACGCGCTTACGCAACGCTTGGACCGGAGCAGGAATATTTCCTGATCGACAGGCAGTTCTACGACAGCAGGCTGGACCTGCTGCAAACCGGCAGAACATTGTTCGGCCGCAGACCGGCAAAGCATCAACAGATGGAGGATCACTACTTCGGCGCAATCAAGAGCCGGGTAATCGCCTTCATGAATGATCTCGACAAGGAACTCTGGTTGCTCGGCGTGCCTGCCAAGACAAGGCACAACGAGGTTAGCCCCGGACAATTCGAACTTGCGCCTACTTTCGAGGAACTCAACCTTGCGGTTGACCACAACATGGTCATCATGGAAGTCATGCGGGACGTGGCGGAGCGCCATGGACTGGCCTGCCTCCTTCATGAAAAGCCGTTCGCCGGTGTGAACGGATCCGGCAAGCACAATAACTGGTCGATCTGCGGCACAGACGGAAAGAACTGGCTGACCCCGGGCGATAATCCGCATGATAACGCCAAGTTCCTGACAATGATATGCGCACTCATGGCGGCGGTCGACAAGCGAGCCACGCTGCTGCGCGCAGCCGTGGCCTCAGCCGGCAACGACCACAGGCTGGGTGCGAATGAAGCGCCACCTGCCATACTCTCGATCTTCCTGGGAGAACAGCTCGTTGACGTTATCAGGCAAATTGAAAAGGGTGGAGCGAAGAGTTCGAAGAACGGGGGTACACTGGCGATCGGAGTGTCATCGCTTCCATCGCTGCCGCGCGATGCGACAGACAGGAACAGGACCTCACCGTTTGCCTTCACGGGCAACAAGTTCGAATTCAGGGCGGTCGGCTCAAGCCAGACCTGCGCCAGGGCAAGCATCGTCCTGAACACGATTGTCGCCGAGGCAATGGACGACATCTGCACTCAGCTTGAGAAGGCTGTTGATGCAGGAAAAGACTTCAACGAATCCCTGCAAGTCGTGCTGCAGGAAATAGTGAGAAAGCACAAACGCATATTGTTTGACGGCGACAACTACACCGAAGAATGGCAGAAAGAGGCGGCGAAACGAGGGCTTCCCAACATCAAGAAGACGCCCGAGGCGCTGAAGGCCATCGAAGATCCCGACTCAATCTGCCTCTTCGAGAAGTATGGCGTGTTCTCTGAGAAGGAACTCAGGTCGAGATACGAAGTCAACGTCCACACGTACGCTACAACGGTCGCAATTGAGGGCGGTTGTGCGGTCAACATGGTGCGGACGATGGTAATTCCGGCGGCGCTGAGCTTCCTGGACAAGCTGGCGATGACTTCGGCGGCGGTAGAGTCATCCGGAAGTCCTGTCACACAGGTCAAGGCGCTGCTTTCCGAGACAGCTTCAGAAACGGAACTGCTGCTTGAAAGCGTCAAGACCCTGGAGGCGGCCCTGGACGAAGGAAAGCCGGAAAAGACCATCGAGGCCACTGCGGCTGCGCGAAAGCATGTCGACAACCTTGAGCGGCTGCTGCCTGACGATCTCTGGCCACTGCCCTCATACGCGGAAATGATGTTCATGATGTAGTGAAGCAATTGTAATTAGACCCTGTTCGAAAAGGTATTTGAAACAGATACAGCGAAAACAAAGGGGTTTCATTGGTAGGGCGAGGCGTCCCTGCCGAGCCGGAGCAAGTACTGGCCTCGAAATGCGACAGAAATGAACGAAGTTCTCTCTTGGCGCTACACAAGGGGATTCATTTGCGCCGGCTCAGCCGGAGGCTTCGCCCTACCTGTACCTTTCAGAGTAGCTTCTAATTACAATCGCTGGATGCAGTGGGAAGCAGAAGGTTCTTGACCATGAGTGCTGAAGAAACTCGATCAGATAAAGAGGAGGATGGCCAGCGGGGAATACCCGCCAGGCAAGGTCTTTACGACCCTCAATTCGAGCATGATGCATGCGGAGTCGGTTTTGTCATATCGATCAATGGAGACAGAACGCACGACATTGTCAGGCATGGGATAGATGTGCTTGAAAACCTGCGCCACCGCGGCGCTTCAGGCGGGGACAATGCCACCGGCGATGGTGCCGGAATACTGACCCAGATTCCGCATGAATTCTTTGCGGCGCAATGCAAAGCTACCGGTATCGATCTGCCGGCTGCGAGGCAATACGGGGTCGGCATGCTCTTCCTGCCACGCAGCGCGCAGTTGCAGAAGACATGCCGCTCAGCCGTTGAGCAGGCAGTCGCGGAAGAAGGCCAGGCCTTTCTGGGATGGCGCGAGGTGCCGGGCAACGATTCCTCGCTCGGCAAACTGGCGCTGGCTGAGAAGCCGGTGATTCTTCAGTGTTTCGTCGGCTCACGCGGCCTCACGCCTGATGCATTTGAACGCAAGTTGTATGTCATCCGCAAGCTGATATCGGGGCGGATCGCCAGCTCAACAGATGCAGGTGATTCCTTCTACGTGGCTTCGCTCTCGTGCCGGACAATCGTCTACAAGGGCATGATGATGGGCAACCAGCTTTCCGCGTTCTATCCCGACTTGAACAACACACTGTTCATGAGCGCAGTCGCCGTGATCCACCAGCGGTACAGCACGAACACATTCCCATCATGGAAACTGGCCCAGCCATTCAGATACCTGGCGCACAACGGCGAAATCAACACGTTGCGAGGCAACATCAACCAGATGCGCTCGCGTGAACGGCGGCTGGCCAGCCCCCTGTTTGAACAGGACATCAAGAAGCTGCTCCCGATCATAGAGCCGGGCGGCAGCGATTCGGCCTGCCTTGATAACGCCTTGGAACTCCTTTCGGCATGCGGCAGGGAGCTGCCGCACGCGATGATGATGCTGATTCCGCAGGCATGGGGCCCCAAATACCCCATCGGACCCGATCTCCGCGGCTTCTTCGAATACCATTCCGGCTTGATGGAGCCGTGGGACGGTCCGGCCGCGGTCGCGTTCACCGACGGCACCCAGACCGGCGCCATGCTTGATCGCAACGGCCTGCGGCCCGCCCGCTACACGATCACCAGGAGCGGGCTCATGGTTCTTGCCTCGGAAGCCGGGGTGCTGGACATCGCTCCGGACCAGGTCGCGGAAAAGGGGGCGCTCCGCCCGGGCCAGATGATCCTTGTGGACATGAAGAGCCACCGCGTCATCAAAGACGACGAACTCAAGGCCATCTACACCAGGCAGCAACCCTACCGGCGGTGGGTCGAGGAGAACAAGATCACACTCCACGGCCTGTTCAACGATGTCGCGCCGGTCGTCCCGAGCACCAAGACACTTGCCGGCCGGCAGAAGATGTTCGGCTACACTCGCGAGGATTTGCAGCTGATCATAGGCTCAATGGCATCAGGCGGCCAGGAACCGGTCGGATCCATGGGCTACGATGCGCCTCTGGCCGTATTGAGCGAACAACCACAGCTCCTGTATTCATACTTCAAGCAGTTGTTTGCCCAGGTCACGAATCCGCCGATAGACCCGATCCGCGAGGAACTGGTTATGTCGCTGATGACATTCATGGGGAACCCTCCGAACATACTTGCCGACGATCCGCGCAACTGCAGGCTCATAAAACTCAGGCATCCAATTCTCTCCAATGAGGATATTGAGCGAATCAGGAACCTGCACCTGAAGAATTTCAATGCCACGACAATAGCGATGGGATTCAGCGCCAGGGACGGCGAGAATCAATTAGAGGAGGCGCTGGATCAGATGTGCGGAAGCGTCGAGAGCGCAGCCCGCGGCGAGCAACCATTGATCATACTCAGCGACAAAGGGCTCCCTGAGCACGTGATCCCGATCCCGGCGCTTCTGGCCGTTTCGGCAGTAAACCAGAGGCTTATCCAACGCAACCTGCGGACCGGCGCCAGCATCATCCTGGAGACGGGCGAGGCGCGGGATGTTCACCAGATAGCTCTGCTCCTTGGCTACGGTGCCACCGCCATCAATCCATACCTCGCCTTCGATACTGTTGCCGACATGGCTTTGCGCGGAATACTCGACTCCGATCTCAGCGTAACGAAGGCGCTGGAGAACTACATCAAGGCACTGTCGAAGGGCCTGCTCAAGATTATGTCGAAGATGGGAATAGCGACGCTCCGGAGCTACCGCGGCGCCCAGGTTTTCGAGGCAATAGGTCTTAACCAGGACCTTGTTGACCGCTACTTCACCGGCACGGCGTCGCGGGTGGGCGGGATCGGACTGTCTGGAATAGCCACCGAAGCCCGGGCCCGCTACTATGCTGCACTCAGCTCGAGTCCTGGTCTTCACGATATACTGCCAAGCGGCGGCGCGTACAGGTTCAGGAAGGATGGCGAGAGACACCTCTGGAATCCTGACTCCATCAGCAAACTCCAGGTTGCAACCCGCAAGAATGACTATGGCATGTTCAAAGAATACACGCGTCTTATAGACGACCAGTCCGAGCGCCAGTCGACATTGCGCGGCCTGTTCAAGTTCAAGACAACCGTGGCCATCCCGCTGGAAGAGGTGGAGCCGGTCGCGGACATAATGAAACGATTTGCGACATCGGCAATGTCATTTGGATCAATAAGCAGGGAGGTGCATGAGACCCTGGCGATCGCAATGAACAGGCTCGGTGCGATGAGCAACAGCGGCGAAGGCGGCGAGGATCCTGCCCGCTACAAGCCAATGCCGAACGGTGACAGTTCCTGCAGCTCGGTCAAACAGGTCGCAAGCGGCCGCTTCGGTGTTACGGCAGAGTACCTTGTCAGCGCCCGCGACCTGCAGATAAAGATCGCCCAGGGCGCAAAGCCGGGCGAAGGCGGACAACTGCCGGGCCACAAGGTTAACCGCGAAATAGCGAGGGTTCGCTATGCAACTCCAGGCGTCACTCTCATTTCGCCGCCGCCGCACCATGATATTTATTCGATCGAAGACATAAAGCAGCTCATCTTCGACCTCAAGAACGCGAATCCCAAAGCGCGCGTCTCGGTCAAGCTTGTCTCCGAGGCCGGGGTTGGAACCGTGGCCGCCGGCGTGGCTAAAGGTCATGCCGACATGATCCTGATCAGCGGCTATGACGGCGGAACCGGCGCTTCGCCGCTATCCTCCATCAGGCATGCCGGCGCACCGCGGGAGCTTGGACTCGCCGAGACGCAGCAGACCCTTGTATTGAACGATCTCAGGCGGCGCGTGAGGCTCCAGGTCGATGGCCAGATCAAGACCGGACGCGACGTTATCATCGGAGCAATGCTTGGAGCCGAGGAATTCGGGTTTGCCACCACTGCGCTCGTTGTCTGCGGCTGCGTGATGATGCGCAAGTGTCACCAGAACACGTGCCCGGTTGGCGTAGCCACCCAGGATCCAGAACTGCGAAAACGCTTCGGCGGAAAACCCGAGTACGTCATGAACTTCTTCCATATGATCGCACAGGATGTGCGGGAACATATGGCCAGGCTCGGGTTCAGGAAGCTCGACGACCTTGTAGGGCGGTCTGATCTCCTTGAAACCAATGATGCCGTGACTTTCTGGAAGGCACGCGGCCTCGACTTCACGAATGTATTCGGTTCCAACCTGACGCGAGGCAGTACAACCGTGAGATATGGCGAGCCGCAGAAGCACGAGATCGCCGATGTTCTGGACAGGCAGCTTATCGAGAAATCCAAGGTCGCCCTTGAAAAGGGACAGAAAGTGCGCATCGAACTGCCGCTCCGGAACACCAACAGGGCAACCGGTACAATGTTGTCCGGAGAGATTGCGCGCAGGTATGGAAACGCCGGACTGCCGGATGACACCATAATCTGCTCGTTCCGCGGCACCGCGGGCCAGAGTTTCGGGGCGTTTGCCGCCCACGGATTGACACTCCTGCTTGAAGGCGAGGCCAACGACTACGTCGGCAAGGGTCTCTCGGGCGGCAGGATCATCGTAAAGCCACACCGCGGTATTGCTTTCGATCCATCCCAGAACGTCATCTGCGGAAATGTCCTTTTGTATGGAGCCACAGCAGGTGAACTCTATGTCAACGGCAGGGTCGGCGAGCGTTTTGCAATAAGAAACAGCGGCGTTATCGGCGTAGTCGAAGGAGTTGGAGACCACGGCTGTGAGTATATGACTGGAGGCCGGATCGTAATACTTGGAGAAACCGGGGTAAACTTTGCCGCCGGCATGAGCGGTGGAATAGCCTATGTTTACGACCAGAACCGGAGCCTTGACGGCCGCTGTAACCTGGACATGGTTGATCTGGAACTTGTCCGGGAGCCCGGCGACATAAAGGAACTCAAAATGCTGATCAGCAGGCACCTTGAATACACGGGCAGCCCGAAGGCCAAGTACATCCTGGACAACTGGGAGACATCCCTGAATTCGTTTGTTAAAGTGTTTCCAATGGAATACAGGCGCGCGCTTGGACGGATGAGCCAGGAAGATGAGGCCACCGAGCGCGAGGAAGTTGCGAATACGTAACAGGAAGAAAGAATGTTATCCGCCGATTACGCAGATTTTCGCAGATTAGAATAGGGATAAGGATCAGCAGACTTGCAAAGCAGCGCGTGCCATTACGCGAAACGGAAAGCTGGAGAACCATGGGGACGGTTTGAGAAGGAGCTATGTCTCGAAGACATCACAGTATTATGAGTCTTTGCGACAGCAAGTGCCACTTCTTCAATCTGCGTGAATCTGCGACATCTGCGGATAGATTTGAGAATAGTCCAAGAGATTGATGGAGAAATTATGGGCAAGGAAAGAGGGTTTCTTGATTACAAGCGGAAGGGGCCGCAGTACCGGCCAAAGGAACACCGCGTCAAGGATTTTGACCCGGTCGAACTGAGGCTCACCGACGCCGATGCCATCCTGCAGGCAACCAGGTGTATGGACTGCGGCACGCCGTTCTGTCACGGGTGCGGATGCCCCATCTCAAACGTTATCCCGGAGCTCAACAGCCTGGTCAACCGGCAGCACTGGAAGGAAGCGCTCGATCTCCTGCTTATGACCAATAATTTCCCGGAATTCACTTCCCGTGTGTGTCCGGCACTGTGCGAGGGCTCATGCGTTCTGGGCATCAACGATGAACCGGTTACCATCCGCCAGATCGAAATGGCCATAGTAGAGAAGGCATTCGAGAGCGGCTACATAGGACCGCGGCCGCCTGAGACGCGGCTGAAGCAGAAGGTGGCCGTTATAGGCTCCGGGCCATCAGGCCTGACTGTGGCCGACAGCCTGAACAGGGCCGGCTACAATGTTGTGGTGTACGACAAGGACAAGCACGCCGGTGGCGTTCTTAGATACGGGATTCCCGATTTCAAGCTTGAGAAGAGCGTGGTTGACCGCCGGATCCGGCTCATGCAGGACGAAGGAATAGTGTTCGAGCTCGGAGTCACGGTCGGCGAAGACGTTTCGCATAAGTACATGAGGGACCGTTTTGACGCCATATGCCTCGCCGGTGGAGCGCGCGAACCGCGCGACATCAGGATTCCGGGCCGGGATCTCAAGGGAATACGCTTCGCGATGGAATACCTGGTGCGCCAGAACAGGATACTGGCGCGCGAAGAAGTCGAACCCGATAAAGAACTTGATGCGGCGGGCCTGGATGTTGTCGTCATAGGGGGTGGAGACACCGGCTCCGACTGTGTGGGCACCGCGCTGCGCCAGAAAGCGAACAGTGTGTTGCAAATAGAGATAATGCCCAAACCGGCCGAAACCAGGCCTGAAACCACACCATGGCCGGCATGGCCGGATGTCCTTCGCGAATCAAGCAGCCACAAGGAGGGCGGCAAGAGGCGCTGGAGCGTCAACACGAAGGAATTCACCGGCCAGAACAACCATGTCGCCGCACTGCGGTGCGTCGAGGTAGAATGGTCAAAAGCTCCCGATGGACGAGCGCAATTCAAGGAAAAGAGCGGCTCTGAATTCGAGGTCAAGGCGCAACTTGTTCTGCTGGCAATGGGATTCACCGGTCCGGGCAGGAACAAACTTGCAGATGACCTGAAACTTGGCAAAGATCAGCGCGGCAATATTAAAGTGGACGGCAATCACATGACAAGCGAACAAGGTGTTTTTGCCGCAGGCGATATGGCCCGGGGCCAGTCGCTTGTTGTTAGAGCGATTGCCGATGGTCGCGCCACTGCCGCCGGGATCGCCGCATATCTGCAAACCTGAAGGAAACAAAACTATGAAACTTGTTATTATCGGCGGCGTGGCCGGCGGCATGTCGGCGGCGGCAAGGGCAAGGCGCCTGAATGAAAAGATGGAAATAGTCGTCCTGGAACGGGGCCACCATGTTTCCTTCGCCAACTGTGGACTCCCCTACCATATCGGCGGCGCCATCAAGGATCGGGATAGTCTCCTGCTCCAGACACCGCAAAGCCTGCAGGCCACACTCAACCTTGATGTCAGGGCCGGCCATGAGGCCACTTCGATCAATAGAACGGGCAAACTTGTTTCAATTACCGAAATAAAGACCGGCCGGAAGTACGAGGAGTCGTATGACAAGCTGATCCTTGCAACGGGTGCAAACCCGATATTACCGCGACTGCCGGGAATTGACCATCCCGGAATCATGGTACTGCGGAATGTTGACGACATGGACAGGATCAAGAAGGCAGTCGACGGCGGGGCCAGACATGCAGTGGTGATCGGTGGCGGTTATATCGGCGTCGAGATGGCCGAGAATCTGCGCGAACGCGGGGTCGACGTCGATCAGGTGGAAATGGCCGACCAGATCATGATGCCCATGGATCGCGAGATGGCCCGCGCGCTCGAAGGCCATATGCGAACACACGGTATTCGCCTGCACCTTGGCGTATCCGCTGCAGCGTTTTCGGATGATCGCGGTCTGGTGAAAGTTGAACTTTCGGACGGCCGGACATTGACCGCGGATCTGGTCATCCTTTCCGCCGGCGTTAAACCTGAATCAGCACTGGCCACGGATGCCGGGCTCGAAACGAACAAGCGTGGCGGCATCAAGGTGGACAAGCATCTCCTGACTTCTGATCCCGACATCTATGCCGTGGGCGACGTTATTGAAGTGACCGACCACGTTACCGGGCTGGCCGCACAGATTCCGCTGGCCGGCCCTGCAAACCGGCAGGGCCGCATTGCCGCCGATAACATCTGCGGCAGGGACAGCGTCTACTCCACAACCAAGGGCACCGCGATAGTCAAGGTTTTCGACCTTACCGGAGGAGTAACAGGGGCGGCGGAAAAGACTTTGAAACTCAACGGTATCCCATACCGGAAACTCCACATTCACCCGAACGGACATGCGGGCTACTATCCGGGCACGGCACCGATGCACTTGAAGCTCCTCTTCGCGCCGGATACAGGCATGATTCTTGGCGCACAGATTGTGGGGTTCGATGGTGTGGATAAGAGAATCGATGTGCTGGCCACTGCAATGCAGGGCGGCATGACGGTGCGCGACCTGCAGAACCTTGAACTTGCCTATGCCCCACCCTACGGCGCAGCCAAGGACCCGGTAAACATGGCGGGCTTCGTGGCGTCAAACATGATGAGCGGTGACCTGGATTTCTGGTACGCCGAGGAGTATCCGGAGAAGACGAAGAACGGCGTGATACTCGATGTCAGGAGCAGCCAGGAGTTTGAAGGATGGCATATTCCGGGAGCAGTCAACGTACCGATCACCAGGTTGCGCAAATCACTTGGATCGCTTGACCGCAACAAAAAGCATTTTGTCTACTGCAAAGTCGGGTTTCGCAGTTACCTTGCGTACAGGATACTGAAACAGAACGGCTTCGACGTGCAGACACTGGCAGGCGGAACGCTGACCTTCTGTGGATGGCACGGAATGGAAATGTGTTCACAGCAGCCGGTCAGACCAGTCGAATCCTATGCTGAAGAAAAGCAGGCGCCAGCTCCAGCCGGTCTCGGCAGGACAATGCACCTGGACGTGTGCGGCCTTCAATGTCCTGGCCCGATCAGAAAGCTTTCCGAAACAATAAAGGACATGGCGCCGGGCGAGGAGATCGTGGTTACGGCCACTGATCCCGGGTTTGCCAGCGACGTCCCGGCGTGGTGCAGGAGTCGTGGCCACGTGCTGGTGACTGTGACCCAGTCCGGGCCGAAAACCAGCGCCCGCATACGCCGTGGCGCTGACAACCAGGCCCAGACGCAGGCACCCGGACGATGCTCCACAGACAAGATGACCATGGTTGTCTTCTCCGGCGACCTCGACAAGGTCATGGCTGCTTTTGTGATAGCCAACGGCGCACTCAGCATGGGAAGCCAGGTAACTATGTTCTTCACATTCTGGGGCTTGAACGCACTGCGTAAGGAAGGACCGCAGGCCGGCAATAAGCCGCTCATAGACCGCATGTTCGGCTGGATGATGCCCAAAGGCCCGTCTAGACTCACACTTTCAAAGATGCATATGCTGGGCATGGGGACGGCGATGATGAAGCAAGTGATGAATCAGAAGGGAGTCGACAGCCTCCCGGAACTGATCGGCCAGGCCAGGACAGGCGGCGCGAAACTCGTCGCCTGCTCCATGTCCATGGGTGTCATGGGACTGAAGAAAGAGGAACTCATCGACGGCATTGAAACCGGCGGCGTTGCCGCATTCCTGGGCGACTCGGCTGATGCAGGAATGACACTTTTCATTTGATAGAGCTTCTTGTTGGCAACAACGCTCCCATTTGGGGCGAAAGGATTGGACTAACATGACAGATTCACCTAAGGAGGCGTGTGGCCTGTTTGGAGTATACGGAGATCCACAGGCGGCTTCCCTGATATATCGCGGACTGTTTTCACTCCAGCACCGCGGCCAGGAAGGAGCCGGCATAGTAGTCAGCGACGGTACAACCGTCCGGTCCGCCAAGGGAATCGGCCTGGTCAGTGATGTGTTCTCCAAGGATTCAATCGAGGGGTTGAAAGGTCACATTGGAATAGGACATACCCGCTATTCCACGACGGGTTCCAACCGTATACAGAATGTTCAACCGCTGGTGGTCGAGTGCGTTGACGGCATCTGGGCAGCGGCACACAACGGCAACCTCGTAAACGCAGGCAAGCTCAGGCGCTACTACCAGGAGGCAGGCGCGATATTCCAGACCAGCACGGACAGCGAGGTGCTGGTTCATCTTCTCTCCGACCCCGAATACAGGTCGAAACCACACAGGGTCGCGCGCGCGCTTGATGAGCTTGAAGGAGCTTTTTCCTTTCTGCTGATGACGAAGGATTGCCTCATGGCGGCAAGGGACAGGTTCGGATTCAAGCCGCTTTGCATAGGCAAACTCGGGGCGGCGTTTGTTCTGGCAAGCGAAACCTGCGCGCTGGCCCAGAATGGAGCCGAGTTCGTCCGTGATGTCCTCCCGGGGGAACTGGTAACCATTGACGAAACCGGCCTTCACAGCAACATGTTCACAGCCAAGACAGAACCGACTCTCGCCCAGTGTGTGTTCGAACTGGTCTATTTCGCAAGGCCTGACAGCAGGATCTTCGGCCACAGCGTTCACGAGATCAGGCTCCAGTACGGCAAGCGGCTGGCCGAGGAGCATCCAGTTGAGGCCGACATGGTGATTGCGGTACCTGACAGCGGCAATTCGGCCGCGCTGGGTTTTGCACTCGGGAGCGGAATCCCGTTCAACTACGGTTTCATCAGAAACCACTATATCGGCAGGACCTTCATAATGCCGCATGCGGCAGACCGGGCCGAGAGTGTTGACATGAAGCTTTCCGTGCTTCGTGAAACCGTCAAAGGCGAAAGAGTGGTAGTGGTGGATGATTCGATAGTTCGCGGCACAACGTCACAGCGCCGCGTACGCTGCCTGCGCGAGGCCGGCGCAAAAGAGATACACATGCGCATATCCTGCCCGCCCACCGCGTTCCCCTGTTTCTACGGCATAGATTTCCCGACAAGCGAGGAGTTGATCGCCGGCACTCATTCGGTCAATGAAATCAGGAAGTTCCTGGGTGCCGACAGCCTCGGGTATCTCAGTCTCGAGGGGCTTCTCTCCCCCTTCGATAATCAAAATGATTTCTGTACAGCATGCTTCTCGGGACAGTATCCTGTTGACCCGAAGGACGTTAAAGGGAAGCGGGCCCTTGAAACGCCTGCGCTTGAACTTGACTTCAGTGGACGCTAACCGGATGACCCTGGATAAAACATGAAATCACACGTGACAAAACACATATTCGTGACAGGCGGGGTTGTTTCCTCACTTGGTAAGGGACTTACGATGGCATCACTGGCGCTTCTGCTGCAGAGGCGCGGCTACCGTGTGGCCCTCCAGAAGATGGATCCTTATCTGAACGTCGACCCAGGTACAATGTCGCCTTACCAGCATGGCGAGGTGTACGTGACGGTTGATGGCACCGAAACTGACTTGGACCTCGGCCATTACGAAAGGTTCACCGGTCAGAATTGTACGCGCGCCAGCAATTTCACCACCGGCCGGATCTACAGCACCGTCATATCCCGCGAACGCGCAGGCGGCTACCTCGGCAAAACGGTCCAAGTCATTCCTCACATCACGGACGAGATAAAGAAGGCAATTCGTTCGCTGGATTCGGATGATATCGACATCGCTTTGACGGAGGTCGGCGGGACGGTCGGCGATATCGAGTCGCTGCCTTTCCTGGAAGCCATCCGGCAGCTACGGCAGGAAATAGGCAGGCAGAACGGCCTGTTTGTTCACGTCACGCTGGTTCCGTACATAAAGGCGGCGGGCGAGCTCAAGACCAAGCCGTCCCAGCAGTCCGTCGGCCTGCTGCGTACAATCGGAATACTGCCTGATATCCTTGTGTGCCGCTGTGAAAGACACATGAGCAGAGACCACAAGGAGAAACTCGCGCTATTCTGCAACGTGGACAAGAATCTTGTGATTGAAGAGACGGACGTTGAGAACTCAATTTACGAGGTGCCGGTCGAGCTGGCGAAGCAGGATGTGGATGTCTACGTCATGGAGCTGCTCAACCTTCACGTCAATCCGCTTGCCATGGAAGACTGGGAACAGATGCTCCAGTCACTGATTCATCCGGAAAACGGCGAAGTGGAGATCGCCGTGGTCGGCAAGTATGTAAGCCTGAAGGATTCCTATAAGAGCATATACGAGGCACTGACGCATGGCGGAATAGCCAACAATACGAAGGTGAAGGTCCGTATGGTGGACTCCGAGGACGTTGAGAAACACGGAGCCGACAAACAGCTTTCCGGTGTTTCCGGTGTACTGGTGCCTGGCGGATTTGGAAACCGCGGCATAGAGGGCAAGATCAAGTCGATACAATACGCGCGGGAAAAGAAGTTGCCGTTCTTCGGTATCTGCCTCGGAATGCAGTGTGCCATAATTGAATTTGCCCGGAACGTATGCGGAATGGCTGGCGCCAACAGCACGGAATTTGACGAGAAGACCCAGTTCCCGGTTGTAGCCCTCATGGAAGAGCAGAAGAGCATATCGGACAAAGGCGGAACCATGCGGCTCGGATCCTATCCCTGCAAGCTGGCGGCCGGCTCGAAGGCCGCGGCTGCGTACAGCACGACAACCATTTCAGAACGACACCGTCACCGGTATGAGTTCAACAACACTTTCCGGAAGCAGATGCAGAAGAAAGGCCTGGTCTTTTCGGGCATCTCGCCCGACAACACGCTCGTGGAGATATCGGAGTTGAAGGACCACCCATGGTTCGTCACCTGCCAGTTCCACCCGGAGTTTCAATCCACGCCGCTCGCGGCACACCCGCTGTTCCGCGATTTCATCAAGGCCGCAATGAAGAATGGCGCTTGATATCGGCGAGCCTCACAAAGGAACAGACCAGTCGCGCAGCGCGCTGCCGATCTGCTCTTTTAAGGTTCAAGGGATCTTGCCACCGGATGTCGACCCGGAACTAGAACGAGTAGGCAGCGCTCAAGCCCAGTCCGGCATCCATGTCCACATTGCCCGAGACATAGGACACTTCGCCGCATATCGAAAGGCGGTCGACCTGGGGAATTATGTATCTCACGCCGAGATTCACAAGAAGCGACGCGCCCAGGCAATTCTCCTCCCAGTACGCTACGCCCAAGCCACCATAGGCCGCAAGACCCTTGACAGTCTCACTCTCGCCGCTCATCAACACCATGGCGTTGATGCTGCTGGAGTTTACCGGCAATGTAATGTCGTAGGCGCAGTATCCGACCCGGACTGCAACATCAACCAGCAGAGATTCCACCTTTGCAAACGAAAACTGCGCCGCAATGCCAACGCCCTGGGCATAGTCCGATTCGTCTCCAAATGCCGTGCGAGTCAATGCTAGATCGCCGATCAGCAGAAGATCCTCCACCGGGCAGTATGTGCCGCGGATTCCACCGGCAGCGATACCTGAGTCGCCGGTATAGATCGCCGCGCCGGCGGCAATCGATGCATCACCAGACTTCGTAGTGCCGACAGTCCCGAGGACCGGAAAGAGCTGAGCCATTGCACTGCAGGAAATCGTCAGAATTGCGGTAATCAACACCAGCTTCTTCACTACTGTCTCCTTTTGCCCTTGGCGACAATCCGCCAGGTGTTTTGACATCGCCTGGCAACCCCGGATGCGGAAGCGTCCAGACAAACATTTGAGTCCCACGTGGACCGATTCGGTGAACCGTCATCGAACCCGCACAAGTTGTCAAACTTCAGTCCTCGTATCAACCACATATTCCAGTTGATAGCCAATGATTTCCCACATGCATCGATACTCCCATACTTACACGGTTACACATACTCGTCCCATCTTCCGTGCCACCATCGAGTATGCAGGTCGTTCAAGCGTATCGGCGATGATTGGACTTGTTGGAGTGGGTCCCCAGTTGATTCCCGCGCATCACTTGGTGGGAGTCAACAACCAGAAACGCGTTGATGCGGCAATGTCGCATCCAAACGGAGCAGCCGCGTTTCCGACGCTATTTGCATCGCGTCAGCCCTTGACGGTCTTGACAACCTTCGGCCGCGGTGCACCCTCAACCTCCAGAACAACTACGCTGGCGTTCGCGTCAGGCGCCGTTACGGGCAGAAGAATCCCCTGCCCACCTTCAGTTGTGAGGACTTTGAGCTTCTTTGCAGGCTCTGCAAGTAGATACGCGCGCTTCACGGTGTTAGCCAACGGAACAATCAGTTTGCTGCTCTTAGACCCCGCAGTTGTGCTCGCGGCAGGCCAGTTAAAGACGTGCAGATACAAGCGCGTCACGCCACCGCCAAGCTTCTTTTGAGTACAACGTCCCCACGCAAGATTCTTGAATGGGCTGGCCTGCGTTTCATAGATCGCTTCGCCGTTAACCTTCATCCACTTGCCCATCGCCGCGAGCCGCTCAACACTGGCATCAGGAATGAGACCCTCGCCTGTCGGCCCGACATTCAGCAGATAGTTGCCGCCCTTGCTGGCGCAGTCGATAAGATTGCGGATCAATGTTGTCGCAGACTTCCAATTTTGATCGTCCTTCCTGTAGCCCCAAGTGCCGTTCATCGTCATGCACGATTCCCAGTCCACGCCTGGACCAAAGCCGGTTGCAGGGATTTGCTGTTCGGGCGTGCCATAATCACCTACGGCATCGCCCTTGTTCATGCCATTCATGCCGGCGCGTCCTTTGCCAACGCGGTTGTTGATGATAAGATCCGGCTGGAGGCCGCGCAGATAATTATAGAGATCCACTCCCCGTTCATGCGTCCAAGGCTTTTCCCATTCACCGTCGAACCATAGAAGCCCCAGCGGCCCGTAACCGGTAAGCAGTTCCTTCAATTGGCTCTTCGTATAGGCAGTGTACTTGTCCATGTCCGGCTTGCCGGTGGCCGTGTCGTTCCACGCACGACGCGTCGGCCAATCAGAATGATGCCAGTCCATGATAGAATGATAGAGACAGAAGGTAATGCCGGCATCCTTGCACGCTGCAGCGAGTTCCTTCAACGGATCGCGCTGAAACGGCGTGCTCTTGATGCACCAGTCAGTCAGTTCCGAACGCCACAACCCGAAACCGTCGTGATGCTTCGATGTGATGACCATGTATTTCATCCCGGCATCCTTGGCGATGCGAACCCATTCCTTTGCGTCGAACTTCACCGGATTGAACTTCTGCACCAATCCGGCGTACTCGCTGACCTTGATGTGCCCGGTTTCCATGATCCACTCGCCAGCGTTGCCAACGTGTCGGCCGTTGATCTCGCCGGCCGCCTCCGAATACAGCCCCCAGTGAATGAACATGCCAAACCGCGCATCGCGAAACCACTTCATCCGCGCATCGTGCTGCTCCGGAGTCTCCGTATTCCCGGCCACTGAAGTCTGACTCGTAACCGTCCCCAGCACCGCCAGCATACAAACAAGCATGACCTTGAATTTCATAACGCATCCTTTCAGTTTTCTTTCGTGGAATATAGCACCGATGGTTTCAAAATGCTCCTTGACCGGCACCGAAGGCTGACAGCAAGGAAAACGATGCTGGCAACCGTTCGCTCAAACCTACAGAACCATTCTGTTTTCATATTCATATTACGGATACATTGGAAAGTCCGCGTTGAATGTCCACGTGCTCTTGAATACGGCTTGCAATCGTTTGACTTCATCCGGATGTTTCGCGGCGAGGTCGGTTGTCTCACGGATGTCAGTAGCGAGGTTGTAGAGTTCCCAGGGTTTATGATTACTGCGACCAGCCTTCCGGAGGTCCTTCCGGATAAGCTTCCAATTACCGTCGATCACCGATTGCTGGCCGCCGTACTCTGGATAATCGTTCACTATTGGAGGATGCGCTTCGGCTAGTGGCTTGCCCTCAAACAGTGCGCGCAAGGAGATGCCATCGCACTTTGGCGCCGCCACACCGATCAGATCGCAGATCGTAGGCAGCATATCCGGAAAGGCAATTATCTCATCACATGCTGCATTCACCGGCGTTTGCCCCGGCCATCGGACAATAAACGGCACGCGCATCCCACCCTCGTGGAGACTCCCCTTGCGGCCACGCAATCCGCCAACGCTATCAAAGAACTCCGTATCCACGCCCCCCACGTCATGTGTTGCACCGTTGTCGCTGGTGAAGATGACAATCGTGTTGCCGGCCATCTTGTGCTCATCCAACCACGCCATCACCTGCCCGACATGCTCGTCGAGCGATGTGATCATGGCCGCGTATGAAGCGCGCGGACGCGGATGCGGACAGTAGCCGCTTTCGCCAAGGTATGGTTTCGTATCCCACCCCATGGGATACGTTTCCACGATTCGTTGGGGCGGCTGCAATGCGAGATGCGGTTCAGGAAACGGCAGATAGAGAAAGAACGGCTTGCCATCCCTGGCACGCTGATCCAGCCAGAGTCCGGCTTCAGCCATCAAATGGTCCGGCGCATAATCGCGACCCTGGAATCCGGCAAATTCGTTGCCTTTCCCGTGCACCTTCACACCGTCAGGTCCGTTGTTCAAAGGCACCTTCCTATCGTCGCTCCAGAGATAGGCCGGGTAATACGAATGCGCCTTTCTCTGGCACAGGATGCCGAAGAAATGAGAGAATCCATGGCGCATTGGACTGCCTTCGTTGTCAGGCATTCCCAGGCCCCACTTGCCAATGCCGCAGGTCGCATAACCGGCGTCACGCTGTATCAGCCTGGTCCACGTGGTATACGCAGCCGGCAGCGGCATCTGCCCTTCTTCCCCTCTCTCTTTGTTTCCGCGAATCGGCGCATGCGCAAGATTCAAGCCCGTCATCAACACACACCGGGACGGCGCACAGACAGGAGCACCCGAATACGCACGTGTGAACCGGGTCCCCTGTGCGGCGAGCCGGTCGATATTCGGCGTCCTGATCTTCTTCTGGCCGTAGCAGCCGGTTTCACCCCAGCCCAAGTCGTCGGCCAGAATGAACACGATATTGGGACGATTCGTTTCCACCGCTTGTGCAAGACATGACATACCGAGCAGGAAAAGGACCAAACAACGTTTCATGCCGTGCATTCCTTCTGTAACTGCATTCATGAGTTCAAATTCAAGAAGACTTTCCCCGGGGATATTCAATCGGATTGCCGGTGCTTTTGTCAATTGGCATCTGCGCCTCGACAGCCCGCATGTGGTCACGCAGTTCAGCGGCCATCCGGTCGCGTACCTCCGGCCTTGCGTCGGCCAGGTTGCGCGTTTCGCCTATGTCCTTGGCGAGATCGAACAGCTCGTAGCGCGGTTTAGCGGCGGGGTCGTGGTAGTAGATCAGCTTGAAATCGCCGTGGCGGATGGTGCTGGTGCTGCCTATTCCAGGGCCTTTCACGCCCCAGAAATTCGGGTAATGCCAGAACAACATGCGGTCTCCCGGGAACCCGCTGGCGTCGCCGCGCAGCAGTGGCACGAAACTCACGCCATCAATCCCCTGCACGTTGAGTGGCTGTTTCCCGTCCCCGCGCCCGTTCGATGCCCAGTACGGCGGCGGCGTCACGCCAGCCAGTTGCAGGATCGTCGGGAAGAAGTCCTCGATGATGACCGGCGTGTTGCACGTCGTCCCGGGCTTCACCACGCCGGGCCACTTAACGATCATCGGTTCGCGGATGCCGCCCTCGCGGGCCGAGCCTTTGCCGCTGTTCAGCGGCAGGTTGTGCGTATGAGGCTTCCCGCCGCGCCCGTGCGCACTCAGGCCGCCGTTATCCGACATGAACATCACGATTGTTCTATCTGTCAGCCCGTTCCGCTCAACGTTCGCGAGAATGTCGCCCAACGATTTGTCCATGCCTTCGATCAACCCGGCGTACTCGGCTTCGGTCTTGTCGAGCCCGGCATCGAGATACTTTTGGAAATAGCGCGGATCAGCGGCGTACGGCACATGCACCGCGTAGTGCGCCATGTAGAGGTAGAATGGCTTGTGATCCGCGACGGCCTGATCCATTGCCTTGTTCGCCTCAAGCGTCAGCGCCTCGGTAAGGAATACACCTTTGTGGTGATATTGCTTGAGTCCAGGCACCCCCCATGGCCCTGGTTTCTCATTTCCGTAGGCCACCTCGGAGAGATAGCTGCCGGGACCGCCAGCGGCGTGACCGGCGATATTCACATCAAACCCGAGATTCAACGGTTCGGCACCGGACGTGCCGATCGCGCCGAAATGCGCCTTGCCCACGTGAATCGTCCGGTAGCCGGCTTCCCCGAGAAACGCCGGCAGCGGTTTGGCGTAAACTGTACGGGCTATACCAGGCACCGGGCTCATCCCGCAGAAGTTCCATGCCGGCGGCGATAAGCGCGGATCGCCGGCATCTGGACTCTTGTCTTTTTCAAGCGTCCAGTTGGTTACCCGGTGGCGCATCGCGTTCAGTCCCGTCATAAGTGACACGCGTGTCGGCGAGCAGACGGTGCACGCATACGCATGCGTGAACTTTACTCCCGCTGCTGCCAGCTTCTCCATGTTGGGCGTGTGGAACTTCTTGTTGAGCGGCGTCCGCTGCGTCCAGAAAGGCACGCTCGTATCCTGCCATCCCATGTCGTCCACGAGAAAGAGTATGATGTTGGGTTGGCCTTTGGCCTCGGGCACGTCCACGACATTATCGGCACTAGTGCTGCTTGAGGCAATCAGCAGGATGGCAGAGAAAATGAGGTATATGCTTCCCATATTCATACCTTGAAGGCTCCTTGCATAGTATTAATGATTTATATCCGGATCACTTTGAAATGAATTTCAGTGTCGCCTGCCACCATTCGGCTTTGGCATTCCACCCCGGAGACTCACTTGACCATATCACGACTCCGCGGGCACCGCATTTACGGACTGTATCGAGCTGGAACTTCCAATACGCGCCATCGATGAATTGAAGTTGTTTGCTCGCTCCCCTGTGATACTGGGGCCAGATGTACGGATAAACCGGCTTGCCAGGGGTTAACTCATGCGCCCGTTGAATCAAATCGTCGACCTTATTCTTCCATGCAACACGGTCGTCCTTGAACGTATACATCGACGGGAAGAAGGCATCCACCGCCTCCGCCAGTCGCTTTGCTTCGGAGGCGAACTCCTTTCCGGCTCGTTCCGGAAAGAGGCCATGTCCATAGTAACCTACAGTTCGGCCAGGCGCGGCTTCATGCACCCACTTGACCAGATTCATGAACAGTCGAAAGTGTTCCTCCACTTCCTTGCGATTGCCCGACAGTTTCACGCCTTCTATGTCAATCACGATGGGTCCTGGCTTGCAGGCCCTCTTGATAACGGCCTTCTTGAAAGCTGCCTCATCTGGAATCCGGTTCGCTTGATCCTTCCATATTGTACGGGAGTCATAAATGATATTGCAATTGATCAGGCCAGCAGCGCGGGTGTGTGGTTTGCCAGCATAACCAATATTGTCAAACACCACAAACTTCCTGGGCGCTACAGCATGTTCGGCCTGCGGTTTTGCCCGGCTCTCGCCCGCGATCAAACACAGCACCGTTGCCACAAGAATAACTACTTCAGCGGAAACTCTTCTCATGCCTCACTTTCAAGTTAGAACCATTCACCACAGCGTCGCGAAGACGGACTTGTCACGTCGTAGCCTCCAGGCGAAGTCTGCCGTAGTCCATGTACTCGCTCAGCTCACTCTATTCCCGGATCTGTTAAACTCTGGGAGCCTCCCCGGCAGAGCCGGGGGAATTCCTATGAGTAATAGGACTTAGAGCCGTACCGGCATGATGACGTACGCGAACTTTCAAAGCTAGTTCCCAGTATAGCAGCAACGTATTCTGATTCAATCACGGCAGTGAGAAACGCAGTTTCAGGAAGTGATGTGAGATGGTTTCGATCGGATAAGCGTCGCGGACGCGGAAGTAGGAGGGCATGTTCGATTCGATCACCGTCGTCGCGGTGGACCAAGCTGCACTGCCAACCTATTTATGAGACCAATTTTCATGAGAATAGGGTAACACTTTCCCATCCTGTTTGACGGTGATCAAGCCATTGCCCTGCAACCAGAATTGCACTGCTGCTCGCCATGCTGCTGACACCTCCCGCTTGTCCGTCGTTTTCATCGCCGCCACCACATCCGCCGCATTTCCCTTGATGCGGCCATAGACCTCCATG